>Ga0209577_10001007_pt1 | contig 28186 bp, 30 predicted proteins | sample GraSoiAngelo_109_FD_185874 | JGI IMG/M metagenome (GOLD analysis project Ga0209577, IMG submission 185874) | Grasslands soil microbial communities from the Angelo Coastal Reserve, California, USA - 14_0903_12_20cm (SPAdes) (version 2) | ecosystem: Environmental > Terrestrial > Soil > Grasslands...
AAGTTCACCATGTTCGACAGAGGGAAGACACTCGGCTTCACGTGGAAGTGGGACCATGAATCCATCGACGTAACCAGGGTCACACTACACTTCAACTCAATACCAAACGGAGGGACAAAACTCACACTTCTGCACGAAGGGTACTCGAAGAACTCGGAAGCGAAGAAAACAAGGGACGAACACATCGAAGGCTGGACTTTCTTTCTGAGGAAGCTCCAAGAGCAAGGCCAGGAACCATAAAGCCTCCCCTTCAGGGACGAGTGCGTTCTGGCGTTGAAGCTGTGTAATCTTGCGGTTGGTCTTCTTCACGTTATTCGCGGTCTCGGCGAGGAAGTGAGTGAGAAAGAAGCGCGTGTCGACTGTGAGGACGGCGGTCAGTAGCGGTCCTCCGAGCGCATCTTGTCGAGTCTTCTCTGCATCTCTTCAACAGTAACTCTCCCCACGTCTATCCCTGCGAGGTCTTCAGGAGGAGTAATGGGGCTCAGAAGAAACCCCTGGTCTGAGTCCTTGACTAGGAATCTCATTCCCTGCTTTATGCTGTACTTTCTCCTTTGCTCAACCGGAATGGTTACTTGGCCCTTTCGGGTCACCTTGACAATCCGTTCCGTCATCTGGGCTCAGGTTGTACTGTGACCCCCGTGTACTACTTGAACGGTCTGTCCAACCCGCCCCAATTGAGCAAATTGACCAGAAGAACCTCTCTCGTCTCGATTCTGAGGCAACCGATCTTGCGGGCCGCTTCCTTCACTTTCCTGAAAACCTCTCGACCTAGGTGGACTTGGCCGCGGTCAGTTTAGCCTGGCTCCGCATCTTGTACAGAACGTTGCAGAGGAGAGATTCTGTGTGCCGCAGGTGGGGCAGGGTTTCATTCCAGCCTGGAACGTCGCTGTTGGTCCCATGGGCATCTGGCCTGGAGGAGGCTGTGAGATTCTCGCAAGATTGGAGTAGTAGTAGGCGGCCATTAGTATCGGGAATAGTGGTTGGTAGAGTGCTGAGAGAATCCCGTTGACGACTGTGCCTATGAGGCCTAGAGGCGCGGTTATCGCACTGAAGATGAGCGAGGCGACTAGGACGATTATTCCAAGGACGAGGAATGTTCCGAAGGTCTTAGCCCACCGATGGCTGACGAGCTGACGGCTCCTCCCCATACTCTCGGTTACTCCTATGTTCTCGATCAGGAGGACTGGGAGTGCGAGGGAGAACATTATCGCCAGTATGATTCCGGGGACGATTAGAGCGATGATGCCTAGAAAGACGATGATCCCGACGATTATGCTGAGCGCCCATATCGAGAGAAGCTTTGAGACAACGAATCTTATGGATGCTCCGAGGCTAACCTGTCCCTTCGTAATCTGTTCAGAGCCCATTTTGACTGCGCTGCCCTCGGCAATTGTAGAGAATACGATATTCACAACGAAGATCACCGCGACTAGCAGGAATAGTGCTGCAAACAAAGCGGAGAACCAGCTGGAGAATTGCTGAGGCGTGGGATTAACAGGAAGAGTCGGGAGGACGAACGCTTGCTGCGCCAGCGCAGTGACGACCTGGACGATCACTCCGACTATCGCAAAGAGAACGAAATATTTCGAAAAGTCTCTTCGGTACACCTCGAAGGTTTTCGAAATAACCTCGCCGAGACTCAGCTCGCGGCTAATTCCCTGCTCCGGTTGCATCGTCATGTCAACCCAACATGATATGGGCGCAATCGCCTCGTGTATATCATCTTGCCTCATCATTCAAATCGAGTGCGTCTCTCTGTGACAGAGTGGTGAACTAATCAAGCCTGACCAATTCGCAAGAATCACAACTCTTATTGAGTGACTCCGACGCGCAACGTGAAGAACCCATGAGCTCTTACTCGAAGGCTGGGGCGGCTGGCGTTGTTCTACTGGTCACTATCATAGAGGATGCTGGGCTGATCGCCTGGCTGATTCTCGCCCGCGCCTCAATGTTCTACCAGGGTATCCCAATCGCCCCGCTCGTCCTGCTGCTCGTGCTCCTGATCGAGCATTCTATTATGCAGCGCGCGGAGAATCCGAATTTTACCGGCAGAGTATTCGCGCAAATATTTGGGTTTAGCTTACTTGAAGTGGTCAACTGGAGCGTATGGCTGATCCTACTTTCCAATACTTCGTCTCTGCTCTCGATGAGCTCGCTCTTCGCATCGCTCTATTTCCTCGTCGGGTTCTACATTGAGCATCAGATTACCGAGAACGTAATCACCCAGCAGCCATATCTCCGCTTCAGAAACCCAAGAGGCGCGATCACGGCAGGAGTCATTCTCGAGACTCTCAGCGAAGGTGTCGGAGCTCGCCTCTGGTTGCTGTACGGACCGATCGGTCCCGCATTCCTCGTCCTCGGCTCTCTGATAGAGCACTCGATCCAGTACGTTGTTGGAAGGCTGCCTATACGAAGCCTTGTTGTAGACGGCGAATCAGCGGCTAAAAACTGATTCGGACAGCGTCAAGGCTGCTGCCGGGTATTGGACTCCTTAAGTCTGCGATACGCGAAACAAGGGCCGCGCCGATGTTCGAACGCCAGACGAGTGACTTTTGGAAGGCAAAGCGCCGTTCGTTGTCGGGTGATCTAACGGAGACGAGGTCCGGAACTATCAAGGACCCCATAAGAGTCGAGGCCAAAAAGTTGTCCCAGGAACGATTTCCTATCGGAAACTTCCAATCGCAAACGAGCCAGAGTGTCATTACTCACATCCAACATGAAACTCGCCAAGCTGAATCAGAAGCCAATACTCAGCCTGAGCAGAGGAGCACGCCCCAGAGGACAGTGCATCGAGCAATACGTCTGGACGAGGAGGTGGCGGGCATCATAGCCGAGCAAGCGCGACAGGAGCACACAACTGATGTTCAGTTGATCCAGCGAGCGGTGAACCGTTATGCTCACTGGCATCTCTGGGAGGAAAAGTTCGGTTTTATCCCCGTCCCTTCGTCCATGGAGCACAAGCTGATGAGCCTTCTTTCCGAGGGACAGGCGCGAGAACTCGGCAAACATCTGGCCGAGACGTTCGCTCAGGATTTTGTGAGGTATGTGTTCAAGACTCCCAATCTGGCGAGTGTACTGGCCGCGTTCCGTTACCTTGCTCGTCCGTACGCAAACTTCTTCTCGTTACAAGAACACAACCCGGAAGACCACGCATTATCGTTTTTCCACGACCGGGGGATCAAAGTCTCTATTCTCTGGGAGGAAATAATCAGTTACGCCTTAAGGGAGATAGCTCGCGTGGAGGTGCGGATCGAACATACGGAGAATCAGATTACAGTTCATTACACAATTCCAAAGTAACTCCTAGTGGAATTGTCAGAGCGCGCCTTGGTGTTGCCTGTGGCTATTCCGAGCTTGCAGATGATCCTACCCCAAATTCTCACTAAGATCATAAGCCAGAATGGAGCAGATCATTCTCACATCGTAGGCCTCGCTCTGCTTACCGAAGGTTTGAGGAGCGATTCCGATAGACCGGTCGCTTCTAGCGAAGATTCTAGAGGAGCGGAACGCCTCTCCACGTCGTATGCTTCGCCCGACTCTCCTGTATCAGGATAGTTAGAATGTGGATCCATATTCTAGTTGATCACCACCGACTCACTATACAGAGAGGGGAACTTGACCTCCACTGAACGTTCCTCAGACAATGATTCTCTCGCTGCCTCAAGGCAAGTGACTACATGTGCGCCCAACAGTCCATCACTATCATTGGAGAAGGTTTGCGAAAGCCTGCTGCGACCGACACAATTCGCAAAATGTTCGATCTCTTCTCTCAGAATGTTACTTGGGATTATTGGCATCTTCACGATCCCGTTTTGGTGCAGAAGAACCACTTTCTGATCTAGAAGATCTAGATGCGCGGTCCCTTTCTCGGCAACAATCCTCAGGTTTCTGCGCTGCAAGGGATCCAGCATGCTTACTTCTATTTCAGCGCAAAGGCCGCTCTCGTATTCGCATGTGATGAAGGCAACCTCTTCATTCTCCTTGTTCCTGTATCCTCTTGCGATGCACGAAATCTTGTCGGGCCACAGCCCTGTGAGAGAGTTGGTTATGTCGAAGGGGTGGGGCGCTAGATTGGTTATCACGTTTCCTTGATATTGTGCCGGTGAGATGCCCGTCCATTCTAGCCCGAGATAGTGAGGCTCGCCGAGAATCGATGGCTCAAGAGTGCTCTTTAGCGCTCTGAGACCGTTGTTGAACCTATGAGAATGCCCCGTTGATAACACTACTTTCTGGGCTCTGGCCTGCTCGACAAGGAGATAGGCCTCTCTCGAGCTGAGTGCGAGGGGCTTCTCTACCAAGACGTTTTTTCCTGCTTTGATGAAGGCTGATGCTATCTCGAAATGGGTTGAGTTCGGCGTGCACACATGAACTGCTGAGAGTTCCGGATCCGACAGGAGACTCTGGTAATCAGTCCTGTAATCCAATGGTCCCACCTTCTTTCGACACCGCTCTTGTGCGGCCGGAGAAATATCAACAATTGAGCGCAGACTGACCGCGCCAGTCTTTCTGGAAAGGATCAGAATCTCTCTGATGACCTTCGTTCCCCAATAACCTGCGCCGATGACTGCAATGCTTACGGTTGCCGTGAAGATCCGCTTCTAGAGACGTGAGGTCATGCGGCGAGTTTCGCGTATTCAATGGTCGCCGACTGTCTCTAGATAATCGAGTCCATACTGGTTCTAGAGAATAGAGTCCATTTGGTCAGCAGAAGAAGAGTTGGGCGTTGATGGACTCAGATGAGTGCCATGGTCGAAAATATGCTCAGGGCTTGTACGGAGCCTTGCAGACCCCTAAGCGTGTAACCGTGGCTTACCATTGACAGTAATATGGTCCTAGGGCAGGGTATCACCCGGCTTAAGAGCTACGGAAGCGGAATTGTTCTTGGAGACGAAAAAATGTTCGATATTCGAGGCGCCAATCCCCCAACAATCGCGCTCATCCTCGCGGCGGCTTTCATGTGGTGGGGATTCACGAACAACAGCCTCATTTCAATAACCGTGGGGGGCGTGTTCGCGGCGATAGGTATTGGACTCCAAGTGCTGTATCTGCGCTACAGATACGGCAGGGCAGCATACAGGCGCACCAAAGTAGAGCCCTAGACGATCTACTGCGTTCCACTTCTAATCCACAAAGAATGACGATCTCATCCAGACCTCTCCATGCGTGCTCTAAACCCAAAGAGATTGGGTGGGAGCCTTCGTCTTCTGGAATAGTTTCAGAGCATTTCCACTTTCATACACTGGAATTGTCACTGGCTTGCCTTCAGCAGAGTTGAACTCGACTATTATTGCGAGCTTAATGCCAATCCGACCGTTGCGTGGCCATTGTGTCTCCAATCGATGCAGGTGATGCTGAAGATGAGGTCATCGGTGAGCGCTACTTGACAAGAGACCGCAAGATCAGGCTGGTTCTCCTAACCAAATCATCAAGGCTCGTCTCTTGGACGGCAGAGTACGTAAAGACTGGGCAGGCACTGGAACCGATAGTGCAGAAGGCGTTTCTGAAAACCTTTCTTCACCTGATTTCTATGGGCATGATAGTGAAAGAATGAAGATGCTGTCAAGGGAACCGATCGACCAAGTCTGATTCTGATCTGCGTCTCTCAAACATTGGCGACCCTAATGGTCGCTCTGACAGATCCGATTGTTAGGCGCCAATCCCAATACTATCCTCAGAATTTTGTCTGAACCAATTCAATGCCACACCGGAGGCAGTGACTCCAGGTAGGTTTAGCGTTTCCAGCGCATCCAGTGAGATTTCCATGAGCAAGAACGTCGGCGACTAGAAGATGCAGGCCGGGTTACTCGTCTAGGGCGTTCGCTGGTCTTGGTCGAAAGAAAAAAGGAGGTTTCTGGAGAGTCCGCTGGGTCGGGTCTAGAACCTTTCGGTTCTTCCGGGCAGGCTGTATGATATGAGGGTCTCGCTGGCTGTTATTCCGTTGATGCTGCCTATCTTCTCAACGGACTTTTCCAGAAGGTCCTCAGAGCTGTCTGCCCTGAAAGCTGCAAGTATGTCGAACGCTCCAGGTATGACGTGTGCCTCTGCAAAGTTCGGGATGGTTTTGAGTTTCTGCAGAATCGTGTCGAAGCTGCCTTTGACTTTCAAGAGAGCGAATGCTAGGGGGCTCTGGTTGTCTGCCTTGTTGGAATTGTTGATGATGCTCTCGAAGGAGATGGTTGTCTGAGTGTTTGTGATGCTAGGGATGTCCCTGATCTTCTCCATGGCAGTGAAAGCCTTGGTAGGCTCGTTGGTTCCCAGCTTGATCACCAGGTCGAATCGTCCTGTTACGGGTGTGGCGGACTCGACGTTGGGAATATGCTCGATCTGGGAAATTGTGTGTGCACGTTCTCCTTTGCATTTGGCGAATATGTAGCTTGTCTGTTCGTTTCTCGTCATTTTTTCTACCGTGGAGAGCCATGGTGATGGACCTTTTTTTCTTAAACTGTACCCAAGACAAACCGGGTCAGTAACGCCTGTCCACTAGCCCACGGAAAGTCTCGCCTACCCCGCAAGCTAGACGGATTACAATTCATCGAATCGTTTCCACGGACTATTTGGAAGTGGTGGAGAAGAACGCTCCAGTTAAGAATGATTGGTAGGTGATACTCACCGAGTTATGTTGTAGGTTTTCGACATTTTCATTCGAGAATTCAACACGTAGGATTGTAACGACTCCCATGTATTGCCGCATTCGGAACACTCCATGGTTCCATCCTTGTTGCGGAAGGCTTGGCGGTGGCTACACTTTTCCTGAGGTATTCTCTCTTCCCGCTTCATTATCCATTATTGGACAATACTCTGGGTTACGCATATTGGGGTTGCGTCCACGAACCAGCACAAAAGGACACTTGTGAAAAGGATTCATGGCAAAAACTTCCAACTGGCGCTATGCTAGAATTGCTCAGAAAGGCGCGAGCCCACCAAGAAAAACTCAGCTAGTTTTTCTTCCTGCCATGATGACTGTGCGTCGAAGTCTGCCCGGAAGCCGTTGAAGCCTTCAGGATACTAGCGAACCTTTCACCTACGTGTCTTTTTGAACACTTGTCGTGGACAGGGTCCAGCTTTCCCGCCTTCTCATCACATCTGCGGTGCCACGTTTCTCTAGTGAGCATTGATCTGTGGCAAGACTGGCCTATCATGCCGGACTAGTGCAAGTGCCAGGCGTTGGGCTAGTGCCTTCTGAGGAGGCGGGTTTTGTTCTACCCATTCGGGAATGATTACAGCTCTCAACAGTTCTTGTATTGAGATGTATCGTCTCGCTGCCTCCAGTTGGAGAACCTGATACGCGTTGTCCCCTAGTGACATTATGAACTTGGACACGGTTGCTCCTGTTCTCAGATTTGGGCTAATAACCATAGTCTACCCTTGTTGCGGAAAATAGTGAGGATCTCGCGAAGCGAACAGGAGTGACTGTCCAGCAATTGATCCGGGCCATCATCATACCTGACTGTGACCACCCAGGAGAGCAGCGAGAAAAGGTCAAGAAAGAGAACCTTGGCAAGGCCAGGTCCTCATGATAGCTGGTAGGGTGGGCAACCCCTATACGCTCGATCATTCCTAGTCACAGTGCTGCCATGTCTCTTGCCACGACTGACTCGTCGAACATTCGCCATTGAGCGAGAACTCAGTGAGAAAATAGACGATTTGGTCGAGGGTCATCCTCTGGAGGTTAACTTGCTTGTCAACAAAGCCCTGCGACGTTACGTCGAATGGGGAAGATTCGTTGATGACTTCAAGCTGGTTACCATTGATCCCCTGTTGTTGGAACTATTCTGGTCACACCTAACTGTTGACGAGGCTAGAGAAGTGGGACTCAAGAGCGGAAACAACAGGGTCGTCGAGTTCATTCTCTACTATTTCCGAAAAATCGACCTAGACTCTGTTCTCAAGATCTTCCGGGTAATCGGCGCAGAATACTCTAACGTTTACGTCTACTCCGAATCCGACGATGAAGGCAACCGCACGATAATTCTGAGACACGGCATGGGACTGAGCGCATCCGCCTATTATGGTGCTTCTTTCAACGCATTGTGTCACCGTCTCGGTTTGAAAGTGGACCTAGAAGAGAGCGACGATCAAGTAATATGCAAGATTCGTAGAGTTAGCAGAGAGCAGAGCCTAGTCCAAAGCCGCTCAGCTCAAAAGGCTAATTGAGCAATAGACAAAGAACGCGATCTACGCATCATTCACAGGGCGCTTTCGCCAATGCGAGCGCTAAGTCAAACTGATTTCTCCCTCACCGCAGGTGTGCCGGGCGCGTTAGCCTTGCTCAATGAGCTAGGTACCGTCGCGACGCTTTGATTCTTCCACTCGCCGATTAGTTGAGCTGAGTTCTATCAACTCCTTAACTAAAGTGCGAATATCGAGAAGAATTTCCATCTGGATCATGTAGAAGTCCATCATTGACCGACTTTTTGCTGCTTGTCTGATAATCTCCTCATTAGTTCTCATCTACATTCCGCCCTAGTGTGACAATAAACACCACTTAGCTCCTTCCACTCTGACCCATACACGCTCACGTAATTCAATGTCATGTCCAGGGCGATACTCGGCCATTTGTCCGAGTTCTGGAACGAGCCACGAATACAGCATGCTCCCAACCTAGCGTGACAAAGACAGTGACAAGGCTACGATTCTTCTCAAAGATTGCCTTCCTAACAGGAAGCGCTTAGATCGACCTCATGTCGCAGCCTGTTATCACGACTAATGATCGCTATGCCCCGAGGACTTTGCCACATTGCACACATTGTTTCAGTCCGCTCCATGGACCACCTAGGTGGGTGACTTGTTCTACTCGGTCGCGCTTCAGGCTGTTGAACTGGACGTTTCTTGCCGAAAGCGTCGGCTCCGGCTCGTGCTTCAAGCCCTGGTCTGCACTTCCCTCTGTTCATTGTACGACTGCTTCAGACTAAACTGGGCGCATGTACATGCGGTGCACGTCGTCTCGCCGGAGCCTGTCTTGGTGTCGTGACTAATCCTGTAGTGTCCGCATTCGCAGTTGTCAAGGGGGTATGGGAAGCGCATTTGCCTACTATCTCTACTCAGAATCGGAAATAGGTTGCGTCTACGGGTGAACACAAATGCCTACAAGATTCTGAATCCCCGAAATTTTCAAAAACGTCCGCAATCAACAAGACTGAAATCGGCTGCGGCCCTGCCGAGTCCGACAGTATCGGAGCTGTGTTTTCAACAAGATCATTTTCGCTTTCGACCATTGCTCTTACTCCAGACACTCCGAACCGGTCCGTTGGGACGTCTCCCAGTCGCGAAGTTCATACCTCTGAACACATACCAGAAGAATCCGGTGACAAGGAGCCCGGCCAAGCTACTGGAACTGTAGAGAGGGGGGAGTCATTTGACTAGCTTCGCCTGGGTTCTCTTCGCGTCCTTTCCCTTTCAGAGGTCTTCAACGAGACGGCGTTTTCCGTGAAGAGCATATGCGCTCGCCGACGCAATCGCTGCGAGGAATACAGCAAGTCCGAAAATCGGGGAGGGCGCACGAGTAGTAGTATGTTCAAGTAGGGTCCAGAGGCTGGTTCTGGTCATCTGCATAGATGCTGACGCGGAGACGTGGTAGTTTGCGTTGGAGACAGTGTAGTTCAAGCCAAATCCGAGCATGATGCCCGTGTTCTGATCCCAGACCCTTAGGAACTTGCAGAATCCTCCTGGTTCGGGCTGCGTCGAGTTGATAATGTTGACAGTCCGGATCGACCCTGCGTAGACCCCTTGCACAGTCTCGCCTATCGTTGATGCTGAGGAAGACTCGTAGAGAGGGTCTGGAGCAACCAGCGAGCCTGCGATAATCCAGGCGATCGCTGAGGACATATTTCCGTCTCCGCTCTGGACATCCTCAACCCAGACAATGCTTCTGGTCGTTCCGTTCGGATAGTTGAATGTCTGTCGAGCGGTTACGTCAGTTTCCGCGACGTTGAGGATAGAGACGGTTATCGAGCTTATTCCGAGAAAGTCTTTGACGGGAGAAAACGGCGCATTGTCAGACTTCCAGTCTGCCTTGACCTGTCCGTATGTTGCTGTGTCGCCTGGTTTGACGCCGGGTTTGTAGGTTACGACCGCCGAGACCGGTGCCAGTCCATACAGAAGTAGGATCGCTGCTAAGACCATCATGGTTACATTATGGTTGCGAGCTAGAATTCCGCTCATTCAGCAAATACCTTGACTAACATGTTCTACGATCCTGAGGAAAAAGGGTAATAACACTTTATTAGCCGGACGGTTAAGACGGAGATATTCCTACTACTGGAAAGGAATGGGGTACATCCTCCAGAGGTCGCCATTATGTTCGACCATGTGTCCAAGGTCCTGACTAGTGCTTTCTGAGACGGTGCCCGCGTTATAGTCTTCAGGACTGTCGCAGAACTCTACAAGAAGTATTCCCAAAGAGCCGGTTTCACTTTCGGCGAGTGTCTTAGAGACCAGATCACCTCGTTGAGGGCGAGAGTAGCAACAGATCTTCTGAAGCCACGAGACCATCCCACAATTATCGACGACTCAACAGCGAAGGCATAGGAATGATTTACCCGAATCCAGTTTCGTTTTCTCGGAGATTATGTGCTCTTGAATTGCAATGAGCAACCCCAACCCTCAGGTGAGCTATTGCACTGCATCGCTCCATAGATGCCCGCGTTGGGCGTATCAGTCCAGCTTCCCGCTGGCCAGTTAACCCAGTTGATCCTTTGAGGTGTGTTGCTATCTAGAAGGTTCGTCAGCGTCTGCACAAAATGGAACGTCACAACTGTGTAGCCCGCATTCCCTGTCAAGACAGCGTCAGGCGCGCAGCTGCCGCACAGCGGGCTAGCCCCAGACTCAGTGTCCAAGACCGGCCAGCCCGTCCTTCTCACACCGGCAATCATCGCCTGGTAGTATTGCTGCGCGACCGACTCTGCCGTCGCACTATTCCAGGAACCAGAGTAGCTGCCGTAGTCCATGTAGGTGTGAAGACTGATGAAAATCCTACCTCCCTGCGAGAGAGTTCCGAGAGGATCAGTCACCATTGGAAAACCGCTGGCCGCGGCCGAACATGCTCCATCGCCCCCCGGACAGAGACTGCAGCCGAAGCTGCAAATATTCTCAACTACAATCCAGTGAGTATCACCAAGCGACCGGGCCTGGTTGATCCACTGCTGATACTCGTTCGAGAGATATGACACGCAGGCTGAAGCTCCTGAACAGGCAGAACCGCTGAAACCATACTTAGGTTCATCCTCGGGCTCCCAAATGATCTTGGAATAACTACTCTTGAACTGGCCAACAACCCCTGACCAGAAGTTGAGCCAGCAGCTCGACGTAGCCGGCGTGAAGGGTTCTGTGAACCCGTGATAGTCGACGACGATCCAGAAGTCAAAGTGTTGAGCTATCTGGATAGCACGTTGCAGATTGGTCGCGCTGTAAGCACTCATGAACTGGGATCCTGTGCAGGACGGGTCGAAGGAGACTTTGACGATATCGTATCCCAACGGCTTCAGCTTCGAAAGGAGCAGTTCCATGTTCGTCGCCGACTCTCCCGCGAATACGGCTGACGGCGTCGGACTACTCGGTTGATGGATTCCTCCTCCGACCACAGCCTCGTCGAGTCTTACTCCGCCCCAGCCTATGAGTATCGGTACGGAGCCTGAACCGCTTCCACCCCCACCGCCTCCGCCACCGCCGGAGGATCCGCTGGACGCCGTGTCGAAATGATATGTCAATGATTGGGTACAGCTGAGTGTATCGACTGTAGAACTTCTGAATATGATTGCTGTCTGGTTGCTGATCTGTAGTCCTTTCACATTGTCAGAGACGGCGCAATCCCAGTTTGCGTGGGTAAAGGTTAGAGTGTTGGATCCCTGAACGACTTGCGAGCTAATGTCGAGAGAGAACGAGGAGTAGACTCCGGAATTTTGCGGACTGGCAGCTGAGGGTAGAGATGAGAGGAAGTGCCCGTTTAGACTGATCGTTTCCTCTCCAGTGCCATCCCAGTCATATCCCATCCAGCTCATCGTATACCCTGAATTTGATCCGCCGCCAGAACCGGACGTCGCCACGTTGAAGTTGTAGGTGAGTGATTGTGTACAGCTCAAGGGATCCACGGTAGGACTCTTGAAGACCATGCCAGTCTGGCTGTCGATCTCCAGGCTCTTGACATTATCAGCTGTCCCACAGTCCCAGCTAGCGTGAGTCAAGGTAAGGGTGTTTGATCCAGAGACTACAAGGGAGGAAATGTCCAGTGAGAACGAAGTATAGACGTTCGAGTTTTGGGGACTATCTAGCGTCGGCAAGGATGCCAGGAAATGCCCGTTAAGCATCAACGTCTCTTCTCCCGCGCCGTCCCAGTCATACCCCATCCAACTCAAGGTATAGGTGGATGATGCATTTCCAGTAGATGAGGCAGCATTGCTGTTTGGGTAGAAGGCATGACCTGTTGTGAACACAAGCAACATTGTGAGAACTATCATAAGCACCGACTCGAATCGCGCGCGCGAACTACATCTCGGCGAGGCTATCAAGACTACCGACGATATGATCAGCGGTTTTGCAAATAAGACCTAAGTGTACACGTGACGCCGGAGGTACACACCTGCACCTGTCTAGGTTCAGTAACCCCCTATAGAAGAGCTGAGAAGCTCGACGCAATATTCGGCGAGTCCGCTGTAGCTTCCCAGAATCCAACAAGGATCACTCATAACCTCTGGCTCGTCGAAAATATATCGCGAGCAATCAAACTAACATTCCTCAGCGCTAGTAATTAGCTGACGATATCGTCGGATCTCTACATGGATCCACCACATATGTTCTATTGTGCTTGAATGTTTGCACTATTATTTGATTTGACTAACATCGACGATCTATCATTCTTCTTTCCTTATTGTATTCTCTAGCGTTTGAACGTGTACAGCCAACTCATATCGATCGAAGCCTAGGATGGAGTGTGAAAGGAGAACGACCCAAGTCGCTCAGCTTAGCGAACGCTGGACCCCGCAGACCTCGATGCTCGTCGACAGGCAGATCGATCATCACAGCGACCTAGTAAGATCGTCATGCGCTTGCAGAATCCTAGAATCTGCTGGCTATCACGTCCAAGTATGCGACTCCTCGGACCCAAGGGTTTGCGACCTTGCGCTCGTAAGAGTAGAAGAGGTTGGCCACCTAAGCAACATGGTGAACATTCACAACAAGAAAATGCGAGTCTACCCTGACAATATGCTTCAGGGAATGTTCGGCAACCGGTACGCCACGGACACCATGGAAGCCAAGGCCGCCGACCCCGGGAAATCCGTTGAAGCTCACGGTGCTGAATATGAGTCTCGATCTTTGCCTAGATCTTTGTTCCGTGTTATTGGTTTTGGTCTTGGGATTGCCGGTTTGTGTGTTACAGCTTTGACTTTGGTCTCAGCGCCCGTTTTGGTTGTGGAACCCAACCAATGGATTCGTGATTTGGAATTGTTCTGGATTGGCGTTGGCTTAGTCGCTTTGGTTGCCGAACTGTTTGTTACTAAGCGCTAAAGGTTTGAGTCTGTTCCAAATTCAGGACAATTCAAAGAACCTCGTCTTGGACTCTTCTGCGAGCGATGGATCCATCCCGGTCCAATGACAATTGAACACCCTCATAGTCTCGGGCGGTTTTTAGGTTTAGCTATGCATACAAGTATATCCTAGGATAGAATTCGAATAAACTCACCATCAATGCTTATTATCAGCAGATCATTAGTTGAAAGCTTGACGCTCCGTGACCGGCGTAGCTGATGCCAGCAGTGAGACTGAACGCTTAGAGCAGAGCTGGCTCTCCGATCGCTGGAATGGGATTCGTCGACCTTACTCGGCAAAGGATGTTATCCGACTTCGAGGTACGATCCGCCCCGAGTACACGCTCGCAAGAATAGGGGCCGAAAAATTCGAGCGCCTCCTGAGGGACGAGGCGTACATTCCCACTTTAGGTGCACTTACCGGGGTCCAGGCACTTCAGATAGTTCAGGCCGGCTTGAAAGCCATCTACATGAGCGGCTGGCAGGTAGCGGCGGACGCTAACCTTTCCGGCCAGACCTACCCGGATCAGAGTCTCTACCCTTCCAACAGTGTTCCGAATCTCGTGAAGAGAATCAATCAAGCTTTCCAGAGAGCCGATCAGATACAATACTTGAGCGGGAAAGGAAAGATTGACTGGTTCGCCCCGATAATCGCTGACGCGGAAGCCGGGTTTGGAGGCCCACTCAACGCGTTCGAGCTGATGAAGGCAATGATAGAGGCCGGAGCGTCGGGAGTACACTTCGAAGATCAGCTTGCATCAGAGAAGAAATGCGGCCACTTGGGCGGCAAAGTCCTGGTCCCAACTCACCAGTTCATCAGGACCCTTGTAGCCGCCCGGCTTGCAGCTGATGTGATGGGTGTCCCAACCTATCTAGTAGCGCGAACGGATGCGGTTGGAGCGAAGCTTCTCTCCAGCGACGCTGATCCACGAGACCTTCCCTATACGACAGGGGAGCGGACTGCCGAAGGCTATTACAGACTCAAACCGGGACTACAAGCGGCAATCGCGCGTGGCATAAACTACGCGCCATACGCAGACATCATATGGTGTGAGACTGCGACGCCAGACCTCGACGAAGCCAGAAGGTTCGCTGAAGGCATCCACAGAGTCCATCCAGGTAAACTGCTCGCGTACAATTGCTCGCCCTCATTCAACTGGGAGAAACACCTCGATCCCCATGTAATCCGTAGCTTCCAGAAAGACCTGGCCTCGATGGGTTACAAATTCCAGTTTGTCACCCTCGCCGGCTTCCACAGCCTCTCAGTCTCCATGTTTGAACTCGCCAGAGAATACGCGGTTGAGGGAATGTCCGCCTACGTTCGCGTCCAAGGAAAAGAGTTCGAAGCTGAAAGAGAAGGCTATTCAGCAGTAAAACACCAAGCGTTCGTAGGAACAGAATACTTCGACGAGGTTTCGACAGTAATCTCAAGCGGAACATCCTCAACCACGGCAATGGATGGGTCTACGGAGACAGCTCAGTTCAAAGAGCAGACAGCCGTGGTCATGCCTCAAATCCGCCGCTCGGAACCCGATCATGACAAGAGTCAACAGAGTTGAATTAGTTGTCTAAGCCGACGAACGAGCCGAAGTCTAGTACCGACATTAGAGCCTCATGATCCTATCCCCGACCCTCGAGGGCTTCGAAGAGATACTGACGCCTGACGCACTTGCTTTTGTCGGCGATCTGATCCGAGAATTCTCTCCAAGCCTGGGCTCGCTGCTGCAGAAGAGAACCCTCGCTCATGCACGGCTTCGGACAGGAACACTTCCCAATTTTCTCGGCGAGACGAGTGAGATTCGAACCTCCGACTGGAAGGTCGGACCAATCCCCGCCGACCTTCGCCATCGGCGGGTCGAAATCACAGGCCCGGTCGACCGGAAGATGGTGATTAACGCTTTGAATTCGGGAGCGGATGTTTACATGGCGGATTTCGAAGACTCCCACTCGCCAACATGGAAGGGGACCATGCAGGGTCAGGTTAACCTTCGAGACGCAGTCGACCGGACCATCACATACTCGGGTCCGGATGGACGCGAATACAAGCTTGGAGAGAAACTTGCGATCCTATTCGTCCGACCCCGAGGCCTACACCTCACAGAGAAGCATATTCGCCTTGGGTCCAATCCGATTCCGGCCTTCCTCTTCGACTACGGTCTCTTCGTCTACCATAACGCCAAGAAACTAGTTGATCATGGGACGGGGCCGTACATCTATATTCCTAAACTGGAAAGCTATCTGGAAGCCCGCCTCTGGAACAACCTCTTCGACTATACAGAAAAGGCTCTGAACCTTCCCCACACCAGCATCAAATGCAGCGTATTGATCGAAACAATTCTCGCCGCCTTCCAAATGGACGAAATCCTTCATTCATTACGTCAGAGGATAACGGCTCTCAACTTTGGACGCTGGGACTACATCTTCAGCCTGATCAAGTTCCTCGGTGAGGACCCGAGATTTGTCGTCCCTGAAAGACCATTACTCCCTATGACCACGCCTTTCCTCAAGTCCTGCTCCGTACTGCTCGCGCAAACCTGCTTCAAACGAAGCGCATACGCCATAGGAGGAATGGCCGCACAGGTGCCCATCAGAGGTGACCCTCGTTCTCAGGAGGCCATCGACAAAGTGCTAGCTGACAAGAAGCGCGAACTATCAGAAGGATACCAAGGAGCATGGGTCGCGCACCCAGGACTGGTGCCTGTGGTCATGAGAGTCTTCAACGACCAACGTGTCGATCCCAACAACGGTGGCGGGAGGGTAGAGGTGCGCCGCGAAGATCTCCTCAAGGTCCCGGAGCCGAAGATAAGCGAGCAAGCTGTCAGGGCGAACATTGCCGTGAGCTTAAGGTATCTAGAGTCTTGGCTGGGCGGGCTCGGATGCGTCGCTATCAATAACCTGATGGAAGATACGGCGACTGTTGAGATTTGTAGAGCGCAGATCTGGCAGTGGATTCATCACTCTGCCAGACTAGTCGAAGGACCTACCATTACGCGTGGATTATTCCGATCAATGCTGAGAGAAGAAATGGCACGAATAACGGAAGAATTGGGATCGCGAGCCTATCTTACGAGCAACTACAAAGACGCGGAAGCGTTACTTGACAAACTGACGACTAGCATTAACTTCCCCGAGTTCATGACGTTGATGGCATACGATCATCTAGCCTGACAACGGTCCATCCGACTGGTAGAGAACTCGGGACGCCGATTGTCTCTTGCGCTAATCGTTCCTAGTTTTGTCTGCTTTTCGTCCCAGTCTTTTTCTCGATGCTGCGGAGGTTGACCTCTCGAACGAATGCTTCTGTGATGATGTCGAGGGAGTCAATCTTCTCCTGCATCAGAACATCAGTTATCTTCAGTGGATGCTCTGGTATGAGGAGGTTGTCGTTTGAGGCGACGAAGTGCTCCCAGTTGATACCCATGTCGAGTACAGTATCAGCCAAATCCTCATCGGTTACCATAGAGGTCTTCGCCTCGTTAACGAAGCTCTGAAATTCCTCGTCGGGGACTTGTAGGTCGGTTACTGTCCTAATGGGCCTTGGAGTCGTCCCTCCAAGCTCGTGGGCGAGCGTGTATGCGAGAAAGGTGAAGTTTTCGATCTCGGTAAAGTGTTTCATCCGGATTTCTAACGGAGTATCGCCCGGTGGATTGGAGTCTGGAAAGTCTGAGATCTGAGAAACTCCCGTCTGCTGGTCGATGAATCGGAAGACTCTCGACAGTTTTAGCGGGCTTGACTGTCTAATGCTTTCTCTAGAAGATTCTTCTTCGGACCACGAGTCTCTTCCTTTAGTTTCCGCGGCCATGTTTCAATCCAGCTCTTGGTCCTAGGCGGTGTATTCATTTCTGATCTGGAACCCGTGTCTCGGGTCGACGGTACTGCCAGGGCTCTAGTGGGTCCAGAGTTGAGAACTCTGGCGTTTACTCTTGTTTGTGATCGTCGGTAAAGTAACGCATAGAACCAAAAATCTTGGCGGTATCGGCCATCGGTCTTCGCTGGCGCGGTCGGCGGCTTGTGCTCCGCGGTTTCGACGGCGGTTTGGCCATCTCTAGAGTTGGCAATGATGGCATGTCTGGCGCCTTGGCTTGCTTAGACAGGAGACGCCACTCTTTGCTTTCTCTGCGCCCAGTCCCCATTGAACCAAGCAGAGTGAAGGTCCCAAGGGCGAAAACCGACATTGTGACCATAGACAGGAGTGCGTCGGCGAGGATGCTCGTCTGGAGGAGGCTGATCACGTATTGTTGGAAATAAGCGTCATTCAGATATTCTTGGTACATCCAGACTGTAAGCGAGAGGATCGTAGCTGCCTGAGCTAGGATGATGATCTTAAGATAGCCAGGGATCGCTCTGTATGAGTGATTGGATTGCTCAGTTGTAGAGGGTGACATCCGCATAGTTCACTCGCACTTATCGTATGTTGATACTCTTCTGTTCAATCTAAGCAGAACGAAACTCTACTCGAATAATGGAAGTAACTTCTGAGTCTCCATTGGAACTGAGTCTTGAACTCTCAAAGTTACAACATCGAGTTTAAGACCGTTCGCCTTTCTCAATCCCCGTTGAGAATATGTCTCTGACCAAGCAGAGTCTAGTATCGGAAGCCGTAGAGGTTCACAATTCGGCAATGGGCAAGGTGAAGGCGGGAAAGTTCTTTTGCGTCTGTGGACACTGCGACCATCATCTTCAGAGCGACTGTCTCAGCAAAGGTTGCTGGTGTTGCACAGCACAAGTTCAGCTCTCCTAACTCCGACCCATGGCTCAAGCTTCTGTACTCTTCAAGTCGCTGTAAGTTAGCTGAGACTCAAGCTCGAAGACATCATACTATATGCCGAAATTGATAACAACCAGGACCTGCGTCAGCCGGTGAAGCACAACGGTAGCAGTCAGAGGCAGATTGGTGCCCCTACCTTAGCATTTGAGGGAAGAGTCAAGGGATAGCCTGTGCAGCTCACATGGTAGTTTCCTGGTTGCACGAAGATTCGGAAAACTCCAGTCTTCAAATCGCACTGAGTCAAAAAGTCCGACTTACCGAGACTTGGTCGACGTTTCCGTCTGGGCCTCGAACCAGAACGCTGCCTTGAGGATCATGGAAGGCTATGCTACAAGATACAGCGCCGCGATCGTAAGAGATGCTCCTGACGATGCCTGAACGAGGATTGAATATCCGAGAAAGGTCGTGGAGGATCCGGCTTTACGCTATCCAACTACACATTTGCTGGTAGGTAGAAACAGAATATCCGAATGAGCCTAAAACCAAGCCTGCCAGGATGACGGCCGCCAGCTTCCTCAGAGGCGAAGCCAAACGGAATCGAGTAACAACTCTGTTGTGATGCGCCCTTAAGCGTTGAGGATCTAACCTTGCCATATCGGATCATGCAGTGATCGGTCGTAGAATTATCTAGTGATTCTTAGGGTTCGCATGCCCCAGACTCGTTCGACAGTGTAGAGTTTGACTTCGCTGATTATGAGCGGTGTCTTGATCGATTTCATGTTTTGCGGCGTGAATTCCATGTAGAGAGGTATGCCGGGTGTGTTGGTGTAGAGTGCGCGGTCGACCATGTAGAGCCTGTTGAGATCTTGGAGACTGTTGCAGACTGTTGCTTTAATCCGCAGGACCTCCTCACTGATAGTGTCCAGTAAGACCTGGTCTGTATATCCGGAGTCTAAGACTCGCAATTCGCCTATGCCACCTGGGTCAAGCTTCATGTCTCAACCAGCCAGAGCAGATCTAGGAACAGTACTCTACGAGTACCTAGTGCTTCGCCGCTTATAATCCGTATCGCAACCCACGCGTCCCGCGCGTGGAACATCCATCAAACCTCCATGATCTTAAACGATTCCGCGAAAAAGTCAAATGAACAGTGCTGCGACCGAGTAGATAGTTCTTGTCGGGCAATGATCGGTTCGGATACTGGATGGGAATCCTCGGGAGCGTTAGCACTGTGCTATGGCTAGCTCGACGATTTGGCCGAGCCAGGAGGAAGAAAAAAATTCCAAGTCTGAGAAAGCCGAAAACTGATCCTCGTCTTTCCATGCCAGGCTATGAGGTCTACGGCGAAGTGAAGCAGATAATGTACTTGTGGCGCTTGATTCTTGCTAGCCTAATCTCTCTAGTGTTGAGCGCAGGAGCTTGGATCGACGTACCTCAAAACCTATCGGGTCTCGCGTTTTTTGTCGCGTTTACCTTAGCCGCCGCAACGGTCTTCGCATTCTATCTGGGCAATAAACGGATGCCAGTCGCGATAAAGCATGACCAAGAGAATTTGTTGATCACAGGTATCGTGGACTCTGGCGTACTAGTTCCATCAAGAGTCGAATTCGCCAGTCCAACGAGTCTCTACATTGAGCGGCAAGGCCAAAAAGCTAGCCTCAAAGAAGATAGTTCTGTTCTTTGCGTCAGCTGAAGATACCCGCAAAGTAGCCGAGTGGCTCTCAACAAGCGCAGCGCAGGACAAGACGCCACCACTTCCGAGTTAGCTGGGGTTCTTCTCTCTACTCCTTGTGAGTTGTGCTCTCAACCTTTGCTCGATCATATCCGCGTCCGTCGACGAGTCGAAAATCATCCTGATATCTCCGTAATGCCAAAAACCGGTAGCGACGACCAGGATCACCGCGTCAATTCGGTCAATTTTTTTCGGGATTACTTCGAAAATATTCTTCCCAGGATCTACGACGAAACAGATGTCTCTTTCAAACCGGATACGAAATCTCTTGACGTAGGCATATTCCCCTCCTGCTGCAACGACCATTGCCCAGATTCCATCGTCTTCATTCATTCTCCTAGCCAGGACGTCTACTCAGCGAAATGGTTCAAGAAATAGACTTGAGGCAGAGATTCGTAATATTGTTAGAGGCTCATAGTTAGATCCCGATCATCCTTTCTTAGCAGCGACCAAGGCAAATTATCTCTCGCACAGTCCAACAGCCTCACTCTGTCTTTCCAATAGTTATTCCGAGGACGTTGGGCCTCGTTATTTGAAGCAGGGCGAGAGGGTTGCCGCTTGGATCATTGAACCTGTAACATGGTCCTTCAGGAATTTCGAACCGTTCTCCCTCAGGCTTCCAGCCCTTCTGTCGAAGCTCCTTTGACACCGCCTGCAAGTCGTCTACTTGGAAGATCAAGATGCAGCTGGGCGCGGGTCGATGGTCTGCGAGGAGAAGGAGCGGGCCCTCACCGAGTCGAAGACTGGCGACTCGAGTGCCAAAGCTGGAGATGTCCCAGATCTTCCGAGCTCCCAGGACCTTGGTGTAGTAGTCAACGTCTTTCTGGACATCGGAAGTTCCCATGTAGAGATATCTGAGACGCCCAAACAGTGCGTCCCTCTTGTTAGTCATGAATTCTTCAAACAAAGATTGTACGCGCTGAGTTGAAATGTTTCTCGATCAGAGAGACCTGCGAAACGTTTGTTCTCGTACTAGATACGAAGGAAAATGAGAATCATGATTCTCGCGACCACACCGAGAACCGGAGGCAGGACAAGAACGGTTGCGAGTCGGGTAATGACTCCCAAGTCGAAGGGCCAAGTCTGTATCCTGTGAATATCGCTCTCAATCTGGCGGACAATTGAGATTTCACTGGCCAAGGCGTCTTTCTCGTTCGCGTTCTCGGACTGGTCGGAATGGGTCATGCGATCTTTCAGGCGTTGGACAAGATTGGTATAGCGAGGTGTAATCCAGCTGAGCTCCTGACGTCGAGCCTCTTGGAGCCGGCGATGGATGCCAAGTAGGGGAATTAAGAAGAGAATAACCCCAACTAGTATGAGTCCGCCTAGGATGATCAGGTCGCTCGCGCGAAAGCTTCCCAGTCCAACAGTTACCCCACCGGGAACTTCCACGTTTATGGTGATGAGTTGGAGGAACGTTACTATTATGGGGAAGATGGCGTAGACGCTTACCAGCCTCATCGAGACAGTGCCAAACGGCTTCAGGCCGAGGGTCCGATCCTCCGTGAAGGGTTTCAGTTGAAACGGAAGTTTTCCAGCCCGATATATCGCCAGCATAGAAGAACCGTACGTCCAGAGGAAGAAGGCAAGGATGAGGAAGAAATATGCGAAGACGAGAACGTGGTTAGAGACAGCCCCTTCGAAGCTCAACGGAATAGGCGAGACTAGGTTGATGACTACGAGGAGTATGATCCAGACTATCAAGACTCTTGAGAGTCGAATGGGCGGCGTTCTCAAGCCTAACGCCGTGTTCTCGGGGCTCATCCCCTTCGCATACTCGCTTAATCGGTCCATTCTTGTGGCAATGTATCTCATGGAGTAAAGGAAGTAGAGCATGATGAGAGAAAGAACTAGAGCCTCGTCGAGGATTAGGCTTCCAAATCCCTGCGAAGGAACAAGCACGTATTCTATCGTCGAAAGAATTTTTGTCGGAACGAAACTGACGATGACAGCTCCAAGCCAGAACGGTAGCGTCCTAAGAAACCCGCCAACCGGGAACGTGTTGGGGGCGTGGCCATCGCTCTTCATATTCGTCGAGGGGGTCGAGTCGCTTAGAGAAGAAGCCTTGCCCCTACGAGTGAGGCACGATCGGACCCGAGACGAAGACGACAACAAAAGACCTGCCCAAGAATGGGTTCAAAATTCGTTGAAGTTTTGGCGCCGCCGAGAGGGTTCGAACCTCTGGCCGGGCCCGTCCTGTGGGCTCTCTGACCAACGGGTTGCTGCAGTGGCTTTCTTTAACAGCTTCAGCCTCAGTTTTCAGCTGAGCCCGCTGCTCTACCACTGAGCTCGCGCCCCTGATTGAGGGAACGGCGGCCCGCTTCTAGCCGGCGGCAACGGCAATCCGGAAACTCCGTTTATTAAAGGATAAGGCCAGAAGCCTCCGCGATTCTAAGACCTAGAAACGAACGTTTGGAGTAACGGCATCAGTCAAGAAACCCGACAAGACGAATCACCAGCTTGCCTTCGAAGAGGGAACATTAGTTCTCAACTTTCAGATCTCGAAGAATGCAGCAACTTTTGGATTATCGGCGACGCCAGAGTTGTGGCCAGGACTGCCAATCCTGCAACCGGGTAGAGTTGCGAGCTAACGAGCGCGGAATCAACTCCTGCCTTTGCCAACACCAGTGAGAATTCTCCGCGAGGAACTAGTATGCTGCCGATGAGCAATGGAGTCCCAGTTTTCGCTAGACGTGCACCTAACGAGCCACCGACGAACTTTCCGAAAGTGGCTGCTCCTAGTATGAGTGCTAAAGGAAGCCCTACAGATAGCGCAGCCCCAACATCGATGAGCGCTCCCATGGAGAGGAAGAAGAAGACTATGAACGCCTCTTTCAGGGGCAGAATCTTCTCCCTAACGTAACGAGAATGCTTGACCGGCAGAAAGAATCCCGCCAGCAGGGCGCCTATGCCTGGCGAGAAGCCCAAGTAATCGGATAAGACCCCGAAGAGGAACCCGAAGGAGAGAGCTAGGAGAAATGAGATTTCTCCAACTTCGATCTCGTACTGGCTTACTCGGTTGATGATTCTCGGACCGAGGTACCTGCTGAAACCAAAGGTAGCAAGAAAAAGGAAGCCGGCCTTCCCAGCTACAATCAAAAATGCCGAGGCTTGAACTTGATTTCCACTTGCAAGCTCTGGTGTGAGGAAGAGGAGAAAGACTGCTATTAGATCCTCGACGACCATAACCATCATTATTGTAGCTGCGAGGCTTTCGCCGTGTTCATGGGTCCGGTCTGCGACGATCTTAGCCACGATTGCGGTGCTGCTCAAGCCTAGTACCGAACCTAGGAACAGAGAAGTGCCAAGGTTCCATCCCGCAACGAAACCGGAGAGAGCCCGACTGTGAAGACTACGAGAAACTCTACCGTGGTGAGTACTATGGCTTTTGATCCGACGGTCTTGAGATGGCGAGGATCTAGCTCGAGACCTATTACGAATAGCAGCAGAATTATTCCAAGGGTACTGAGGAAGTCAATGGCTGTTGTGTCTCGGATTAGGCCGAGACCGAAGGGTCCTACGACCATGCCCGCGACTAGCTGTCCCACGATCATTGGAAGGCGTAGCTTGTAGAAAAGTAGACTGAACAGGAGAGCTGCAGCGACCGCGATTGCTAGATCGAATAGAAAACTCGTGGTCAAAAGCGGAGCTTGCCAACGTCCGTTTAGCTAAGGCTAAAGCACTTTCCAGAACACAACGCAAAAGGTCGTCAGAGATTCTCTTGTCGGAGGGCCTTGGAGATTGAGACGAGTTATCGAGTGATCATGAATGAGAATTGTTCATTCGTGGCCGTGACCATTATTATTGTGTAGGGATATCCTGGTTGGAAGACGAACGGGGTGCCGCTGGACGTGCAGCTGGTGGAGCATGCGGACGAAATTAGGATTGTTGCGTTCCCCAAAGCTGTAGGTTGAATAGGAGTGGGGTTGGGAAGATATGGTCCCTGAGCCCAGTTGGCTCTTGTATACTGGTTCCCTGTGTAATCATTGACGTAGTATGACTTGAGTGTTATTGGAGTGGTGCCGATGTCTCTGATGGAAAGGTTCACGACACTATTGTTTGTGAAGGATGCGTACTCCAGGCTAATGGCCTCTGTTGCAACCTTTTGCGGAGTCGCAATTGCGCCGAAAAGGCCGGTCGCGTAAGCGTAGACCATTACGGACGCGACCACGACGATAAGTATCATGAGGACTGAAGCGATAATCGTGTCAATACCGCTCTTGTTCTTGAAAAACCGCCGAAATCGCAAACCGTGAACCTTCGTGTACTAAGCAACGTGTGGAACTCCTCTGTTGAAGCTCGTATCGTTACTGGTGAAGAAAACGCCAAGTTACACTTGCTCGCCGGCTCGGCCACGCCTTGCGCGAACCGCTATCCTGCTTCGTGTTGAAGTGTTTTACTAAACATTAAAACTTCAGATCATAGGAGCACCGGCTTGAGGGCCCGTAGCTCAGCCAGGTTTCACATCAACGGACTGAAAGAGCGGCAGGCTCATAGCCTCGCAAGAGACACCTGACGGTCCCCGGTTCGAATCCGGGCGGGCCCACCAAAATTTTTCGGCGAGTCCAGAAGGGTTTCGAACCTCTCTTCGAAGAGGGTTTGACAAGCTGCACCCTAACCAGCAGACTGTTCGATCTTTCGCCCGGATGGTGGTAGTTGGACCAAGACTGAATCTTGGATCTATCGGCTTGGTTTGCCCATTCATGTACCTGAAGTGGTCTTGGCTGCTTGTTAGCTTTGGACGGTCGTTTCGTGAATCCTGGATTGGCGAGCAGTCTACTAGTTCTGGTTGGACGACGTAGCTTTTGGCGTGGACACGGCCGACCCATGAGGTTTCCCTTGGTGCTTTCCCAAAGAGAACACGAGCACTGTGGTAACGAGGAGCACGATTGGCAATGAATAAGGAGAAAGGTTGTACAGCGAGAGGTATATGCAGCCACCGGAAAGTAGTGCACTAGGATTGCAGGTGGTCCCAAACGGAACGAGAAACACAATAATTACAGCTATCAAGTCTGCAAGGAAGATATAGCGAAGCAGAGGACTAGCTGTCAGTTTATTCAATTGGAACCTAGTTATGCCACCTAATTATGCCAATATAGGGTCGTCGCTGTCGGTCCTGCTCCGAGAGCCCAGCCGCAACTGGGCGAACTGACATGTATTTCGGTACCCCAGGCATTTTGACTCGGCGTAGAGGCAAGATTACTAAATGTTATTGAGCTGGTGTTCGGTAGTTGATTGCAGGAACTCAGTCGGTATGCTTCCAGCACACCGGGCTCGGCGTTTGGTAGCAACGTGGAATCACACCAGCTAAGGTTCGTCGCCTGGCCCTTCGTGTTGTCCTGCGACATTATGTTGTAGAATCCGTTGCTGCAGCCATTCCCCCCACCGCCGCTGTACCACTGGATTTGTCCCGTAAGATAGTCGCCCGAATTTACATTGATCACTGAACTTCTAACGTAGCCGCCAGAATGGACATACCAGCTGGCGAACCACCAATAGTGGCCGCCATCTGAACACCACCAGAGAGTATACTGGGCACAACCCCAAGCAAGCACAGGTTGAATGATAGTGTTGCACCTGCACGATTCCTCCAGGCTGTCAAACAAATAGATCAAAGGATCATTATTATTGGAAGGGGAAGCGGGAACATTCCAGTTATCCTGCAGATAACTATAACCAGACCCATCATAATGAATCGAATTTTCGACCCAGCCGTTGACATCTGGCGGATATGCCGATGTGGACTCAGAGCAATTCATCCGTAGGCGATATATTTCGCCATCCGGATATCTTACAGACGTCGCATTTAGGATCGTACTACCGCTTTGTACCGCTGAAACGCAGTTGGAGGACACAATACCGCCGTTTGGGCCGGGCACGAATCCTGCCTGACCCATAGGAAAATTGACAAAGGCGCTCGACATCAAGGCGGTCAGTGACAACATGACTAGCTCTCTTATGAGCAAGAGAGTGTGCGACCTCTGGTTGTTAGTTCATAACTAAGATGTATTTAATACTTGTGCAAATGCAAAAATCCGAAGCAAATTATGATAGCGTTGCAAGTACACTAATTATTGTAGAACCTTGACGAGCACCTCTCCCGACTGAAGTCTTAGTCGAATTTCCGCCCCGGGGATATGAAAGCGCACCAATAGAATGTTCCAGCTGAGACTGTTCAGGGTAAAAAGGCTCAGACAGAGCGAAGAGCTTTGAGGAAAGCCAGCAAATCCAAAATTAGTCTATATTGGTCATATTTCCCGAATGCAACTGCTAGCCGAAACCTTCATGATTTCAGTGAGTCCAGAAACGGTTTCGAACCGGGAAATGGACTCGCTTCAATTTTTAGCTGGGTCTCGGCGGGCCCACCACGTTAAAACTGAATCTTCGCGGCGCAAGCCCCGAAAGTGATTTGCCTCTGTGAATACTCAACGCAAGAGCTATGCTCGCTTCGGGTGCTGAATATCTAGTCTAGGCGCTTGCAACGAGACGTATGACCAGAAGGTGGGAGCGCAGTCATCTTGGAGTTCTTGCAGCAGAAAACAAAGAAATAAGCTGGGCTAGTGGATGGAAGTCATGCTCTCGCGAGGATTCTGTTACCCTTGAGTAAAGTTGTCGTCTCCATGTTCCTATCGCTAGACGGATTCGTTGTTGGTCCCAAAGAGGAGATGGACTGGGTCATCAATAATTTCGACGTCGAAGGCATGGGTGCTGACATGAGCAAGCTGCAAGCCAGCGCTGGGACCTTCCTCCTAGGTCGCCAGACCTACCAGGTCATGGCTGGTGCCTGGCCAAACCAGACCGAAGCGACCTCACCCGGCGCGGACGTAATGAACAATACTCCAAAGCTAGTTGCTTCGAATGCTCTAAGGGAAACCCCATGGGGCAAATATGCCAACGCCTCCCTACTCCGAGGCGACGCCCTACGAGAGATTCGTAAACTGAGGGAAAAACCTGGGAAGGATATCGTCACGTTCGGCAGCCCTAAACTTGTGCAGAGCCTAGCTCAGGCCGGTTTCGTCGACCTATTCCATATCTGGCTACACCCCACCCTACTCGGAGTTGGGAAGCCATTCTTCCGCGGCGAAAAGCGGCTCAACCTCAAACTGGTCGCAAGTAAGGCGTACAAGAACGGAGTTGTCCGTCTTGACTACGAACCCATCCCCGTTGGGAAGGGGTAGATCGTGCCAGGCTTTCGCAACTAGCTGCCTGTAGTTTCAGAAATTTTTCAAACAAATCCTTTTCGAAGGTTGATACCGTATTCCAAATAGGCTTTGAGACACATGCTCATGTGAGTCCAGCCCTGGCAGTTCTGGTACGATCCTTCCAGACCGCGATCCGTGGGCCTCCACTTGCCCTCGACAATCTTCACGAGCGTCTCCCTTTCACCCAGAGGCTCAAAACTCACTTCAACGACAGTATCGTATCCGCCGCCGCTCGGAACTGTACCGGTCTTCGGGTCGTAGATCCCTTCGCTGGCCTCCCAGGAGAATTGAATCAGCTTGTTCGGAACAACCTTGTGCACCTTCACTGGAACCGTTAGGACCTCGCTTCCCGAGTCGTTAAATTTCCAGAGCACTGTTTTCCCTTCATCAAGTGGTCCATCAGCTCCGCCGTTCGTGAAGTAGACGCTTAGCTTCTTCGGGTTGTGGATGGCGTCGAAGACCTCGCTAACAGGTTTCTGGATTTTCGTCTGTACAGCAAATTTCAACTCCATAGTTGCTTTCAAGTCCACAATCGGCATATGTTATATATTTATAACACTTTGTGTCTTACTCATATCGACATTGAGCAGTCAGCCGAAAACCCAGCGTCAAGGTGGTGTCATGCTAAGGGAAGGCAAGTACGATCTCATCTTCAAAGCATTAGGCGACACTCGGAGGCGTGAAATACTCGACTTGCTCAAGGCTAAAGGAAGAACCACCGGAGAGTTGTGCGAACACTTTAGGCAACTGGACCGCTGCACCGTCATGCAGCATCTTCGTGTTCTCGAGAAAGCCGACCTAGTTGTCGTGAAGCGGGAGGGGCGTGTACGCTGGAACTACATCAACCCGCTCCCCATCAAAGAATTGCATGATAGATGGATCGGCAGCTACGCGGATAATGCGGTGGATCTGCTAGCCCGCATGAAACGCGAAATCGAAGGTTACTAGGATAGACCTGCAAGCCTTGGCAATTTTTTCAAGCCTCTAAATAGTGGCCCCTGTTCTTCGAGCCAATTCAAGAGAG
>Ga0209577_10001011_pt1 | contig 28148 bp, 27 predicted proteins | sample GraSoiAngelo_109_FD_185874 | JGI IMG/M metagenome (GOLD analysis project Ga0209577, IMG submission 185874) | Grasslands soil microbial communities from the Angelo Coastal Reserve, California, USA - 14_0903_12_20cm (SPAdes) (version 2) | ecosystem: Environmental > Terrestrial > Soil > Grasslands...
CACCAGCTCGGACGCGCCAAAGCACCAGGGGATCACCTACTTCATCGTCGACATGGCGAGCGAGGGGATCGAGGTGCGGCCCCTGCGGGAGCTCACCGGCCAGGCCATGTTCAACGAGGTCTTCCTCTCCGACGTCTTCGTCCCCGACGACTGCGTCATCGGGGCGGTCGACGACGGCTGGCGCCTGGCCCGCACCACTCTGGCCAACGAGCGCGTCTCCATGGGCACGGGCTCCTCCTTCGGGCTGGGAGCGGAGACGCTCCTGCAGCTGGTGGCCAGGCTGCAGCGCCCCGAGGCGGCCGAGGGGATCCTGGCCGAGGTGGGCCAGCTGCTGGCCGAGTCGTCCACCCTGGCCGTCCTGGGCCTGCGCACGACCCTGAGGGCCTTGGGCGGGGCCGAGCCCGGTCCCGAGTCGAGCGTGCGCAAGCTGGCCGGCGCCGAGCACGACCAGCGCGTGCAGGAGCTGGGGCTCAGCCTGCTGGGGCCGGAGGGGTCCACGACCGTGGGGGAGGCGGCCACCTGGACCTACGGGTTCCTGGCCAACCGCTGCCTCACCATCGCCGGGGGGACGAGCGAGATCCAGCGCAACGTGATCGCCGAGCGCCTGCTCGGGCTGCCCAAGGACCCGTGAGCGAGGGGGAGCGGGGGGCGTCGGGCCAGGCGCGGCGCGGCTTTTCGGCCCACGCCGCGGCCACGCCCGGGCGGGCGGCGCTCGTCCTCGGCGACCGCACCCTCACCTACGGCGAGCTCGACCGGCGCTCGGGCTCGGTGGCCCTGGCTCTGCGGGGCCTGGGTGTGGACGGGGGCGACCGCGTCGCGGTCATGCTGCCCAACGGCTTGGAGCTCTTCGAGTGCGCCCTGGCCCTGGCCAAGCTGGACGCGGCCCTGGTTCCGGTGAACTGGCACCTGAAGGCGGACGAGCTGACCTGGATACTGACGGACTCGGCCGCGGCCGTGCTGGTGACCGACGCCGCCATCTGGGACTCGGTCTCCGCCGCCGGGGCGCGGGTCCCGGGCTGCCGGGTCGTCGTGGTGGGCGGGCCCCCGGCCCCCGCTTCCACCGTCGACTACGAGGGCCTGGTGGCCGGGCCGGTCGGCGGTGCCGACGGCGAGGTTCTCGACGCCGGCGCCGGCCCCTCCCTGGTCTTCTACACGTCGGGGACCACGGGCCGGCCCAAGGGCGTGGTCCACGGCGCCCGAGGGGCGGCAGCCGCCGGCCCACCCCGGACCGGCTCGGCCGCCGGGGCGGGCCGGGCCCGACTGGCGGCCGCCCAGGACGGGCAGGTGGCGCTCTGGAGGTGGACGGACGAGGACGTCCACCTCCTGTCGGGACCGGGCTACCACGCCGGCCCCTGCGGCTGGACCCTCACCGCCCTGTACGCGGGAGCGACGACGGTCATCCTCCCCGCCTGGGACGCCCGCAGGTGGTTGGAGCTGGTGGAGCGTCACCGGGTGACCCGCTCGTTCATGGTGCCGTCCCACTTCGTCCGCATTCTGGAGCTGCCCGAGCGAGAGCGGCGCCAGCGCGACCTTTCCAGCCTCAGGCTCATCGTCCACGCCGCCGCCCCCTGCCCCACGGGCGTCAAGCGCCGCATCATCGAAGAGCTCCCAACGGCCGAGATCTGGGAGCTCTACGGGGCCAGCGAGGGCGGCGCCACCCGCATCTCTCCGCAGGAGTGGCTGGCCCGGCCCGGAAGCGTGGGCCTGCCCTGGCCCGGCGTGGGCGTGAAGATCCTCGACGAAGAGGGCCGGGAGCTGCCGCCGGATCGCACCGGCCTGGTGTACGTGGTGCCTCCGGGGGGAGCGGGGTTCCACTACCACAACGACACGGACAAGACGGCTTCGGCCTGGCGGGGAGACGCCTTCACCGTGGGAGACGTGGGCCACCTGGACGAGGACGGCTACCTGTTCATCACCGACCGGGCCTCGGACATGGTCATCCGGGGCGGGGTGAACGTCTATCCCCGGGAGGCCGAGGACGCCCTCTACGCCCACCCGGGGGTGGTCGACTGCGCCGTGTTCGGCGTGCCCGACCCCGTCCTGGGCGAGCGCCTCAAGGCCATGGTCGAGCTGCGGGACACGGGTGTTACGGCCGAAGACCTCCTGGCCCACTGCCGGGACAGGCTGGCCGGCTTCAAGTGCCCGGAGATCGTGGAGCTGGTCGACACCCTGCCCCGGGACCCCAACGGCAAGGTGCTGAAGCGGCTGCTGCGGGACGCCCACTGGGGCGGGACCCGTACCGCCATCTCGACCGAGTGAGCCCGGGCCGGGCTGCGGGCCCGGCCGAGGGCGGCCCCCGGCGTTGACAGCCGCGTCAGGGTTTCTGTAGGAAGGGCCCGTGGGTGAGCGCAAGCTGTTCTTCGAGGACGTCAACGAAGGCGACAGCGCGCCCGAGCTGCGCCATGAGCTGACCCGGACCGACCTGGTGATGTACGCAGGGGCCTCGGGTGACTTCAACCCCATGCACCACGACGAGGTCAAGGCCAAGGAGAGCGGCCTCCCCAGCGTCTTCGGCCACGGGATGTTCTCCGCCGGCTTCCTGGCCAGGGCCGTAACCGACTACGTCGGCGTGGGCAACCTGCGCAGCTACAAGGTGCGCTTCGTGAAGCAGACCTGGCCCGGGGAGACCTTCACCACCAGCGTGGTGGTCAGGGCCAAGAGGAAGGAAGACGGCGAGCAGCTGGTCGACCTGGAGTGCGCCCTGTCCAACCAGGACGGCGAGGTGAAGGTCAGCGGCCAGGCGACCGCGGCTTTGCCCTCACGGGGGTAAGCCGGCCCATGGCGGGCGGAGCGCCCCGCTTCGACCTCCCCACCCCCGACCCAAGCACCGAGCCCTTCTGGGAGGCGTCGCGCGCCGGGCGCCTCCTTGTGCGTCGCTGCCGGGCCTGCGGGCGAGCGCATTTCTATCCCCGGCCCTTCTGCCCGACCTGCTGGAGCGACCAGGTGGATTGGGAGGAGGCGAGCGGGCGGGCCACGCTCTACACGTGGTCGGTGGTGCACCAGAACGACCTCCCCCCGTTCGCCGAGCGCGTCCCCTATGTGGCCGCGGTCGTGGACCTCGAGGAGGGGCCCAGGATGATGACCAACGTGGTGGACTGCCCGTTCGAGGACCTGCGGGTGGGGATGGCCCTGGAGGTGACGTTCAGGGCCGAGACGGAAGAGATCAGCCTTCCGCTCTTCCGCCCCGTACCTGCCTGGTGAGATGCCGCCGTCGAAGGACACCGACTGGACCTTCCCCTTCGAGGGACCGCTGCACCAGGTCTTTCCTGCCCTCCACGAGGCCCAGAACGCCTGGCTGGCCCAGATCGACTCGCTGCGCGCCCCCGACCGCAAGACGCACGAGCTGATCCGCATGGTGTGCACCGTCATTCTGCGCAACCCGGAGGGCGTCCGGCGCCACGCCATGCTGGCCCGGGAGGTGGGGGCCACGTGGGAGGAGGTCGTGGGCTCGATCATGCTCACGCTTCCCGGCTTCGGGCTGCTTCCCGCCGTCTCCGCCCTGCCCCACGCCCGCGAGGGCTTCGAGGCGGCGCCGGAGGCGGGCGCCTGAGCATGGCCGACAAGCCCTTCCGCGTCCTCCCACGGGTCACGCCCGAGAACGAGCACTTCTGGAGGGGGGGAAGGCAGGGAGAGCTCCGCTTCCTCCGCTGCCGGGCCTGCGCCTGCTACATCCATCCCCCCGCGCCCCTCTGCCCCCGGTGCCTCTCCCGGGACGTGGCCCCGGAGGCGGTGAGCGGCCGGGCGCGCCTGGCCACCTACACCGTCAACCACCAGCCCTGGTATCCGGGGCTGGATCCGCCCTACGTGATCGCCATAGTCGAGATCGAAGAGCAGCCCGACGTCCGGCTCATGACCAACATCGTCAACTGTGAGGTCGACCGGGTCGAGATCGGCATGAGGGTCAGCGTGACCTTCGAGGAGCACGAGGACGTCTGGATCCCCCTGTTCGAGCCGGCCTCGTGACCGAGGCCGTGGAGACCGAGGTCCTGGAGCGCCGGGCCGCCATAACCGGCATCGGCCAGTCCGACGTGGGCAGGCGCCTGCACCGCTCCCCCCTGGCGCTGACCGTCGACGCCTGCCTGGCCGCCATCGAGGACGCGGGCCTGACCCGGGCCGACATCGACGGGGTGGCCACCTATCCCGGGAACATGGACACCCCGCCGGGGTTCTCGGGCGCGGGCGTGACCGAGGTGCAGGACGCCCTCAGGCTGGAGCTCAACTGGTACACGGGGGGGCTCGAGCTGCCCGCCCAGCTCGGGTCGGTGGTGGATGCCTGCCTGGCCGTGGCCTGCGGGCTGGCCAGGCACGTCCTGTGCTTCCGGACGGTCTGGGAGGCCACGGCCCAGGGCGACAAGGGCCGGGCCTCGGTGATGTCGGGGATGGGCGGGGGCTCGTATCGGGCCGGAGGGTTCATGCAGTGGACGCTGCCCTTCGGCGCGCCTTCGGCGGCCAACTGGATCGCGTGCTACGCCCAACGCCACTTTCACGAGTACGGCACGACCCGCCGGCAGCTGGCGCAGATCGCCCTCAACGCCAGGAAGAACGCGGCCCGGAACCCCAAGGCCATCTACCGCCAGCCCATGACGCTCGAGGAGTACCTCGCGGTGCGGATGATCTCCTCGCCCCTATGCCTCTACGACTGTGACGTCCCCGCCGACGGCTCGACGGCCGTGATCGTGTCCCGGGCCGACTCCACCTCGGGCCTGCGCCGGAGCCCGATCGCGGTGGAGGCGGTGGGGACGGCCATCCACGGGCGCCCCTCGTGGGACCAGTGGGACGACCTGACCACCATGGCCCTTCGCGACGCGGCAGCCATGATGTGGTCGCGCACCGACCTGCGGCCCGCCGACGTGGACGTGGCCCAGCTGTACGACGGCTTCAGCTTCATCACCATGGCCTGGCTGGAAGCCCTGGGGTTCTGCGGCAAGGGCCAGTCGGGGCCGTTCGTGGAGGACGGGTCCCGCATCGCCCTCGACGGCCAGGTCCCCCTCAACACCAACGGGGGCCAGCTCTCCGCAGGCCGTCTCCACGGGTACGGCCTCCTGCACGAGGCCTGCCTGCAGCTGTGGGGTGAGGGTGGCGACCGCCAGGTGGCCGGGCCCGAGGTGGCCGTGGCCGCCTCGGGGGGAGGGCCCCTGGCCGGCTGTCTTCTCCTCACCCATCGGCGCTGACGGCCCGGTCGGTATCTTCGCCCCGTGCACCTCGGCTACCGCGAAGAGGACGAGGCCTTCCGCACCGAGCTGCGCCGGTGGCTGGCGGCCAACCTCCCGCCCCCCGAGAAGCTGCGGGAGCCGAAACGATCCAGCGCCCACCTGCCCGACTGGGCCCGCCAGTGGCAGCGCAGACTGTTCGACGAGGGCTGGCTGGTGCCGGGGTGGCCGCCGGAGCTGGGCGGGCGCATGGCGACGCCGGTGCAGCAGATGATCTATTTCGAGGAGATGGCCGCCGGTGAGATCCCCCGGTCGCTGAACCCCCAGGGGCTGTCCATCGTCACCCCCTCGATCGTGGAGTTCGGGACCGAGGACCAGAAGGAGAGATGGGCGCTGCCCACGCTGCGGGCCGAGCTGACCTGGTGCCTGGGGATGAGCGAGCCCGGCGCCGGCAGCGACCTGGCCGGGCTGAGCACCAGGGCCGTGCTCGACGGCGACCACTTCGTCGTCAACGGACAGAAGGTGTGGACCTCGGGGGCCCACCACGCCGACTGGTGCCTGTGCTTCGTGAGGACCGACACCGAGGTTCCCAAGCACCGGGGGATAAGCGCCCTGATCGTGGACATGAGGTCGGCGGGGATCACGTGCCGGCCCCTGCCCGAGCTGACCGACCCCCAGGCCGCCGACTTCAACGAGGTCTTCTTCTCCGATGTGGCCGTGCCCGCCGAGAACCTCCTGGGCGCACCGGGGGACGGCTGGCGCATCACCCAGGGCTCACTGGCCCACGAGCGGGGCATGCTGTGGATCGACAACGCCCAGAAGGTGCGACGGGGGCTGGACGCCCTCTTCGAGATGGCGCGGCGGCCGGGGCCCGACGGCTCCAGCCCCTCGTCTGACCCCGTCTTCCGCGACCGGGCCGCCCGCCTGGCCGTCGACGCCCAGGCCATGGTCCTGCTCGGCTACCGGGGCTTCGCCAAGTTCGCCAGGGGGCAGGCCTCCCCCGAGCACCTGATGCTGAAGCTCTTCAGCAGCGAGGTCGAGCGCCGCCTCTACCTTGAGGGGGTTGAGGCGCTGGGACCGGACGCCCTGGACACGACCCTGCCCGGCCCTCCGCTGTGGAAGGAGGGCTCCTGGGCCTTCCAGTACCTCCGTTCCTTCGCCGGGACCATCGCCGGGGGGACCAGCGAGATCCAGCGCAACATCATCGCCGAGCGGATCCTGGGCCTGCCCCGGTCCTGAGGACGTCCACACCATGGCCATCCACTACGACGAGCGCGAGGGTCACGTGACCCTCATCACCATCGACCGGCCCGAGACCCGCAACGCGCTGGACATGTACCACTTCCGCGACCTGGCCGGCGCCTGGCGACGGTTCAAGAACGACGCCGAGGCCTGGGTGGCCATCGTCACCGGCGTGCAGGACGCCTTCTGCGTGGGCGCCGATCTCAAGACCTACATCCCCCAGATCACCGAGCTGCAGAAGGGCATCGCCTCCGGTGAGGTCACCGAGATCGACGGCTGCCGGCTGAGCGACGGGGTCTACGCGGTGCTGCGCAACGTCAAGCTCTACAAGCCGATCATCGCCGCCGTGAACGGGCCGTGCGTGGCCGGGGGCATGGAGATGCTCGGGGGCGTCGACATCCGCCTGGCCAGCCCGGACGCCACCTTCGGGGTGATGGAGCCCAAGCGGGGGCTGTTCGCCGGCGGTGGCACCACCGTGCGGCTGCCCCGCCAACTGGCCTTCCCCGCGGCCATGGAGCTGCTGCTGACGGCGGAGGCCTTCCCGGCCCAGCGGGCGCTGCAGCTCGGGCTGCTCAACGAGGTAGTCCCCCGGGAGGCCCTGCTCGACCGGGCCTTCGAATGGGCCGCTCGCATCACGGTCAACGGCCCCATGGCCGTGCAGGCGACCAAGGAGAGCGTGCTGCGGGGCCTGGGCGTGTCCATGGAGGAGGCCTACCGGATCGAGGGCGAGCTCTCGGCCATGGTGTTCCAGTCCGAGGACGCCAAGGAGGGGCCCCGGGCCTTCGCCGAGAAGCGGCCGCCGCGTTGGACCGGGCGCTAGAGCGGGGGCCCCAAGAGTGAGCGGGCCCGACCCCCGAGCGCCGTGTCTCATCGGGGTGGCCCAGCGCACCTGGCGCCCGGAGGGGGCCGGGGATCTCGGGCCCGAGCCCCTGTCCATGTGGGAGGAGGTCTCCCGGGCCGCCGCCCGCGACTCGGGCCGGGCCGACGTCGTCGAGCTCGTCGAGAGTGTCGACGTCGTCTACTGCCAGAGCTGGCCCTACGACGACCCCCCGGGACGGCTGGCCGCGGCGCTGGGGTGCAGGCCGGGGCGGGCCCGCTACTCGGGCATCGGCGGCACGACCCCCCAGGTGCTGGTGGACGAGGCGGCCCTGGCCATGCTCCGGGGCGAGCTGGACCTGGCCCTGGTGGTGGGAGCGGAGTGCCTCGACACGGTGCGGCGCCTGAAGAAGCAGGGGGAGCGGCCCCGCTGGAGCTTCCGCGACCCCGAGCGCAAGCCCTTCCCGTTCGAGGCTCCGTTCCACCCGGCCGAGGTGGCGCACGAGGTGTTCCAGGCCTGGCTCACCTTCCCCCTCTGGGACGTGGCCCGCCGGGCGCGGCTGGGCACCGGTCCCCGCGCCTACCGCGCCGAGCTGGGCCGCCTCCTGGCCCCCATGACCGAGGTGGCCGCGGCCAACCCCCACGCCTGGTTCCCGGTGGCCCGCAGCGCCGAGGAGCTGCTCGCTCCCACCGCGGCCAACCGCATGGTCGCCTACCCCTACACCAAGTACATGGTCTCGGTGATGGACGTGGACATGGCCGCCGCCCTGGTCCTGGCCACCCACGAGCGGGCCGAGGACCTCGGCGTTCCCCAGGAGCGCCGCGTGTACCTGCGGGGTTGGTGCTACGGGACCGATCCCACCTACGTGGCCGAGCACGAACCCATGTGGGCGTCCCCGGCCATGCGGGCCGCATCGGCGGCCTGTCTCGGCTCGGCCGGGCTCGGGGTCGACGACGTGTCCCACCTCGACCTCTACAGCTGCTTCTCCAGCTCGCTCAACCTGGCCCTCGACGCCCTGGGGCTGGCGCCGGGCGACACCAGGGGCGTAACGGTCACCGGCGGCCTGCCCTTCGCAGGCGGGGCCGGGAGCAACTACATGACCCACGCCATCGCGGCCATGGCCGAGGTGCTCAGGCGCGACCCGGGCTCGGCCGGGTTGGTCAGCGGTGTGGGCATGCACAACACCAAGCACGTCTTCGCCGCCTACTCGACCAGGCCGGGGCCGCTGGACCCAGTCGAGGAGGCCGCCCTCCAGGCCCGGCTGGACGCCCTACCCAGGCGCGAGATCGCGGCGCGGGCCGAGGGCCGGGCCACCGTCGCCACCTACACCGTCGCCCACCGGCGCGACGGCGCCCCCGACTGGGGCCTGGCCGTCTGCGACCTCCCCGACGGGCGCCGGGCCTACGCCCGCATCGTCGATCCCACCCTGCTCGATCGGGCCGAGGAGGACGAGCTGGTCGGCGCGTCGGTGCGGCTGGCCGCGGGGGAGGGCGAGGTCAACCTGCTCGAGCGCCTCGACGGGTGACGCGGCCGGCGCCGCCTCCCGTCAGCCCCGACGGGTGAAGGGGCGACGGCCCGCACGGCGGCGACCGCCGAAGAGGCCCATGTGGGTGATGGTGGCCAGGGTGTCGAGCATGTCCTTGCGGTCGACCCGCACCTGGCGGGAGAGCACGAAGTAGTTGAAGCGCTCGATCATGGCCACCAGCGCCACCGCCGCGATCTGAGGGTCGACGCCCACGACGTGGGTCTCGTCGATGCGGGCGATGAGGGCGGAGGTGAAGCGGGCCATCACGTCGCGGCCCATGCGCCCGAAGTCGGTGTTGCTGGTCGCCGCCTCGGTCCACGCCGTGATGACGGCCTGGTAGTGCTCGTACAGATGGTTGAAGCGGTCGAGCCAGGCCCGCAGCTCGGCGTAGCCGTCCTGGTCGGGCCCGACGGGACCCAGCGACTCGGCCAGGGCGGTCATCTCGTCGGCCACGTCCACGGCCAGGGCCCGGAAGAGGTCCTCCTTGTTGGCGAAGTACAGGTAGAAGGTGCCGTGCGAGGTGTTGGCCGCCTTGACGATGTCGTCCACGCGGGCGGCCTGGTAGCCGCGCTTCTCGAAGACGGTCATCCCTGCGTCCAGCAGGCGGCGCATGGTCCTGCGGCCCCGGGCCCGCAGGGCCCGCTCCTGGGCCGGGGCGCCGCCCCGGGAACCCACGGCCCGGAGAGGGACGGGGGAGAGCCGGGGCCCGTCCGGGCCTGCCTCGGCCGCCTCCGGCGAGCGCCCTTCGATGGCCATCACGTCAGGCTACCGGCGTGACCCGGGTCCGACCCCGGTCGCAGGCGGGATACACCCCCGGTCCGATGCCGAAGCCTTGACGGAACGGGAGCTGGACGGGTTGCGCCTCATCGGGCGGGGCGCGACCAACACCGAGATCGGCCAGGAGCTCTACATCAGCGAAGGCACGGTCGAGACCCACGTGGGGCGGATCTTCTCCACGGCCTGCGGGACCGGGCCGCGGCCGTCGTGTTTGCCTTCGATCACGGCCTCGTCCGCCCGGAGTCGTAGGCGATCCTCCTGCAGGACGACGTCGAGAACCCTCCCCCGGCCTGACGACGCCGACCCGACCCATCCGTACCGTGACGGCATGCTCGCCGCCCTCATCCGCTCCAAGCCGGCCGTCACGCTCTCTTCTGTGCCGCCCGTCACATCGAGTGCGGATGTGGGCGGGCCCAAGCGCGTTCGTCGCCCGCGCCGCTTCGGTCTGGGCCGGAGGCGGTCGGACGAGAAGGTCGAAGCCATTGTCCTCAGCGGCTGGTTCCTGGGGCTCAGGCGGGCCGAGGTGGATCTCCTGGCCCGTTCGGCCGAGCTCGTCGACGTCCCCGCGGGCGACGTGGTCGCCATCGACGCCGACGCCCGGCGCTGGTGGTGGATGCCGCTCGACGGCCGCCTGCGGGCCACCGCGGCCGACGGCTCTGACTTCGTGCTCGCACCCGGGCGCGGTTGCGGTGTGGCCGGGGGATGGCGGGAGGAGGCCCGGGTCACGATCACGTCCGTCGACGAAACCCGGCTCCTGGTGGCCGACCGGCGCCACCTCCTGGGGGCGATGGACGCCAGCGCCGCTGTCGCCTCTGCCGTCGAGCGCTCGGTGGCGTGGGCCCGGGACCGCCCGGTGGGTAGGGGCGCCCCCCATCTCGTCGCCGAGACGGCGGTGTCGCCCAGCCCGGCCTGAACCGCGGGCGGAGGAGGGGCGGGCATCGGGCGATACTCTCGGGCCCGATGTCGGGGCGGGGTGCAGCGCGACGCGAGGTGCCGCCTCCGGGCGCGGCCCCCCTCCCTGCCGGCAACGCCGCCGCCCTGCTCCTGCGCAACGGCACCGACCACGAGATCGCGCTGCGGCCTGCGGTTCGCTTCTTCGATCAGGTGTGGACCCACGGCGCCTACCTCGAGGAGTGCCGGCGCTGGGCCCGTCTGCTGCAGAGCCTGCGCCCAGAATCCGGCCCCTTCCACGTGGGCGTGCTGCTCGACAACACGCCCGAGTATCTGTTCGTGCTGGGTGCGGCCGCCCTGGTGGGCGCCACTGTGGTCGGTCTGAACTCGACCCGCCGGGACGAGCACCTCCTTCGCGACGTCGCCCACACCGACGTGGGCCTGCTCGTCACCGAGCCCCGCCACCAGGACCTGCTCGCCCCCATACTGGACCGCCTGCCCGTGCCTGCCGACCACCTCCTTGTGTCCAGCCGCTTCGCCGAGGCCGGCGACCCCGCCCCGGCGTTGGGAAGGCCGCTGGCCGAAGCACTCGAGGAGGTCCAGGGACGCGGTGCGGTCGAGCCTGGCGGGGAGACCGAGCTCCCCGCCGTCGACACGACCTGGGCGCTCCTGTTCACTTCGGGGACCTCCGACGCGCCCAAGGCGGTGGTGTGCACGCAGCGGCGCATCCTGGTGACGGGTAACCGCATGGGGATGATCCTGGACTTGGGCCCCGACGACGTGGGCTACGTGTGCATGCCCTTGTTCCACTCCAACGCCCTCATGGTGGGCTGGGCCCCATCGATCGTCTACGGGGCCTCGGTGGCCCTGGCCCGCAGGTTCAGCGCCTCCCGGTGGCTGGACGACGTGCGTGGCCACGGCGCGACCTGGTTCAACTACACGGGCAAGCCCCTGGCCTACATCCTGGCCACGCCCGAGCGACCCGACGACTCCGACAACCCGCTACGGGTGGCCTTCGGCAACGAGGGGTCGCCCCAGGTGGTGGAGGCCTTCTCCCGCCGTTTCGGAGTCGAGGTCATCGACGCCTTCGGGGCCACGGAGGGGGGCGTGGCTGTGAACCGGGAGGAGGGAATGCCCGAGGGAGCCATGGGCCGGGTGGGCGAGTCCGTCAAGGTGGTCGACGAGCAGGGCGGCGAGCAACCGAGGGCGCGCCTGGACGGCTCGGGCCGGCTGATGAACGCCGAGGAGTGCGTGGGCGAGATCGTGAACACCGCGGGCTGGGGCCCCTTCGAGGGCTATTACAACAACGCCGAGGCCACGGAGCGGGCGACACGCAAGGGCTGGTACTGGAGCGGCGACCTGGGCTACGTCGACGGTGAGGGCTTCCTCTACTTCGCGGGCAGGACGGCCGACTGGATACGCGTCGACGGCGAGAACTTCCCGGCCGGGCCGGTGGAGGCGGCCATGGGGCGCCACCCCGACGTGGTCGTGGCCGCCGCCTACGGCGTGCCCGACGCCCAGGCCGGGGATCAGGTCATGGTGTGCCTGGTCCGGCGCCAGGGTGCCGCCTTCGATCCCGTCGCCTTCGCCCGCTGGATCGACGGCCAGCCCGACCTCGGGCCCAAGTGGAGGCCCCGTTACGTGAGGCTGACCGCCTCCATGCCCGCCACCGCCACCAACAAGGTGGTCAAGCGAGTCCTCGTCCACCAGAAGTACCGCTCCGACCGAACCGGAGGCGACCCCGTCTACGTCAGGGAGCGCCACGACGACGCCTTCCGGCTCTTCACCGCCGCCGACGAGCAAGGCCTGGAGGCGGAGTTCACCCGTTCCGGTCGCGCCCGCTTCTGGGACCTGTAAGGGCAGGGGCGGTGGACCTGTCGCTGCGGTCCGAGGACGAGGCCTTCGCCGCCGAGGCCCGGGCCTGGCTGGAGGCCAACGCCGTGCCCACGCCCGCCTTCGCGTCGGTGGCGGAGGAGATCGAGTGGGGCCGGGCCTGGCAGGCGCGCCTGGCCGCGGCGCGCTGGGTGGCCATCGCCTGGCCCCCCGAGTACGGCGGTCGGGGCGCCTCGCCCGTGCAGGTGGCTCTGTTCAACCTGGAGTACGCCAGGGCGGGGGCGCCCCAGCCGGTGAACAGGGTGGGCATCAACCTGGTGGGGCCGACCCTGCTGGCCCACGGCTCGGCGGAGCAGCGGCGCCGGTGGCTCCCGCCCATCCTCTCGGCCGAGGAGCTCTGGTGCCAGCTCTACAGCGAGCCGGGAGCGGGCTCCGACCTGGCCTCGCTGGCCACCAGGGCCGAGCCGGCCCAGGACGGGTGGCTGCTGTCGGGCCAGAAGGTGTGGACCTCCTACGCCGGCTTCGCCCGCTTCGGGATGTGCCTGGCCCGCACTGCGGCCGAGGCCGATCTGCCTCGCCACCGGGGGATCTCCTGTCTGGCCGTGGACATGACCGCGCCCGGGGTGGAGGTGCGCCCCCTGGTCCAGATCACCGGCGACGCCGAGTTCAGCGAGGTCTTCCTCGACGAGGTGTTCGTGCCCGGCCATCACCTCATCGGAACCGTCCACGGAGGCTGGAACGTGGCGGGAACGACGCTGGCCCACGAGCGGGGCACGAGCTTCCCGTTCAAGGAGCAGGTGCTGCACGAGTCCTACCTGGCCCAGCTGTGGGGTCTGGCCGAGGAACGGGGGCTGCTCGACGACCCCCTGGTGGCCGACGGCCTGGCCCAGGCCTTCGTCGAGCTGCGCATCCTCCGCCTGCACAACTGGCGCACGCTGTCGCGCCTGGGCAAGGGGGAAGAGCCGGGCCCGGAGTCGAGCTGGGTCAAGCTGGCCTGGACGGGGATGACGCAGCACCTGTCCGAGCTGGCCCTGCAGATCGTGGGCCAGGCCTCGCCCCTGTGGGCCGGCGCCGGGGCCAACCCGGGCCAGGGCCGGTGGCAACGTCAGTGGCTGTGGAGCAAGGCGGCGAGCATCGCCGGAGGGACCTCGGAGATCCAGCGCGCGATCATCGCCGAGAGGATCCTGGGCCTGCCCCGGGGCTGAGGCCCCCGGCGGGCCCGGTCGGGGGCAGCGGGTCGCCGACGAGGTGCCGGCAGGCCCTCAGGGCCAGGGCCACGATGGTGAGGGTGGGGTTGTAGCCCGTCGAGGTGACGAACACCGAAGAGTCGGCGCACACCATGTTCTCCACGTCGTGGAAGCGGCCCAGGGGGTCGACCACGCTCGTGGCCGGGTCGGCGCCCATGCGGCACGTGCCCATGACGTGGCGGCTCACGGGGGCGACGCCCAGGGGGCCGGCCCGGGCCGGGTCGGGCGGGGGCGACGTGCTCACGTCGGTCCACGTCGCCCCCGCCTCCCGCAGCACCGACTCCAGGGCCGGGGCCCAGTGGGCGGAGGCGAAGGTCTCGTGGCCGTGGGGCTGGTAGGTAACCCGGCCCGCGGGCAGGCCGTGCACGTCGCGCACGACGGGGTCGAGGTCGACGCGGTTGGTGGGCTGGGGCATGTCCTCGCCCTGCATGGTGAACACCCACAGGCGGTCGCGGGCGACGGACTCGCGCATGAGCTGGTTGTGGACGGGGCCGGGCGGATAGGCGAGCGCCTCCATCACCGGTCCGGGACCGGCGCCGTGCTCGACCACCCCGCCCCTGATCCAGGGGAGCCCGGCGGCCCGGGCTGCTGACAGGTCTGCCTCGGTGGGCACCAGGAGGTCGTCGTGCAGGTGGGTGACGACCCGCCCGCGGTGGGGGTGGAGACGGAAGGGGAAGCCGCCGGCCACGAAGGTCTGGAAGTGGAAGGTGAGGTTGCGCCCGACCAGGCCCGAGGAGTTGGCCAGGCCGTTGCGCAGCAGAAGTCGGGGCGTCTCGAAGGCCCCGCCCGCGAGCACGACGTGACGGGCGGTGACCTCGTGGAGCACCCCGGCCTCGTCCAGGTAGCGCACGCCCCGGGCCCGCCTCCCGGTGCCGTCGAGCACGATCTCGGTCACGGTGGAGCGGGGGCGAAGGTGGCACCGGCCCGTGCCCAGGGCCCGGCGCAGGGGGCCCAGGGGGTCGCCCTTGGCCCCGATGGGGCAGCCGTAGCCACCGCAGAACCCACAGTTGGTGCAGGCCGGGCGGCCGTCGTAGGCGACGGTGTTGATGGCGGTCGGGGCCCGGTAGGGGTGGTACCCCAGGCGCTCGGCGGCCGCGGCCGACACGACCGCGCCGTACATGTCGGGACCCGGGGGCATGGGGAAGGGCGAGGAGCGCCAGGACGCGTAGGGATTGGCCCCGACCTCGCCCGCCACTCCGACGAGGACCTCGGCCTCGGCGTAGTAGGCCTCGAGCTCGTCGTAGCCGACGGGCCAGTCGGCCAGCGCCGCACCCTCCATCGGCCCCCACCGCGAGAGCGGGCGGAAGTCGTCCTCGCGGAAGCGGGGCATCTTGGCGTCGGCGTGGATGGCGCCCCCGCCCACCCCCGAGGGCAGGTTGTTGACCTCGCCCACCAGCAGATGGTCGCCGTCGGCCTCGGTGCGCCGGTAGGTGCGGGGCTCGAGCAGGGGGTCGGGACCCAGGAACCATCGGAACCAGAGCTTGATCTCGTCGTTGGAGAGGTCACCCTTGAGGGCGTACGGAGCCTCGAGCTCCAGGAGACGGTTGGGACCCTTCTCGAGCACGACCACGTCCCAGCCGGCCGCGGTCAGCACATCGGCCGCGGTCGCGCCTCCGGGACCGCTGCCGACGACGACGGCGTCAGCGTCGGCGTCGGGCGTCACGGGGGGCACCTCACGCGTCGCACCTCATGGGTCGCGCACCTCGGCGTCGGTCCAGCCCCGGGGAAGCACGTCGCCGGGGAAGTCGATGGCCCGCCAGCCGGCCAGGTCGCGGTTGCCGCCGTACTCGGGCGCGCCGTAGGTCGCCTCGCACGCGTGCTGGTAGAGGAGGCGGGCGAAGTCCCCCGCCCCGTCCAGGCGGCGGTCCTGCTCCTCGGCCGCCATCCCCGCGAAGTCGTCGCCCAGGGCGGCGAGGCCCTCCCGGTAGCGCTCTTGCAGGCCCACCACGGGGCCGTTCCACTCCCGCTCGGGCCGGCCCCGCGAGCCCTCTATGCGGGTGCGCCAGGCCAGCTCCTCCAGAGGCGACAGGGGCAGGAAGCGGTGGAAGGAGGCCTCGCCCCCGCCTCTACCCGAGAAGGGGCCTCCGGCCCACACGCGCGGGGGGTCGACCAGGAAGGCGCCGAGAAGACCGTCGATGTAGTCGGCCGCGCCCGCGGCGGCGGCGCCCGGGCTGTTCTCCTCGGGCGGGATCAGCCGGTCGCAGGCCGCGGCGACGACGGCGTGCTCTCGGGGCGTGAGGAACGGGGGGCGCGCCATCCCCCCTCCTCGGGCGAAGCTGACACCGACGTCAGGCAAATCTACACTCGCTCGATGACCGAGGTTCGGGAGTTCAAGGACGTCAGGCGGGGCGCTGATGTGCAGGGCCAGCCCGTGGAGGCCTTCATGGCGGGCCTGGAGGCGCTGCAGGGCGAGATCGCCACCGCCCGCAACCAGGTGTGGCAGCGGGTGGCGGACGGAACGCTGTCGCTGGAGCTCGTCAAGCGCCTGTGCAAGGAGTACTACTTCCTCGGCAAGTGGTACACGAGCGAGTTCGGCTCCCTGGTGGCCAACGCTCCCGACAGCGACGCCCTTGACCTCGGGTCGAGCGAGCACCTCCTCCACTGGCTCCAGAACCTGGCCGACGAGACCGGCTTCGCCGGCGATCGCAACCACGTCGACATGAAGGTGGAGTGGGCCCGCCAGATGGGCATATCCGACGAGGAGCTGCTGTCGTACCGGCCCCTGCCCGAGAGCATCGGCTCGGTCTTCACCTCGCTCTACTACATGCGCCGCTCCTACGAGGAGGGCCTGGCCGCCTTCGGCTGGGCCGGCGAGCGCTTCGCCGCCTCGACCGGATACGCCAAGCTCATGTACGAGGGCCTGCGCGACCACTACGGCCAGGACGTGGAGAACTTCAAGGTCCACGCCTACGCCGAGGAGGACCACGGCGCCCAGGCCGACTACCTGCTGCGCAAGGTCGCCATCACCGCCGACCAGCAGCGGCGCATCCGCCGGGCGGTGGAGCACGTCCTGTGTCTGCGCAACGCCCGCACCGTGGCCCTGAACCGGTGGCTGGAGGAGCCGGGGGCCCTGCGCAGCTAAGGCCACCACCGCGAGGGAGGCGCCCAAACCCCCGCACGGGCCTCCTCTACTCTCGGGCGCGATGACCGGGGTGGCCGTGGAGCTCGCCGGGGTGACGCGCCGCTTCGGACGCACGACCGCCATCGAGGACGTGAGCTTCGACGTCCGTCCCGGCGAGGTCCTGGGCCTGCTGGGGCCCAACGGGGCGGGCAAGACGACCACCATGCGGGTGCTCACGGGTTTCCTGCGTCCCGACGCCGGGGCCGTGCGCCTGGTGCAGGGACAGACGGCGACGGAAGCGGACGAGGCCGGCGCCCGCCGCCTGGTGGGCTACGTGCCCGAGGCTCCGGCCCTGTACTCCGACATGTCGGTCTCCGCCTTCCTGGTGCACTGCGCCCGGCTGCGCCGCGTGCCCAGGCGTCACCGGCGTCAGGCCGTCCGCCGCGCCGCCCGCCAGGCCGGGGTGGAGGAGGTGCTGACCCAGCGCATCGGCACGCTCTCGCGGGGGTTCCGCCAGCGCGTCGCCCTGGCCCAGGCCCTGGTCCACGACCCCCCGGTGCTGGTGCTGGACGAGCCCACCACCGGCCTCGACCCCCGCCAGGTGGTGGAGGCCCGCCAGCTCATATCCCGACTGGGACGCAAGCGCACCGTCCTGCTCTCCAGCCATCTGCTGGCCGAGGTGACCCAGCTGTGCCGGCGGGTCGCCGTGCTCGACCGGGGCCGGATCGTCACCGTGGCGGAGGTCGCCGCCCTCACCCAGGGAGGGACCCTGGAGGCTGCCTACCTCCGCCTGGTCCAAGGGTGAGGCGCCGGTCTCCTCGCCGGTTCGGACGGCGGCGGTGAGCCAGGCCGTGGCCATCGCCTGGCGCGACCTGCGCTCGACCTACGTCTCGCCCTTCGGGATCGGCGTCACCGCCGGGTTCGTGGCCCTGTCCGGCGTGCTGCTCACCCTGGCCCTGGGGGCCAACCAGGCCCGCCTCGACGGCTGGTTCGGGCCCCTCATGGTCGTGGTCGCCGTGCTCGCCTCCCTTCTGACCATGCGCAGCTTCGCCGAGGAGGAGCGGGCGGGCAGCCTCGAGCTCCTCCTCACCGCACCTCTGCGTCTGTGGCAGGTCGTGGTGGGCAAGCTGCTGGGCGCGGCCGGCGTCCTGGCCGCCATCACCGTGGCCACCGTGGTGTGCCCCCTGCTGGTCGGCTCCATGGGGGATCCCGACGGGGGGCCCATCGTGACCGGCTACGTCGGCCTCCTCCTGGCCGGGGTGGCGTTCCTGGCCGTGGGCCTGGCCGTGTCATCGGCCACGTCCAACCCCCTGGTGGCGGCGGCCGGCTCCATGGCCCTCCTGGCCGGGCTGTGGTTCGCCGGCGTGGTGGCGCCGGGGCTGGGCCATCCGGCGCGCGACGTGCTGCAGTACCTGTCGCCGTCGTCCCACGTGACCGGCTTCCTCAGGGGGACCCTGGCCCTGGTCGACGTCACCTACTTCCTGTCGCTGGGTCTGGCCGGCGGCGCCGGGGCCGTCGCCGTGCTGAGCGCCCGCCGGTGACCCGCCGCCCCCGCTCCCTGGGCGTCGCCTCCATGGTTCTCGGCGCCGCGGTCGTCGTGGCCGCCAACTTCGGCGCGGTCCGCTCCGACAGGCAGATCGACCTGTCGGCCAGCCGTCGCTTCACGCTCTCGCCCGAGAGCCGGGCGCTGGCCCGGGCCGTGCCCGCGCCCCTGCACATAACCGCGTTCCTCAACACCGGCGCCCCCGCGGCTCGTGACGCCCGCTTCCTGCTCTCCCGCTATCACGAGCTCAACCACCGCATCACGGCCTCGGTGATCGACCCGGACACCCACCCCGGGGAGGCCAGGCGCCTGGGCGTGGGCCACTACGCGACCGTGGTCCTGACCTACCGGGGCCGGCGGGTGGACGCACCCGACGCCGAGGAGCTCGAGGTCTCGACCGCCGTCCTGCGCCTGTTGCGGGGGGGCACCAAGACCGTCTGCGCCCTCACCGGGCACGGCGAGCCCGACCTCGCGGACACCTCGCCCGACGGTCTGAGCGAAGCGGCCACCGCCCTGCGCCGCAACACCTTCGAGCCCGTGCCCCTGGACCTGACCACCGGGCCCAACGCCGCCGTCCCCGCCGGCTGCGCGGCCGTGCTCGAGCTCGGGGCCCGCCAGCCCCTCCTGACCCGGGAGGTGGAGGCCCTGGCCGCCTACGCGAAGTCCGCCGGTCGTCTCCTGGTCGTCGCCTCACCCCTGTCCAGCGCCGACCCCAACCCCCTGGTGGCGCCGTGGGGGATGCACTTCCTGGGGGGCCTGGTCCTGGACCCCGCCCGCAGCCAGGGCGTGGACCAGTCCGACGTCGTGGTCGAGGACCTCCCCTCTGTCAACCCCGTCGACGAGGGCGTGGGCAGGCTCGAGTTCCCCGCCGGCGGCGGCGTGGCCGCCGACCGGGGCCTGCGCGACGGCCTGACCGTCTCGGTCCTGGCCCGCACCAGCGATCGCAGCTACGTGGCGCCCCACCCCGAAACGAGCATCGCCTTCGGCCCCGACAGCGTCCCCGGGCCCGTGGCGGTGGCCGCGGCGGCCGACGACAGCAGGGTGGAGGCGACGGGCGAGCAGCGGGTTCCGGGCGTGTCGGGGCCCCGCGTCGTGCGCACCCGCGTGGTCCTGACCGGCGCCGACACCTGGCTGACCAACGGCTTCATCGATCACCTGGGCAACCGCCGCCTGCTCCTCAACGCCGTCGGCTGGCTGGCTCAGGAGGAGCCCCTGGTGGCGGCCACCTCCCGCCCCAACCTGAGCCGGCCCCTGCCCCTCACCCCCGAGCGCCGGGCCCGCATCCTGGTCGTCACCGTCGGGCTCGTGCCCGGCGCCATCGTGGGCGCGGGCCTGGTGGTGGCCGCGCTGCGCCGTCGGGCCGTCCGGTGAAGCTCGGGGCCACGGCGCTCGTGCTCCTGGCCCTGGCCCCCTCGGCCCTGTCGGCCTGCACGTCGCCCTCTTCACCTTCGTCGTCGGTGAAGGGCGCAGGCGTGGACAGGCTCGTGGCCGAGGGACCCTCCGCCTTGACCGGCATCTCGGTGGTGGCGGCCACGGGCCGGGAGGCCGCCGTCCCCGCCGGGGAGTGGGCCAGGGTGGCGCCCCTGGTCGCGGCCCGCCGACTGTCCCGACCGGAGGCGCCCGCCGCCTACGGCCTCGACCACCCCCGGGCCCGCCTCGTCTACCGGCGCCGGGCCGGGGGCGAGCTCGACGTGGAGGTGGGGGCGGACAGCTTCGACGGTCACCTCGTCTACGCCCGCCGGGCAACGGAGGCGACGGTCTACCTGCTGGCCGCGGACACGCTGCGCCCCTACCTGGCCCTGGTGGGCGTGGCCCTGCCCCCGCCCGGCTGATCCCCACTCCGCCGGGGTGGGGCCGGTGGCGTCAGGCGCTGCCCAGGTAGGAGCTGGCCAGGGTGTTGCTGTTGCGGAGCTCGGCGGGCTCGCCCGCGAACACGACCTTGCCCTTGGCCAGGACGTAGCAGATGTCGGCCAGCTCCAGGGCGTAGGTCAGGTACTGCTCGACCAGGACGATGGTGAGGCCCTCGTCCCGCAGGGCGGACACGCTCTCGAAGAGCTGCTCCACCACCCGGGGGGCGAGGCCCATGGAGATCTCGTCGAGCAGGAGGACCCTGGGCGTGGCCAGAAAGGCGCGGGACAGGGCCAGCATCTGCTGCTCGCCCCCGGACAGCGTTCCCGCCCGCTGCTCGATGCGCTCCTCCAGACGGGGGAACATCTGCAGCACCCGGCGCCGGCGCCCGTCCCGCAGGCGGCCATCCCCGGCGCGGGCGGCGTTGGCCGCGATCTCGAGGTTCTCGTCGACGGTGAGGCCGGGGAAGATGCCCCGGCCCTCAGGGATCAGGGTGAGTCCCATGGCCGCGATCTCGAAGGCGGACCGGCCGTCGATGCGGGCCCCGTCGACGTAGACGCCGCCCCGCCAGACCGGGAGCGTCCCGGCGATGGCCCGCAGTGTCGTTGTCTTGCCCGCGCCGTTGGCGCCCAGGAGGGCCACCACCGAGCCCTCCGGGACCCCGAGGCTGAGCTCGTGGATGACCTCGATCCGTCCGTAGCCGGTCGTGAGCCCCTCAGTCGCTAGCAGGCCGGCCACCGCTCACCTCCGCCCACGGTCGCCGTTCCTGGCCGGTTCCGTCTCCTGGCCCAGGTAGGCGGCCCGCACGGCGGCGTCGGCCATGACCGACTCGGGCCGGCCGCTGGCTATGACGCGACCGAAGTCGAGCACGTGGATGGTGCTGCACACGGCGAGCACGAGATCGATGTCGTGCTCGATGAGGAGGATGGCGACCCCGCTGTCGGCCACACCCTGGAGCACGGCCTGGAGCTCCTCCGTCTCCCGGCTGTCCAGGCCACTGCCGGGCTCGTCCAGCAGGAGGATGCGGGGCGCGGTGCACAGGGCCCGGCCCAGCTCCACCAGGCGCAGGGCCCCGGTCGGCAGGTCTCCGGCCGTGAGGCCGGCGGCCCACTCCAGCCCCACCTGGCCCAGGACGGACTCCACCCGGGACACCACGTCGGGCTGGTCGGGGTGACGCAGGCTGAAGAGGCTGCGCAGGACCCGGGCCGGCTGCGACGCCTCGGCCGCCACCTGGAGGTTCTCGAACACGGTCATGCCCGCGAAGACCTCGAGGCGCTGGAAGGTGCGGCCTACGCCCAGTCGGGCCCGCACGTGGGTCTCGAGGCCGGTGACGTCCCGCCCGTCCAGCAGCACCTGGCCCCGGTCGGGCGGGAGCAGCCCGGTCAGGCAGTTGAACAGCGTCGTCTTGCCCGCCCCGTTGGGACCGATGAGGGCGGTGATCTCCCCCGCGGGGACGCCCAGGGAGACGCCGTCCACCGCCACCAGCCCACCGAAGCGCCTGGTGATCTCCACCGCCTCCAGCAGGCTCACCGACCGTCACCCGTGGCGCCCTCCAGCACCCGGCGGGCGAACGGCGAAGGCACCAGGTCGCCGCCCGACCCGGCCTCGGCCCGACCCGACGGGGCCGCCGGCGGTGCGGGGGCGTGCCCGAAGGCGGCCGCCCGCCGGCGCTCCTCCAAGCCCTGGGCCATCACCTCGCGCAGGTCGGCCGGGCTCTGCACCCGGGAGGCGACCTGCCTGGCCACCCCCACCAGCGAGCCGCCCGGCAGCCAGCCGATGAACAGGGCCAGGAGGGCGAAGAGGAGGTCGGAGACCCCGGCGGTGTGAACGGTGAGGCTCACCACGATGAAGGCGATGCCGGCGACCACGGCGCCGCTGAGCGAGCCCACCCCGGCGACGACGACGACCAGGAACCAGCGCAGGCTGGTTAGGGGGTCGAAGGCGAAGGGGCTGAAGACGCGTGACTGTTGGGCGAGAAGGGCGCCGCCCAAGCCGGCGATGAAGGCGCTGACCGAGAAGATGAACAGCTTGTAGCGACGCAGGTCGATGCCGATCGACCGCGTGGCCGTCTCCGAGTCGCGCATGGCGGCCAGGATGCGACCGAGGCGGCCGCTGCGGAGGTTGCGGGCGAGAACCAGGAGCACCCCGACGCAGGCCAGCTCGAACCAGTAGAAGGTCCGTTCGCCGTCGAGCGAGAAGCCGAACAGGCTCGGGCGGTGAGTGATCAGGCCCCCCGAGCCCCCTGCGAACACGTTGCTGGAGAACACGAACTGGTAGGCGAGCAGACCGATGGCGAGAGTGGTGAGGCCCAGGAACAGGCCCCGGCGGCGCAGGGCGGGGTAGCCGGCGATCAGCCCCACCGCCACGGCGGCCAGGGCGCCGATGAGCATGGCCACGAGCACGGGCAGGCCGAAGGCGTTGGCCACCCGGGCCGACACGTAGGCGCCGGTGCCGGCGAAGGCGGCCTGCCCGAGGGTGATGTAGCCGCAGAAGCCGGTGATGCACACGATGGAGATGAACACCACGGTCAGGGCCAGCATGTGCTGGGCGCTGTCGAGACGGATGCGGCTGAGGAACCAGGGCGCGGCGACGGCCACCGCGGCCAGCACGCCGGTGCCGGCCACCGCGGACCGGCTCAGGGAACCCCGGTGGCCGATGGCGCGCGACACCAGGCCGGGCCGGCCCGATCCCTCGCCCGCCTCGTCCAGGTGGCGCAGCAGCAGCAGGGCGACGAAGAGGATGGCCACCGACAGGTTGGGCTTGAGCTGGTCCACCGCGGTAGTGAAGCCCGAGGGCAGGTGGGTGTGGAGCAGGGGCAGAGACCGGGGGTGGAACTGGGTGAGCAGGCTGGAGGCCACACCCAGCAGGAGGATCCCGGCGCCGGCGGCGACCGGCAGGCTCACCAACCGGGCGACCACCGCGATGGAGAAGGTCTCGAACACGAGCAGGGTTAGGTGGAAGGGATCGAGGTTGGCCTGGGGGGCCAGGAGCACGCCCGTGAGCCCGGCCAGCCCGCAGCCCAGTGCCCAGGAGAGCCCGGCCACGCGGTCGGCGTTGATGGACGTCAGCTCGGCCAGCTCGCGCCGGTCGACCACGGCCCGGATCTCCAGCCCGGTGCGGGTGAACTGGAAGAGCATCCACAGGCCCACGCTGACCAGAGCCACGATGATGACGATGGCCAGCTGGTCCGTCCCGATGCGCAGCCCGATGGGAAGCTCGAACGAGCCCGTGGGCACGATGCGGGGGGCGTCCTCCCGGACGGTGCCGGTCCACACCGCGAAGGCGACGCCGATGAGCAGCAGGGTGGTGCCTATGGTCGCCACCAGCTTCTCGGCCTGCGTCGCGCCCCGACGCTCCAGGGGCCGGAAGACGACACGCTCGAGGAACAGGCCGATGGCGGGCCCCACGACGAACAGGGCCAGCAGGGCCGAGATCCACAGCGGCCAGTGCCAGCGCCTGTCGGTCTGCCACAGCACGTAGGCCACGATCATGGCCACCGCCCCGTGGGAGAAGTTGAAGACTCCGGTGGCCTTGTAGGTCAGCACCAGGCCCATGCCGGCCAGGGAGTAGATGCAGCCGGTGGAGAACCCGGCGACGATCAGCTGCAGCCAGAAGGAGAGGTCACGCCCGTGGTGGACGGCAGCCAGCACGGCGCGGCCCGCCGCGTCCGCTCAGCCCGCTACCGGCGCCGGCTCGCACAGCCGGCACGGCTTCAACCCGCGGCGCCGGGCCGCGGGCGCGGTCAGCGCCGCGGCCTGGGCCTTTCCCGTGACCATGGCGCAGCTGGCCCGGTGGTAGGTCTGGCCCTCCGGGAGGGCGACGAGCGAGCCCTGGTCCCCGCCGGCCGGCGACCGCGCCCCCGCCGCGCCGTTCCCCGCCGTGGTCAGGTCGAGGTCCTCGAGCAGCGAGCGATCGGGGGCATCGGCCCGAGCGAGGAGCACGGCGTGCAGCTCGTTCACCATGCGCTCGAGGCGGTCGAGCCGGCCGGAGTCCTTTCGGAGGTCCTCGGTGCCGAGGACGAAGGCCCCCATGCTGACCAGGGCCACGCCCAGGATGCCGCCCGACACCAGGTAGGGCAGCTGCTTGGCCACCAGGGCCTGGCCCGAGACCCCGAACCAGCCCAGGAAGATGGCCACCAGCCCGGCGCCCACCAGTGCCCAGCCCACGCCGGCCCGGTTGATGCGGGCCACGGCCCGCCACAACGGGGACGGGGGCCGGTCTGCGGGGGGGTGCCGGGGGGGCTGTCCCGATGGGGGGGCGGGCGTCGGTTGCGTGGCCATGGGCTCTCCTGGGGTCAGCGGGCCCGGGGGAGGCGGGCGGGAAGGGTCGGGCGCAACCCCAGCGCCATACCCACGAAGGCTAGGCAGAAGGCGAGGTACAGCAGGTCGATGCGATGGGCGACGAGCTTGCTGCGCAGCTCGCTCTCCAGGTCCCCACCCGAGCCCGAGCCCGAGCCCGTGCCGGGAAGGAGCGACGCGGGGCCGGCCGCCCCGGCCCCGGACGGGGAGGCGGCCGACGGGCCCGAGTCGAGGGCGGGGGCGGCCCCGGCGAGCGAGCCGGTTCCGGCCGGGCTGGTGCCCGCGCCGCCGGGAGGGGCCGGGGCGACCACGGCTCCGCCCCCACCCAGGTCGGCCGAGGTCCCCCCGAGGCGGTCGGCGCCGGCCGACGCCGTGCTGCAGGCGCCGCCGAGCACCAGGTCGGCGTAGTAGACGTCGCCGAAGGGCACGGGGGAGACGTCGGCCTGGAGGTGGAGGAGGACGCCTTCGGCTTCCGTCTTTCCGCAGCCCGGGGCCACGGGGTGGGGGGGATTGGCGGTGACGCCGATCAGCCGGACCTGGGCGCCGGCCGCGTCCAGGGCCTGGTGAAGGGCGGTGTTGAGGGCGTCCAGGGGCGCGCTTCCGCTCTGGGAGCCGCCGATGGTGATCCCGTTCTGGTCGATGGTCGCGGGCTGGCCGGCGACGGTCACGCCGCTGAGGGTCACCTGGTCGTTGTGCTTGTCGGCGCCCCTGCCGTCCGTCTCGCTGTGGGAGGCGGCGACGATGGAGTCGATGTGGACCACGTCCCCGAGCAGCCGCACCCCCTGGAGCACGGCGTTGCTGTCCGTCACCACCGTGGAGGCGCCCCTGAACCCCTGGCGGGTGGACGCCAGTATCGAGTCGGCGTGGGTGGCGCTGCCGTCCGCCGCCGTCTGGTGGACGGCCGCGGCCGCGGCCGGCCCGGCCAGGATGGAGGCGGCCTGGCGCCGGAAGCCCACGCTGGCGGCCGCGACGGAGCTTGTGGTGGCGCCGGCGAAGTCGTAGCCCGCGTCGGCGGCGTCGGTGGACACGTTGCTCGGGTCGGCGTGGGCGTCGGCCCGCAGGGCGACGAGGCTCACGGGCGCCCCTCCGCCGCCCAGGCTCTGGCCCGTGTCGGCGTGGGCGTCGGGCGGGCTGCCCGTGGTCTGCACCGAGAGCGGGTAGGCGGGCACCGGCATGCACGCGGGCACGAAGCCGGCCCCGCAGGCCTGGCTGGCGACGAAGCCGCCCAGACCCGCCACCGTGCCCCCAGGGTAGAAGGTCGAGGCCCGGGCCTTGAGCTCGCCCGAGGAGAGGACGGCCAGCCCGTCGGGGATGGAGCCGTACACCGGCTCCGACGTGGGGCCGATGTTGCCCCGGCTGTTCGCCTCCTGGTGGATGCCGGCCGCCCCGGCCAGGGCGGCGTAGATGGCCGGCCGTCCCGCCAGGTCATCGGCCCGGGCCAGCGCCGGACCGAGGAGCGCGAAAGCTCCCAGGGCGGCCGCGCCGCCCAGGCACAGGCGGCGTCCCCAACGCCGCGCCCTCATCGTCGGCTCACCTCCCCATGCTCTGGAGGCCGCCCCGCGGCCTTCGATGGGTGAAGGATTCGATGTCGGGGGGGGCGAATCCTAGGACGCGCCCTTACGACACTGGGCTCAGGATACGCTCCAGCGACCACCATGCGGGGCAGCAGGAGGGTCAGCACGAGGACCAGGGCAAGAGCAGGCCGGCCCTCTGCGCCGCTCGCGTTCGCCGTGGCCCTGTGCCTCACGGTCGGCGCCTGCGGAACACGCCTGCACAACAGCGCCTTCGTGAAGGCGGCGACGGGCGGGCAGAGCGGGACCGGGTCCCAGGTCGCGGGCCAGGGCCCCGACGCGGGCGTCACTCCAGGGGCCCAGGGCGGACCCGCGGGCCTCGCTCCCGGGGCCGGGGGGGCCCAGGGGGGGACACCCTCGGCGCCGGGTGGGTCCAACCGCGCCGCCGGAGGGGCCCCGGGCCAGACCACCGTCCCCGGGGTGGCGGCCGCCAACCACAACACCGCCAGCGACCAGGGCGTGACCCCCACCAGCATCAAGGTGGGCAACATCACCGCCATCGACGGGGCCCTGGGGCCGGAGGCCTTCGGTCCGACGCTGCGGGGTCTGCGCATCTACGTACAGGCGGTCAACGACCGGGGGGGCATCAACGGCCGCAAGCTCACCCTGGCCACCTGCGACGACCGGGAGGACGGGTCCCAGAACCTCGCCTGCGCGGTCAAGCTCAACGAGCAGGACAAGGTCTTCATGCTCGTGGGCAACAACAGCGACGCCACCGCCCGGTCGGCCAACTACGAGTACACCCACAACATCCCCGACCTGGGCTTCCCCCTCAACAACGGCTACGACAAGTACCCGAACATGTACAGCCTCTACGGCAACCAGAACCCCAGGGACGGCAAGCAGGTGGGGGTCAACGGCACCCGGTACCTCCCGAGCGGCCTCTATCGGTGGTTCAAGCAGCAGCGCCACATCGACAAGGCGGCCGTGTTCTTCTACAGCATCCCCGTGTCCCAGCAGGCGGGTTACGCGGAGGAGAACGGGGCCAAGCTGGAGGGCATATCCACGGCCTACGAGGGCGGGGGATCACACGCAGGTGAGAACCCGGCTGCCCCCTCCTTCGACACCGACGTGGTCAACATGAAGGCGGCGGGCGTGAACGGTGTGATCGACGCCATCGACGCCCCGGCCAACCAGAAGCTCTGCCAGGCCATGGACCGCCAGGGCTTCACGGTCACGGCCAAGATCTCCACCGTCGAGGTGTGGGGCCAGGGGGTCGGTACCTGGAGCGCTCCCTGCCGCAACACCGTCTACGTCGGCGGCGTGGGCGCCGACTCCTTCGCCGACCAGGCCAACCCGCGCGTGGCCCAGTTCCGCTCCGAGTTCAACAAGTACTGCGGAGGCTGCCCGCTGCACCAGTGGAGCATCGACTCCTGGGCTGGGGGCCAGATGTTCGGCGACGGCGTCGCTTCCATGGGGGCCAACGTGACCCGGGCGGGCATGGAGAAGTGGCTGGACGGCCTGCACCTGTACACCAACAACGGCCTGGTGGTCCCCATGGACTTCCAGAAAGTCGACTTCTCCAAGCCCCGGGCCGACAGCTTCCTGGTCGCCCAGTGGCAGGACTCGGCCGGCACCTACGCGACCTCGGCGCCCCTGGGCACGAGCTATGTGACCCCGTGGTACGGCACGCCCGCCTCCGACGACGGATCCTGACGCCGGCCTCGCGCCCCGTCCCCGCTCAGGACGGGGACATCTCGAAGAACTGCACCTCGATCATCATGGGCAGCAGGTAGCGCACGTAGAAGCTCTTTACCTTGAGCACCTGGTGGTCCTCCACCTGCTTGTCGACCAGGTCGACGCGGTCGTCGCCCTCGGCGTAGGCCTTGCACCGGGCCAGGAGCTCGTCGAGCTCGTCCTCGCTGGTAACCGACATGCCGAAGTGGTCCATCCTGGGACAGCTCATGGGCGGGTCGTCGGCGATGAGGAACACGAACTGGTCGTAGCGGTAGGCCTGCAGCACGAGGCGGCGCCTGTCCTCGGTCAGGGTGGGCAGCTCGTCCCAACCGAAGACCTCCCGGTAGAAGGCCACGATGGCGGCCCGGCCGGCCTCGTCCAGGGCGTCGGCGGGCATGCTCATGGCCACGTGGTTGAAGCGGGGCTGGCGGCGCGGGGTGGACGGGACGGTGTCGGTCACGGCTGTCTCTCCTTCGCGTCGGTCACGCCGGCGCCACCAGGACCTTGCCGGCTATGTCGCCGGAGGCCAGGCCCTCCAGGGCCTCCATCAGCCCGGCCAGGGGCACGTCGTCGGGCTCGAGCAGATCCTCGGCCGGCACCCGGCCCGAGGCCAGCAGGGCCAGGGCGTCGTCCCACCCCCCGGCGTCGTACTCGTAGGCGCCGGTCAC
>Ga0209577_10001012_pt1 | contig 28140 bp, 19 predicted proteins | sample GraSoiAngelo_109_FD_185874 | JGI IMG/M metagenome (GOLD analysis project Ga0209577, IMG submission 185874) | Grasslands soil microbial communities from the Angelo Coastal Reserve, California, USA - 14_0903_12_20cm (SPAdes) (version 2) | ecosystem: Environmental > Terrestrial > Soil > Grasslands...
GCTCCATCCAGTTCTGGGCCGGTGGAGGCGCCCGTGAACACGCTCACCTGAAACTTCTGACCACGGAGATTGGCCTCGGCGATGCGGCGCGCCAATTCGATGGGCACGGCTTTGGGGTAACCCGAGCCGGTGAACCCGCTCATGCCCACCTGATCGCCGGAGCGTATGAGGGCGGCGGCCTCCGTTGCGCTCATGATTCTTTGCCCTAGGCCGGTGTTTAAGACGCGTGCCGTGGTGGTGGGAGCTGAGGTAACCATGAAGAAGCCTTTCCGCAATTACGGGCAAACTTGCTGCCCAACATAGAGGGGAGGCTGACCTGCGTCTGTGATCCTGGTCACTTGTGATCCCGGTCACCGGGGCCAGAGAGTGGGGCCTGCCGTTCGTCACGTTTTATCGTTTGTGGCACAGTAGAGAGCACATGGGGGAACGCGAAAGATTTCTTGAAAGGACCGGGACGTTTGCGTATCCAGACCTTGCGCTTTACCAGGTGGCGCGATTTTTCATCGTTGCCGCGCTTGAAATGCAATCGGTCGCGGTGGGCTGGCAGGTGTATGAGATCACGCGGCGGCCCCTCGATCTCGGCCTGGTAGGGCTGGCGCAATTCCTTCCAGGTGTGTTTCTGTTCCTGGTGGCCGGCCACGCTGCGGACCGGCATGACCGGCGGCGCTTGCTCAATATTTGCTATGGCGGATTTATCCTGTGCTCCGGTTTGCTATTAGCGCTGACTGTGCGAGGATCGCGTTCTGTCCATTTCATCTACCTGGTGCTGCTTTTGTTGGGTGCAGTACGCTCGTTCAATTGGCCGGCAAGCCGGGCGCTGCTGCCGGAACTCGTTCCCGCCGAGTATTTCTCGAAGGCCATAGCTTGGAATGCAACCACGTTCCAGGCTGCGACCATTCTGGGTCCTGCCCTGGGCGGCGTGCTGTATGCGGCCAATCGCGGGCCCGGCCTGGTCTATGGCACAGCGACAGCCGCGAGCGCGATTGCCCTGGTGGCAACTCTGCGCATTCGATCCAGGAGTGAGTCTCGCCCGGCCGAAGAGATGACCCTGCATACGGTGATGGCCGGGTTCCGTTACGTTTGGCGGGAAAAGGTAGTTCTTGGATCGATCTCGCTCGATATGTTCGCCGTGCTCCTCGGAGGCGCTGTGGCGCTGCTGCCTGTGTATGCGAGTGAAATCCTCAAGACCGGGCCCTGGGGACTGGGACTGCTGCGGAGTGCTCCCGGAGTAGGCGCGGCCGTGATGGCTATCGCGCTAGGAAAGTGGCCAATCCGGAGGCGCGCGGGTCTCATCATGTTGTGGTGCGTTGCGGGTTTTGGAGTGTTTACGATTCTGTTTGGTATCTCGCGCAGCCTGCTGCTCTCACTGCTGTCGCTTCTGCTGGTGGGCGCAACGGACATGGTCAGCGTCATAGTTCGAGCGATTTTGGTGCAGTTCGCGACCCCGGACGCTATGCGCGGACGCGTGAATGCTGTCGACATGTTGTTCATCGGAGCGTCCAACGAATTGGGCGAGTTTGAGTCCGGGCTGACCGCACATTGGTTTGGCACCGTGCCGGCGGTGGTGCTGGGAGGTGTGGGAACACTGATCGTGATTGGATTATGGGCTTGGCTGTTTCCTGAGTTACGAAAAGTAGATCAACTGCATCCAGTCGATAACGTTCGCTAGCCGGCCTTCCAGCGGAGCTTGGCTCCGCCGGGCAGACGAAGGCGTCTGCCCCTGCGTCCGGATCTCCGTCATGGTGACGCACGATCCCCACTAGCTTCGTACGCTCGCGTGACTCGGCACCTGCAAGGAGGAATGCTGCTGCCGACCTTTCCAGCGGAGCTTCGCTCCGCCGGGCAGACGAAGGCGTCTGCCCCTGCGTTATTTTCGTCGGATTACTGTCTTGCCCGCCGCCATGTTGTCGAAGCGGTCGTAGACACGAATGACAACCACGTGCTCGACTTGATCCGCGTTGTTCTTTTTGGTTTTCGCCGCGGCCTCCTGGGTGGCGAGGCTCTCGGCCGGGATCGAGATTTTAAAGTCGTAGCTCTCCGTTTTTGAGTCGGCGATCTGGCCTACCGGTTCGACGTACTGCCAATCGTTTGCGTCCAGAGAATATTCGGCGCGCTTGATGGGCGAGAAGCCGTCGGTGGCGCGGAAGGTGACACGAATGTTGTCCCCTTCCAGCGTGGCATGCAGATTCTCGAGAACAGGGGCGGTCGTGTCAACCTCGACGCGGGGACTCTCCTTCTCAGCCGTGAGCTCTTCGCCGGGAGAGTGCGACGGGGCATCCGACGCGACCACCTTGAACATGTAAGCGCCGTCCGGGAGCAGGCTGGCATCAAACGAGTAGAACTTGTCGGTCAGGCCGTCTTTCAGCAGCAGCCAGCGCGACTCGCCATCGCCTCGATAATAAAGTGAGTAGACCAGCTGATCGTCGTTGTCATCATGCGCGACCCACTTCACACCGATCGACTCGCGGTCATGTGTGGTCGGCACAGGAGGTTCAAAGTGCGGCTGATTAGGGTTGATTCCGCTCGTGCCGCCGCCGATATCCGTGATTAACCCCGGCGGCTTGGGAAGGGGTTGATAGCGGACGCCAATCTGTACGCCCACGTCATCGATATCCGGAGCTACGTTCTTGGACAAATAATTGAGGCTCACGCTCTCCACCCGCGGAGCGGGATTTCCAGAGTGCAGGACTGCCTTCCACTGCACGAAGCGGGCGGCTGGAATGCCGGTCTCCCCATTCTTCTCAGCCTCTACTTTTTTCCACGGACTCCAGTTACGATCGGGATTGTCGACGTTGCCACTGCGGGCAAAGAGTTCCACGTTGCCAGCCCCCCGAAACTCGGCGCGTCCCCATCGGGAAAAGATCTTGGCATCATACACGTCGCTCTGGTAAGTGCCTTCCGACTGTGGCGAGGGGCCGAGCACGAAAATCTTGCCCAAGTTGCTGCCTGAGGCATACAGTCCCCCGCCCGGAGCCTTCGCGAATGCTGTGACTTGTGACGCGCCGACTTTGAGCACGTCGCTGAAATCATCTTCGCTTTTTATGGCGAAGACGTGTCCACGGTTCCCGGTTCCGGCTATCAGCCGGCCACGAGCGTCAAACGCCAGCGCGTAGACGATGTCCTCCCGCGAAGTCCACATGCGGCGCGGCGAGCCGTCAGGGGCGATGCGGTAAATTTCCGAACCGCCGGTTGCACCCGCACCGGGCGCCGGGAAGTTCATCATCTGAGACATCATCGGCTGGGTCGGCGTAAGGACGATCCCGGCCGAAGGCCCTGTGAGCCCGGACGGAGTTGGTCCCGTGGGCTGACCGAAGGATGGGATGGTATTTTGGCCGGGCCGCTTTTCACCGACGCCGGCAGCGTAGATGTTTCCTTCGCTGTCGAGCGCAAGGGCAGTGATCTCCTTCTTGGGTGCGCTGTAGAGAACGAAAGCTTCACCGGAGGGCGATATGCGGTACACGAGTCCGCTGCCGTCCGAGCCGGCGATCAGATTCCCCTTAGGATCGAGTGCGAGCACGCGGATGTGCGCCTCATCACTCTTGAAAAATACCGTGTGGTCGCCTTTCGGCGTCACCTTGTAAATCTCGCCGCGATCCCCGGTGGCTACGTAGAGGTTGCCGGAACTGTCGAACGTAAGGTCCCAGATGTACTTGGTCCCGGGATCGAAGTAGACGGAAGAACTCCAGTTCGGATCGAGCTGTCCTTTGGGCTTGTCGGCAGTAGATTTTGGGGATTCGGCTTTACTGCTGCGCTTGTTCTCAATCTTGTAGACTTTGCCGTCAGGTGCTGTGCCTGCGTAGACCACTCCATTTTTATCGACGACCAATGCTTGAACCTGCAATTCGGTCGGCTCAAAGATCGTGGTTGCTTGGCCGTCTGGAGTAATCCTATAGAGCCGGGCAGGAGCGCCCGCAGCCGCGTAGATATTGCCCGCGTCGTCCGAGGTGATCGCCCAAATATAAGTCGAAGGCGCAGTGTAGAGCACCTTGAAGGCGGGAGCGAGCTCCAAGCCTCCGATGCTGCGGATGGCGACACCTGTAGCTGTCCCCTTGGTGAATTCCTCAAATTTCGATTGTTCCCAGGTGCGGGTGCCTTCTGCGAAAACGGTGTGAGTCAGGCAAACAAGAAAAAAAACAGCCAGCTTCCGGCATTGGATCTGCAAGTCTTAACCTCGCTGAATAATGTATCGAGCGGGAAATTTCAGGGTAACACGGCTTCTTAAGGAACGGCGAGACGCGGAGCTCGCCAGAGGTTCACCAGCAGGCTTGCTCGTATGCCCAGGTTCGCGTCCAAAAAGCGGACGCGAACCTGGGGCACTGTCTGGTACTACTTGATCGTGATCGTCAGGACCTGAGCGCCGGCCACGACAAAATCGAGCGGAGGTGTGGCAACCTCGTTGACAGAAGATTCGCCGAGCACAACCATTTCCTGGGTGCCGCGCATGCCGTCCATGATGTTCATTACCGACAGCGGCAGGGTAGGCATCACCTTGTCGCCCACCATGGCTTCCGGATCGGCTTCCAGGAGCGATACATACACTCGATTGTTGGAATGCTCCTTGTTCAGCAGCGCAATGGTAGAGGCAAGGTCAAGTTTACGCGCCATCATCGGCATGCCGCGGCGCATGCGATCGAGCGTATCTCCATCGCTCACCAGGATGCGCAACGGGCCCTTGGAAGCGGAAGTTGGAATCTTGATGAGAATCTGGCGGACCACACGTTCCCCGCGATAAGGAGCCAGGACCGTTTCGACCGTGATCTCGTCGCCCGGCCGAGCTTCTGTCAAATCGGTGCGGGCGCTCTCCAGACGAGCCTGCCGACGCTCCTTCACGAGATCGAAATCCAGCTTCACGGATGTCACTGCGGGAACATCAAACGGATTATCGTAGATGCGACCAAACCGGTCGCCCAGCGAAAGAGCCGCAAGAAATGCCGCAGGCTGGCCGGTATCTGTAGGAGCGAACATATTCTGCAGCTTGACCTGGGGATAACCCTTCACGCTGATCAAACCCTGGAGGCGATAGGTCGTTTCTTCACCGTAGTCGTTGATACCATGCAGTGCGTTAAAGACCGTGGCCATCATGGCGACTGGGCTGAGCCGTGGGTTATTGAGCACCTCGTAGTGGATTTCTTTGGTGGCAGCGCCATTGTGGATATTCAGCGTCACCGGAATCATTTCGGGCTCCTTGTTCAGAATGCCCATGATTCCCGTGTGACGATCCTGCACAAATGCGCCCGCAGGCTCGGTCGTGTTGACGATCTTGAACGCGTTCAGCGGCGATGGCAGCGTGGCCAGAACGTAGGCCTTGGTCATGGGCAGATCGACGCTCCCGAATTGCAGCAAGGGGTGACCGCAGGCCAGCAAACGCTGGGGATCGATGTAGGTCACGGTGCAGGTGGCGGCGATATCCATATCGCCACGCACGAGAACAGCACTCACGGCCGATCCAGGTTCGAGCGGTTCGGGTTGTTTCTCATCGCTGGAAGACCCGGCGCCCATGACGGGAACAATCCCGTTGGCCGCAAACTGGGGCGCGAAGAGCTTTACTGCCTCTTCACTGAAACCGTTGAACACCAACGGCGCCTCAATGGGCTTTAGATAGTTGGCGAAGTTCTGAATGGGAAGTGTTGACGGCTCCCCGGGACCGGAAGTCTTGGTCGCAGCATTCACCGAACCGACAGACGCCGACGAAATTCCGCCCGGGCTCTTATCGAGCGCGTTAATCTCCAGCATGTCGGCAATCGGCGTGACGCCCGCAATGGGTTCCTTCGAGAACTCTCCAATGCGGAATGCCAACGCTCCTGCGAGTTTGCCATCGAAATAGACGGGGCTGCCGCTCATGCCTGCCACCACACCGGTGTACTCTGCCTTCGCGCCGTGCAGCCGCACGAGAATGATGTCCCCTTTGGGGCCGTTCATGTTCTTCAGAACGCCGAGAACTTCGACGTCCATCGGCTCTGGCTTAGTTCCTTGAAAGACCGTGTACGCAACTCCGCGCATGCCCGTGTGAATCTGGCTGACGGGAATTGTTTCCGTGGTCTTTGGAGGTTGGGAAGCCGGTACCTGGGCAGCGAACGCAAGGAGAGTGAAAAAACAATAGACGGAGGCGAGAGAGAGAACAGCTTTTCTCATTACACTTTTCCCGAAGAGCCCTGCCAACAAGGCTCTAACCTGACAGATTAGACTCCGAACGATGGCGAGTAGTTGCTGGGAGGGGACATGTATCAGGGCCTAGCAAAACATCCCAATCGCGAAGCTGTGCGTCTATACTACCATTAACAATATTTTCGAATGGATGTTACTTTCGTGCCATACCGGACAGGTGCAGTGAGGTTTTATGCGGAACGGTATCCCCTGTAAGTTGCTGTTGATATTGGCCTTATTAGCTTTCGGTTGGAGTATCGCCGACCTGCGTGCCCAGGACACCCCGCAGCAGCCGTCTTCCGGCAGCTCTCAGAACCCGAACAAGCAGGATGTTCCAGCAGATGCGGGCGGTCCTGGAGGGGATGTGGGACCGTACGCCATTCCGAAAAGGAAAGACGAGGCCCCGCCTCCAGCGCCCGAAAGGCCCAAGAAGATTGAGGGCATGCCCGACTACTCCATCAAGGTCGACGTGCCGTTAGTCAACCTGGACGTGCTGGTGACGACCAAAGACGGCCAGTTCGTGCCCCACCTGACGAAAGAGAATTTTCGAATCTTCGAGGATGGAGCGCCCCAGGCGATTGCCAACTTCAATCAGTCGGCTGCGCCGATTACGGCGGTGCTGCTGGTCGAGTATGCGTCCACGAACTACAACTACATGTACGAGGCGCTCAACGCTTCCTACAATTTTGCGGCTACCTTGAAGCCCGAGGACTGGATCGCGGTCGTGTCCTATGACATGAGGCCCTACATCCTCACCGACTTCACCCAGGACAAGCGGGCCGTTCTGGGCGCCCTCAACATGCTGCGCATTCCCGGTTTTTCCGAGCGCAATCTTTTCGATGCGCTGTATGACACGATCGACCGCATTGAGGGTCTCGAAGGAAAGAAGTACATCGTCCTGGTATCGACGGGCCGGGATACGTTCAGCAAACTGAATCTCGATCAGATTCTGAAGAAGCTGAAGAATACCCAGAACGTTACGATTTACGCGATCAGCATTGGCCGCGCGTTACGCGAAATGATCGATGCCCGCATGGGTGGCGCGGGCGGCATCATGACCACCGACTGGTTACAGGCCGACAACCAGATGAATACCTTCGCGCATATGACGGGTGGGCGAGCCTACTTCCCTCGCTTTGACGGAGAACTGCCCGAGATTTTCCACGACATCGGCACCGACATCCGGAACCAATACACGATCGCCTACCATCCCACCAACACCAAGCTGGATGGGAGCTATCGCAAATTGAAAGTCGAACTGGTTGCCCCTGACGGCGGACCGCTTAAGGTACGAGATCAAAAGGGCAAGGATGTGAAAGTGCAGATCTACGCGCGTGACGGGTATACCGCCAAACATCAGGTGGAGTAGGGCGGCCTTTAGCCGTTAGCTCTTAGCTTCTAGCTCTTAGCTTCCAACTCTCAGTGTCTCAGTGTCCGTGAAAGAAATAATCCAGCACGAACAAAGTAGCCACTCCCAGAAAGACCACTAAGGCCATTTTCGCTCCAGGCTCCTTGTTCACCTCGGGGATGAGGTCAGAAGCGGCGACGTAGATCGTGACGCCCGCGGCCAGAGGTAGCCCTTCGTTCACCTGATGGCGGAACAGCGCCATCGTCAAAACTCCCGCCAGAGTCGCCGCTCCCAAGAGAACCGAAGTAGTCCAGGCGTAAGTGCGGCTGCGGCCGCTGGCCAGCATCACTGAGGCGACTGTGAATCCCTCTGGAATCTTGTGCAGGAAAACCGCCAGAAAGATGAGCCACCCGAGCCAGTTGGAGACCAGGAATCCCGCCGCAATCGCGATGCCATCAAAAAACGTGTGGATAAGCAAGCCAATGAGAACCGACAGGCCCTTGTGGGGATGGAGGAACTCGTCGTGATGGGTCTCTTCGCCGAAGTGGAAATGGGGCGTGACGGTGTGCTCGAAAAAATGGATGATCAAATAGCCAAGCAGAATCAGGAACGCCGCGTAGTGTCCGCCGAGTTCGAGGCTGGTGGGAACAACTTCCACCAACGCGGTCGACAGCATGAATCCTGCTCCCAGAGCGACGAAATATTTCAAATATCTTCGCTCCCAGTGCCGCTGCACGATGATGGTGCCGCCGAAAATATTGGCCGCGGCAGCCGTGAGGCCGAGGACGATACTTGTCAGGATTGGATTCATCGGCGCGGGGATAATAACATCTCAGTTCTCAGTTCTCAGTTCTCAGTTCTCAGTTCTCAGTTCTCAGTTCTCAGTTCTCAGTTCTCAGTTCTCAGTTCTCAGTTCTCAGTTCTCAGTTCTCAAAATTATGCACAGGGTTGAAATTCGTTGCCTGGTGTTCAGCCGTCACAGATGATTTCTCTGGACCTTGTCAGGATGAGTGTGGAGGCGGGCATGGGAAAGTCTTATCGCGAGCTGGTGGCGTGGCAGAAAGCCATGCTGTTGGTAACAGAGATCTATCTGGCAACGAAAACCTTTCCGATCGAGGAGCGATATGGCCTCACGAACCAGCTCCGGCGGGCCGCTGTTTCAGTTCCTAGCAACATTGCTGAGGGTCAGGCGCGGTTCTCTTCGAGGGACTTTCATCGATTTCTCGGTATTGCTCGAGGCTCCCTGGTCGAAATAGAAACCCAGGTCGAAATTGCCAAAAGCCTTGGCTACGTGACTTGCGCACAGACTGCAGCACTACTGCGATCGACAGCAGAACTCGGCAGAGTGTTGAATGGACTGCTTGCTTCCATCAAGACGGCTGCTTGACCCTGCCGGTATTTTCGATCGATGACCACGGTTACGACTGGCAACCCATACTATGCAACTGAGAACTGAGAACTGAGGACTGAGAACTGCCTCCCCTCACCCGCTATGGCGAATGTGCATCACATCGCCATCCTGCACGATGTAATCCTTTCCTTCGAGACGGAGTTGGCCCTTGGCACGAGCATTGGCTTCGGAGCCAGCTTCAAGCAATTGATCCCAGCGGATAGTTTCCGCCCGGATGAAATGCTTTTCGAGATCGGAGTGAATGGCTCCGGCGGCTTCGACGGCGCGCGTATGAATGGGGATGGTCCAGGCGCGGCACTCGTCTTCGCCGGCCGTGAGGAATGAGATCAGGCCGAGCAGGTGATAGGTCTGGCGAATGAGACGCACCAGGCCGCTTTCCGTCAGGCCATAGCTGGAGAGAAATTCGGCGGCATCTTCGTCGCTCATCTCCGCGAGTTCGGCCTCGACTTTCGCGCAGACGGCGGTCGCGCCGGCATTAAGACGGCCTGCGACTTCGGTCAGATTGTACTTTGCGACCGCGCCTTCCAGAGCCTTACCCAGTTCCTGCGTCTCGCTGACATTGAGAACATAGAGCATCGGCTTCTCACTCAGAAACATGAAACCGCGGATCCGCTTCTTGTCTTCGGGCGTCATATCCATTTCACGAAGCGGCTTCTCGGTTTCCAAATGGGCCTTCGCCTTGATGAGCAGCTCGTTCTCTTTTTCGAGTTCCGGCGAGCGCATTTTCTTGAGATCTTTGACGAGGCGTTCGAGCCGCTTTTCGATCTGCCCGAGGTCGCTGACCATCAGGTCGAATTCCACGTTCTTGATGTCGCGCAGAGGATCGATCGGGCCGACATGGGGGATAGAGTCGTCCTCAAAGGCGCGCAGGACGTGTACCAGAGCATCCACCTGGCGCAGGTGGCCGATGTAGGCGGTCTCCTTGAGCGCGTCCTGGCCGATGGCGCCCACGTCCACGTATTCAATGGAGGCGTGCGTGAGCTTCTTCGGGTGGTACAGGGCGGCGAGTCGGTCGAGTCGATCGTCGGGAACTTTGGCGACGCCGATGTGAGCTTCGCGCGGGTTGGCCAGCGCGTGCGCTGACAATGCGGTCTTGGTGAGCATGCGGAACAGCGATGTCTTGCCCACCTGGGGCAGGCCGATGATTCCAGATTTCATGGGGCAGCTTTCAGCCGTCAGCTATCAGCACTGCGGCGGAGGGATCACAAACACTACAGAATAAATGATGGATGCGAAGCCAACAAAGAGAAGCAATACACCCACGAAGGACACAAAAGAACTTCACGAGCACGAAGGCCGCAAGCGGACGGAGCAGGCTCTGTTATGGGATTGATCGAGCCGTCAAATAGAGAACCATCAATCCCATCGCAAGCACTGTCACCTCCAATCGTACCGACCACACGTGGAGGGCATCGAACTGCACGCGGCCAGGATCGGTGGCGGGTACCGTGTCGATGTCACCGAACTGTGCGCGCAGTGCGGACATTTTCGGAGAGATGCCGAATTGCGAGACCACCGTGAGCAGGAGCATGAGGCAGATCAGGATGTGGCGCGCGGCGAGAGGATGCGCCGAGCCGGCTGTCAGGCTGGAAAGCAGCATCGAACAGCCCAGGAAGATGATGCCGGAGAACAGTCCCATCCAGTGCAGGACGCCGAGCGAATGTCCCACCACGGTCCCAGCCATGTGGCGGGACGGCAGAACACCAAAGGCGGTCGGCGCTTCGACGAACGAGAGAAAGATGATGCCGCCGATCCAGACGGTGAGGGAAAGGAACATGAGAAATCGGAGGATGGACATCGAGGCAGTTCTCAGTTCTCAGTTCTCAGTTCTCACGGGACGCGCAGGAAAGAGTATTGGTTGCTGGCGTGTTTTGCAAGTTTGAGCGGAATAACATCGTTGGAAGAAGAGCGCGCAGTTGAGGAAGCCGAGATCTGTGCCTTCTATGCGGAAACGTGGGATCCTTCGCCTGGGCTCAGGAGAAAACAAGGGGACTGGCAACCTGCAACGGAGAACTGACAACTAGGAACTGAGAACTGAGAACTGAGAACTGAGAACTGAGAACTGAGAACTGAGAACTGTTCCCCTACACCGGCACCGCGACGCTATCCGCGATCTCGCGCATGACTTGTTCGGCTTGATCGGATTTTTTCAGCGTGGAGGAATAGGATCCGCTGACGACCACGCGATGGGCGAAGACTGGAACCACCAGCGGTTTGAAGTCTTCCGGAATGCAGTAGGTGCGGCCTTCGAGGAAAGCCATTGCCTGGGCTGCTCGATACAGCATTTGTGAGCCGCGCGGAGAGACGCCCAGCGACAGGAACTCCGATTCGCGCGTCTTGCGGACGATTGCGAGCGCATAACTGACCAGCGAATCGTCTACCCGAACTTTCGTTACGGCTTCCTGCATTTCGAGGACTTCCGCGCCAGTGAGAACGGGTTTCAACGTATCGAGTTGTGCGGCTCCTGCCACCGAGCGCAGGATTTCGCGTTCCGCATCGGCGTCGGGGTATCCCATGTGCACCCGCATCAGGAACCGGTCCAGTTGAGACTCGGGCAAGGGATACGTTCCGTGATGTTCGACCGGGTTCTGGGTCGCGAGAACCAGGAACGGCTGCGGCAGCGGATAAGAATGCACGTCGATAGTGACCTGGGCATCGTTCATGGCTTCAAGCAGCGCGGATTGCGTTTTGGGCGTGGTGCGGTTGATTTCGTCCGCCAGCAGGATATTCGTGAAGACCGGTCCATGCTTGAATTCGAATTGCTGCTCGATGGCGGAATAGATGGAGATCCCCAGCACGTCCGAGGGCAACATGTCGCTGGTGAACTGGATCCGCTGAAAGCTGCAGTCGAGTGCCCGCGCGAGTGCCTGGCCCAGGGTCGTTTTACCCACCCCGGGAACGCCTTCAATCAGCAGGTGGCCACGGGCGAAGATCGATACCAACGCCAGGCGGATCACCTCATCCTTGCCGCGAATGACTTTGCGCAGGGTGTTTTCGAGCTGAACGGCCCGATGGGTAGCGGCGGTAGCGGTCTCTGGAGACATCGAAAGGCGATTTTACTATGTGCGGGAGGACAGGAGCGGTTACCAACGTAAGCCAGCTGTTAGCCGGCAGCTTTCAGCTCTACGTTGAACGCGTCGAATCGAACTTCTTGCGAGCGTTTTGATCGCATAGCGCTCTTTTAAACCACAAAGGACACCAAGGTAGCACGAAGGCCTGATTATGAAACCCTTCGTGCTACCTTCGTGTCCTTTGTGGTGATCTTTGGTTTCTGATTTAGCCTACTCTCTGAAACTCGGCGGGCCGTCCAGTCAGCCGCTCAATGCGTTTCGCGATCGGCGGATGCGTCGAGAACAGATTGCCAATATTCATTCCCAGCAAGGGCTGGATGATGAAAAGGTGCGCGGTGGAGGGCGTCGCCACCATCGGCAATCGCTTTGAGTATGCATCGAGCTTGCTAAGGGCGCTGGCAAGCGCATAGGGATTTCCCGTCAGATGCGCCCCGGTTTCGTCCGCCTGGTATTCGCGCGATCGCGACACAGCAAGCTGAATCAGCATCGCAGCCAGCGGCGCAAGAATCATCATCACCAGCGCGCTCAATCCACCTCCACGGCGCTCGTCGCGATCGCCGCCGAAAAACAGCGCAAACCGGGCTGCGTACGTGATGGCACCGGCGAGGGTGGCAGCGATGGAGCTGATAAGGATGTCGCGGTTGTTCACGTGACCGAGTTCGTGAGCCAGCACTCCCTCGAGCTCTTCATCATTGAGGAGGTTCAGGATGCCCTGGGTCACCGCAACCGACGCATGACGCGGGTTGCGCCCAGTGGCGAAGGCGTTGGGCGAGTCCATCGGAATGACGTAAATCTTTGGCATTGGAAGCCCGGCCTTCTGCGTCAGCCGCTCCACCACCTGGTAAACGCGGGGCAGTTGCTCGCGCGTAACCGGCTGGGCCCGGTACGTGGCCAGGGCGATCTTGTCGGAGTAGAAATACGAGACGAAGTTCATCACGCCCGCGATGATCAGGGCCGTGAGTATTCCCCGCTGGCCGCCGAAATAGCCACCGATGGACATCAGCAGCAGCGTGAGGCCGGTAAGGAGAAAGGCAGTTTTGAACGTGTTTCCCATAAAGCAATTCCTGTACTCATTGGATGTTGCGGAAGGATTTGAGATGCTAAGGGAATGTGGGTCGCCAGCCATCTCTCTGGGAGGAGGAGTCTAAGCATCGCAGAGTCAGAGGGATAGGGTGAATAACGCGCCTGCGCCCCGTCAGCTGTCACTCCGGATTGTCACCTTGTAATGCCGAAAGAATCTCAGACCTTCTGCGACTCGCGCTTGATGGCTCGTTCCAAGGTCCCGTCGAGTGCGGCTTTCGCTTTTTCGTATTCCTGCTGAGTAATTTTGCCTTGCTTGTGTTCGACCTCAAGTTGGAACAGCTCTTCTTTTAGTGCTTCGAGCAGCATCGAAGGGCGGGCTGGCGCGACCGCCGTTGCCGTGACCGCCGAAGCGCGCTGGGTTTGGACGGAAGCTGTCGGCGTGGGCCGTGGGATGCGCGAGGTTACCGCTGAACGCACCGGCTCTTCATATTCGGCTTCGCTTACTGGGCCAGCTCCGGCAAAGGCGGCTTTCTGCCGGGTGGTGACGTAGTAGGCCCCTCCGGCTAAAGCGATCACGAATCCGCCGATAATCCACCAACGGTACTTCTGCAGAGGATCGGGAGCATCAATTGGCGGTCCGAGGCCCCCACCGGGACCGGATTGCTGCCCGCCACTTGCAGGCGCACCACCCATCGCCCCACCATTCGTGCTGCCTTCCGGAGCGTTGTTGGACGCTAGAACTCCGGTGCCTGAAATTTTGAAGCTCAAGGGATCGCCCGGCTTTGTCAGCGAGGCGACTTGCACAGTCGCGTCGGTCTGCTGGGGATCGTTCATGGATTCGAAGTGCGCGTTTGGACCGGGCTCGAACTGCATCGTCTTCGGAACCATCACGACGAAGTGCTGCATTCCATAAACGGCTTTGGGATCGATGTTGGCGGAGCCGGAGTAGGGCAGAGTGTACTGCACCTGGAACTGGGTCTCTCCCGGCCGAAGCGGGAAGATGAAAGCGTAGCGATTCTTTTCTGATTGCGGAACGGGCGCGGAGTTGAGCGGATTGCCGTTGGCTGTCTTCGCCATCGACTGCGAGATCTTGGCGCCCTCCGGCAGGTAGAACTCGAAGTTGCGGTCATTCATCTGAGTCTTGGGAGGCTTCGACTCATTGTTGACTGCGAACAGGCGAATCACTTCGAGCTGCCCATTTTCCACCTGGAAGCGCATGACATCGGCGGTGACTGAAATACCCTCCAGTTTTTTCGACACGTCGAAAACTTCCACGTCTACGGAGGTGGTTCCGGGAGGGGCCATGCGGTGATAGGTCACACCCTGGTGGATAGCACGAATCAGGTGAGGGCCGCCCACATCGTCGTAGGTGAACTTGAAATTGCCTTTGGCATCGGCCTTGGTACGCGCCGCTTCTTCCATGCCGTTCGCCAGCTTGATCAGAACGACTTCATCGCCGGCAGCGGGCTTGTTGGTGGTCTTATTCGTAACCGTGCCTGTCAGGGTCTCCGCCGCAGCGTAAGAGCCTAGAGCCAAAATCAGGCTGAGTGTGAAAGCTTTGAGAGTGAGGTTCAAACCCTCGCTCCTTTCCTGTCGCGGAGTGAAGAAGCCGCGATGGCGGCTGCCTGTTCGAGGCGAGCGATTTCCGCAAGGATCGCGGCAGCTTCGTCTTCCAGGGAGGTCTTCATCTCCTGATAATCAGCATCGGGAAACTTTCCGGCCTTGTATTCAAAATTTAAGTCGCGCAGATTGTCGTACACGGCTTCCTTGCGCTCGCGCAAATAGATAAGCCGCGTCTTCACGGGACCGGTATAGATCTCGCCAGGAATGTAAAACGTGTACACCAGCGAGCCCAGCGTAACCAGGGCGCAAATCAGAAAGACCGTCACAGTTCCGTCTCCTCATCCGCCTGGCTGCGGAAGCGCTCAAGTTCAGGACCCCGCAGCGGCTGAATGCCGTCTGCCAAGGCCGGGGTGGGACGCAGACGCCAGGCACGCACTACCAGGACCACCGTAGCCAGACCGGCGAGCAATGCCACAAAGGGCATGATCCAGGCTATGCGGCCGAACCCTTTTGTGCTGGGAGCCGCGACCACCGTGGTGCCGTATTTCTGCACGAACGTCTGCAGGGTCAAATCGTCGTTGTCGCCGTGATCGAGCGCGGCCGCGAGTTCCACTCGCATGCGGTCGGAATACTGGCAGCCCACGTGGTTACATTCGAGCAGAATCTGGGAACAACCGCAGACACACATCAGGTGATGGCCCAGGTTCTGGAAGCGCGCATCTTCGTCGCCGACGCCCATGAAGGTGAACAGCGCAGCCACGACCAGCAACAATTGTGCAACCCGCTTCAGCATTGGTTTCGATGGAGGCCGCATCAGTCGCCGGCTCCTACTGCCGGCGCGGTTTGTACCCGCGCAGGCACACGTGCGGCGATCGGAGCCGCGTTGGGAACGAGGGCAGTCACTGTTCCAAAAATCATGATGATCAGTCCGGTCCAGATCCACGGCACCATCGGGTTCAGGTGAGCCTTGATGATGGGTCGGCCGGTCTCTTCATTTCGGCCCTCGTAGACAACGTACAGATCGTTCACCAGGAACAGATCCTGCGAGTACGTGGGATAGATCCGCGGAATCGTTTGCGGCTGCGAACTGGCTTTATAAAGCCTTCGCTCCGGGTACATGGTCGTGATCTGATCGTTTCCCTTGAAGACGTTGATGATTGCCCACTCATTGCTGAAATTCGGGTTGTCGTCCTGTGTGTAGGACTGGCAAACCAGCGTGTAGGGACCGATGTTGATCTTGTCGCCGAAGCCCATCTCTTTTTCGGCTTCGCGGTTGAAAGGTGTCCCGAGGATGCCGATGATGACGACGGCGACGCCGAAATGCACGATGTAGCCGCCGTAACGCCGGGTGTTGCGATGATAGAGATGAACCATGGAGCCGAGCAGTCCAAGGCCGGGGGTTTTTTGCGCGATGACGCGGCCGCCGCGCACGAATTCAGAAATAACGGTGCAGATGACCAGGGCGGCGAGCATCGCGGCCATCAGTGAATAGAAGTAGGAGATATCTTTCCAGGGGCGGACGCCCAAAATCATCATGACGACGCCGAGTGCCAGGGCTCCGGCGGCGGGCCACATGAAATTGCGCTTCAGGCTTTCGAATGATGTCCTGCGCCAGGCCAACAGTGGGCCGACCGCGGTCAGCACCAGCAGGAAGAGCGCCACCGGGACAGCTACATTGTTGTAGAACGGAGCGCCGACGGTGACTTTCGATCCTTGAATCAATTCCGAGATCTTCGGGAACCACGTGCCCCACAGCACGACGAAGCAGGCCACCACAAAGAGCAGGTTGTTGAATAGAAAACTCGACTCGCGCGAAATGATCGATTCCAACTTGTGCTCACTGCGCAGGTGCGATCGGTTCGCTACGTAGAACCCAGCGAAAGTCGCCAACGTGATGATCAGAAACCAGCCGAACCACGAACCGATCGAGGATTGCGCGAAGGCGTGGACGGAACTGATGATTCCGCTCCGTGTCAGGAAAGTACCCAGGATAGCAAGCCAGAACGTCGAGAAGACCAGCCACATGTTCCACGTCTTCAGCATGCCACGCTTCTCCTGCATCATCACGGAATGCAGAAAGGCGGTACCCATCAGCCACGGCATCAGCGAAGCGTTCTCGACAGGATCCCAGCCCCAATAGCCGCCCCAGCCGAGCACTGAATATGCCCAATGCGCGCCCAGGAAAATCCCAATGGTCAGAAAGCCCCAGGTGACCATGGTCCACCGGCGGGTAATTTGAATCCACTTTTCCCCCGGGTAGCGCATGATGAGTGCGCCCAGCGCGAATGCGAAGGGAACAGTGAATCCTACATACCCCAGATACAGCATGGGCGGATGAATGACCATTTCCGGATACTGCAGGAGCGGGTTCAGACCACTGCCATCCGGCGGAATCTGGCCCTCTAGAATGGCGAAGGGGTGAGCGGCGATATTCAGCAGGAGCAGGAAGAAAACCTGCACGCCCGCGATGACGACCGAGGCATACGCAAAAAGACCCGGATCGGTTTTGTAGCGCAGCCGCAGAACGAATCCGTACGCGGCGAGCAGCAACGACCAGAACAGCAGCGACCCTTCCTGTCCGGACCAGAGAACCGCGAACTTATACGGGCCAGGAAGATCCTTGTTGCTGTGGTGAAAGATGTAGGCGACCGAGAAATCATCGGTGAACGCGGCCGTGACCAGCACTACGGACGCCAGCAGAATGGTTCCGAACGCAGCGATTCCCGCGCGGCGCGCGGTTTCCCCGAGACGCTCGGATCCGGGTCCACCAATGATCAGCGCCAGCGCGCCGACCACGAACGAGTAGCCGGCAAGTCCGAGCGCCAACAAAAGCGCAAAACTACCGATTTGCGGCAGTGCAATACTACTGAATTGGGACATGGGGGAACCCTTGCATATCTTTTCAGAAACACGCGACTAGAGCAACCGAGAAGACCCTGACCGAACCTTACTCTACTCTTTACTTAGAGTTTTGCCGGGGCGATCAGGTTGCGCTGATTGGGCTTGATACCGGCCGAAATGGGGTCGCGTAAATATTTTAACGATCTCGGCGTGAAACTATGGTGTCGCATGCTGGGAGTCCAGGACAAGTGCCGGAAGTACAGTTCAGGCGGATACTTGGATCGTCAATCCTGTCTACAATCAAGCTTAAGGGCCGCTTCACCGGCGGTTCGTTTGTCGGCAACTTGCTGCAAGCTAAGGAACATGGGGCAAGCGAGCCCGCATCATCCCCCGAATGAGACTTGGATTGCTTTTATCGTCGATGGGGGAAGGTCGGGCAAGGCACTTCGACTGCAAGCACACGATCGCCGAGCGCACGCAGTTCGTCGCTACATTTGTCTCGCTTACGCCGACTGCGGGTGGGCGCGGTAGCGCTCGCGAACTTCGCGCTCGGCCAGCAACCAGTGTTCATTTTCCTGGCCGGATAGGCGTCCGTGCTGCTCCCAGAGTTCGTAAGCGCGGCGACGGATTTCGTCTTCCAGGTTGATCGGCACGATGTTTTTGCGAGCATCGGGCTGAGCTTTGCGAATTTCCCTGAATTCCGGAACCGCTTCGGCCATGAGCGAAGGATTCACGGGATTTACAGACGTGTTCGGGTTTTCGCCATTCGTCTTGCCGGCGTTGGTGCGAGGTGTTTTAGCTTTGGCCATGATTGAATACTCCTTACAAGTTCCTAAATTTTAGGAATGAGTCGAACTGATGAATGAGCCACATACCTACACTTCAACCACGACCGGGGGGATGAATGTTGGGTAGCGGGGTGATTTCTTAAATATAAACCTTCTAGTCCAAGATGTGACAAGGCTTTGGAGAAAAATTGTGGAAGAAAATTGACAGGGTAGATTTTTCTACAGTTACATGGCCGATCAATGGAAATCGTGGGAACTGGTTTCAGCTTGCGTGACGGAAAGCGGTAGCACACGCTCTGCTTTCACCGAGATCACGTTGTCCTGATTCTGCAGGATGCCTTCCACCATCAGAAACCTTCCTGAGCTAAGAAGAATCCGGTTTTGTTGGAGCAGGTCCGGCGTGACGATCGCATTCGCGATGCCGGTTTCGTCTTCCAGGCTCAGGAACACAAATCCTTTTGCCGTGCCGGGCCGCTGGCGTGCAATGACACATCCGCCGATCCGCAGACGACGTCCACTGGGAAGGGAACTGAGGCTGGAGGCGGGGTGAATGCCCATTGCCTTCATTTCGGCACGGCGGTAAGCCATCGGATGTGGCCCAGTGGTCAGACCGGTCCCATGAAAGTCAGCCACCAGACGCTCTTCATGCGTCATGTGCTTCAGTGGCGAAGGAGCGTCGGGTTCCGGGAGTTCTTCCAGCAAAGGGCCAGAGCGGCGAACGGCTTTTTCGATCTGCCAGAGCGCGTCGCGGCGGTGTCGCAAGTCGCGAGTACCGAGTACCGAGTTGTGAGTTAGTTTCGAGTTTCGGGTTTCGAGTTTCGAGTCGCGAGTCCCGAGTCGCGAATTTGGCGATTTTTCACCACCGAGGCACAGAGGCACAGAGGAATTCGAGGATTTTAGATTTCTGATTTCAGATTGCAGATTGTTGGGGCTTTCGGGAACTGGCCGCGAAAAAGCAGATTCCTCGCTGCGCTCGGAATGACAAATTTTTAAATTGTTTTGTGTATTGAAATTGTTTTGTTCATTGATTTCCTCTGTGACTCTGTGTCTCTGTGGTGAATTTCCAATTGCATTCAGCGCTCCGATTTCGGCGAGCGTGGTGAGTTCGTCTTTGCGGAGTTCCGGGACACGGCGGGTGAGGTCGTGAATCGATTGGAAAGGAGCGAGGCTGCGTTCCCGAACCAGAGCTTGCCCGGCGGCTTCGCGCAGCCCGCGAACATATTTGAGGCCGAGGCGGAGAGCGAGTTTTTCTTCACCACAGAGACACCGAGGCACAGAGAAATCATTTGTTTTCGGCAGATCCTTTAATTGCGCTTGTTGGAAGCCTTCATTCTTTTGCCGCTGCACGGCGTTGGAGCGAGTGTAGGAGCCGATTTCGTTCCAGGAGATTTGGACGGTGAAGTCGGCGGCCCCTCCATGTGCTTGCGGCTGATCTTGAGGGATGACGCCGACCTCAGCGGCTAAAGCCGCGCTGGAATTGAGATTCTTATCGGACCGGCTAAAGCCGGTCCCTTTCAAAGCGAATTCTTGGTTGATGGCTGGTGGCTGATGGCTGATAGCTGATGGCTGATAGCTGATGGCTGATGGGTGATAGCTGATGGCTGATGGCTGATGGCTGATAGCTGATGGCTGATGGCTGATAGCTGATGGCTGATGGGTGATAGCTGATAGCTGATGGCTGATAGCTGATAGCTGATTTCTCGCTGGCGACTGGAGACTGGCGACTGGAGACTTCCTCCAGCGTGCACAGCCAATCCGACTTCGTCACATCAATCGGCAGAACTCTCAATCCATGCCGCTGCGCATCTTTCACAATCGTGGCCGGATGATAAAAGCCCATGGGCTGGTTGTTCAGTAAGGCTGCGGTGAAGGCGCCCAGGTAATGACACTTCAGCCACGCGCTGGCATAGGCGATCAGGGCGAAGCTGGCGGCATGGGATTCGGGAAAGCCGTAGAGCGCGAAAGAGGTGATAGAGAGAATGATCTGCTCTTGCGCTTCCTGGGCGATTCCATTGCGGGTCATGCCTTCGCGCAAACGAACTTCAATTTCTTTCATGCGCGCCTGCGAGCGCTTGAACCCCATGGCGCGGCGTAGTTCTTCAGCTTCCCCTCCGGTGAAATTCGCGCTGATCATCGCGATGCGCAGCAGCTGTTCCTGAAATAGCGGAACGCCCATCGTGCGCGCCAGCACCGGTTCGAGCGAAGGATGCGGATAGGTGACGGGTTCGCGTCCCTGGCGGCGCTGGAGAAAAGGATTCACCATCTGGCCAACAATGGGGCCGGGGCGAATGATGGCGACCTGCACCACGATGTCGTAGAACCTTTTCGGGCGCAGGCGCGGCAGACACGACATCTGCGCGCGGCTTTCGATCTGAAACATCCCGACCGTGTCGGCTTTCTGCAGTGTTGAATAAACTTCGGAATCGTCTGGCGGAAGGTGCGCAAGATCGACTTCCTGGTGGTAGTCGTTACGGATGAGTTGGATGGATTCTTCGAGCACGGCCATCATGCCGAGGCCGAGCAGATCCACCTTGATGATGCCCATATCGGCGCAGTCTTCTTTATCCCATTGCACGACTACGCGCCCGGGCATCGAAGCAGGTTCGAGCGGGACCACGGAATCGAGTTGTCCCTGGCAGATGACCATACCTCCCGAATGCTGGCCGAGATGGCGTGGCAGATCCTGCACGGCGGTGCAAAGTTCGAAATATTTGCGCAGGCGCGGGTGATTCAGATCCAGGCCGGCGTCGTGGAAGCGCCGATCGAGCGCGTCGTTGGCATCCTTATATTCCCAGGTGGCGACAGCGGCAGAAATTTTGTTTAGCGTCTCCGGATCGAATCCCATGGCCTTACCCATTTCGCGAGCAGCCATGCGGTTGCGATACGTGATGACGTTGGCGGTCATGGCGGCGCCGCGCTGGCCATAGCGCTGGTAGATGTACTGGATCACTCGCTCGCGCTGATCACCACTGGGCAGGTCGATGTCGATGTCAGGCCATTCGCCGCGCTGTTCGGAGAGGAAGCGCTCGAAAAGCAGTTCCATGCTGATTGGATCGACTGCGGTGATGCCCAGCGAGTAGCAGACTGCGCTGTTGGCAGCAGAACCGCGGCCCTGGGCGAGAATATTCTGCTCGCGGCAGAAGCGCACAATATCCCAGACGATCAAGAAATATCCGGCCAGTTCGAGCTTCTCAATCAGTTGGAGTTCGCGCTCGATCTGGCGGCGAGCGCGCTGTTGCAGGTCCTTATTGTGAAATCCGTTCTGGGGAACGCGATCGCCTGACAGCGAAATGCCGTAGCGCCAGCGGGCGCCTTCCTCCGTGCGCTGGCGCAGGAACGACATCATGGTTTCGCCTTCGGGCACGGGATAACGCGGGAATTCGTAGCCCAGATCGCTGAGCTTGAACTCGAGGCGCGCGGACAGTTCGGCGGTGTTGGCAATGGCTTCAGGCAGGTCGGCAAAGAGCTGCGCCATTTCTTCGGACGTCTTCAGGTGGCGCTCGGAATTGCGGGCGAGCAGGCGGCCGGCAGTCATCAGAGTCTGATGGTGGCGGATCGCGGTGAAAACGTCACACAGCGGACGATCGTGCGGCGTGGCGTAGCAGACGCCGTTGGTGGCTAAGAGCGGAAGATGGAGGTCGCGGGCAATCTCGATGGCGACGCGGTTGCGGGCTTCTTCCTCGCGGTGAAAATGGCGCTGGAGTTCGACGTAGACGTTCTCGTGGCCAAAAATGCCGGTCAGATGCTCGACCGCGCGGCGGGCTTCGGCAGGGCCTCCTATCTTTAGGGCAGCGGCGAGCGGACCTTCATCGCCGCCGGTGAGGCAAACGATGCCTTTGGCGTGCTGCGCGAGTTCGTGCTCAAGTACCGCTCCTTCTTCTTTTCTCGGCGCGCGCAGCTTCATTCGGGTGATGAGTTGGCAGAGATTCTGGTAGCCGGTGCGGGAGGAGACCAGCAGAGGGAGTTGGAAATCACCGGATTTCAGATTTTTGATTTCAGATTGCAGATTGTTGGAATTCGATACAGGCCGCTCGGGCGATGCAGGTTCCTCGCTGCGCTCGGAATGACAAGCTTCTAAAGAATGGGGTACTTCCTCGGATATTTCAAATTGTTCTTTATTGGTGGTTTTCTCCGTGTCTCTGTGTCTCTGTGGTGAAAAATGTCTTGGCAATGAAAAAGCTTCACAGCTCACTTCGGCGCCGATGTGAGCTTTGAGGCCTGCCTTCTGCGCGGCGAGATAGAATCGCGGAGATCCGTAGAGCCCATCGCGGTCAAGCAAGCCCATCGCCGACATGCCCCGCGCCGCGCACACCGAGATCAAGTCCTCGGGCAAAGTGGAGCCTTCGAGAAAACTGAAAGCGGAACGCGAGTGGAGTTCGATGTACATGAGTTGCTGGTAATCAGTTCTCAGTTCCCAGTTCTCAGTTCTCAGTTCCTGGTTTCAAGCTGAGATCCCGTTGTCAGGCTTCCGTAAACAAAGAACTTTTGCAATACGAGAAATGGTTGCCAGCAACTGAGAACTGGGAACTGCTTTAGTCATACGTCCCTTCCACAAACCAATGTCCACTGAGCAAGTCGTGTACAAGACGGTAAAGAGCCAAGCTAGACTTTGCTGACGCCGGGTTTCTGATAATGGAGCGACGGGCGTCCCCGCCCGTCGACCCGCGACTGACGACTGCTGACGACTGGCGACTGACGACTGGCGACTGAATCGCGATATCCCATTCGTCTCTTGCCCATCCATCTTCTTCCCACCAGTCCCCGGAAGAGCGCCATGGGCCGGCCATCCAAAGAATCTCCCCGTCTACTTCTTTTCGTTTCGGACACACCAGGTGTGCGGGCTTGCCGTCGCGCAAGGTGACCATTACGCGCAGCGGCGGACGGAACATGCGCAATGCGGTGATCGGCGCTTGTGTGGTGGCGCTGTCTGACTTTTCTTTTTGTCCCTTGGGCTGTGTTGGCACAAAATGCCGCATCCGAAAAGCTCCCGGACGATGCGAGTCGAGAAGTTGCAGCGAGCCGACTTTTTCTTCGCCGACCATGCCCGCAATACGCGCCAGGGTGAGTTCGAGTTTCTCCGGTTCAGGCGTGGGCGGCTGAAACAATCCTCCCTGCGTGCTGCGCGGCTGAGCCGGAATGGCAGAGAGATGCACTTTCAGAATGGGCGCGCCCGGAGGATGCGCTTTTAAATCGAGTTGCAGAAGTTTCAGGAAGACCCTGGCATCGAGCATGGGGACGGGAAGTTCGAGGGTACGGGTGAATAGTTTCGAGTTTCGGGTTTCGAGTTTCGATTGGAGGTACTCATCACAGAGGCCGCCTTCGGGCGCGTAGAGGCCAGGCTCCGATGCGGATTTTTGATTTGGGATTTCAGATTGCAGATTGGTGGGGAGCGGTGCAGAGCGCGTCGGAAAAGCAGGTCGTTCGCTTCGCTCAGGATGACAATTCGTGAATTGAGAGGAGCGAGTTGTGGATTGTGACTTTTGCGATGGGCTTGATTCTTCCGCGGGCACGTCTTCGACGAAATGAAAGCCGTTGTCGAGAGTCAACTGCAGGCGCAGTTTCTGCGCGGCCAGGGCGCGGGCGCCCAGGCGGACACTGAGCTGATCGAGCATATGAGCCAGAAGGAATGCGAGTGGCTCCAGCAATACCAGCGGGTGCTCTAATTCCATGGCTTCTTCAAAAATCAATGGTGGTTCCACAGGCACCAGCGTGCGCGCGATCGCGCCGCGTGCGAGTTGTTGCAGATAGGGTCCAGTCTGGCCCATGCGCTCGCTTAAAGCGACTTCGGGAAGCGCGCACAGTGCGCGCAGATTGCGCACTCCCCATAGATCAAACGTTTCAAGAATACGAGCATCTGCCTCAGACGTATTGGGAGCAGTCAGTCCGGAGAACAAGACGTCCAGCGGAAGATTGCCCAACCGCTCGGCTTCCTTGCCTTCGGGGATCACCGTGACTCCCGGGAAGCCGCGGGCCGCAAAGCGGGCAGTATCGGGGTTGAAGGCCGTGGCGACGTTGGCTTCGAGGCCGAGGTCAGACGTGCGGCGCGCGATGTCGCGTGCAATCTGGGGAAGCGAGCCGAAAAGGGATTCGAGTCCGGAAAGATCGAGAATCACCGTGTCCGCTGCCGTGTCTTCGACGCGCGGTGAGAACGATTGCGCGCAGTCGAGCAGGGCAGCGTGCGCTGCGGTTTCCTGCAAAAGCGACCGGGGGCGGAGTGTCAGATCAGTCCAGGGTTCGACCTGAATCTTCGTCATGCAAGGCTCGATGCCGATGCGGCGCGCCTTTTCGTTAATGGCGAATACTTTTTGCAACGGCGGCTTGCCTTCGAGCACGGCGATTGCCTGCGAACGTAATTCAGGTTCCGCGCGCAGAATCGCTTCGGCGGGGAAGTCAGGAACGAAAATGCAGGCAAAAGGCATGGGATCAGTCGTCAGTCTCCAGTCGTCAGCTGCTATCAGCTATTAGCAATCAGCTTTCAGCCAATTCCTGCTTTGAAAGGGACCGGCTTTAGCCGGTCGAAAAGTTCTAAATCTCCAGCGGCTTTAGCGCTGAGGTTGACTCTCATGCTGTCCATACAGCTTTTGTTGTGAAATCGCCCACCGACTTCACCGGCTTGCGTTCCATGCGCGAGCGCAGAACTTCTATCTGAACCTCGATTCCAGTCAGCAGTTCTGCATGCGATGGTTTTTCGCTGGCAGATGTTTCATCGCGAGAATCATGTCGGTCTTCCGAGGATTGCCTTTTATTGAGAACTGAGGATCGAGAACTGAGAACTTTTTCCTGACGACTGATTTCCGACGATTGACGACTGAGTTCCAACGACAACGTCGCGCACGATTGCGCGCAGGCTTGCGTCCCCGTCACCAGCAAAAGTGTGGGAGTGTTCTCCACGGCGCGGCGGAAGCGGAACCAGGTGGTCAGCGGAATGCGGCGCGCCATCTTCAAAGGCACTCCAGCCAGATCAATGGCGACCATGCCAAATCCGCTGCTTTGCAGCAGCAGGTCCGTTGCGCGCAGTGCTTGTTCGACAGGATCTTCCATGCGGCGCCGCTCACGCTCTTCCAGGCTGAAGGCCTGGCGGCGCTTGCGCGATAAAGCAGAAGATTGGGCATGCGATCCGCACCGTATCCAAAGGAGCCGTTCCAGGTTCACGCCGGCCGCTGTGGCGGAATGGGGATCAAGGGCGTCGCTGGCATCAATGAGCGCGCAGATTTCTTCGCGGCTCGTGACGGCAGCGATCGCGGCAAGCATCACGGTGGTGCGTCCGGAAGACTCGGGTCCACACACTTCCGTGAGACATCCGCGCGGCAGTCCGCCAGTCAAGGCATCGATCTGCGCAATTCCGCTGGACGCTGTTTCCGGCGCAGGGCGCACTTCCAGCCGCGACGCCGGGGTCACACCTGCCAGTGTTTCCGAAAATTCTTTTAAAAGCTTTGCCGAGCTGGATCGGGCGACCAGGGGAAAATGGCTGATCGCTTCGACGTGGAGCAGCGGGGAAGACATGAGATCCTCGACATTCAGGGAAAGCCGTAGCTGGGAATCCCGTATGAGCGAATAAGGTATGTTCGCTTTTTATTCGCCTTTCATAAATTTTGCTCCGCTTGCGCCGTGTTGTCAATATGCTCCGTAAGTTTATAAAAACAAACGAATTGTCATCCGAGCGAAACGAGGAAATCTGGATTGAGCAGGAATCCCTCGCTTGGACCGACGGCTGCCTGCTCATATGCTCCGGCAGATTCCTCGCTGCGCGAGGAATGACAAGATTTATCAAAATCACTTTCCTCTTTTGGTACCGGCAACAATCGACTTCTGGATCGTCATCGCATAATCCGGCAGATAACAAGACCCGCACCACCCTTTGTCCATGAACCTTTCACTTTTTCGCACATTGAATGGGCTTAGTTCTCCCGCATAGAATCGGAACCGCTGTGATGGCACGATCAACGGTGTGGGCGTGTATCGTCCTTGGAGGATGGCTTGCGCACGATATGCCATCCCAAACGGCGGCCGCGCGAACTTCGGCAATGCCCACCTCAGGGCTGTCTGCGTCCGCTCCTCAAAGCACTGCAATCCGAAATCCAGCCCAGCAAAGTACGGCTGTCCGCGCTCCCGCTTCGGCGCTCCCGACGGCGGCCGTCAGCCCTTCGAAAATCAATCTGCGCGCCGGCACGAGCCGGAAGTTTTTTGCGCAGGTAAGCGATGGGTCCATTTCCAAATTTGTGTGGCGTGTGAACGGTGTGAAGGGCGGGAGCGCCGCCACCGGCACGATCGATGCCGACGGTACTTTCATCGCACCCGAACTCCCTCCAGCGAATAACGTTGTCGAGATCGAAGCGACCAGCGCGTCACGGCCCAATATTTCCGGCAAGGCCGTGATCACCATCCTGAATCCCACGCCCGTCATCGCGTCCTTGAACCCGAGGACGCTCACCTACGGCGAACACGAAATCACGATCGAGGGCAGTGGGTTCGTATCGGGTTCGCAGGTGAAGATAAATAATGTGGCGCTGCCAACCAAGGTCATTTCGAGTAAGCGGCTGACTACGACTGCGACCCTGGCTCCCGCAACCGGTGGTCGAATCGCCTTCACCGTTTTCAATCCAGATCCGGGCAACGAGACTTCGACTCCCGCGGTCGCGACGTCAGGCCCTCCGAATCCCAAAATCAGCTATCTCGCTGCAGGGCGTTTTCTGGAACAGGCCTCTTGGGGTCCATCTGCCGAGAGCATTGCGCACCTGCAGGACGTGGGCTTTGAGGCATGGCTGGCAGAGCAGTTCGCGACGCCTGCGACCCTCTACAAGTCTTCGAACAACACCGCCGACAATCTGACCGACGAGCAGAGCGAGTTCTTTGTTCATGCGGTCGAGGGTAAGGACCAGCTGCGGCAGCGAGTTGCATTCGCCTTAGCGCAGATTTTTGTGGTGTCCGGTTTGAAGACCGGGCAGCCGCGCCAGATGGTTCCTTACCAAAATATGCTTCTGCAGGATGCTTTCGGGACTTATGCCAATGTTTTGCGCGACGTCACCTTGAGCCCTACCATGGGCGTTTACCTTGACATGGTGAATGATGACAAAGGAAGTGCCGGGACTTCTCCGAATGAGAACTATGCGCGGGAGCTGATGCAGTTATTCAGCATTGGAACCGTGGGTCTGAATTCCGACGGCAGCGAGACGGGGCGGCCTACCTATGATCAGAGCACCATTACCGACATGGCGCGCGCCTTGACCGGTTGGACATTTCCCGGCAAGGCAATCACGCAGGGCCACAATCCCGAGAGTTTCGACGGCCCCATGATCGCAATCGAGAGCAATCATGATGAGGCGGCGAAGGTCATTGTCGGGGGGACCAAGCTGCCTGCGGGGCAATCCGCCGAAAAAGACTTGGATGACGTGCTGCATGCGCTGAGCATGCATCCGAACACCGCGACTTTTATCTCGCTCAGGCTGATTCAGCACCTGGTGACCAGCGATCCCAGTCCCAACTATCTGCGGCGCGTCAGCGAGGTGTTTGGGTCGAGTGGAGGGGACTTGAAAGCCGTGGTCAGCGAGATCCTGATGGATCCGGAAGCGCGTGCAGGGGACGATCCGAACACGGCTGTATCGGAAAAGAGCGGTCACTGGCGTGAGCCGGTGCTGGCGGTCGTTGCCCTGATGAGAAGCCTGGGAGTGCGCGTTCGCGCGGATAATCGCGTAGAACGGTTTTCCACCAGCCTGGGCCAGAGGCTTTTTTATCCGGAGAGTGTGTTCAACGACTATTCGCCGCTTTACCGAACCTCGAGCGGTTTGTTGGCGCCGGAGTTTGAGTTGTTAAGCTCGGGCACTGCTTTAATGCGGGCGAACGTGGTGCGTAATTTGCTCGAGAAAGGTTTGAATGGGGACGCGCAGTTCGACCTCACGCCGCTGGTCTCGCTCGCAGGGTCGCCGCCGGACCTGGTGGATGCGGTCGATCATG
>Ga0209577_10001013_pt1 | contig 28130 bp, 26 predicted proteins | sample GraSoiAngelo_109_FD_185874 | JGI IMG/M metagenome (GOLD analysis project Ga0209577, IMG submission 185874) | Grasslands soil microbial communities from the Angelo Coastal Reserve, California, USA - 14_0903_12_20cm (SPAdes) (version 2) | ecosystem: Environmental > Terrestrial > Soil > Grasslands...
GGACGAGCTTCCTGCTGCACGTGCTCGGCGAGGGGACGTTTACGGATCTCTTCCATCTGATGATCGACATCGCCCCGGATGCGGCCACCCGGGAGATGATGGTCCGCTCGCTGGAGGACGAAGCGCGTCACGTCGCGTACGGGGTGGGGCGGCTGCGCACCCAGCTGGCGTCGCAGCGCGACCCCGACGCGGTGGGCCAGCAGTTTGTCGAGGCGCTGGAGTCGCGGCTGTCGTTCACGTACGAGGTCTCCGGCATCCCCCTGCCCGTCCAGCAGGCGCTCGCCGTGCTCGCGGGCGGCGGCCGGTCTCCCGACGCCGCGGCGCGCGGCAAGGAGCGGGTGCGCGCGTTCGTCGACGAGCTCAACCGCAACCGCCTGCAGCGGCTGCGCGAGGCCGGCTTCAGCGAGAAGGTGGCCGATCACATCTCGCAGCTGCACATCCGAAGCGCGGGAGGCCTGATGTGACCCGCCCGGCCGGCGCCTCCAACCCGGCGGCCGCCCCCAAGCCGCCCGTGGCCACCGGGGTCCCGGCGGAGGACGTCGCCGCGCAGATTCGCTGGATCCTGGAGACGTGCCGCACCGTGGCGGTCGTGGGCCTGTCCAGCCACCCATTCAAGGACAGCCACATCGTCGCCCACCACCTCCACCGGGAGGGGTTCCAGGTCGTGCCCATCAACCCGTCGGCGGCAACCATCCTCGGGCGGCCGGTCTCCCCCTCGCTGGCCGCGCTGCCGCCCGACGTCGCGCGGGGGATCGATCTGGTCCTGATCTTCCGGCCGAGCGAGGAGGTCGGCCCGATCGTGGACGCCGCGCTGGCCCACCTGCCCAATCTCCGGGCCGTGTGGACCCAGAAGGGGATCGTCGATGACGCCGCCGCCGCCCGGGCGCGGGCGAAGGGGCTCGCGGTGGTTCAGGACCGGTGCCTGCGCACGCAGCACCTGTTCATGAAGTTCGGCGCTGCCGGCGATGCGTGAGACCCCGCAGCCGGTGATCGTGAGCGCGGTGCGGACGCCCGTCGGGCGATTCCAGGGCGCGCTGTCGTCGGTGCCCGCCGCGGACCTGGGCGCCGCCGCCGTGCGCGCCGCGGTGGCCCGGGCCGGGGTGTCCCGCCCGGACGAGATCGACGAAGTGATCCTGGGGAATGTGGTGTCGGCCGGCCTGGGACAGAACATCGCGCGCCAGTGCGCCGCGGGCGGCGGCCTCCCCTGGAGCGTCGGCGCCGTCACCGTGAACAAGGTGTGCGGGGCGAGCCTGAAAGCGGTCATCTTCGCGTCGCAGGGCATTCGCGCGGGGGACGGGGACCTGTACGTCGTCGGGGGCGTGGAAAGCATGAGCCGGACGCCGCACCTCGTCGACGGCCGCTCGAATCAGCTCCGGTACGGACATGGGGAACTGCGCGACGCGCTGGTGGTGGACGGCCTGTGGTGCGCGTTCGAAGACTGGGCCATGGGCGACGCGGCCGAATATATCGCCGAGCGGTATGGGGTGACCCGGACGGCGATGGACGAGTTCGCGCTCTCCAGCCACCGGAAGGCCGTCGCCGCGATCGAGGACGGGAAGTTCACGGCCGAGATCGTCCCGGTCGCGATTCAAGGATCCCGGGGCGAGGCCGCCCTGGTGGATCGCGACGAGGCGCCCCGCCGCGACACGTCGCTCGAGGCGCTGGCGAAGCTGCCCCCGGCGTTCAAGCCGGGAGGGAGGGTGACGGCGGGAAACGCCCCAGGCCTCAACGACGCGGCCTGCGCGCTGGTAATCGCCAGCGCCGCAAAGGCCCGGGCGCTCGACGCGGTCCCGCTGGCCCGCATCGTGGGCTCCGCGCAGGCGGCGGTGGAACCGAAAGACATCTTCGACGCGCCGGCCCACGCCATCCCGCGCCTGCTCAAGCGGGTGGGCTGGTCGCTCGACGACGTGGATCTGATCGAGCTGAACGAGGCCTTCGCCGCGCAGGCGCTGGCGAACGGCTACGCCCTCTCGGATCTGGGATGGGATTGGGAGAAGGTCAACGTGCACGGCGGCGCGATCGCCCTCGGCCACCCGCTCGGCGCGACCGGCGCGAGATTGCTCACCACGCTGGTGCACGCGCTGCGCGATCGCGGGCGGCGCCGGGGGATCGCCGCGCTCTGCCTGGGAGGCGGCGAGGCGGTCGCGGTCGCCGTGGAGGCGGGTGAGCCGGGCGCCGGCAATGGCTGACCCCGTTCCCCTGCTCGTCGTCGGTGCCGGCCCCTACGGGCTGGCGATGTCGGCGTATGCGAAGCGCCACGGGATCGCCCACGTCATTGCCGGCCGGCCCATGGATTTTTGGGCGTCCCAAATGCCGCGGCAGTTGTACCTCCGTTCGGGATGCGACTGGCACCTCGACCCCTTCGACGAAGACACCATCGAGGGCTACCTGGAGGCCAGAAACCTGACGCCGGCCGCGGCCGTGCCTCTGTCCCGCGACGTCTACCTGGACTACTGCGACTGGTTCCGGCGGCGGAAGGATATTCGCGTTGCGCCGACACTCGTGCGCGAGCTCAACTTCTCCGGCGGGCCGGCGCCCTGCTTCCGGGCGGTCTTCGAAGGCGGAGACACGCTCGCGGCGCGCTCGGTCGTCCTGGCGCTGGGCTTCGGGTACTTCACGCACGTGCCCGATGCCTACGCGTCGCTCTTTCCCCCCGGGCGGCTCCGGCACACGTGCGACGTAGTGGAGTTCTCCGCGCTGCGAGGCCGTCGGGTGCTCGTCATCGGGGGCCGGCAGAGCGCGTTCGAATGGGCCGCGTGCCTCCGCGACCATGGCGCGGAGGCCGTGTTCCTCTCCTATCGCCACCCCACCCCCGCCTTCGCGCCATCCGACTGGTCCTGGGTGACTCCGCTCGTGGAGGCGATCGCGGCCAACCCGGGCTGGTATCAGCGCCTCGCCCCTGAGGAGAAGGAGCAGGTGGCGCGCCGGCTGTGGGCCGAAGGCCGGCTGAAGCTCGAGCCGTGGCTCGCGCCGCGGATCGCCGGGGAGACCGTCCGGCTGTTCCCCGGCTCGCAGGTGGCGGGCTGCCGTGAGTTACCCGGCGGCGCGCTCGACGTGACGCTGGACACGGGGGCGCGGCTGCGTGCGGATCAGGTCGTCCTCGCCACGGGGTACAAGGTGGACATCGCCCGCGTGCCGTTCCTGGCGCGCGGCAACCTCCTGCGGCAGGTCCAGACGCGAGATGGGTTCCCCGTGCTCGACGCCTATTTCCAGAGCAGCGTTCCGGGGCTGTACTTCACCAGCCTGTGCGCCGCGCAGGACGGCGGGCCATTTTTCGCCTTCACCGTCGGTGCGCGCGCCTCCGCCGTGGTGATCGGCTCCGCCCTCCGCGGCGCCGGCGCCAGGGCAGGCTCGGCGGCCAGGGTGAGCGAGCCGGTCGCCTAGCGCACGTGCCAGTCAGGGGTGCGCTCCTGCTCCAGACGATCTCCTTCTGGAGTACCTGGCGGCAATCGCTCGCGGTGCTGTGCCGCCGCAGCTCAGTCCGCGCTGACCGCGTCGACGACCTCTTCCACGCTGGTGATCCCGAGGGAGACCTTCGCCAGGCCGTCTTCGACCAGGCTCCGCATGCCCGCCTTCATCGCGGCCTTCTTCACCTGGACCATCGACGAGTGCTTCATGATCAGCGCCTTGATCTCCTCATCGACGGCCATGATCTCGAAGATCCCGGTGCGGCCTCGGTAGCCGATCTTGCCGCAGAAGTCACACCCCACCGGGCGGTAGATCGCGCCGGCGCCATCGCGGGACCCCAGCGGGACCCCCAGCCGCTCCAGGACCTCGGCCGGCGGGGTATGCGCCTGCTTGCACTTGTCGCACAGAACCCGGACGAGGCGCTGCGCGATCACCCCGATGAGCGAGGAGGCCACCAACAGCGGTTCGATCCCCATGTCGATCAGGCGGACCACCGCGCCCGGGGCGTCGTTGGTGTGCAGGGTGCTCAGCACCAGGTGGCCGGTGAGGGCGGCATGAATGGCGATGCGGGCGGTCTCCTCGTCGCGAATCTCGCCGACCATGATGACGTCGGGGTCTTGCCGGAGGAACGACCGCAGGCCGTTGGCGAAGGTCAGCCCGGCCTTGGGGTTCACCTGCACCTGGTTCACCCCGAGGAGCTGGTACTCCACCGGGTCCTCGATCGTGATGATGTTGCGCTCCATGTTGTTGAGCTGGCTGAGCATCGTGTACAGCGTCGTCGTCTTGCCGCTGCCGGTCGGGCCGGTGAGCAGGAGGATCCCGTAGGGCCGCGCGATCATCGCCTCGAACTGCTTGCGGCTGTCGGGCAGGAGCCCGATCTGCTCGACGCCGACGAGCATCGCGCTCTTGTCGAGGATCCGCATCACGACCTTCTCGCCGAAGACGGTCGGAATCGTGCTGACCCGCAGGTCGATCTCGCGGCCTTCGACCTTGAGGTCGATCCGTCCATCCTGCGGCAGCCGCCGCTCGGCGATGTCCATATCCGCCATGATCTTCACGCGGGAGATGATCGCCGCCTGGATGCGCTTGGGCGGGGTCATGATATTGTACAGCGTGCCGTCGATTCGGAACCGGATTCTGACGCGCGTATCCAGCGGCTCGATGTGGATGTCGCTCGCCCGCTGCCGGAGCCCCTGGAGGATGATGAGGTTGACGAGCTGGACCACCGGCGCTTCCTGCACCAGCCTGCGCAGGGTCTCCAGCCCCAGTTCCTCATGGGGGTCGGCCTTGATCTCCTGGATCATCGCCTGGACGTTCTCGTCCAGGGCGGGGTACTGCGGCAGGACGCGCTGGAACCCTCCGTGGGAAATGACGACGGTCTCGATCTCCTGCCCGGTGTGGCGGCGGATGTCGTCCAGCGCCACGACGTCGAGCGGGTCGACCATGCCCACCCGCAGCTTCCCGTTGTTGAGCCTCAGCGGGATGACCTGGTACCGGCGCGCCAGGTGCTCCGGCAGGGCCAGCAGCGCCTGCTCCTCGGGAAGGACGTCGTCGAGGTCCACGTACTGGAGGCCCAGCTGCTTGGCCACGGCCTCTCCCACGGCCTTCTCGGACGCGGCGCCGATGCGGACGAGGACCTGGCCGAGGCGCTCGTTGCCGTCCTTCTGCAACTCGATCGCCTTGGCGAGCTGCACGGGGGTGATCTCGCCCGCCTCCACGAGCATCTCACCGAGAGGCCTTCGCCATCGCGACGACACAGTCACCGTGGGTTGCCCCCAGCTCCGTCCGAAGATCCGGCCGGGCGTCCAGAGATGGAGACGCCCGGCTCACCGGCATCATACCACACTGCAAATATTCTACCCTTTTAATAGAGGTTGTGTATCCGGAGAGTTACCGTCGGTCCGGGGAGTCTATCGAGCGCCTGCCGTCCTTCTATTGAGAGGCGTGAGGGGCGCCCGGTCCCGCGGGGCTATTCCCGGCCGCCGCGCCGTGCCCGAGCTTCGAGGTCCCGATCCGTGGGCCGGACTCGTGCCGGCCCGCGGTGAACGCATCCCGCGCCCTGTCAATCGTGAGCCGCAGACCGTACGCCGGACTCGAGGGCAGCACGAAGGCGTCCAGCGCACCCGCCCCGAGGCCGAACGCACCCACCACGGCCGCCGCCATCGCCGTGCTGAGCCACAGCCGCGCCCAACGCCAGGCCCCACGCGGGGGGGCCGCCTGTTGCTCGCCGGGCCGGGCCGCCACCTGCAGCACCCGCCGCACCACCTGATGCCCCCTGGGGAGCGCCGCCGACTGGCTCGCCGCCCGCAGCCGCCGCGCGGTATCCCGCAGCGCGGTGAGCTCCGGCGTCACCTCCATCTGCTCGGGCAGCGCTTCGGATCCCTCGAGCACCCGGAGCAGGATCTCCAGCTTGATCCCGTCCAGCAGCTCACTGCGCTCCTGTGCCGCCTCGCCCTGCATTGGCCTCAGCCTCCTTCCAGATTGTCCGAAGCGTCCGCAGCGCGCGAAGCTGCAGGTTCCTCACCATGACGTCCGTGGTGCCGAGGGTCTCCGCGATCTCGCTCGCGCTGAGGCCGGCGACGATCCGCAGGAGCAGGACCTTGCGCTGCTCCGGGTTCAGCGCATCCACGCACGCCCGAACCGTCTCGTGCTCCAGCCGTCCGATCGCCAGCTCCTCCGGATCCCGTTCCGCCGCCGGCCCCGCCCGGTCGGGCAACTCCTCCGGCGCGCGTTCGGCAGCCAGGCCCGCGCTGTCGAGCAGTTCCTCCACCTGCTGCCGGCGCAGAGTCCGGGACGCCAGATGATCGGCGACATCGACCAGCCAGCCGCCGGCCTGCGCCGGCGCGGGGCCCTGCTGAAAGGTCCGGAGGGCGATGGCGAATACCTCGGCGGCCAATTCCTCCGCCGCATCCCTCTGGCGCAGACGCCAGAGGAGATAGCGGAAAATCCGCGGGTACTGGATGTCATAGAGGCCGACGAACTCCGTTCCGTTCATCCGGTTGCTCCTTCTGCCCCCTCACGCGCGGGCAACCTGTTTCGGTCCGAGCCGCCACCAGACGCTGGAGCGCTGCCGTTTCTCTGGTGCGCGACTCTCACTCTTAACCTGCACCTGCGCGGCTTGGTTGAGACTCGTTCCGGGTGATAGTTCCGGCTATCGGTCGTCGGTATCTGTTGGTATCTTTCGAATGACGGGTGAGAGCGGGCGACGCGAGTGGATCAGGCGATGCGTGGATCTAAGATGCGCGTGTATAACGTGTATAAGTGGAAATGGAGGACCGTCGGCGTCCGGGGGCCGGCCCATCCGTCCGCGCGGCCGGTCAATTTCCGAGAAGTTGTTGGGAGGATCGTCCTAACGCTGGCGGTGTCCCTCTCGCGTCGCGTCCGGGCGGCACGGCGTGCCGGGGCCCTCGGCCGTCTGCCCGGAGGTGGGTTCAGCCTGGAGCGCAACCCGCCGGAAGACGAGCCAGAGTGTGAGGTCGTAGCCCGCTTTCAACGCCCCCGCGAGCACGAACGGAAGGCCGCTCGCCGCGGACTGGAGAGCGAGCCCGGAGATCGCCGGCGCGAGGCTCTGGGCCGCCGGCCGCACCGCGTTGGTCAGCCCGGCCGCGGCGGCCCGCTCCTCGGGGGCGACGAGCGCCATCGTGTAGGCCTGCCGGGTGGGGACGTCCATCTGTGAGAGGGCCGAGCGCGCCAGCAGCATCGCGGCGGCCAGCGGCCACGACGGCATGAACGGGACGAGCCCGAGGAGCAGGTTGGACGGCAGGTGGGTGAAGACGGTCGTGTTCAGCAGGCCAAAGCGTGAGGCGAGCCCCGCCGCGGCGAGATAGGAGAGCGCGGAGAGCAGGTTCGTCCCGAAGAACAGGAGCCCGAGGCTCTCCAGGTCGACCCCGAAGCGCCGGTAGAGCCAGAACGCGACCAGGCTTTGGACCACGAGCCCGCCGGCGAGCGCGTCGACGCCGAAGAGCGCGGTGAGCTTGATCACGGCGCGTCGCGACCGCCCGAGGCCCGGAGAAGCGTCGTCGGGCCGCCCGGTGGCCGCGACCTCGACCGCCGCCGACAGGGCGAGATATTGACCGGCGAGGATCACCCCGGCGGCGGCGGAGGCCCAGATGAGAGACTGCTCCGCCGCGGCGGCCGTTCCCCCCATGACCCGGAAGGCGGCGGGCACGGCCCCGGCCGCCAGCGCGCCGAGCGCCGCGGCCACAGACCCCGCCAGGTTGTACCACGCGTAGGGCATCACGCGATGGGGCGCCGCCGTGGTTTGTGAGAGCGCGGCCTGCTCGAGCGACAGGAACGGCCCGTTCTCCTGCCCGGTGGGACTCAGGGCGCCGATCGCGGAGAGCGGCAGCAGCACAAGGAAGCCCTGCCGGGTCGCCAGCGCGATCCCCGCCGCCGCCATCAGGAGGGCCGAGGCGATGAGGGTCCGCCTGCGCCCCCAGCGGTTGACCATGAGCGAGACAACCGCGGTGGTGGCCGCGCCGCCGGCCAGGGCTACGGTGAACAGCCAGCCGATCTGCGACGCTGAAAACCCTGCGGCCGAGAGATACAGCGCGAGGATCACGGAGAGGAAGCCGTACGCGAACATCCGCACCGCGCGGGCGGCCACCAGCAGCCGCCCGTCCCGGGTCAGCAGGCTGGGGCGCACCTTACCGCCGCTTCCGCGGCGGCGCGGCGCGCGGGACCTGGGAGAGCGCTGCGTGGAGGCCGTCGAAGAGCGCGATGCCTGGGGTCTCGCGCTCCGCATCGGTGTAGGTCACCCAGCCCTTGAGGATCGCGTCGACCCCGGGCACCTCCGGGCGGGTATACCGGCCGTCGCGCAGGTCGATCTCGTGCACGATTTCCGCGATCGCGCGCAGGCCGGGATCGTCCAGCCCAAACGCCTTGACCATGGTCTCAAACGTGCAGAGGTTGCCCCGGTGTCCGAACTGAGCCCCGCGCATGTCGAACGCCACTTCCTCCGGCTCCGGCGCGGTGGCGTACCGGATCTGCGCCCCGGGGTTGATGAATCGCCGGATCAGCCAGGCGCACGCCAGCCGGTCCACGTGGGGGCGCGGCCGCGTCACCCAGCGCTTGCCGCGGTACGCGGCGACCGTGGCGGGGGGCACCCGTGCCTCGGCGGTCTCGCCGGGAGCGAGGGCCTGCGCAATTCTGGCCAATCGCCCGGCAGCCTGCGCCCCCGCCGGGCAGTCGAAGAAGTCGATCCTGGCGATCTCGGCGTGCTCCCGCCGCAGCCGGGCGAGGAGGTCGCGCGCCCGGGCGAGGTCCCGTGTCCGCCTGGTTCTCGCGTCGAGCGACTTCTCCAGATCTGCCGCCCGGGCGTCGAGGGCGTCGTAGTCCCGCTTCCGCGCCTCCTGGAAGAGCTCGATCAGCTGGGCGTCGCTGAGCCCCTCGAATCGCTCGACTCGAAACAGCAGGGCGTCGCCCTTGGCCTGCTCGACCTCTTGAGCGAGCCACTGGAAGGCCTCGACGCAGTCGTCGCGCGCGGGCAGGACGTGCACGCCCCCCTTGGGGACGATGGCGCCCACGGCGCGCAGCCGGCGCCAGACCGCGACCCGCGGGCTCGACCGCCCCGCGGACGGGAGGGAGTAGGAGAACACGACCCAGGACATTTTGACGTTGACAAGCGTATCATATGTTGCTATTGTTTGCAATAGATATTACATGCATACGCTCACGTCGACCATCTCGGCAATGAGAAAGGGGATCCCACATGCGGAGGCACATCGCTCCCATTGCCTGCAAGCCCTGGGCGCTGAACGGGCTCTCTGAACGGCTCATCGTGAGCCACTACGAGAACGCCTACGGAACCGCCGTCCGGTCCTTGAATGCGATCCGCGACGAGCTGAACGCCCTCGACCTCGCGGCCGTGCCGGGATACCGGCTCCGGGCCCTGAAGCAGGAAGAGCTCGCCGCCGCGGGCTCGGTGGCGCTCCACGAGCTGTACTTCGGCAGCTTGGGTGGTGATGGCGCGGTGCTCTTCACCGGCTCCGGCGCGGGCTCGACGATCGCGGCGTCTATGTCGGCTGCGCTGGAGCAGCAGTTCGGGAGCGTCCCCGCGTGGCGGCGAGAGTTCGTCGCCATCGCCCAGGCCCTCGGCGGCGGGTCCGGGTGGGTCCTGCTGAGCTGCTCACGCCGGGATGGGAGGCTCTCCAACCAGATCGCGCTCGATCACTCCCAGGCCATGATGGATACTGTTCCGGTGCTCGCGCTCGACATGTACGAACACGCGTACAGCCTCGATTTCGGCGCGAACGCCTCCGCCTACATCGACGCCTTCATGCGGAACATCGACTGGACGGCGGCCGGCGACCGGCTGATGGAGGCGAGCCGCCAGGGCTCGCCGAGGCGAGGGGACATGGCCGACACGCCCCTGCCCTCGGTCTCCGTTGAGGAACTCTCCGCCGAGTTCGCGAAGAACGGGCGGATCCAGGTGCTCGATGCCCGCCCCAAGCACTACTTCTCCCGCAGCACGGACATGATGCAGGGGGCGATCTGGAGGGACCCGGATCGCGTGGACGAGTGGTCGAAGGAACTCCCGGCCGGCGCTCCCATCTTCGTCTACTGCGCGTACGGGTACCACGTGGGCTGCGGCGTCACAGCCGTGCTCCGCGAGCGCGGGTTCGACGCGAAGTACATTCGAGGCGGCCTGGCGGCGTGGTACGCCGCTGGCGGCGGGCGGGCGCTGAAGCCCCAGAGCGAAGCGTCGTGATGGAGGTGGCGGACATGAAATGGGTCACACGCAAGAACGCGCACGTCGACCGGATCGCCTGCCCGTGGCTCATCCGGCGGTTCGTGGATCAGGAGGCTCAGTTTCTCTTCGTGGCTGCCGACCAGGTGGCCGCCGCGGCGGCGCGCGAGGGCGCCATTCCGTTCGACGTCAAGGGCGTGGAGTTGGGCCATGTCGGCGGGCGCTGCAGCTTCGAGTCCATCCTCCTGAAGTACCGTCTCACCGATCCGGCCCTTGACCGGCTGGGCAAGATCGTGCATGGCGCGGACGTCGCCGAGGACGTCGGGATCGCGCCGGAGGCGGCCGGGCTCAAGGCGATCGCCCACGGCTTCGCCCTGGTGCACGGCGAGAACGACCACGAGAAGATCCGCCTCGAAACGCCGCTCTACGACGCCTTGTACGCCTGGTGCCAGCAGCTGGGGGCGCAGGAGCGGTGATCATGCCGCGGGGCGGCTGAGGGAGGGGACCATGGAGCGAGTGGATACGCCTCCGCGCGTGCGGATCAGCGATCTGGTCGTCTACTTCCTCCGCCTCGGCGCGGTGGGCTTCGGCGGCCCGGTGGCGCTCGTCGGACAGATGGAGAAGGAACTCGTCCAGGAGCGGCGGTGGCTCACGAAGGATGAGTTCCGGGAGGGCGTGGCGGTGTGCCAGTCGCTCCCGGGGCCGCTCGCCATCCAGGTGGGCATCTTTATTTCCTACATCCGCGGCGGATTCTGGGGGGCGTGGGCCGGCGGCTGGGCCTTCATCCTCCCCAACTTCATCTTCGTGGCGGCGCTGGGCGCGCTGTTCGTCTATTTTGGCGATCTTCCGCCGGTCAAAGCGATCTTCTATGGGGTGAGCCCGGCGGTGATCGCCATGATCCTGTACTCCTGCTACCGGCTGGCGGCGCTGGGCATGGAGGATCGCCTGCAGTGGGGGATCGCGGCGGCGTGCCTGGCGATTACGGTGGCCCTGCGCGCGGAAGTGGCGCTCCTCTTCATCGTCTCCGGGGTGATCGGCATCCTCTGGTACGGGACGCTCCTCCGGAGGTGGCGCGCCCCCGCGCTGCCGCTGCTCGCCGCGCTGCCGCCCGTGGGAGGGGGTGCGCCGGGCGCCGGGATCCTGGGTCAGCTCCTCGTGTTCTTCCTCAAGGCCGGGTCGCTGACGTTTGGCAGCGGATTGGTGATCGTGCCGTTTCTTGAGAACGGTCTGGTCCGCCAGACCGGGTGGCTCAACGAGCGCCAGTTCCTCGTCGCGGTGGCGATGGGGATGCTCAGTCCCGGCCCCGTCGTCATCACGGCGACGTTTGTCGGTTACCTCGTCGCGGGCTTCTGGGGGTCGGTCATCTCCACGGTCGGCATCTTCCTTCCCTCGTTCCTCCTGGTTCTGATCGTGGCGCCCATCCTGATCCGGCACCGCGGCAACCCCAACGTGCAGGGGTTTGTCAAAGGCGCCTACGCCGCGGCGATCGGGACGATCCTGGGGGCGGCGGTGCTGCTTGGGAAGATTGCCATCGGCGACTGGCTGACGGCCCTGATCGCGCTCGCAAGCCTGGTGGCGCTGGCGCGCCGGAAAGTCGGTAATCCGGCGCTGGTCGCCGTGGCGGCGGCCGTCGGCCTGGTCGGCTTCTCGATCTTAAAGCCGGCGTGGGTCTTTGTGAAGTGATGCCGAGGGGAGGCGAGCGAGGTGGATCCGGCTGAGAGAACCGTGGTGTTTGTCTGCCTCCACGGCGCCGCCAAGAGCGTCATCGCGGCCGCCTACCTCCGGCGGCTCGCCGGCGAGATGGGGCTCGACGTCGGCGCGACCTCAGCGGGCATCGACCCCGAACCGGAAGTCCCTCCCACGGTCGCGGAGGCCCTCCTGAAGGACGGCATCGACGTCCGGCGCCACCGGCCTCGACGGGTGACGCGTGAGGAGCTGATGACGGCGTGGCGTGTCGTCTCGTTTGGATGCCATCTTGGTCACGTCGCGCCGCCCACCCTGGCAGTGGTGCGATGGGACGACGTCCCGGCCGTCAGCGAGGGGTTTGTCGCGGCGCGCGATGCGATTCTCGCCCGCGTGCGGCGCCTGCTGGAGGACGCCGGTGGTCCTCGCGCCGCTGCGCGTGCCCCTCGATCTCCCGCGTGATGTCGCGGCTTCCGGGCGGGCGGGCGCGCGGGCCGCGGATGGGGGTCTTCCGCCCTTGGGCGTCCGGCCCGCTCCGGGCCCGTACGGGTGAGAACGTCGTCTCAGTCCCCGGAAGGGCCCGCGGCTCGATCGACGGAGGACGGGTGTTCAGACTGCTCGGCTCGGCCGATGTTGCAACCAAGCGCGCGGGGCCGGGACCAGTGAATTCTGGGGGAATCCCAGGCCTGGGCCAGGGATCTCGGATTCTCGCAGGCTTTCAAAAATTTCCTCCAATTCCCAGCAGGAGAAAAGTAAAGAATGTCGTATATAGGGAATGCGAGGGGGAAGAGCAGGCCCCTGAAGTCACGAAATCTCGAAAGGAGGGCCTCTTCCATGGCGAAGAAGAAGAAGTCAGCCAAGAAGGGCAAGCGGTAACCTCGAATTCGCATCAGGCAACATACAGGGGGCACTGCTCTCAGGAGCGGTGCTCCCTGTGGCTTTCCTGCGGGAGGCCTGCGGCACGTCCCCGCCCCGCCTGCCGGCGGGAGAGGCGCCGGCCGCCGCAGGAAGTTCGGCGGCCCTGGCTGAACAAGTTGGGCCGTGGCCGACCCCAGGATCGAGAAACTCGCCCGCGTCCTCGCCCACTACTCGCTTCGGCTCAAGAAGGGACAGCTGGTCCGCATCCGCGGCTCTTCCCTGGCCGCCTCCCACATCGCCGCCGTGTACAAGGAAGCGCTGGCCGCGGGCGCCTTCCCGGCTGTCCGCGTCGACCCGGAGGGGCTGGAGGATATCTACTATCGGACCGCGTCCGATGAACAGCTCCGCTTCATCTCCGACGTGGACCGCCTGGAGGTCGAGAAGGTCGACGCCGACCTCCGGTTCCTGGGCTCGTTCAACACCCGCGCTCTCACGCGCGTGCCCCCTGGGCGAATGGCGCTGCGGCGCGAGGCGATGCGGGACCTGAGCCGGCGGTTCATGGAGCGGGCGGGCCAGGGGGCGCTGAACTGGTGTCTGACGCAGGTGCCGACCCAGGCCGACGCCCAGGAAGCGGAGATGTCGCTGGCCGAGTACGAGGACTTTGTCTACACGGCGGGCCACCTCGACCGCGACGACCCGGTCGCGGCCTGGGAGGCGGTCGCCCGCGATCAGGCCGGGATCGTCTCGCTCCTCGAGTCGATCAAGACCCTGCGCATCGTGGGCCCGGACACCGACCTGACGGTCTCCGTGGCGGGACGGCACTGGATCAGCGCCGCCGGCGAGCGCAACTTCCCCGATGGCGAGGCCTTCACGGGGCCCGTGGAAGACGCGACGCGGGGGACGGTGCGGTTTTCGTTTCCGGCGATCTACGGGGGCCGGGAGGTGACCGACGTGCGCCTCGTGTTTGCGGGGGGACGGGTCACCGAAGCGGCGGCGGCGAAGGGCCAGGATTTTCTCCGGGCGATGCTGGACCTGGACGCGGGGGCGCGAACGCTCGGCGAGTTCGCGTTCGGTCTCAATTACGACATCCAGCAGTTCACCCGCAACATCCTCTTTGATGAGAAGATCGGCGGGACGCTCCACATGGCCCTGGGGGCGGCCTACCCTGAGACGGGCGGCCGGAACGTCTCCGGGCTGCACTGGGACATGATCCTTGAATTGCGAAACGGCGCCGAAGTCTTCGGGGACGGCGAGGTGATCTACCGGAACGGCCGGTTCCTGACCCAGGCGCCGCCTGCCGGGGCCGCGACCACGCGGGCGCCGGCCCCGCGGGTCACCCGGTCCCGAAAGCCTGCTCCACGCGGTTGATCAACGCTTCGAATTCCTTCTGCGTCTGCTCGCTGACCTCATCGGCCATATCGGCGAACCGCGGGCCTTCCATGGCCTTCACCTGGATGTTGGAGAGCATCTGGCCTTCGATCTCGCGCAGCAGGTCCAGGATGTCCGCCTTGGGATAGGACCCCCACTCCTGCGCCAGCAGCCGCTCCACGAACTCGCCGAGCGGCCGCACCTCCTCCTGGCACACGGTCTGGTAGAGCTCCCACAATTGCTCGTTCACCGGTGACCCCCGAGGGACATCCTGTTCGGGATATACTAGGAAAGGCGCCTGCGATCCCCTGTCGGCGGCGCCGGCGCGCAGGCATCACGAAAATACGAGAGCCGTCAAGAAGGAGCCCCCGTGCGGAAGTACCGTTGCCTCCGGTGCGGCACGCCCCTGCGGCGCGCCCGGGAAGCGGGACGGACTCGCCCGGTCCTCACGTGCCCCCGGTGCGGGTGGATCCACTGGAACAACCCCGCGCCGACCGCCTCGGTCCTCATCCTGCGTCGAGGCCGCGTGCTGCTGATCCGGAGAGCGTTCGCGCCGGCCCGCGGGCTGTGGGACATCCCCGGCGGGTTCATCGAGCCGGGGGAGACGGCCGAGCAGGCGGCGCGCCGCGAAGCGCGCGAGGAGCTTGGGGTTGCCGTGCGCCTGGAGCGTGTGCTGGGGATCTACCCGGACGTCTACGGTCCGGAGAAGCGCCCTTCGCTAAACATTTATTATCTCGCGCGGATGCGGGGGGACGGGTCGGCCGTCCGCGCGGGAGATGATGCGGCGGCCTTCGCCTGGTTCCCCCTCAGGGCGCTGCCGCGGGGAATGGCGTTCATGAACACCCGGGAAGCGCTGCGGCAGCTCAAGCGTGACCTCGGCGTGCGTTAGCGGGCATCTTTAGCGGGCTCTTGAGTCAAGCATAAGAATCGATCTTGACTGCGATCCTCTCAGGGCCGCGCCTCATGGGAGAATCGTGATCCCATCGATGTCCAGGCAGAAGTCCCATGGGGCCAGGCCGCCGTCCGTCAGAATCCAGCATGTGCCCTGCGCGATGGTCTGTTCCGTCGCCGTGTCCTCTACTGCGCTCCAACCCGCCTGTGTAGCCCAGGACACGAACAACGGCTGCGGGGGCGGCGGTGGTGGCGGCGGTGGCGGTGGTGGCGGTGGTGGTGGTGGCGGCGGTGGTGGCGGCGGTGGTGGCGGTGGCGGTGGTGGTGGGCGGCGGTGGTGGCGGTGGTGGCGGCGGCGGTGGCGGCGGCGGTGGCGGTGGTGGCGCCGTTCCGGTCCCAAGCACGAACGCCGCGGTCGAACCGCCGTTCCACGTAAAGCTGACGATCGCCGCGTAACCACCGGCCGCGGTGGGGCTGAAGCCGACGACGATCGTCTGGCTCATGCCTGGGCCGAGGATGAACAGGTTGCCGAAGGCCACGCTGAACGGGGCGGTGGTCGAGGCTGCTCCGGCGATCGTGCTCCCCCCTAAGTTTGTGACCATGAACGACCGAGATGCCGATTGCCCCACAGCCACCGACCCGAAGTCCTGAGTCGCCGGGGTGAACGATACGCTGCCAGGGGGGGGAGGAGTGGGCGACGTGGCGGTGGCACCGGAGAGGACGTTCGCCGTCGCCGCATTTGTGGCGTCGATATCCGCGCCGACGTCCTTGCCGTCGGTGCCGGCATTCTTGTACGGGCTGGAGGCGGCGAGCCGGTAGTCGCCGCCGGCGTTATCGACGAAGACCACATCCGCGGACGTCGCGGGGAAGAAGTTGTTGGGCGGATAACTCAGGGGGGTCCCCCCAATCAGCGCATTGCCGGCGAACACCCAGCCGGGGAAGGACGTGTCCAGGGTCGCGAGCGGGGTCCCCGCGGTGCCGTCCCCACGTACCCCCTGGTTGGTGGGCGTGAGGTTATTCGTGTAGACAAATCCGGTGTTTGGCGCGCCGGTGGCCACCTGCGCGTAGACCGGGCTCTCCGTCTGGAAGGCGGTGTTGTGGTCGATGGCGACGTTCGCCGCCCCGTCCCGCAGTTGGAACAGCCGCCCGACGGAGCCGCCGTTGGCCGCGAAGGCGCCGATCTCAGTGAACAGGTTGTTCTGGATGAGCACCCGCTGGAGTTGCTGGCTGGGGTACACATTGTCCCACCCCCGCATATGGACGCCCGCGGCGGAGCGGCGGACGATATTGTGCGTGACCGTGACATCCTGCACGGTCGCCCAGGGCATGCCGCCGTTCTGGTCGGCCGGCGCCAACACGATCGCGAACCCGTCCTGGTCGCCGCCCTTCCAGTTGGACTCGAAGACGTTGCCGTCGACCAGCACTCGTTGGGCGTTTGTCAATTGGAGGAAGTTCTTGACGACCCAGGGGGTCCCGGCGTACGCCGGATCGCCGGCCCGCCACGACAGCGGCCTGGCGAAGTAGTTGCCCCGGATCTCGATGTCGGACGCCACGAGGTTCGGGATCGTGGGGATCCACCCGCCGAAGCTGACCCCGATCCCCCCCTCGAGATAATCGTTCACGATCTTGAAGGGGCCCGGACCGTTCTCGCTCTGGATCGGCAGCGCCTCGCTGGTGGTGAGCTTGAAGTCGGAGAGGTAGGAATCGATCACGGCCGTCGCCGTCGAGTCCATCGCGATGCCGCGGCGGGCCCCCGCCGCCGGATCCCCGTGGATGTAGCAGCGGTCAAAGATGATGTTGTTGGGGAGTTGATCAACAGACGTCTCCCCGTTCCCCAAGTCGATCAGCGTGAGCTGAAGGGCGCTGGACTGCCCGGGCGCGGGCGCGAACTCGATCCCGATAAACCGGTACTGGTGCGCGCCGGAGACCGTCTGGATCGCGGCCGATCCGGGGGCGAGGATCTTGGGCATCAGGCCGGCGAGGGACGGGGAGACGCGGTTCCCAGGGGCCGGCAGGCTCGAGAGCGCCGAGGATTCGATATAGATCCAACCGGCGCCGGCCTTGTTGGGCAGGATGAACGGCCCGGTGTACGACGCGCCCGCCGCCAACTGAATGGTGTCGCCCGGGTTGGCGTTGTTGAGCGCCGCCTGGAAGTCGCCGCCGGCGGGGACGGCGATCGTGTTTCCCGAGAGGGGGGTGTAAGTTGTGTCTAGATATACTTGCGGCAGCGCCACCTGGGCATTGGGCTGAGCAACAGCCTGGGCTTCGGCGGCGGACCGCACGGGAAGCAGCACGGGGCGAGGAGCCGCCGCGACGATAAGGAACAAGGCGACGGAGGCACGTACACACGTCCGGAGGGACATCCGGATCTCCCGGCTCTTATAGTCGAAGTGATGGTCCAGTATCTCCTATCGAGGATAAACCTCAAGACGATCGATCAAAAGAGGGGCAAATACGGGGGAGGATATCAGGAAGATTCCCGAAGATTCGCCGGCTTAGTGGGTTGAGTGGCCCTCCAGGTACCTCTCGACGTCCATCGCCGCCATGCACCCAAACGCGGCTGCGGTGACGGCCTGCCGGTAGCGGTGGTCGTGGACATCGCCGGCGGCGAAGACGCCCTCCACGCTCGTCCTGGTGCCTTCTCTGACGACCACGTACCCCTGATCGTCGAGGTCGACCTGTCCTCGGAACAGTTCCGTATTCGGATGGTGCCCGATCGCCACGAAGAGGCCGTCGACCCGGAACGGCCACTCCCGGCCTGTGCCGACGTCCCGGAGCCGCAGGCCGGAAACCGATCCGTTGCCGAGGACGTCGACGACCACCGTGTTCCAGAGCACCTCGATTTTCCCGTGCCGCAGCGCGCGCTCGGCCATGATCTTGCTCGCCCGGAACCGGTCCCGGCGGTGGATGATCGTCACCTTGGTCGCAAACTTCGTGAGAACCAGCGCCTCTTCCATCGCGGAGTCCCCGCCGCCGACGACCGCGACCTCCTTGCCCCGGAAGAAGAAAGCATCGCAGGGCGCGCAGGAGGAGATCCCGTGGCCGATCAGGCGCTGTTCGTTCGGCAATCCGAGCCAGTTGGTGCCGGCCCCGGTGGCGATGATGACGGACTCGGCCCGGAGCGTCTTCTGCGCCGCGGTGACCTCGAACGGCCGCGTCCGAAAGTCGACCGCGGTGGCGTCCTCCTCGATGAAGTCGGTGTCGAAGCGCTCCGCCTGCTTGCGCATGATCTCCATCAGCTCCGGCCCCTGGATGCCCTCCGGGAAGCCGGGGAAGTTTTCCACATCGGTGGTGAGCGTCAACTGCCCCCCACGCTGGCTTCCGGAGATGACGATCGGCTGAAGTTGCGCGCGGGCGGCGTAGATCGCCGCGGTCAGTCCCGCCGACCCGGACCCGAGGATCACCAATTTCCGGGTATCTGCCATCGGATGTTCCTCCCGTCTCACCGTACATTGAAACGAGCGTTCGCCCTGGTTTCTTCCCCCGTCATCGCGCTGTTCCGGTCCTGCCGACCTCGTGGAGCTGGATGAAATTGGTCCGGCCGCGGGCGATGATCGGCACCGACCCGACGATGACCACGGCGGCTCCCGGGCGGCAGATCCTGCGCCGGACGAGGTCGCGGTCGAGAAACCTTATCATGGCCTCGGTGTTCGGCTGGAACCGCGTCACCATCGGGCGCACGCCCCAGTACAGGCTGAGCAGACGGGCGACGCGCTCGTCCTCCGTGTAGGCGAGGACCGGGACCCGCGGCCGCATCTGGGAGAGCAGGCGCGCCGTGTGGCCCGTCGTCGTGAGCGCCACCACCAGGTCCACCGGTAATTCGGCGGCCAGCACCCGGGTGGCCGCCGCGATCGCGTGCGCGAAGGACGGCCGCGCGGGATGGCGGATCTCGCTCCCCGGCTGCGCGCCGGCCTCCACCGCCCGCGCGATCCGGGCCATGACCTGCACGGTCTCCACCGGATGGCGGCCGGCCGCGGTCTCCTCCGAGAGCATCACCGCGTCGGTGCCGTCGAGGATGGCGTTCGCGACATCGGAGGCTTCCGCCCGGGTCGGCCGGTCCTGGCGCACCATGGACTCGAGCATCTGCGTCGCGGTGATGACCGGGATCCCGCGCTCGTTGGCCGCGCGGATGATCCGCTTCTGGATCAGCGGCACCTGCTCCAGCGGCAGCTCGACGCCGAGATCCCCCCGCGCCACCATCACCGCGTCGGCCTCCGCGATGATCTCGTCCAGGTTGGCGATCGCTTCCGCTTTCTCCAGCTTTGCGACGACGGGCACGACCCGCCCCAGCCGGCGCAGGACGCCCCGGGCGTGCCGGAGGTCTGCGCGGCTGCGGACGAAGGACAGCGCCACGTAATCCACCCCCTGCCGCAGCCCGAAGCGGAGGTCCTCGGTGTCTTTGGCGGTCAGCGAGGGCGCGCGGAACCGCGCGCCGGGGAGGTTGACCCCCTGATGCTCGTTCAGCACGCCGCCTCGGATCACCCGGCAGCGGATCTCGCTCCCGCGCCGATCGACGATCTGGAGTTCCAGGTTCCCGTCCCGCAGCAGGATCCGGCCGCCGCGCCTGACCATCCGCGCGAGCCCGGGGAAGGGGACGGGAATCAGGTCCCCCGTGCCCACCACGCGCCGGGTCGTCAGCGTGACCTCGGCGCCTTCCTGGAGTTTGACCGGGGCCTCGAGGCGTCCCACCCGGATCTTGGGTCCCTGCAGGTCTTGCAGGATGGCGAGGGGGACGCCGAACTCCGCCGCCAGCCTCCTGAGCAGCCGGATCGTGCGCCCGTGCTCCACGCGCGTGCCGTGCGAGAAGTTCAGGCGCGCCACGTCGATCCCGGCGACGAGCAGTTGGCGGAGGACTCGCTCGCTCTCGCTGGCGGGTCCGAGGGTTGCGACGATTTTCGTCCGGTGATCCACTGTCCCCATCATACTGCAGAAGGCGCCGCCTCGTGTGCTAGACTCGGGGTGGCGTCCCGCGCCACCGCGCGGCGCGCCCACGTCTCTCGTGGAGCGGGCACACCGATGGCGATCATGGCCCTGAGCGTCACCCCGATCGGCACGGGATCCCCGAGCGTCGGGGACTACGTCGCGGACGCCCTGCGGGTCATCGAGCGAAGCGGGCTGGGCTACCGGCTCGGCGCGATGCACACCGAGGTCGAGGGCGAGCTCGAGCAGCTGCTGCGCCTGGTCCCGGAGATCCACCAGGCCTGCTTCGCCCGCGGGGTGAAGCGGGTTTCCACGGTGATCAAGATCGACGACCGCCGGGATGCGCCCTCGTCGATCGAGGGGAAGGTCCGGTCGGTTGCCGGCCGAATCCAGCGCGCATGACGGGGCTGTGACGAACTGGCTCGACCGGCTCGAGGGGTGGTTCGAGCGGCGCTACGACATCCGCCCGATCGGTGAGGGCGGGTACGTCGTTCGCCTGGGGCTGATCCGCTATCGGGGGCCGGCGCTGACGTTCCAGGACGGCACAGTGTTGAATCGGGGCGACCTCGTGGGCGAGGTGCACGTCGACAACCGGCGCGCCGCCGCGCTGCACGAAGGACATAAAGGAGGGTTCCGCTACCGGCGCGAGGTCTTTCGCGCGCTGCCCGCGCTGGCGCGCGATCTCCGGACGCGCCCCGAGTACCAGGCGGTCCAGGCCATCGGGGGGCCCAGCCTCTTCTGGGAGGAGGCCCGGCTCGCCGGGTTCGAGCACTGGCCGCTCCCCTGGTTCGCCCGGTGGTGGCTGGCGTGGTGGGAGCGCTTCCTGCTCGCCCGGTACCATCCCGCGGGCCGCCGGCGCCTTGCCGAGGGCGGCCGAACGGAGATCCGGCAGATCTGGATGACCCGTCGCACGCTCCTGGAGCGGTATGGTGGAGAGGTCCGGGCGGGCGAGCGGCCGGAATGACGCGAATTTTTTGATCCTTCCGATTGGCACTATTTGGCACTACCGTCATTCGATAGCCTATTCGCCCATTTCGATAGCCAACTTAGATTCCCGGAATTCCTCCTAAGTAGGGGAGACAACAGCAACCCGGTGTTGCTACGCTTAGCCGCGCTAGGCGTACAGCGGGAAGGGCGGATGTCCATGGAGGCGGCTATCATGCGGCTGAGAGTTGCGGCAATCATGTTCGTGGGGGTGGCCGCGCTCCTGGTCGCACCGGCGCTCGCGTCGGCGGCCACCATCGTGTTCGACTTCGCCGACTGCAGCGAGATTACGGGCCCGCCGGGGTTTCTCTGCCCCAACACCGACTCCACCAAGACCACCGCGACCTATACACGAAGCGGCCTCAGCATCACGGCCAATGGCTACCATACGGCGGGCGGCGGGGCCGATCTGTACGTCAAGCAGGACGGGTACGGAGAAACCGGCCTCGGGATCGCCGCCGAGGTCAACCACGAGATCAACCCCTACTACGTCATCGACTTGAACATGACCAACCTGACGAGCCACGGCATCACCAGCGGCATCCTGAACCTCGAGAGCGTCCAATCCGGAGAGAGTTACAAAGTCTGCGAAGGGCACGTGCCTGGGAGTGTCGGCACCGTCAACTGCCGGATGGGATCCGGCGGGTTGAACGACTCGATTGCGATCAACTGGAGCAGCGCGGACTACCTGATCGGCATCACCGCTCCCACCGGCAACGTGCTGATTGCGTCGAGCATCGTCGTGACGCCCGAGCCCGCGACCTTCGCGCTGTTTGGCGCCGGGGCGGCGGGGCTGGGGTTGATCCGCCGGCCCAGGCGGTTCAGGCGCGCCGCGAAGTAGACGCCGGGGGCCCGGCAGCCGCCCGCGGCGCTATTTGGCTCGCGGCAGAATGTGGTTCTCCACAGCGAAGGCCGCGGCCTGGGCTCGATTCCGGAAATTGTGCCTGTGATAGACGGTCCGCAGGTGAGTCTTTACCGTGGATTCGGAGAGAAACAGGTTCGACGCGATCTCTTTGTCGCTCAGACCCTTCGCGACTCCCGAGAGCACGTCGATCTCACGTTCCGTGATCCCTTGGGGGTGCCCATTGGTCGTCGCGGGGGTCGCGCCGTTTCCATTGAACAGTCCATCCATCATGTGTCGCGCCATGACCGGGCTGATCATCGTCTTCCCGCTGTGGACGGCGCGAATCGCGTTCGTCAGGTTTTCCGGGGAGATGTCCTTCAGCACGTAGCCGCTGGCGCCCGCCGCCGCGGCCTTGCGGAAGAGTCCCGGGTCGGCAAACACGGTGAGGATGAGCACCTGGGTCGTCGGGCATTGGTGCTTGATCGCGCGTGTAGCCTCGATCCCGCCGCCTCCCGATGTCAGAAGATCCATGAGCACCAGGTCCGGGGACAGCGCGACGGCCTTTTCCAGCGCGTCCCGGCAGTTCTCCGACTCGCCGACGACCTCGATATCCCGCTCCGGCCGCAACACCGCCTTGAGGCCCATCCGGATCAGGGTCTGATCGTCGGCCAACAGCACGCGAATACCCACAGAGGCTCCCCCCCATATCTAGCCCCGTCCGTCGACAAATCCGTATGGCGACCCACAGTTTCCCGTCCTGTGTCCGTTCGTCGGGCGGGATGTCTGTGGGCGGTTGGGCCCCTGACCCGGAATCATCAGGTGCCCGAGCGGCGACGCCGGCAGCGACTCGATCAAAATGATTGCGGTAGGGCAAGCGGTACGACTAAAGGAGGATCACTTGCAATGTCAAGCATAGCACAAATGCAGGTATTTACACCATGAGAAATCAGTAAAAAACCTGATTGCCTGCGAACGAAGGTTCGCGTCATCTACTCCGAACGAACGAGGCCTTCGTCCGAAAAAGGCCCGGAACCATCCGCAGGGATGCGGGGCAAGCCTGTATCGGCCGCCAATCCTAGTATCTAAAGATTCCGCAAGGCTTTCGCTCAAACGATTCCTCCTGCGGAAGGGTGGGGCGCACAGCAATGCAGAGACTGCGGGTTCTGGTTGTCGACGATACCACCCTGATGCGTCAGGGCATCAGGAGCCTCCTCGAGAAGCGAGAGAACATTGAGTTCGTGGGCGAGGCCTCGAGCGGCCAGGAGGCGGCCGACATGGCGGAAAGCCTTGTGCCGGACGTCATCCTGCTGGATCAGGACATGCCCGGGCTCGACAGTGTGATCGCGATCAGGCTCATTAAGGACCGCCTCCCGAAGACCGAGATCATCGTGCTGGCCGAAGACACCAACGACGAGGAATCGTTTCGGACCCTGGAGGCCGGGGCGACAGGCTATGTGCTCAAGGACATTGATCCGGAGAACCTCCTCCGTGCGATCGAGGGGGTCTGCAACGGCAAGACGCTCATGCATCCGCACATCGCCCGGCAGCTGGTGGAGCGGTTCCGGACGCTGGCGCGGGAGAAGAACGGCAAAGATGGTCTCTACCTCGGCGGTCTCACGACCCGCGAGCTCGAGATCCTGCTGGAAATGACCAGGGGGGCCACCGATCGGGAGATCGCCCGCAAGACCTTTATCAATACGACGACCGTCAAGAGCCACATCCGCTCGATCTTCCGCAAGATCGGCGCGAAGAACCGGACCCAAGCCGTCGTCTACGTGCTCAAGAACGGGCTGGTCCACTGATTGGGTTGGTGGTCCGGCGATGCTGAGATAGCGGTGTTCGTCTGCCTGTTCTGGGGGAGGGGGAACGACCGTGGCTGAGCGCTATGTGACCGTCAAGGCCGGAGGGGATGGCAGCCCGCCCTCCGCGTCGCCGGTCGGAAGGCCGTTCGCGTACAGGTCTTCCATCTGGAGAGTCAAGGGGCTGTACTTTACCGGCACCCCATCCGGGGGGCGGGAACTTTGGTGGATTCTGGGGGCGCACGATCCTGAGGCGTCCGGGATCGACAGCGGAGGAGAGCGATGAGACCGAGGATGATGCGGGGAGGAGCGGCGGCACTCGTACTGGGGCTCGTGCTGATGACGATTGTCCCGTCCACCAAGGCCCAAGACTACACGGTTGGCCCGGGAGACGCGCTGGACATCTCAGTCCTCGGCGAGTGGAACGCCCCGGCAGTGGTCGACCCGGATGGGAAGATCGTGATCCCGCTCGCGGGGGAGATCCCGGTCGCCGGTCTCACCTTGCCCCAGGTGACCGAGAAGGTGACGGCGGTCCTGAAGCCATTCATTCGGGATCCCCAGGTCATGGTCTCGATACGCCAGGCGGCGAACCGCAAGCAGTTCGTGTACCTCCTCGGGCAGGTCCTCCACCCGGGAGCCTATGAGATCCCCGGCTATGAGGTTCAGAAGCAGTGGACCGTGGCGGAACTCATCGCGGTCGCCGGCGGGCCGCTGCCGGGAGCCGCACTGCCGAAGGCGATCATCATGAGAAAAGACACATCGATTCCCGTCGACCTCGAACAGCTCATCATCGAGGGGAACGCATCGGCCAACGTGTCCTTGAGTGCCGGGGACGTCGTGATCGTCCCCGAATCCAAAAACAAAGTGGTGGTCATGGGCGGGGTCGTGAAGCCGGGCCCGTATCTGTTCAGGGAGGGGGACCACGTCGTCGATGTCCTCTCCGCCGCGGGCGGTCCCACGCCGAAGGCGATGCTCTCGAATATCGGCGTGGTCCGGCTGGAAGGCGCGAAGCCTTCTGTGAAACCGGTCAACCTCGACAAGTTCTACAAGTCCGCGGATGCCGCCCAGAATGTGACCCTCCAGGCCGGAGATGTCGTGTACGTGCCGGAGCAGGGCGGCATGGGTTTCGGGGAGCTTCTGGGCTCCCTGAATGGCCTCGCGTATATCTTCTTGCTGCTGAAGTAAGGGGGCCGATCAAACATGGAGTTTTGGGCGTATTACCGGATCCTGAAGCGGCGGCGCTGGCTTCTCGTCGCCGCGCTGCTCGCCGCCATCGTGGTGGCGATCGCGGCCAACCGGCCCCAGGTGGGGGATTTTGACTCCTCCGCGAATCTCTCCGTCCCCTCGATGCAGCGGTTCTTCTTTGTCTACGGCACGCAGGGCTCCCAGAATCTCGCCGTCGACCGCACGCCGCAGGCGCTGGATCTTGTCCGGGGCCGGGATCTGGCCGAGCGGGTCGTCCAGCGGTTCAATCTCAGCATGCGCCCGGACGAGCTCCAGCGGAGACTCATCGTCGAGAAGGACCCGACGCTCAACCTCATCCGCGTCTCCGTGTCGGGCAAGACGCCCGCCGAAGCGGTGGGGTTGACGAACGCCGTGGCGGAGACCGCGGCGTCATATGACCAGGAGCTCCAGCGGCGCGAAGCCACGCTGGCCCGAGAGTTCATCGAGAAACAGGCGGACGGGGTCGCGACGAACCTCCATGCGGCGGAGGACGCGCTCCTCGCCTTCCAGCAGCAGAACGGGGTTGCGCTGGCCCTCCCGGTGAACTCGGAGGTCGCGGGTCTCGAGACCCAGGCCCGGCAGGCGGACCTCTCCCTGGCGGAGATCGACGCAAGGTTGACCGCGGACCGCGCGCAGATGCACTCGCAGGCCGCGACGCGGTCCGACAAGGAGATCACGGACAATCCGATCGCTCAGATCCTGCGCGGGCAGCTCGTGCAGCTGGAGGTGGCTCTGACCTCTGAACTGGCCACACATACGGAGCGATACCCTTCGGTGGTCACGACCAAGGCCAAGATCCAAGCCATCAAAGACCGTTTGAAGGATGAGTTGAGCAGGGTGGTCTCGACGGAAAAAGTGGCCTTCAACCCCATCTACGACGCCATCGCCAAGGACGTGATCAATCTGGAGGCCGAGAAGGTCGCGCTCCAGGCAAAGAGGGAGGGCCTCCGGCAGGGCCTCGTTCGAATGACCCGGGCGCTGCCCGACACCGCCCAAAAGCAAATCGAGCAATCCCGGCTGGTGAGAAGTGTCGACATCCAAAGCAGGGTCTTCGCCAACCTGCAGGCTCAGGTCACCGATGCACGACTCAAGGAGCAGGAAGTGCAGGTTCTCGGGAGCCTGACGGTCGTGGACCAGGCGCGCACGGCGCGCCGGGCCCCGTTCCGAGGTCTGCAGTTCAAGGTCACGCTCGCCTCCGTTCTCGGCGTGTTGGGCGGGGCCGGCCTCGCGTTTTTCCTGGAGTACCTCGACGATACGCTCAGGACCCCGGAAAATGCCGAGCGCCTGCTGGGAGTCCCCGCCCTGGTCGCGGTGCCGCTCCACAATCCTCCGTTCGACGAAGCCTACCGGCTGCTCCGGGTCAACGTGGAAGCCAAGAGAAACGGGAGCGGGAGGGGGAAAGGCGGGGGCGGCGGCAGCGGGGGTGGCGGCGCCGTCGTTGTCGTCACGGCTTCGAGGCCCCGGGAGGGTTCGTCCACTGTAGTTGCCAACCTGGCGCGCGCCTTCGCCCGGTCGGGCCGGCGCACGATCGTGGTCGATGCGGCGCTCAGACAGCCTGTCCAGCACGTCAACTTCATGGTGTCAAATTCGAAGGGGCTGACCGACGTGCTGAGAGGGGAGGCCGCCCTCGACGATACGCTCGCGCGGACCACGGTTCCCAACCTCTTGGTGCTCCCCAGCGGCGCCGTGCGTCCGGGGACGGACGAGTTGCTGGGATCGCAGGCTATGGCCGATATGCTCGCCGAGCTGAAGCAGAGGGCGGACGTGATCCTGGTCGATACGCCCGCGGCCGGCGCCTCCACGGATGCCATCGCCGTGGCTCGGTTTGCTTCCGGAGTCCTCCTCGTGCTCGACGCCAGCCGGCGGGCTCCCCTGGGGGTCGCGGAGCAAGTGAAGAGCCAGCTCGCGCGGGTGGGCGCCAAAGTGTTCGGGCTCGTGGTGACCAAGGTCCGTCCCGATCTCGTCCACAGTTACGTGTTCCAGGCACACCTCGATGCGCCGCCCCGGCGCCTCCGGCTGCCCGCTCCGCCTTCACTGGCCGTGTCGGTCGCGGGCGCAGTGGCGGTCTTTTTCGCCCTGGGCGTTCTCGCCGGGCTCGCCGTGAGGGCCGCGCAGAACTCAGGAGTCTTGCTTTCGATCTGGACGACCGCAGCACAATGGGGAGGTCGCGTTCCGTGAAGATGCTGGAGAAGTCGCTCGAGCTCAAGATCCAGGGCCGAACCGCCCGGGTCGGTATCATCGGCCTCGGCTACGTGGGCCTTCCCCTGGCGGTCGAGGCCGCGAAGGCGGGCTTTTCCGTGCTCGGGGTGGACACCGACGCCGCAAGATGCGCCGGGGTCAACCGCGGAGAGTCCCACATCGCCGACGTCCACTCCCAGGTCGTCCGGCGCCTTGTCGAAACCGAAAGTCTCACCGCTACGGCAAGCTACGACGCCCTCCGCACCGCGGACGTCATCATCATCTGCGTCCCGACGCCTCTCACGAAGAGCAAAGAACCGGATCTCTCCTACGTGGTCGCGGCGGCGAACGCATGCGTGCCGATCTTGCGGCCGGAGTGCCTGGTGATCCTGGAAAGCACCACCTATCCGGGGACCACCGTCGAGGTCGTCAAGCCGGCGCTGGAGGCCGGCGGGCTCCGGGCGGGGTCCGACTTTCACCTGGCGTTCTCCCCCGAGCGGATCGATCCGGGCAACAAGACCCACGCATTCCGGGACATCCCCAAGATCGTGGGCGGGCTGACCCCCGCGTGCACGCGCGCCGCCCAGATGTTCTACGAGCAGATCGTGAAGCGGGTCGTTGTCGTGTCCTCGCCGACGGTCGCCGAGATGGCTAAGGTCTACGAGAACGTCTTCCGCAACGTGAATATCGCGCTCGTGAACGAACTGACCCTGCTCTGCAACCGCATGGGCGTGGACGTCTGGGAAGTCATCGACGCGGCCGCCACCAAGCCCTACGGCTTCATGCCTTTCTATCCCGGGCCGGGCGTCGGGGGCCACTGCATCCCGGTCGATCCGTACTATCTGTCGGCCAAGGCGCGTGAGTACGACTTCCACGCCCGGTTCATCGAACTGGCCGCCACGGTCAACGACAGCATGCCCTACTATGTCCTCTCCAGGGTCACGGGGGCGCTGGGAGCAAGGGGCAAGACGCTGCGCGGCGCCAGGGTCCTGGTCCTGGGCGTCGCCTATAAGAAAGATACCGCCGATGCGCGAATGTCGCCCTCTCTCAAGATCATCGAGCTGCTGGAGAAGCCCGGCGCCGTGGTGTCCTACCACGATCCGTACATCCCGTCGATCACGCTCACCAACCCGGGCGGGACGATCTCCTCGGTCCCGCTGACCGACGAGGTGCTGTCGGCGGTCGACTGCGTCGTCCTGGCCACCGATCACAGCGACATCGACTACCAGCGACTCCTGGACAGAGCGCCGCTCATCATCGATACGCGAAACCGGCTGCGCGGCAA
>Ga0209577_10001014_pt1 | contig 28103 bp, 24 predicted proteins | sample GraSoiAngelo_109_FD_185874 | JGI IMG/M metagenome (GOLD analysis project Ga0209577, IMG submission 185874) | Grasslands soil microbial communities from the Angelo Coastal Reserve, California, USA - 14_0903_12_20cm (SPAdes) (version 2) | ecosystem: Environmental > Terrestrial > Soil > Grasslands...
ACAAAATAATCCGAGCGGATCGGAACCATCCAACCTCCAACCCCTTCGACGAAAACATCGTCAACCCGAGTTTGCAGCGCTTGAAACGCGCCGAGCAAGGGCTCGATATTGATCTTCACATCTTCAATTTGTCCGGCGGTCAACGGCGCGGCAGGTATTTTTAGCCAAAGCGGATTAATCTCATCAATCGTCAGACCGTCCGCGCTCGCGCCTAACAGGCGCTCAGCATCTTGCCGATCGCCGCAGCAAATCGGCTTGAACCCCGCGCACGATTTTCCACTTGAGCGCAGTATTCGCAACAACTGCACGACGGTGTGGGTCTTTCCGACACCTGTGTCGGTGCCCGTGACGAAAAAGCTCACGATTGGTATCTTATGCCGCGCGGACGTGCGCTGCCTCAATCGTTTGCATCATCGATTGAAAAATCTTTGCGCCATCGGCGCTGCCGAGTCGCGCATCACAAGCTCGGTCAGGGTGTGGCATTAACCCGAACACATTTCCCTCGCGATTACAGATGCCGGCGATGTTTTCGATTGAACCATTTGGATTCGCCTCAGGCACAACTCGGCCGCGATCATCGGCGTAGCGCATAATCACTTGTCGATTGTGATTTAGCTCATGTAGTGTTTGAGCGTCAGCAAAATAGCAGCCCTCGCCGTGAGCGATGGGCATTCGAAGAACAGTCCCTTCCGGACAACCGTGCGTGAACGGCGAATCAGGAACTTCTACCCGAAGCGTCACCATTTCGCAGACGAAGCGAAGTGATCGATTGCGCACGAGCGCGCCCGGGAGAAGGCCGGCTTCGCACAAAACCTGGAAACCGTTGCACGTGCCAAGCACGAGTTTCCCTGTGCGCGCATCGCTGATTACCGCTTTCATGATCGGCGAGAAGCGCGCGATCGCACCACAGCGCAGATAGTCACCGTATGCAAAGCCGCCCGGCAACACGATCGCATCGTAATCGCGCAGCGACGTTTCTTTATGCCAGACATAATCAGCCTGCAGGCCTTCAATGCTATTAATACCGGAAACGCAATCCTGGTCGCAATTGGAGCCGGGAAATTGGATGACAGCGAACTTCATGCCGAATGAGCAAGCGCGCGACTTCGCTGTTCTTCGTGGTAATCGTTCACCACAAGGCATGCATGAATGACTCCGGGAATCCAGCCCAGCAAGGTTAGGAGGATGCTCAGAAAAAAACTTGCGATCCGTCCGGTCATCAGTACCGCCAGCGGCGGGAGCACCACACAGAAAAAATACCGCAACGCTTTCATTTCTGTTTTTTCCTGATCGCTGACGTCTTGCGCGCGCCGTTGGTCTTCACCAATTCGTAGTCTTCAATTACCGGATTAGAGAGAAGGTCGCGACAAAGGCCGTGCAACCGCTTCTCAAGATCGGCATCTTCTCCGTCGAGGTTGATTTCCATATACTTGCCAATTCGAACGCTGCGGACTTCCGGCATGCCGAGGTGGCGCATCGCGTCGCGCACCGCATTACCCTGCGGATCGAGCACGGCCTCCTTTGGTTTGACGATCACGTTAACTTTCACGTGTGACACGCTAACGTGAATTCGTTCCGCAACAAGCGCAAGGCTGTAGCTTTACGGCATGAACGATCCGCGCGAGTATCGCCGCGAATGCAACGCATCGGTTGGCGGATTCCAGCGGCGTGGCTCACCCTTTGTATCGTTTGGAGCTCAACCTGGCTCGCGATTAAAGTCGGTTTGCGCGATCTGCCGCCCATTTCTTTCGTCGCGATTCGATTCCTGATTGCAATTGTCGCCCTCAGCGCCGTCTCTGTCGGTCGGGTGCGACTACTGCCGTTACATCGCGCCGATTATGTCGTGCTCGCATTGACCGGCATTTTAATGTTCGCCGTCAATTACACGCTGCTCTTTTGGGGCGAGCTTTATGTGTCTTCCGGTCTCGCTGCCGTGTTGCAGGCCACGATCCCGATTTTCGGAATGATTTTCGCGCACTGGATGTTGCCAGATGAGCCGTTGCGTTTGCAAAAACTCATGGGCGCATTGCTCGCGCTCGGCGGCGTCGCGCTCATTTGCATGCGCTTGCTCAGCTTCAGCGGACTGCTCGCGTTTTGGGGCGGCGTTGGAATTTCGTTAGGCGGCGCCGGCGCTGCTTTCTCAAATGTCGTGCTCAAAAAGCGTGCGATTCAGATTGCGCCCGCAATGCTCGCGGCCTGGCAAATGATTTTCGGTGTCATACCGCTGTTCATTCTTGGCTTCGCCGTCGATGGGAATCCGGCGCATTTTCATTGGAGCACAATGTCGATCTTCTGTTTGCTGTATTTGGCGGTCATTGGATCGTCGCTGACTTTCTTGTTGCTCTACTGGCTCCTGCCACGGATGTCGGTCACCAATTTGCAAACAATCTCGCTGATTACTCCACCCGGCGCGGTGATGTTGGGTTGGGCACTGGGCGGTGAAAAGTTTCCACTCTGGTCGCTCTTGGGCGCAGCTGTCGTCCTCGCGGGCGTTTGGATGATTTTTCATCGAACCAATGATCAAAGCATCGCCGAAGCCGCAGCCGCCGTTCCCGATCGCGGGTGAACGGACGCATCCATGAACATCCGAACTCGCAACGACGGTCCGCGCGGTTACGGACCGTGGCTCGTCGGTCTTGGGGCCGCCCTTTGGGGGACCGAGAGCGCGTGGCGCATTCCGCTTAATGAATTGTTCGACGCTGATGTGATCGTGTTTTGGGAGCACGTGCTCATTCTGCTAATGTTTCTGCCGCTTCTTCTGCCTAGTCTCGGCGACTTGCGTAAGATCGACATCACCACCTGGGGCTATTTGCTTTTTTCCGGCTTCGCCGGCTCAGCGGTCGGCACAATTTTTTTCACGCTCGCGCTCAAACACGGGAATCCGACCGTGGTCAATGTGATCCTAAATATTCAGCCGGTGATTTCGACCTTCGGCGCCTTCGTCATTTTCGGCGACCGGCTGGCGCCGCGTTTTTTTCTCTATGCCGCGATCGCCGTCCTCGCCGGCATTTTTCTTTCCGTCGAATATCCGGCGCTTATCGGTGTTTCTTTTGAGCGCGCCGGACTCACACTCGGCACTGGCTACGCTCTCATCTGCGCTTTTTTCTGGGGTGGCTCAACCGTTGCAGGTCGCGGTGTCATGATGGGCATGCCGCTTCGACTCGCGTCCAGCATGCGCGTTGTCATCGGACTGACCTGTATGACGTTGATCGTGTTGCTACACGGCAAACTTCACGGCGTCGCGCTCTGGCCAGTTGCGGCCCAAACTCACGCCGTCAAAGCGATCGGTTTGCTACTCTTGCTCGCCTCGATCTCGGGCGGTGTCCCGCTACTTATTTATTTCGAAGGACTTCGTCTCACTCCCGCTTCCACGGCCGGTTATTTTGAAATGATGCAAACGCTCGCCGCGGTTTGTATCACGTGGGGGTTCTTTCACGCGACACTGCGGCCCCATCAGATCGTTGCCGGCGTCGTGCTCATGGCCGCCGTGGCCATGGTCCAACGCGTCCAGGCAACCGTCGAAGCTAAATAATCACGCCGCCGCGCGGCGTTTTTGTTTCACCAACGTAGGTGCCGATCTTTGTCGGCCACTTGCGCCATTGCCTCCGCGCTTCACTCGCCCGGACTGCGACCGGTTGATGCTTTCCTGCAAAACTTTAACGAGATCGACAACATTCGTGCTCCGCGGCGTCGCAGCTGGTGCTGCCGGCAATGTCTTGTTCTTTGCCTTTGTCTCGATCATTTCCATGACCGCATCGCGATACTCGTCGCGATATTTTTCTGGCTGCCAGTCCGAAGACATGCTGTCGATCAACGCATTCGCCATCTTTAGCTCTTTGTCGTTCAACTCTGTCTTTGGGCGAGTCAATTCTTCCGGGGTCAGCACCTCGCTCGCGAAATGCATCAGCTCGAGGACGAGAAACAACCCGTCAGGCTTTACCGCCGCCAAATACTCCCGATTGGCGATCACGACTTTTGCAATGCCTATCTTGCCCGTTCCGCTCAACGCCTTGTGCAAGAGCGCGTACGCTTTTTCGCCGCCTTTCTGCGGTTCGAGGAAATACGGCTTGTAGAAGAATTTCGGATCCACCCGCTCAAGGTCGACAAAGTCCGTGATGTCGATCGAGTGCGTGGATTCGATCCGCACTTTTTCGAAATCCTCGTCGCTCAAGATCACATAGCGCCCGCGCTCGTACTCGAAACCTTTTACAATTTGATCGGCCGGCACTTCTTTCATGTCGGCCTCGGCGACCTTCTTGTATTTGATCGGGCTGAGATCGGTCTTGCGCAGCTGCCGAAAACTGAGCTTTTCTTCGCGGGTCGCCGGATAAACGGCGATCGGAATATAAACGAGGCCGAAGCTGATGCTGCCTTTCCAAGTTGGACGCATAATCAATCTCCTTTGCTTGCTAGACCAGGTGCGGGACTGTCGATTTCCGCCAATTGTGAACAATTGTCAATAACTTCCACATTTGACGAATCCCGGAGCACGAAGCGTTCCGAGAGCGTCAGGCTGCTTCGCGTTTTACTTCAGTCGCTGCCTTGTCTTCACGCATGCCGAGGAAAACAGGCTGTCGCAATTTCTGATCGCGGGTCCACTCGGCGAATTTGATTTCGGCGACAAACTTGGGATTCACCCAGTGCATTTTTTTCATCATCGAAGGTGTAATTCCTTGCACCCACTCGCCGCCTTGTTTGGATGGAAGATCGACAAACGGACAGTCGTCCTGCTCTTCCCCGCGAAATTTCTTGTGCAACATCGACAACGACTTCTCGGTGAACCCGCTTCCGACTTTGCCGGCGAACCTCAATTTTCCTATTTCGTAATAGCCAACCAGAATCGCGCCGAAATATTTTCGGGATCCAGCCGGCGGTGTGTAACCGCCGATTACAAATTCTTGCTCATTAATGCATTTCAGTTTGATCCACGTCCCACTCCGCCGCCCCGGTTCATAAACGGAGTTGCGTTGCTTGCCGATTAATCCCTCCAATCCACGACGTTTCACTTCCGCGAGCAACGATTTTACATCGCCGCTGATTTCGCCGGAGTAGCGAATTGGATCGCCAACGTTTTCGCAAATCTTAGCGAGGACTTGTTTGCGCTGTTCGAGCGGAAGCCCGAGCAGACTTTTGCCGTCGAGTTGGAGCAGCTCGAAGACGTAAAAGCGCAACGGCGCTTTTCGTCCTTCCATTTCGAGCCCTTGTAACAATTGAAAAGACGAACGGCCGTCTTCATCGAGCGCGACCACCTCGCCATCAATCACATATTCGCGCACCGGCAGGTTCTTCACGGCCTCGACAATTTCAGGAAAACGCCCGTCCAACTTGTTTCCGTTGCGTGAAACCAAGGAGACTTTCCGGTCGTTCTTAATCGCCATTGCGCGGATACCGTCGAATTTGAGCTCGTAGAGCCAGTCGCCGTGTTTTGGTGGTTCATCGACCAGACGCGCTTTCATCGGCTCGATAAACTGCGGCTTGGCGGATGGCAAACCTTTCAACAAGCGAGTCGCCTGATCAACGGTTTCATTTTTGCCGACGCCGTGTTCTAGGTCTTTTTTTTTAAGCGCCGCTTTAATGCGCGCCTTCAATGTCGATCTTGCGCTGGTGTCTTTTTCTTCGCGATTTGATTGCCACTCTGCATCGCGTTCGTTCGCAATTTGTTTCATCGTTCGGCCGGTCTTGACCGATTGGTCTTCAAGTTTCTTCGAAGGCAGCTTTGCGCTTCCGCCAGTTTTCAAGATCAGCCACTGGTTCTTTTCGTCGTCTCGGCCGCGGATCCGCACCAGTGTCCACTCGCCTTGTGCTTTCTTACCCGCGAGCACGAGATGAAGTTTTCCTTCGCGCAAAGATTTCAACGGCTGCTCGCCGTAAACGTAGTAGGCGCCGCTGTCCCAAACCATCACCGTGCCGGCGCCGTAATTTCCTTCCGGGATGACGCCCTCAAAAGTTTCGTATTCAATCGGATGATCTTCGACTTCGACCGCCAGATGTTTCTCGCCCTGCTTCCAGGGCAGACCTTTTGGAAGCGCCCAGGATTTGAGAACGCCCTCCATTTGTAGCCGGAAATCGTAATGCAATCGGCGCGCATCGTGTTTCTGAATAACAAATCTGCAAGCGCCGCGTACTTGTTTCGGCAGCGGCTTTCGGCCTTTCGGCTCGGCGGTCTTCGAGAAGTCGCGCTTCGCTTTATATTTTTTCAGGCCCATTGGGAGCAATTTAATCGCCGATCACCCGAATTTTCCCCTGGGTGGCGCCAGCAGTTGTGAGACATACTTGCCTTCGGCCAGGATGAGGGTGTAATTCTAGGCTTCGGCTGCAAGCGGCTCGCCGACGAGATAGCGGGTAAAGCGGCGGATCACAATGTTCTCGCCGAGTTCGGCAATTTTCGCGCTCAGCAGATCTTTGATCGTGACGTCGGGATTTTTGATGAAGCCCTGTTCGAGCAAACAGACCGTGCTGTAAAACTTGTCCAGCTTTCCATCGACAATTTTCTCAGTCACGTTCGCGGGCTTTCCTTTGACCTGCGCCTTGTAAATCTCACGCTCGGCCTCGATCAATTTTCCGGGCACGTCTTCGCGACCGACATAAAGCGGGTGCGCCGCCGCAATGTGCAGCGTGATGTCTTTGACGAAGCCGCGGAAATTTTCGTTCTTGGCCACGAAATCGGTTTCGCAGTTCACTTCCACCAGCACGCCAACCTTGCCCTGCAAATGAATGTAAGAAGCGACGATGCCTTCCTTGGTCGCGCGCGATGCCTTTTTGCTCGCGCTCGCGATCCCTTTGGTCCGCAAAATCGTTTCCGCCCTGGCGAGATCGCTGCCGGCTTCTTCCAAAGCGCGTTTGCAATCCATCATCCCTGCGTTTGTTTTCTCACGGAGTTGCTTGACCAGTTTTGGATCAATATCGGCCATAACCTTCATTGAATTCGAATTCGACGGGCGCCGTAGCCGCTCGCTAGGCGGAAACGCCGGCCATTTCGATTTGTTCGCGAATGCGGGCTTCGCCGCTCGCCGAAACGATCGCATCAACCAGCTTCTGCAACACGATTCGAATCGCGCGAATCGCGTCGTCATTTCCCGGAATCGGGTAATCGATCAATTCGGGGTCGGCGTTCGTGTCGACAATCGCAACTACGGGAATGTTGAGGCGTCGCGCTTCGTTGACCGCATTCTGCTCGCGGGTCGTGTCGATTATGACCAGAGCATCGGGCAATTGCGCCATTTCGAGAATTCCATCGAGGTTGCGACGGAGCTTGGCCGCTTCCCGATTCAGCGCTGCGAGTTCCTGCTTACCCATTTTTTTGTATTCGGGCGATTGCTCGATCTGCTCGATGTATTTGAGCCGGCCAATGCTTTTCCGAATGGTTGCCAGATTGGTCAACGTACCGCCGAGCCAGCGCTGATTCACGTAAAACTGACCGCACGCGAGCGCTGCTTCCTTGATCGCTTCCTGCGCCTGCTTCTTGCAACCAACGAAAAGGATTTTTCCACCGCGGCGCGCCACTTCCTGAAGAAACTCGGTCGCGCGATGAAGTTGCTTCACCGTCTCATCGAGGTTGATGATGTAAATCTGATTGCGCTGCTGGAAGATGAACGGCTTCATCTTCGGATTCCAGCGCTTGGTCTGGTGACCGAAATGCACGCCCGCTTCCAAAAGCTCAGGCACCAATTCAACTGTGTTTGCCATACAAAAAATCGCGACGCAGAGGAGGGGGAACGGCGGACGGGGAAGATGCTATATGCAGCCCATTACCGCAACTGCTATTTCGGCCCGAGGCCCCGAAGGCTCTGCCCGTGAGGAGGGGTAATCAATCGCTCGATCAGAACCAATCCGGCTAAGGTCCATGAAGCCGCCGCTGAGGCCAGGCAGTACTTGCAAAAGGAATGGATCACAAACGCCTGAAGATAAAGCAGCCATAGGCTGACGAGCGCCATGATCGTCGCCAGAATAACGAGAGCCTGTCGACCGAGCTTCGAGCCGCGCGCCGCGAATACAGCCGCGGCAATCACACTACCATACGCCATTGCCCCAAAGGCCGCCAGCGGCACGCCCGCGACTCCTTCCGCATACTTACTGCCCAGAACAGCAGAGCAATCGTCCCCGCAGCGAATGTAGCTGCCTTGAAGATGTTCTATGGTGAGGTACCCGCTGTCCACAAAGCCGAAGCAGCCAACGAGGGCCGCGATAATAGCAATCCGTGTTGGCCACATCACGGAGCTGCTTTAGCCAACGCGGCTTTGATTGCGGTGCGAAACCCATTTTCGCCGAACTCGGAATTCGGAACGTTGTAGCCGTTTATGACGACCGAGGGCGCAGTTTTCACTCCGACTGATTTTGCATGCCTTTGATCGGCTCCAATCCGCTCGCGAACCTCAGTGCCGTCCAGGTCCTTTTGGAACTGATCGAGGTCCAATCCTAATTCCCTAGCCTTGTCCGTCAGAATTGCGCGCGGTGCAGGAGCCTTCGCCCATATCCATTGGCTACGGTACAGAGCTTCGGCCATCTGCCAAAACTTTCCCTGCTGAGCAGCAGCCTCTGCTGCGCACGACGCGAGCATGGCGTGCTCGTGCGCTTGCATCGGAAAATGCCGCAAGACCATGCGCACTTTATCGCCGAACTCAGTTTTTAAATTCTTCACCATTGGTTCGTATCGAGCGCACTGCGGACACTGCAAGTCGCTGAAGAACTCGATCGTCACTGGCGCGCCGGCGGGACCTAATGCATTGGCGGGTCGGACGTCATCGCCAGGCGCCGCGATCGCGCTCAACGTAAAACATCCCGTAATCAAGAGTCGCGCGATTCGCGCGGAAGAGCCTTTTGGCGGATTCAGGATTTTCATCGTGAAATGGTAGCCCGATTTTTCGCAAGCGCTTCGATCACGCGAGCCAGTATCCAGCATAAATCCGACAATCGGTTTAGGTAACGCAAGATTTCGACATTCGGATCTTTTAATGTTGCAACCTTCCTTTCTGCACGGCGGCAGGTCGTTCGTGCAAAATCGAGGGCGGCCGAAGCAGAGGTCGCGCCGGGAATGACCCAGTCCTTTGGGTAAAGTGATTTGTCCTTTTCAAGATCGACAATCACCGCAGTAACGCGATCGACCATCTTCGCGTCGGCCATGTGAAAGCCATCCTTCGCGTATCGCTGTCGATCTTCAGGCACCGTGGCGAGTTCGCCCATGACGTTGATCAGATCTTTTTGGACTGCGAAGATTTGCTCGCCCACGAATTTGTCCTCGCAGATAGCGCGGGCGAGTCCGAGCGCGGCGGTCAGTTCATCCACCGACCCGTAAGCTTCAACGCGCGGATCGTTCTTTGCCACTCTCCGGCTGTACATGAGCGACGTTTCGCCCTCGTCGCCGGTTTTGGTCACGATCGACATCAAACGAATTGTAGGGCGTTTCTGTGAAACGCCAATCCGTTAGCTCTCCGGGATGTCGATCTTACCCGATCGCCGGCTGCATTTCGGCTTCGTCCATCGCTGGTGCGCCGATTGGCTCGCCTTTTTCCACGAGCCGGACTTCGCGATGCGCCGGGAATCCCGTGCCCGCCGGAATCAAGTGACCCATGATGACGTTCTCCTTGAATCCGCGGAGGCGATCCACTTTTCCGAGCGTAGCCGCTTCGGTGAGCACGCGCGTTGTGTCTTGGAACGACGCTGCCGAAATAAAGCTGTCGGTTTCGAGGGATGCCTTGGTGATGCCGAGCAACACCGGAACGGCTTCCGCCGGTTTGCCGCCTTTATCGACGACTTGTTTGTTCTCTTCCTCGAAATCGAGCTTGTCCACTTGATCGCCCCAGAGCAACGAAGTGTCGCCCGGATCAGTGATCTTCACTTTTCGCAACATCTGACGAACGATGATCTCGATGTGTTTGTCGTTAATCTCGACGCCTTGGAGACGGTAAACTTCCTGCACTTCGTTGACGAGGTGTTCCTGTAGCTCCTGCGGACCGCACACTTCCAGAATTTCGTGCGGCACAATTGGACCTTCGGTTAATTGCTGGCCTTTCTTCACGAAATCGCCTTTGAACACGATGATGTGTTTAGTCAGCGAGATCAGGTGCTCTTCTTCCGCGCCTGTCGCCGGGTCCTTCAAAATAAGTCGACGCTTGCCGCGAACAGTTCCGCCCATTTCGACGACGCCGTCGATTTTCGCGATCTCGGCCGCATCTTTTGGACGACGCGCTTCGAACAATTCCGCAACTCGTGGCAGACCGCCGGTGATGTCCTTGGTCTTGGCGACCTTTCGCGGCGTCTTTGCCAACAATGCGCCCGCGCGAATTTTTTGGTCTTCTTCAACAATGACGTGCGCGCCCGCTGGAATTGAGTAGCTCGCCAGCACTTCCTTTTTGTCGCCGACGACGACGATTTGCGGATGCAAATCTTCCTTGTGCTCGATAATCACAGTGCCCATCAGGCCCGTCGCTTCATCGACATCGCGCTTGATCGTCACCCCCGCGATCATGTCGCGGAATTCAATCTTACCGCTCTTGTCGGTTAGAATCGGCACGTTGTACGGATCCCATTGCACGAACGTCTCGCCTTTTTTCACATTCGCGCCGTCGTCTTTTGAAACCATCGAACCGATAACGACATTGTAGCGCTCGAGTTCGCGGCCCTCGGCATTGTGGACGCTGATGGAGCCATTTTTGCTTAACACGATCCAGCTGCCATCGAGCGCTTGAACCGTTCGCAAATCATTGAAGCGCACCGCGCCGTCATTCTTCGCTTTGATGATTGGCTGTTTGAATGTCTGGCTCGCCGTTCCGCCGATGTGGAAAGTCCGCATCGTCAGCTGGGTTCCCGGTTCGCCGATCGATTGGGCCGCAATAATTCCAACCGCTTCGCCCATTTTCACAAATTGGCCGGTCGCGAGGTTGCGTCCGTAACACATTCCGCAGACGCCTCGCCCGCATTCGCAAGTCAGGACCGACCGGATTTTCAAGCTTTCCACACCAATTCGCTGCAAGTCCGCCGCGATTTTCTCGTCGATCAGTTGATTCGCTTTGACGATCTTCTTTTTCTTGTCGACCGGGTCCGCGATCGTTTCACAGCTGACGCGCCCAATAATTCGCTGGGCAAGATCGACAACTTCCTCGTCGCCCTCATAAATCGAGCGCACGACGATTCCATTTACGGTGCCGCAATCTTCCAAGTTGATAATGACGTCTTGTGCAGCGTCGACCAATTTGCGCGTAAGATAGCCGGAGTCCGCGGTTTTTAGCGCGGTATCGGCCAAACCTTTACGAGCGCCGTGAGTCGAGATGAAATACTCGAGCACGCTCAAGCCTTCGCGGAAGTTGGAAGTAATCGGTCGCTCGATGATTTCGCCGCTCGGCTTGGCCATCAAACCACGCATCCCCGCGAGCTGACGCACCTGCTGGCGATTGCCGCGCGCGCCGGAGTCGACCATCAAGTAAACCGGATTGAGTTCTTTGCGACCGTCGTTGTGTTCCAACGTGCGGAACATGACGTTGGAAATTTCGTCGCCGGCGTGCGTCCAGATGTCGATGATCTTGTTGTAACGCTCGCCGTCCGTGATGATACCTTTGCGATATTGCTGCTCAACCTGCCGGATTTGTTTGTAGGCATTCTCCAACTCGGTCTCTTTTTCTTTCGGAATAATCATATCCGAAATACCGATTGAGATTCCCGCGCGTGTCGCTTCGGTGAAACCGAGCTCTTTCAATTTATCGAGCGTCGCGACCGTCGCCGCTGGTCCTGCAACCTGATAGCAGCGCCAAATGATGTCACTGAGTTGTTTCTTGCCAGCGGGTCGATTGTAGAAACCGAGTTCCTTTGGCCAAATCTGATTGAAGACGACGCGGCCCGCGGTTGTTTCGATAGTCTTAACGTCGGATTTTCCAAAAATCGTTTGGCGACCGAAATCCGGGTTTTGGAAACGGATGCGATCGTGCGTTTTGACTGAACCCTCGCTCATCGCGAATTCCACTTCGATCGGGTCGGCGAAGAGCGGCATATGGCCATCCTTTTTCGCCGTGCGCGGATTCTGCGTCATGTAGTAGCAACCGAGCGTGATGTCCTGAGATGGCGTCGTGATTGGTTTACCGCTCGATGGCGAGAAAATGTTGTTCGGCGCCAGCATCAGCATGCGCGCTTCCAATTGCGCCTCGACCGAAAGCGGCACGTGCACCGCCATCTGGTCGCCGTCGAAATCCGCGTTGTAAGCCGTGCAGACGAGCGGATGAATGCGGATCGCTTCGCCTTCGATCAATTGCGGCTCGAAAGCTTGGATCGATAATCGATGCAACGTGGGCGCGCGGTTGAGCAACACCGGATGCCCGCGCGTGACTTCATCGAGAATGTCCCAAACCTCCGGCGTCTGGCGTTCGATCATTTTCTTGGCGCTGCGCACCGTGTGCACGTAGCCGAGATCTTTCAGTCGGCGAATGATGAACGGCTCGAACAAAACGAGCGCCATCTTCTTCGGCAAACCGCACTGATGTAGTTTTAACTCCGGGCCAATGACGATGACCGAACGGCCCGAGTAATCGACTCGCTTACCGAGCAAATTCTGGCGGAAACGTCCGCCTTTGCCCTTGAGCATGTCGCTAAGCGATTTTAGCGGCCGGTTGCCGGCGCCGGTGACGGCGCGGCCGTGGCGGCCGTTGTCGAATAAAGCGTCGACCGCTTCCTGCAACATTCGCTTTTCGTTTCGGATGATGACGTCTGGCGTTTTGAGCTGGAGTAGATTTTTGAGGCGATTGTTCCGATTGATGACGCGACGATAAAGATCGTTGAGATCTGAAGTCGCGAACCGTCCGCCTTCGAGTGGGACGAGCGGACGCAAATCCGGCGGAATCACCGGCAACACATCTAAAATCATCCACTCTGGCCGCGCGTGCGAAGACATGAAGCCCTGCACCAGTTTGAGCCGTTTTGCCAGCTTCTTGCGGATTTGTTTGCTCTTGGTCGCGCCCATCGCTTTCTCAAGCCCTTTGTTGAGTTTGTTGAGCTCAATCTCACTCAGGAGCCTTTTCACCGCTTCCGCGCCCATGCCGGCAATGAAATCTTCGCCGTATTGTTCTTGCGCTTCGCGATATTCGATCTCGTTCAGAAGCTGCGCTTTTTGCAGCGGCGTCTTGCCCGGATCAATGACGATGTAGTCTTCGTAATAAATGACGCGTTCAAGCTGGCGCGCGCTCATGTCGAGCATCAAGCCGATGCGCGAAGGCATGCATTTGTAAAACCAAATGTGCGAAACCGGAACGGCCAATTCGATATGGCCCATGCGTTCGCGACGCACTCGCGCCAAGGTTACTTCCACGCCACAGCGATCGCAGATTACGCCCTTGTGCTTGATCCGCTTGTATTTTCCGCAAGAACATTCCCAATCGCGGGTTGGACCGAAGATGCGTTCGCAGAAAAGTCCGCCCTTTTCCGGTTTGAAAGTTCGATAATTGATCGTCTCCGGGTTTTTGACTTCGCCTTTGCTCCACGACCGCATCGTGTCGCTCGAGGCGACGCCAATTGCGACCTGGTCGAAACCGACCGGCCGCTCTTCGCCCACTAACTCACGCCAGGAATGTTCGTTCATTGATTCTCCAAATAGATGTTAAAAAAATTAGCCGAGGTGCTCAAAGACTGTGGCGGGAGCCTGGCCGCCGACTTTGACATCGAGGCCGAGACTCTGCATTTCCTTGATCAACACGTTGAAAGATTCAGGTGTGCCCGCTTCGAGGGAATTATCGCCTTTGACGATCGATTCGTAGATGCGGGTGCGCCCCTGCACGTCGTCGGACTTCACGGTGAGTAATTCCTGCAACGTGTAAGCGGCGCCGTACGCCTCCAGCGCCCAGACTTCCATCTCGCCGAAACGCTGACCGCCGTACTGCGCCTTTCCGCCAAGCGGTTGCTGAGTCACCAGCGAGTATGGACCGACCGCGCGCGCATGGATTTTGTCCGCGACAAGGTGGCCGAGTTTCATCATGTAGATGTAGCCAACCACGACTTCTTGGTCGAAAGGATCGCCAGTGCGGCCGTCGAACAAACGCGCTTTACCGGTCTCCTGCACCCAACTGAAACCTTCTTTCTTGCGCGCGTCCTTCAAGTAATCGCGGATTTTGCTTTCCTTAATTCCGTCGAACACCGGGGTCGCAACTTTAAATCCGAGCGCTTTGGCGGCGACGCCGAGGTGTGTTTCCAAAACCTGGCCGACATTCATACGACTCGGAACGCCGAGTGGATTCAGGACAATCTCGACTGGAGTGCCATCCGCCAGGAACGGCATGTCTTCTTCTGGAACAATGCGCGCGACGACGCCTTTGTTTCCGTGACGGCCCGCCATTTTGTCGCCAACTGAAAGTTTCCGTTTCGAGGCGATGTAAACTTTGACCTGCTTGATGATACCTGGGTCGATATCATCACCGCTTTCGACGCGATCCATTGAGCGTTCACGCTCGAGTTCGAGCTCGGCGAACTTGTGTTCGTAGTGTCCGATGATTTCGCGGATCTTATTGCGAATCGGGCTCGGATCGATCTCGATGTGGTCGTAAACGTTCGCCAATTTGCGAAGCAGTGTCTTGGTGATTTTGCGATTCGCGGGAATAATGATTTCGCCGGTCTCGGCGTTTACGACGTCGAGCGGAATTTTTTCGCCAAGTAAAATGTTCGAGAGCGAATCGGTCAGTTGCTCGGTCAGCTCTTCTTTCTTACGGCGATGTTCCTCGGCGATCGCTTTGATCTGCTTCTTCGTCTCAGCCGGCGTAAGTTTTTCGCGCGACACTTCTTTCCGCGAAGAAACCTTCACATCCATGACGATCCCGTAGGTCCCCGATGGAACGGTCAGTGACGTGTCTTTCACGTCGGCCGCTTTTTCGCCGAAGATGGCGCGCAACAATCGTTCTTCCGGCGCTAGTTCCGTTTCGCTCTTCGGTGTAATTTTGCCGACCAAAATGTCGCCTGGCTTCACTTCTGCGCCGACGCGGACGACGCCGTCCGGCCCGAGATTTCGCAACGCTTCTTCGCTGACATTCGGAATATCGCGCGTGATTTCCTCGGGGCCGAGCTTCGTGTCACGCGCCCCAATCTCGAATTCGTCGATGTGAATGGAAGTGTAAATATCCTCCTTCACGACCTTCTCCGAGATCATGATGGCGTCCTCGAAGTTGTAACCGTTCCAAGGCATGAACGCGACGAGCACGTTGCGACCGAGCGCGAGCTCGCCGTATTGCGTGTTCGGGCCGTCAGCGATGATTTGGCCGCGTTTCACGTGCTGGCCCTTCTTCACCATTGGCTTCTGATTTACGCATGTGCCCGCGTTTGAGCGCATAAATTTGCGCAGTTCGTAAACGTAAATTCCTTCTTCCGGATCAGTCTTAATCCGCTTCCGGTGCTCAGGAACATGGCCGTCTTTCGTGACGATGATCTGGTCCGCCGTGACCGAGGCGACTTTTCCACTCTCAATCGCCAGAAGAACGGCGTGCGAATCGCGCGCAACCTTTGCTTCCAAACCAGTGCCGACGAGCGGCGCTTCCGAAACAATCAACGGAACGCCTTGGCGCTGCATGTTTGAACCCATCAGCGCGCGGTTCGCGTCGTCATGTTCCAAAAATGGAATCAATCCAGCCGCGACCGATACGAGCTGCTTCGGCGAGACGTCCATGTAGTGAACTTTCGACGGTTCTACCTCGAGGAAGTCGCCGCGATAACGAACCGAAACTTTTTCGCCGGTAAAATGTCCGCGGCCGTCGATCGGCGCATTCGCCTGCGCAACCAGATAATTTTCTTCTTTGTCGCCCGTCAGGTAATCGATCTCATCCGTGACCCGGCCATTCGTGACCTTGCGGTACGGCGTTTCAATGAAACCAAATTCATTGATCCGCGCGAAGGTCGACATCGAGCTGATCAAACCGATGTTCGGTCCTTCCGGTGTCTCGATCGGACAAATGCGGCCGTAGTGCGATGGGTGCACGTCGCGCACTTCGAATCCGGCGCGATCGCGGCTCAGTCCACCGGGTCCGAGCGCGGACAAGCGGCGCTTGTGCGTGAGCTCTGCCAGCGGATTCGTTTGATCCATGAATTGCGAGAGCTGCGAGCGCCCGAAGAAATCTCGAATCACGGCGCTGAGCGCTTTTGGATTCACCAGCTTCTGCGGCGTCATGCCGTCGACGTTGATGTCGAACAAAGTCATGCGCTCTTTCACCAAACGCTCGGTCCGGGCGAGACCGACGCGGCACTGATTGGCGAGCAGCTCGCCGACCGTTCTGACGCGGCGGCTGCCAAGATGATCGATGTCATCCAGCGTGCCTTCGCCGCGGCGCAGGTTGATCAGATATTTGATTGCAGCGATAAAATCTTTGTCAGTCAAAATTCGCTCGGTCAGATCGACATCGATGCCCAGCTTCTGGTTGATCTTGTAACGGCCAACGCGGCCGAGATCATATTTCTTTGGATCGAAAAAGAGGCGCTTGAGGAGCGCGCGCGCGTTCGCCACCGTCGGCGGGTCGCCAGGGCGCAGCCTGCGGTAAATGTCTTTTAATGCTTCTTCCTGATCGTGCGCCGGATCTTTCCGGAGGGCCTTCACGACGGTGTCGTCGTTTGAAATGTCGATGACTTTAACTTCCTTGATCCCGAGAGCCATGACTTGGCGAACAGTCGCGAGGGTCAGGGGCTCAAACGCGCGAGCAACGGTCACTTCACCGTCGCGGACTTCGGCGGTCAGAACTTTGGTCGCGAGTTTCTCTTCGTCGAGTTTCTCGCTAAGCTTCAGGTTCTCGATGTTATAGAAAAGCTTGATAACTTCCTCGTCCGAGCCGTAGCCGAGTGCGCGCAGGAAAGTGGTGGCCAGGAATTTGCGACGGCGTTTGCGACGATCGAGATAAATATAGAGCAAATCCGCGGTGTCGAACTGCACCTCGATCCACGAACCCCGGTCCGGAATAATGCGGAAGCTGTAGAGCACTTTGCCGTTGAGGTGGATGGTCGATTCAAACGCAATACCGGGCGAACGGTGCAGCTGTGAGACAACCACGCGCTCGGCGCCATTGATAACGAATGTTCCCTGCGGCGTCATGAGTGGGATCTCGCCCATGTACACTTTTTCTTCCTTTGTCCCTTTTTCTTCGCGGAGTTGAAAAGTGACGTGAAGCGGCGCGCTGTAGGTCTGACCTTCGCGCTGCGCTTCGAGGGCAGTTAGCTTGGGCTCGCCAATTTCGTAATGGCTAAAATCGAGAACGGCCTTCTCGTCGTAGCTTTCGATCGGAAAAACTTCTTTGAAAACTGCCTGGAGACCGTGGTTTTTCCGTTTCGCAAATGGAACGTCTTTTTGGAGAAAATCGACGTAGGAGTTGAGCTGAACCTCAATGAGGTTTGGAGGCTCAATGGCTTCCTTGATGGTTCCGAAGTGGATGCGTTCCGAATTTCGTTCTGACATAATCACGAGGCCACGGGGTTAATAACTCGCACCAGCCCACAATAAATTGCGGCCGCATGCGTACAAGAGCTTACGGCATCAACCGGAGAGCGAGGGGTGCAAAAATGGCCTCAAAACAGCGGCCTGTCAAATCGACTTCCACCGTTTTGCTGCCAATTCAATCTTTTGCGGCAAACTGCGGTTAAAAATAAGTCTCCCTTACTTCTAACAAAAATGGAGATTAAGACAAAACGGCCGTCTGGCAAGACAAATTGCAAGGCGGCCGCTGGTTAAAATTTTAGTTACTGTTACTTAATCTCGACCTTCGCTCCAGCCGCTTCCACCTTTTTCTTGATCTCTTCGGCTTCCTGCTTGGTCACGCCTTCCTTGATTGGCTTCGGAGCACTCTCGACCAAAGCCTTGGCCTCGGCCAATCCTAATCCCGGCACCGCGCCGCGGATTTCCTTGATCACGCTGATTTTGTTCGCGCCCATTTCCTTCAGAATGACGTCGAAAGTGGCTTTCTCTTCAGCCGCCGGTGCTGCTGCGCTGCCCGCCGCGGGAGTTGCTGCCACCGCCACTGGTGCCGCAGCGCTGACTCCCCAGTTCTCTTCAAGTTTTTTCACTAACTTCGCGATCTCGAGCACTGAATAGCTGTTGAGATCCTTGACCGTCTTCTCTATATCTGCTGCCATTTTTTTCCTCCAATTGCCGCCTCCGAAAGCCTTCGGGGAATTAAGATCGACAGCTGCCGACCCGGACAAGTTTCTATTTGTTGCTCGCAAGCGTCGTCGCGACGTTGCGAAAATCTTATCCCGTTACCTCCGTTGCTGGTGGCTCTTCTTTCTTTGTCTCCGCCGATGAAGTCACTTCTTTAGATTCAGGACCGGCCGGCTCAGGCGATGCGGCAGGCGTTTCCGCTGGGGGAGCGCTTTCTTCCTTTGGCGCGGCCGGTTCGCCTTTGCTGGCTTTCGCGTTGAGAAGCCTGGCGAGCGACGATCCTGGCTCATTCAAGATTCGCACTAACTGAGTCGCGGGTGACAAGAGCAACCCGAGTAATTGCGCACGTAAAACGTTCTCTGGCGGCAAATCGGCCAACGCTTCGAGTTCGGAAGTGGAAACGGCGGCCCGATCGATGAAACCGAGCTTCAGCATCGCCTTCTTAAATTCGGTCACAAAAGTCTTGAATGCCTTTGCCACCGGCGCCAAGTCTTTCTTGCCAGTAACTACCGCAGTCTGTCCGGTAAGCTTACCGTCGCCTGCCGGGAATCCGGAATCCGCCATGGCGCGTCTCAGGAAGCTATTCTTGACCACGTGAATCTCAGCGCCCGCGCCGGCCAGCCGTTTCCGCAGCTCGCTGAAATCGTCTACCTTCATGTGCTGATAGTCAGCTACTAGAACGAACGACGACTCCTTCAACTCTTGGGAGAGATCGGAAACAATGTTGGCTTTTTCTGGTCTCATTGATGTCGATCTTAGGCTGCTTGTCCCGCCAAGTACGGCGACGGATCGAGCTTCAGGCCGGGCGACATTGTCGCGCTTAATGTCATCGCGTCAACATATCGGCCTTTGGCTGTGGCCGGACGCGCCCGAACGACCGCTTCGATCACAGCGTTGCCATTTTCCACGAGGGCTTTTTCTTCAAATGAAAATTTTCCAACCGGCACCGCAACGTTGCCATTTTTGTCGAGTTTGAACTCCACGCGGCCGGCTTTTACCTCGTCGACCGCTTTCGCAGTGTCGTCGGCAACTGTTCCAGCTTTCGGGTTCGGCATGAGTCCGCGTGGCCCGAGAACCTTTCCCAGCTTGCGCACTTCCGCCATTGCCGCCGGAGTCGCAACCGCTACATCGAAATCTTGAAATCCTTCCTGAACTTTTTGGATCAAATCTTTGAATCCGACATGCTCAGCCCCAGCTTCCTTGGCCGCCTTGGCTGCAGCTCCTTCGGCGAAAACCAGAACGCGAACGTGCTTGCCACTTCCATGCGGCAAAGCGCATGTGCCGCGAACCATTTGATCTGATTGTTTGGGATCCACTCCGAGCCGGAATGAAACGGTCACGGTTTGATCGAATTTCGTCGGCGGAAATTTTTTGAGCGTGGCGACGGCGTCGTTGAGGTTGTAGGCTTTTTTGCGGTCCACCTGCTCTGCGGCCGCGCGATAACGTTTGCTACGTTTTTGTTGCATAATTTGGTGCAGTGTTAGCGCCCACTTTTTTGCAAAGGCTCCTGCTATTATTCCGCTTCTGGCGAAGTGGGTCGGCAAATTAGGGGAGCATTTTAGGATTGTCAACGGCAGCTAATCTCTGGTAAAACCCGGGAATTATGAAGCACCCCACTGATTATAGGCTATTAATCCTCGCCGCCTCCGTCTTTCTTGCCAGCCAACTCTCCGCCCGACCAATCGGCTTTAGCGAACTTTCGCTGATGATCCGAATGCACGAGTCCGAGACATCCATAAAAAATGAAGTCGCGGAGCGAAAGCTGTTGCACGGCTTGACTCAGCCCCAGGAAGGGATCCTTAAAACGCAAGGCGCTAGCGATTCGCTCATTCAGTCGTTGCGTAATTCGAATCTTGTTGCTTCGAAGGAAGAAGCCGCGGCCGTTGAATCGGCCGCCGCCCGTGAGTCGAGCGCTCCTTTAACCGAGATCCATCCGGCAGGTCATCATCGACACGTTCTTGTTTTCGATGTCGCTTTCGGTCATCCGGTTAATTTAAGCCAATGGGGCGGCCTGGATTACGAAATCGCGTTCTATTCGTACCGCTTCGCTGGCGAAGATCACATTCAGCCGGCTCTGATCGACAGCGTTGGTACCAGAACCGTGGTCTACAGAACAACTCCGCTGTTAAGCGAAGGTGAAACATTTACGGCCGATTGGTATCCAACTAACGGTGTCCGAAATTGGAGATACACGCCATATGACGGAAGCGGTGGAACTTTGCTCGCCGGCCGCGGCGACTTCCGCGATACACGCTCAATCAATTTTAGCGATTCAGTCGCCGTGAGCTCTTATTCTGTCTCACGAGCGGTCGCGATTGATTGGAATGATCCAGTTTTCTTCGATGGTCAGCCCTACACTTTTTATCCAGTTTACGCTGGAGGCGGGGTATCGCTTTATTTCATTAACGGCTCGAGTGATTCGGCAAGAGTCGCGGTCGCGTTTAATCGGTGATGCAAATCTGTTAGTCTGCAGGAATCTCCAGCTCAGCGTTTTCCGATACCGCCACTGGCGGCGCGCTCGGCGGGCCGTTCCGGATTATTTTTCCTTCTTTCATCACGAACGACACGCGCTCAGTCGCGGTGATATCGGCGGTCGGATCGCCAGGCATCGCGATAACATCTGCGAACTTTCCTTTCTCGAGTGTGCCAGTCTTCTGAGCGATTCCGAAAAGTTCCGCTGTCGTCGCAGTCGCTGATCTCAATGCGTCGATCGGCTGCATTCCTAAATCGACCATCAATTTGAATTCCTTCGCGTTTTGTCCGTGGGGAAAAACAGCTGCGTCGGTTCCGAATGAAATCCTGACGCCCATCTTCACAGCGTTCCGAAACATGTCGGAGCGCGCCGCCGCCGCTGCTTTCGCCTTTTCCTGCAGGACGGGAGGGTAATTGTCGATCTTGCTCATGATCCATTCCGTCGCCATCAACGTCGGCGTGAGATACGTCCCTTTGTTTTTCATCAACGCGAGCGTCTCCGGTTTCATGAACGAACCGTGCTCGATTGAATCGACACCGGCTTCGATCGCTTCCTTCGCGGCCTGATCGCCATGGCAATGAACCGCCACTTTTTTGCGCAAACGATGCGATTCATCAACCAGCGCTGCCATTTCCGCCGGCGTGAGTTGCGGTGTGTCCACTTCATCAGCCAATGAAAGAACACCGCCCGAGACCGCCCCCTTGATCACGTCTGCGCCGTTCTTCACCTCGAAGCGCACCGCTTTGCGGATCGCGTCTGGACCGTCCGCAATTCCGTCGCTGGAATCAGGTTCGCGGCCAAAAAGCATGTCGCGAAATCCGGAGGTCGGGTCGAAATGGCCGCCGGTCGCGCCAATTCCAAAAGTCGCGACCAGCATTCGCGGACCGACGATCATGCCTTTGTTAATCGAGTTCCGTAAGGCAACATCGACAAACTCTTTGCTGCCGACGAAACGACTGCCGAGATCGCGCACAGTCGTGAATCCAGCCTCGACGGTGGCGCGCGCATAGTTGGTCGCCGCGATCGCCTGCTCGGAAACATTTAGACCGACCTCTTTCAGCCGGCGCTCGTTATAGTTACCGGAAAAATCGAGCGTCAGATGGGTATGCCCGTCCATAAAACCGGGTGAAAGCGTGGCGTCGCCGAGATCAACGACTTGCGCATTGGGGGGCGCCGGCAAGTTACTGCCGGCATCGACAATCTTGTTGCCCTGAACAATGACGACGCCGTTTTGGAGGAGTGTCTTTGATTTGCCATCGAACAGTCGCGCCGCTTTCAGGACGACGACCTTGTCCGCGGCGCGCATTGGAATGGCGGAAAGGACAACAATTGCAATCAGGAAAATAAATCTTAAACGAAATCGGCAGAAAGCTGGGACGTTCATCCTCGCGGTATAGAAATTTCGCTGGAATAAAGCAAGGCTGCGCGATGGACCGCATGCGGTCTTGTTTAGCGGATCGGCTTTAGCTTCAATGTTTTCATGCTCCAATCGTCGACTTCCTATCGCGTACTCATGATTCTCAGTTTGGTGATGATGTCGATCTTCGGGTCGATGTTCGCGCAAACGAATCCATCAAAAGGTCCATCTCCCGAGCCAAAAGCGGAAGCGACTGCCACCCCGCCAGCTGCAACTGATTACGATATTCGCTGGGGCGTGAAAATTCCGTTGCGGGACAAGGTTGAATTAAATGCGACCCTTTATTTTCCAAAAACGCCCGACGGTCCGGCCCCTAAAACGCCAGTCATCTTTACTCTAACGCCCTATATCTCGGACACCTACCACGCGCGCGGGGCATATTTCGCTTCGCACGGCTACGTTTTTGCGCTAGTCGATGTTCGCGGCCGCGGAAATTCCGCCGGTGAATTCGAGCCGTTCGCGCAGGAGCCGCGTGACGGGCACGACGTCGTCGAGTGGCTCGCGCAACAACCGTTTTGCGATGGGAAAGTCGCGATGTGGGGCGGTTCGTATGCCGGATTCGATCAATGGGCGACCGCGAAAGAATTTCCGCCGCATCTGGCCACGATCGTTCCGGCCGCAGCTGCGCATCCGCCCTACGATTATCCGAGCCTCGACAACGTTGGATTCCTTTACGACATGCAATGGTTTACCCACACCAGCGGTCGGACCGGCCAGCAAAATCTCTTCGGCGATTCAAAATTCTGGCGGACGAAATTTCTCGACGCTTACAAAAAACATATCGCTTTCAGCACGCTCGACTCGTTCCTCGGCAACCCCTCGAAAAACTTTCAGCGAATTATCAGGCATCCGATGGCGGACGCGTACTACGACGGGATGGTGCCCACGCAGGAGCAGTTCAAAAGAATATTGCTGCCGATTTTGACCATTACCGGCCAATACGATGGCGACGAGTTGGGCGCGATGACGTTTTATCGCGATCACATGGCGAACGCCTCACCCGAAACTCGGGCAAAACATTTTCTCATCATTGGGCCGTGGGACCACGCCGGAACGCGCACGCCGACTGATGAGGTGGGCGGCGTAAAATTTGGACCAGCGGCGATTGTCGATCTTAACGATCTCCATCGCCAATGGTATGACTGGACAATGAAGAACGGCGCGAAGCCGGAGTTTTTGAAAAACCAAGTCGCCTATTATTTGCTCGCACCCGGAAATTCGGGCGCCAACGGCGAATGGAAATACACCGATAATTTCGCGAATTTAATAGCGAATCCAAAAACGCTTTATCTCGATTCGAAAAACGGGGACGCCAACGGCGTCTTCCGTTCCGGAATGTTGGTCGAGAAGCAGCCGAATGAAGGCGCGGATCAATACGTGAATGATCCGATGGATACGAGCCGTGGGGAAAATGTCGAAGGCGTCGAGCCGAAGGACAAGACTGCCGCCATTGATCAAAGTTTCGCGCTTTGCATCGGCAAGGACGGCCTCGTCTATCACACCGGTCCGTTGCCGAAAGAAACGCCGCTGGTCGGTTGCCCCAAAGTTTCGCTTTGGGTTTCGCTCGACACGCCGGATACCGACTTACAGGCTGACCTTTACGAAATTCAGCCGGACGGCACGAGCATCGCACTTTGGAACGATGTTCGCCGGCTGCGTTATCGCGAATCACTGCGCGAAGCCAAACTCGTGAAGCCTGATGAAATCGTGAAATGCAATTTCGATCCCGGATTGTTCGTTGCGCGCCGCCTGATGAAAGGCAGTCGTCTCCGCTTGGTCGTCTATTCGCCCAATTCAATCTTCTGGCAGAAAAATTATAACTCGGGCGGAGTCGTGGCCGACGAGACTGCGAAAGACGCGCACACTGCGCACATCAAAATCTATCACGACGCGCAGCGCCCGAGCTCGATCGACTTGCCGTTGCGCTGATGACGTTAACCTGGCGAGTCTTAACGGTGCGTCGATTCATCGCTCAGAGCGCACGCCTGCTTTGATTACCATTCGGCAAAATGCAGACTAGTCAGAAAATATGAAGGTTCTTGGCGCAGTTTTGTTTGTCATTGTCGCCGCGGGTGAAACGCTTCACGCGCAGCAAACTGAGTCGCTCGACAAGCTCGCCGGCGATTTTTGGACGTGGCGCGCGAGATACGCGCCCTTTAATGGAGATGATGTCCCGCGGATGGAGCGGCCAGGCGGAATGCGCGATTGGTCGCGCGCGAAGATCGACAATCACCGTAGCGAGCTAGCCGAGTTCGAATCGCGCTGGAAGAAGATCGATATCAACGGATGGCCGGTTCCAAAGCAGGTGGACTATAGCCTGATCGGCTCGGCGTTATCGCGCGTGCGCTGGGAACTCGACATCAATCCGCGCTGGAAACGCGATCCAAATTTTTACATCGAGCAAACACTCACCGCCTTGGTGGAGGCGCTGACTGTTCCTGCGCCCTACGACGAATCGCGCAGCCGCGAGATTCTTACGCGCATCGAAAACATTCCGTCGATCCTGCGGCAAGGCGCGGAGAACCTCGACAATCCGCCCGCACCGTTCGCCACCGTTTCGGTGCAAAACCTCGACGGCATTCGCGAACGCCTTCGCAAGATGGCGACCGCGCTCGTAAGATCGACAACTCTGAAGCAGCAGGAGTTAAACGGCGCAATCGAACGCGCGGCCGATGCGCTGGAGAAGTTTCGAGGACAGCTGCAGGAAAAATTGCCGACGCTTCCGCAGCAAACCGCCCTTGGTCGCGACGCTTATGTGTTCTTCCTCAGAAATGTTGCGCTCATGTCATTCACGCCGGAAGAATTGCTGGCGATGGGAGAGCAGGAATGGAATCGCGCCGTCGCGTTCGAAGTTTACGAAAAGAATCGCAACAAAAATGTATCGCCACTGAAAATCGCGGACAAGATCGACAATTGGATCGCAGACGCGGCAGCCAAAGAATCGCAGATCCGAGATTTTCTGAAGAAACACGAGATCCTGACAGTGCCCGATTGGGTTCGGCACTACACGTTGCGGCCAACTCCGGAATATCTGCGCTCGCTCGGCTTCAGCGAGACCGACGATTTTACTTCGCCCTCGCGCTCGAAAGAGAACTGCATTCGTTACGTACCGGAGCCTTCGGGGAGTCTCGGTTATTTCTGGCGCGCGACCGCGATGGATCCGCGGCCCATTTGCGTGCACGAAGGAATTCCCGGTCATTATTTCCAGCTTTGTCTCTCTTGGAGACACGAAGACCTAATTCGCCGGCATTACTACGACTCGGGCGCGAACGAAGGCATCGGATTCTACGCCGAGGAAATGATGTTGCAGGCCGGTTTGTTCGACGACAGCCCACACACGCGCGAGATCATCTACAATTTCATGCGTTTGCGCGCACTCCGCGTGGAAGTGGACGTGAAGCTTGCACTCGGCCATTTCAGCCTCGAACAAGCCGCAAAATATTTACATGAGAAAGTCCCCATGGACGAACAAACGGCGCGCCAGGAAGCGATCGCCTTCTCCACCGGCCCCGGCCAGGCCATTACCTATCAGGTCGGCAAACTTCAGATCATGAAATTTCTCGCCGAGGCACGCATGCAACAGGGTGACAAATTTAACCTCCGCACCTTCCACGATTTCGTTTGGAAAAACGGCAACGTCCCGATTTCGCTCCAGCGTTGGGAATATTTAGGCGACGCGACCGAAGTGCCGAAGTGAACTTGCGGCTTATCGGAATCGGCGTCGGGAGATCTCCTCTTTCATGTCTTCGAAGGCTTCTTCGCGCTGTTCACGGATCGTTTTGATGTAGAAGATGGTGCCGGCGATGCCGAGTGCAGCGGCGCCGAGAAAATTCGGGACGGCACCGAGGTTCCAAAGGTAGGCACCGAGGATGGCGCCAGGGCTAACGATTAGATCGCGTACTAAATAGTACGTGCCGACCATTTGACCGCACCGCGCGGGATCGCAGTAACCGATGATGAGTGCCTTGCGCGAGGTATCGCCGAATTCCTTGAAACCGCGAATGACGAAGGCGACCAGCAGCAAGGGGAAGCTGTACCCTGGAAACCCACGCGCGACGAGCAAGTTGACCGGAAAAAGGGTAAACATGATGAACGTGATGATAACGAATGGTTCGCGGCCGTAGCGATCGGCATAGTGCGACGCAGGAATGATGCACAACGTCGCCGCCAGCATTTCCACAGCTGTAAGGACACCAATTTCTTTCGCACTGACGCCGATGTAATCCATCGCGAAGATCACGACCCAGGCGTATGGAATCCGTTCGCAGAATCGAATCAGGATGTCGCTCAAGAGCAGCCGTCGCATTGGCGAATTGAATTCACGCAAGCTTTGCCAAAAATTCCAAGGCTCCTCGGGCGCCAATTTGTCCTTCGGTTCATCGCGCAATTGCCGTTGCACAAGAATCGTGGCTCCGGAAAGAACGATTGAAATCACAAGCGCGATCCGGACGCCGCCGATCACGCCGAAGCGATCGATCAACAATCCACCAAAAAACGGCGCGATCATGATCGGTAATCGCTTGATCACCGATTGGACGCCGATGCCCATCGAGTGGCGATTTGCTTCCAGCGCTGCCGCGACAAGTGAAAATGTGGCCGGCAAAGAAAAACAGCTCCACGACAGAAACAGAAACATTCCCGCGATGACCGCTGCCCAATGCGGAACAAGAAGCACGAGCGCGTAGCCGACGATCGATACGACGTTGAAAGTGAGAAACGCGCGCCGATGTCCCCAAAGATCGACAATCACCCCACCGGGGTAGGCGTAAACTGCGCCAAGCAATGTGCGTAGCGCATCGTAAAGGCCGATGACAAAAACCGTCGCGCCAAGTACCTGCAGAAATTTCGGGACGAACCGCATCCAGAGTTCTTCGCCCGCGCCGATGACAAAAATGGCGAGAAGGAGGACAACGAGATTGCGTTTCAGCCCGAAAAACTCCGCGAACCTGCGCGCGAGGCTTACCTTCTGCTCGTCTGGCGTTTGCATTCCGTGTAGAGCGCGTCGTAAACCACGAATTCGCGCTCGAGAATTTCGTGATCGCTCAATCCAAGCGCGCCGAAGCCGGCGGCGATCCAGCGCAAGCCTTCACCGGCCGGGTGTGGTTCCTTCGGGCGCGAATCCCCGGCGCGCACGATCTCACCGAGCAGAATGAGCGCGGGATCTCTCAGGTTGTATTTCTTCAGGATCGAATTGAATGAGACGTCTTCACCGTGATGACCGAGCTCGCAGTTGGGCACGTCGAACACGATCCCGTCCTCGATCTTTGACCAATCCGTGCGGTGTGGCAGAAAAACAAACTCCGACTCTGGATCGACAAATTTGCGGATGAGCCACGGACAAGCAACGCGGTCCACTTTAATTTTCTCGCGTGTGATCCATTTCATGCGGCGAAACCGAATGTTAATCGTGGACGTTCGAACCTGACCAGCTAATCTCGCCGCATGAGCTCATGGTTCTGGTACGCAGTTGCTGCGGCTATTCTTTACGGGGCGCATCAAATCTTCACGCGACTTGCTTCTGAGCGTATCGGTGATGGCCTCGGCGGCTTTGTTGTCGAAGCCAGTGCCGCATTGTCGATTTTAATTTATCTTGCGATTCTTTGGTTCAGCGGGCGATGGAACCAAAAATTCAGTGGCGCCGGGTTTAATTATTCGTTGCTGACGGGCGTCTGCGTCGGTGCCGGTACCATCGCGTTCTTTTTACTCTTCCAAAGAGGCGGGCCCCTTTCAGCCGTGCCTGCGATTCTAGCCGGCGGCGCCGCCATTATGGCCATCGCCGGGATTTTGTTTTTCCATGAAGCGCCGTCGTGGCAACGCTTTCTCGGTGTCGCCTTCGCGATCGTCGGGTTGTTCTTGCTCCGTCGATAACCGGCGAGATCAACCAAGGGACAAGCAACTCTATCGACTTTGATTTTCTGGCGCGTGATCCATTTCATAATCTACATTTTTTAGAGAGGAGTGAGAAGTGACTGCAGCAGCGGGCTCGCGGGAGCGCCGTAAAGCTCGTCCCATCCGCCTCGCTGCACGATCTGTCCATTCTCGAGCACGAGCGCCTGCTCGGGGCACAGTCGCTTGAGAACCTCGGCTTGATGGTCGACAGCGATCATGCTGAAACCCAG
>Ga0209577_10001015_pt1 | contig 28098 bp, 16 predicted proteins | sample GraSoiAngelo_109_FD_185874 | JGI IMG/M metagenome (GOLD analysis project Ga0209577, IMG submission 185874) | Grasslands soil microbial communities from the Angelo Coastal Reserve, California, USA - 14_0903_12_20cm (SPAdes) (version 2) | ecosystem: Environmental > Terrestrial > Soil > Grasslands...
CGTACCGCCGCTTCGTCCAGATGTACGGAGACGTGGTCTTCGATTTGGGCAAGGAGCCGTTCGCCGAGGTGCTCGAGGAGTTCAAGAAGCGGCGGCGGGCGGAGCGTGACATCGACCTGCCGGCCGACGATCTCGCGGCGCTGGTGCACGAGTTCAAGTCGATCATTCAGGCCAAGCGCGGCGTCCCCTTCCCCGACGAGCCCTTTGCCCAGCTGTGGGGCGCGATCGAGGCGGTGTTCAAGAGCTGGCGCACGCGCCGGGCGGTGGACTACCGCAAGGTGAACGGCATTCCGGACGACCTCGGGACCGCGGTGAACGTCGTCGCCATGGTGTACGGCAACATGGGTGACGACTGCGGCACCGGGGTGGCGTTCACGCGCGACTGCCGCACCGGCGAAAACGTGCTGAACGGCGACTTCCTCGCCAACGCGCAGGGCGAGGATGTCGTGTCGGGTGCCCGCACGCCGGAGCCAATTGCCAAAATGAAGCGCGGCGCGCTCGCCAAGGTATACCGCGACCTCGAGCGGATCGCGACGAAGTTGGAGCGTCACTTCCGGGACGTCCAGGACATCGAATTCACCTTCGAGCATGGCCGGCTGTTCATGCTGCAGACGCGCCGGGCGCAGCGCACCGGGCTCGCCGCGGTGCGGAGCGCCGTCGAGATGGTGGACGAGGGCCTGATCACGCCCGACGACGCCGTGCAGCGCGTGCCCCCGCAGGATCTCGACCAGCTGTTTCACCCCATGGTCGATCCGCGGGCCAGCGTGACCGTGGTGGCCAAGGGCCTGCCGGCGTCGCCCGGGGCGGCGATCGGCGAGGCGGTGTTCGACGCGGACGAGGCGGAGACGCTCGCGAAGGGCGGCCGCAAGGTGATTCTCGTCCGGCCCGAGACCTCGCCCGAAGACTTTCACGGCATCGTGGCGGCCCAGGCGGTGCTCACCGCCCGCGGCGGCATGACGAGCCATGCAGCGGTCGTGGCGCGCGGCATGGGCAAGACCTGCGTGGTGGGCGCTACCGACATCGAGGTCGATCCCCACGCTGGACGGCTGCGCGCTAACGGCAGGGTCGTGAAGAAGGGTCAGGTGATCACCGTGGACGGCACCACGGGGCGCGTGATCCTGGGGGCGGCGAAACTGGTCGAGCCCAAGGTCGGGGTCCACTACACCAAGCTGATGGCCTGGGCGGACGAGCGGCGGCGGCTGCGGGTGCGCGCTAACGCGGACATTCCGGCGGACGCGCAGCGGGCCCGCGAGTTCGGCGCCGAGGGGATCGGGTTGTGTCGCACCGAGCACATGTTCTTCGAGGGCGACCGCATCACCGCCATGCGCGAGATGATCGTGGCCCCCGACGAGCCGGGGCGCCGCACCGCGCTCGCTAAACTGCTCCCGATGCAGCGTGCCGACTTCGAGGGCCTGTTCGAGGCGATGAGCGGGTATCCGGTGACGATCCGCCTGCTCGATCCACCGCTGCACGAGTTTCTGCCGCACGGCAAGGCGGAGGTCGCGGGGCTGGCGCGCGCCATGAACGTGCCCGCGGCGCGCCTCGAGCGCCTGGTGGCCTCGCTCGTCGAGGCGAACCCGATGCTCGGGCACCGCGGCTGCCGGCTCGGCATCACCTATCCCGAGATCACCGAGATGCAGGCGCGGGCGATCTTCGAGGCGGCGTGCCGGGTGGTGAGCCGCGGGGAGAAGGTGACCGTAGAGGTGATGATCCCGCTCGTCGCGCTGGTCGAGGAGCTGCGGCGCCAGACCGACATCGTGCACCGGGTGGCGCGGGAGGTGTTCCAGGCCGAGGGTCGCGCGGTGCCCTATCTGGTCGGGACGATGATCGAGCTACCGCGCGCCGCGCTCACCGCCGACGAGATCGCGAAGGAGGCTGACTTCTTCTCGTTCGGGACCAACGATCTCACGCAGACGACGTTCGGCCTGTCGCGCGACGACGCCGGGCGGTTCCTGCCGTTCTATATCGAGCACGGCATCCTGAAGGATGATCCGTTCCAGGTGCTCGATCAGGACGGCGTCGGCAAGCTGATCGAGCTCGCGGTGCGGCTGGGCCGGGGCAGTCGCAACGAGCTGAAGATCGGTATCTGCGGCGAGCACGGCGGCGAGCCCGCGTCGGTAAAGTTCTGCCACCATGTGGGGATGAACTACGTGTCGTGCTCGCCGTTCCGCGTCCCCATCGCGCGGCTCGCGGCGGCGCAGGCGGCGCTCGAGGAGCAGGGGGTGATCAACCGGACGAGGGCGACTGTCTAGGGGCTCGGGATTAGGGGCTCGGGGCTCGGGTGCGCGCTTGGAGACTCTTCCGGAGGCCACCCAGCATACGTCCAACCTGGTCGCAAACCTCCAACAGATGTTCTGCCTGCGCCCGAGAGAGAAATGCTAGCCGTGCGCTAAGGACTAGTTGGGTCTCGATCTCGGAGAGTGACCCGCTTGCGATGACGAGATGGCGGACATAATCGCGGCGGGACCGAGGATGACCTTCGGCGATGTTCGACGCGACCGAGACCGCGGCTCGTCGCAACTGGCTCACGAGCCCGTAACGTTCGTGCTCGGGGAATCGCTCCGTCGCACGATACGTCTCTTCAGCGAGGTCCATCGATTGCTGCCAGACTCGGAGGTCGCGGTAGCTCCGCACGGGAGCAGTGACGGCAGCGGGCGTGGACACACGGCCGAGCAACGCGTCACCCATTCGTTGCGAGACGTCTCATTGTGTTGCGGAAATGGGGCTCGGGATCTGCACCCCCGAGTCCCGAGCCCCGAGTCCCTACCCTCTAGTGAGCGCCGCACCGATCAGGAGCGCGATTACGAACTGGATGGACGCCGCCGTGTAGGCGACGCCCTTCGAGGCCTTGTGGGTCACCACGATTCCTGTCGCCGTCAGGAACACGCCGTACAACGTGAACGGGTTGATGCCGCGCAACAGGCCCAAGGTGAAGCCCTTCGCGTCGGGCGCGAGCAGGTCGAGGCCGAGGGACGGCTGCAAGTCCAGCATGCTCGTGACCGAGCCAGGGCCCCGCATCATCAACACGACCACGCCGATCACCTGAAGCAGCGAGTAGGTGAACGCCGCGTAGGTGGCCACGCTGAGCAGTGTCGCGAATTTGCCTTCGCCGCCCAGGACCGATGTGCTGACCCACAGGATCAGCGCATTGACGACCAGGAACAAGCCGAAGAAGATCGGGGCGATCACGATGCCCACGGCCGCGAACTTCATCCCCGTCTGGGCCTGCTCGGGCGTCATGTTGGGCGTCGCCGCGAACTGCGCGGCGAGGGCGGCCTTGGTGTAGGGCAGCTGCAGCGCCGTGATCACCACGGTGATGACGGCGAGGGCGAGGAACGGGGCGAGGAAGCGCGGTCTCTCCCGCACCCGCTCGAATACGGCCGTCGGCTCGAACAGGACCCGCACCAGATCGAGGACTGCGCCCATCACGACCTCCCGCACGAAAGGTTCGCCTTCCCGGACGGCTGGGACGGCGCCCAATATACGGGAATCGATGGTCGCGGCTAGGCGACTAACCCCCGGTCCGAAACTCCACGGGGAACTCGATCAGCACACGAACAGCCCGTCCGCGAACCCGTCCACCGCGGAAGCGCGCCTGCAGGAGGGCGTTTCTCGCGGCCTGATTGAACCCGGGGTGGGGACTTTCGACCACCTGCACTGAGGCCGGCTCGGCTCGGCCCGTCGTGTCGATGATGGCGCGCACTAGCACACGCCCTTCAATCCTGGCCTGCCGCAGCAGCGGGGGGTACCGGAGCGGCGGTCCTGACAGGAACGCGGGCCGCTCATCTACCATCGACTCGGTGGATACGTCGCCGGACCCTTGGGCCTGCTTCAACTTCTTCCAGTAGACGACTACCGCGCCCCTGTACTCCGTGTCGGCGCATCCACCTGAGGACAACTCGCTGGCCTGGAACGCCGGTACCAGTCGGTCTACGACGGCGAGACAGTCACCGTCGCGCGGCTCGCGAACTCCTGCGGCGTGGCCGATCACACGATCTTGCGCGTCCAATACGAACGCGACGGCCGTGCCTGGGAGGGGGTGTACGAACACCTCGGGGTGATACTGATGCGCAAGAGTTATGGCCCACTCCTGACGGGCTCTGGGCGTCTGGCGCTGGATTGGGCCTCGTTGGGCAACGACAGCTGGCAAGTTCCGGAGCGACTTCCAATACACGACTACGGGGAACATTTCGGCCTTGGCAACACTGACGCCGGGACAGGGCCCTCCGACACACGCATATTCGCGAGTGCTCGACGTCCCAGCGCACCCGCTTGAGGACCACTTGCTGGTTTGGAACGTCGGCACCAGACGGTCGACCACTTCCAGGCACCCGGCATCGCCCGCTTCCCGGACGCCCGCGGCATGACCGATCACGCTGTCCCTGGCATCGAAGATGAACGCGACGGCGGCGCCACGGAGCGGGTGCGCGAACACCTCCGGGTGGTACTGGTGCGCGAGGCGTCCGAGGTATGCGGCACTCGGCGAGTACGGTCCTTGTGCCGTTTCCACAGCGGCTGACGCGTCACGCGCGGCCCTCAGCCCGACCGGACGCGGAGCCTCGCACGCGGCGATGATTACAGCGACCGCGACCATGCTCGCCGCGGTCGCACCCGCCCAGCGCCAGCGTGGCAAGGCCGTGGCCATGCGGCGGACCCGTCGCCCGAGGAACGAGATCGGTTCGCCCAGCGCGGGTGCACCCAACGGCAGCCGGGCTCGACGCTGTCCGACCCGTAGCAGGAGCTCGGCGTACTCCGGTGTGTCACCGCCGCGCGCCAGCACGCGGGCATCGCAATCCATCTCCACCGCCAGACGCAGCCGCCGTACCTGCCACCACAGCGCCGGGTTCCAGGGCGCCAGCACGAGCAACGCTGCTCCCGCGGCGCGCAGCCAGGGATCATGTGCCCGAACGTGTTCGTCCTCGTGCAGCAGCATCAGGCGTCGCTCGCCCGAGCGGAGCTCGAGCGACCACGCGGGGAGGACGACCTGCGGGCGCCACACGCCCACCACAGCCGGGCCGACGTTTTCGGACACGAGCACGGTCCGACCGTCCAGGGTCGTGACCCGCCAGCGGCGGCGCCATGCCGCTAAGCGGAGGCCGGCGCCGAGCAGGGCGAGCGCCACCGCCCCGGCGGAAAGGCCCCACGCCCATGTGAGTGCGGCGTCGAGATCGCCGACGGAGAAGGACCGCGTCGGCGGCGGAAGCACGCCACGCGGCTGCTGCGACGTGATCGGTCCGGTGGCGAGGGGTTGCGCCAGCGGGAGCGGCAGCGCGCCGAACGCACTCGGTCGAAGCCACGCCGCGGCTGGGACGAGATACGAGCCCGCGAGGGCCACGACCCAGGCCCAGCGCGTGGCCCGCCCGGCCAGGTGCAGACCTCGCTCGAGCGCTTCGCCCACCACGACGAACAGGATGGCGATGGCGACGCAGTACAACATCCAGGCGGCGATCATGGTTGCTTCTCCCGGAGCCGATCCGCCAGCAGCTTGCGCAGGCGGCGCAGCTCCTCCTCACTGAGGTTCTTGTCGGATACCAGCTGGGTCAGGAGCAGCTCGGGCGAGCCGTCGAACACCTTGTCCATCAGGCGGCGGAGTGCCGTGCGACCGGCGGCTTCCCGTTTGACCAGCGGCTTGTAGCGGTGCGCGCGGCCGTCTTCGGTGTGACTCACGTATCCCTTTTGCTCGAGCGTACGGAGGACGGTGAGGACGGTCGTGTAGGCGAGGTCGTCGGCAATCCGCTCGCGAACTTGGGCGACGGTGGCCGGCCCCACGTCCCACAGCACGCTCATCACGTCGAGCTCTCGATCGGTGAAGCTGATGCGCACGGCAGACCTCATCTACTAGCGTTGTAGTAGATGATATGGAACGGCGGAGGTTTGTCAACTAGTTCTTTAGTAACAGCCCGTGGCAGGAACGCAACGGGGAGGTTGCGTCGGAGCAACCTCCCCAACCTCCACAACCTCCCTAACCTGCTTTAGATGGAGGCGCGGGGAATCGAACCCCGGTCCGAGAATGACTCCGCTACCGCTCCTACGTGCGTAGACGAGGCTTGTGGTCTCGCCACCGCGGCGCCTCGCCGGCCACGGCAGCGACGAGCCCTTAGAAACTCTTACGCGACCCGTTCGGGCCCCAGGTCACGCCAGCCCGATTTTGCGATACGTGAGCGCCGCCTCAGGCGGGCTGCCACTCACGCAGGTGCGTGAAGCCGAAGCTTACGCAGCCAGTGCCAGGTTTGAATTGGCAGTTGTAAAAGTTGCCAGTGGTTTTACCAGGTGACTGACGACCTGGGCACGCAGCGATAGTCTCGTCGAACCCGTCGAAGCCTTTCGCCCCCGACGACGTACGTTAGTGACCTACAACGACTTTTTCAACTAAACCGCAAGCGCTCTGAGACGTAACGACTCGCTGCGGCGGCGTCCAGCCGCCCCCCTGCCAGGCCGACATGGCCATCGGGACGCAAGAGATAGAAAGAACGCCCGGGAATCTTGGCGCGCGCCAACTCCCGGTCGTTGGTCGGATCGACGGGCACTTCATGGACGCGCAGCTGATCGCCGAGCTCGGCGATGCCGGTCCGAGGCGCCGCTTGTCCGAACACCAGTAGAGCGAATCGCGTATCGTCGAGCTTGCCGTACAGGTCCTCGACCGGGCCGTTCGGCTGGAACTTGAGCCGCAACCACGGGAAGCGATCGCCGGCATGCGGCGCGTCTTCGGGCAGGCCCGCCAGCGCCTCCGAGAGCGGACTGGCGCGGTAGCGGATACCGGTCTGAGAGATGGCGCGAAAGAAGATCCGTCGCACGGCGGTGGTACGCAGGGCCAGCCCCATGAGCTTCGGCATGACCCGCGTGCGCAGCAGCCCGGCCAGCCAGCTGTCGGAGACCACGATCGAGAAGAACCGGTCCGTGCGCTTGAGCAGGTGGTTGGCGACCGGAAGCCGCTCGGCTTCGTAGGAGTGGACCAGCGCCGCCCCTGCGCGTCCCGACACGACGAGCGCGAGCTTCCACGCCAGGTTGTATGCATCCTGCAGCCCGGTGTTCATACCCTGCCCCCCCACCGGACTGTGAATGTGCGCCGCGTCGCCCAGCAGGAAACAGCGCCGGTCGTGAAACCGGGCCGCGCGCCGGTGATGGATCCGGTAGGTGGAGTACCAGTTGCACGCCTGGAAGGACAGCTCGGTCCCCACCTCGTGACGTAGCGTGGGAACGGTTTCCTCGAATGTCAGGTTGTCTCGCCCCCGCAGGTGAGGGGGTAAGATGCCCACGATTCGCCAATGATCGGTCCCACGCATCGGGAAGAGCAGGTGAAATCCGCGGCGCCAGAGATACACGTTGAGGACGTCGGGAGCCATCGATCCGGTCATCTGGACATCGGCGACGAAGAACACATGCTGGTACGGCGCGCCCTCGAACGGGATCCCGCTGAGGTCGCGCACCGTGCTGCGCGCCCCATCGCAGCCGGCGAGCCAGGGAACCCTGGCTTCGCTCTTCGACCCGTCCGCGTTCTTGAGGGTCGCCGTCACGTGATCGCCGTCCTGCGCGAGGCCCACCAGCTCGGTGTTCCACTCTACCGCCATTCCCTGGGCGCGCAGGGCATCCCCGAGCAGCCGTTCATTATCATCTTGCCCCAGGACCAGGAGGAAGGGATAGGGACTCAGATCGCGCCCGATGTCACCGAGCGGGATGCGCGCCGCCCGACGCCCCTGAGCCCACAGGGCGGCGCCGTCGGCACGCTGGCCGAGCGCGACCGCCCGCTCGGCCAGCCCCAAGTGCGCGTAGATCTCCAGCGTGCGTGCCTGCACGCCCAACGCCCGCGACTCGCGCGCCGGACCGGCGTGCCGGTCGATGATCCGCACCCGCACGCCGCGCCGGACCAGCTGGTTCGCGAGCATCAGCCCGGTGGGGCCGGCTCCGACGACGAGGACATCCGTATCCGTTTTCACGAAGGTTGGGAGCCTCGGGTCACGGCTCGCGCCATTTCGCCCCCATGCCCGCGATGAACTCGTCGGCGACCTCCGGGCCCCAACTGCCAGCGGCGTAATTGGGAAAGTGGTCGGGTCGTTTGCGCTCCCAGTGCTCGATGATGGGATCCACAACCGACCAAGCCGCCTCGACCTCGTCCGACCGGGTGAACAAGGTCGCATCGCCGAGCATGCAATCCAGGAGTAGCGTTTCGTAGGCTTCGTGTCCCGCCTCGCCGAACGCCTCGTGGTAGCCGAAGTCCATGTCGACCGACACCATGCGCACGTCCACGCCCGGCACCTTGACCTCGAAGCGCAGCGAGATGCCTTCGTCCGGCTGCACCCGGATGGCGAGGATATTGGGCTCGAGCCGTCCCGCGGGCGGCAGTGGGAACATGAGGTGCGGTGGCTGCCGAAACTGAATCGCGATCTCCGTCGCGCGTCGCGGCATGCGTTTGCCGGAGCGCAGGTAGAACGGCACGTCCTGCCACCGCCAATTGTCGACCATGAAGCGCGCGACCGCGTAGGTGGCCGTGCTCGAGTCCGCGGCGACGTCCGGCTCCTCGCGATACCCCGGGACGGCCTGGCCGTTGAGCGTCCCCGAACCGTATTGTCCCCGCACCAGGTAATCGTGCACCTCGGAGGGCGTGATGGGACGGATCGCGCGTAACACCTTCACTTTTTCATCGCGCACGGCATCGGCGCTGAATCTGATCGGCGGCTCCATGGCCGTGAGCGTCAGCAGCTGGAGCAGGTGATTCTGGAACATGTCGCGCACCACGCCGGCTTCCTCGTAGTAGCGCCCCCGATGCTCGACCCCCACGCTTTCGGCCGCCGTGATCTGCACGTGATGCACGTGCTGGCGGTTCCATAACGGCTCGAAGATCGAGTTGGCGAATCGGAACACCAGCAAATTCTGGACGGTTTCCTTGCCGAGATAGTGATCGATGCGATAGACCTGATGTTCGGCGAAGGCCTGGCGTACCACGGCGTTCAACGCGCGCGCGCTCTCGAGGCTGTGGCCGAACGGCTTCTCGATGATCACCCGCACCCACGCGGGCGCCCTGGGACCCTGCTCTTGGGGCGCGACGCCGCTTGCGTGGAGGTGACGGATTACTTGCGGGTACACGCTGGGCGGAATTGCCAGATAGAACAGGCGGCCCCGTGTCGCGGGGCCCGGGCCGTCCCCGTCCACCGCCTCCAGCCGCGTTCGAAGCGCGGCGTAGGTCTGCGCGTCGTCCAAGTCCCCGGCCACATAGAACAGGCGCTCGCACAGGCTGTGCGCGACGTCAGGCTTGCCGCCGTCGGCCGCGAACTCGTCCAGCGCCTGCCGCATCGCCGCCCGGAACGACGTGTCGTCGAGACGCTCTCGCGCGACGCCGATCACGGCGAAGCTGGGCGGGAGGAGGCCGTCCTGGCGGAGGTGATACAGTGCGGGGACCAGCTTGCGGCGTGTGAGGTCGCCTCCGGCGCCGCAGATGACGAGCGTGCACGGCTCCGCCGTCTTCGACGCGAAGGCCGCCGGGCGTTGCGCGTCGGCGATGCGCGCGGCCACGGAGAGCCGCGGGCTCATGCCGACTTCACCGCGTGACCGCCGAACTCGTTGCGAAGCGCCGCGATCACCTTGGCGCCGAACGACTCCGCCTGCCGCGATCGGAAACGGGTCAACAGCGACAGGGTGATGACCGGGGCGGGGACGTCGAGATGCATCGCCTCCTCCACTGTCCAGCGGCCCTCCCCCGAATCCTCGACGAACCCCTTGATCGTCGTGAGATCGGCGTCCTTTTCGAAGGCCCGCGCGGCCAGCTCGTTGAGCCAGGAGCGTACCACGCTCCCATGGTTCCACAGGTTGGCGATGTGGCACAGATTGAGCTTGAAGTCCTTCGAGGCATGCAGGATCTCGTAGCCTTCCGCATAGGCCTGCAGCATCCCGTACTCGATGCCGTTGTGCACCATCTTCACGTAGTGCCCCGCGCCGGCAGGCCCGACGTGCGCGTAGCCGTCCGGCGGCGCCAGCGTCTTGAAGATCGGCTCGCAGTGGCGGAAGGCCGTCGTGGACGCGCCGATCATCAGACAGTAGCCGACCGTGAGGCCCCAGATGCCCCCGCTCGTCCCCGCGTCGACGAACTCGATGCCCTTCGCGTCGAGCGCCTTCGCCCGCCGCATCGAATCGCGGAAGTTCGAGTTGCCGCCATCGATCACGATGTCCCCGCGGGTGAGATGAGGCGCCAGCTGCTCGATCGTGCTCTCCACGGCCGGTCCGGACGGCACCATCACCCAGGCGACCCGCCGGCCGCCGAGCTGCCGGCAGGCATCGGCGAGGTCGTGCGCGCCCTTCGCCCCGAGCTGTACGTGGGCCTGGATCGCTTCGGGGCTGCGGTCGTAGACCACGACCTCGTGCCCTCCCTGGAGCAGCCGTCGCACCATGTTGCCGCCCATGCGGCCCAACCCGATCATCGCCAGTTGCATTGCCGCTCCTCCTTGAAGAAGACGTGCGTGATCGTCACCGCTCGAGCAGCGCGAGGCCGTCGATCCGAACGGCCGGCCGACCGCGCCCCCGCAGGGCGCGCAGGTCGCCCTCCGCCTGCGCCGCCTCCAATTGGCCGAACGTGTAGGGCATGCCGGGGATGGCGACGTCCCGATCGGGCCGCTCGGTGATCTGCAGGAAATGGCCGACCGGCAGGCCGCCCTTGTGCAGCTGCCCAGTCGAATGCAGGAAGCGAGGGCCGTAGCCGAGCGTCGTCGCGACCTTGAGCCGGTCGCGCAGCCTTGCTCGGACGGCCTCCAACCGCCGGTCGTTCTGCGGGGTGGGCGGCAGGTAGGCCATCAACGCGAGATAGTCGCCCGGTCGAACGGCGGCCAGAAATCGCTCGAGCTCGGGGGCGGTGGCCGGGGGCGCCGGGGGCGCCGGGGGTTGCTTGCCGGCGAGCACGTCTTTGGTGTTTTGCTTGCTCTCGGCGACGTTGGGTTGGTCGAACGCATTGATGCCCAGAATGGCTCCCGCGACCGCCGTCGCAAACTCCCAGCGGAAGAACTCCTGGCCGAGATCGTAGCGGTCCTCGAGGGCCAGCCGCACGACCGGGTGGCCCGCGGCCTTGAGGGCGCCGAGCCGGGGATCCGTGGCGTCGTCCGCCCCCTGCTCCCCCGCGAGCGTCAAGACCACGAAGAGGCGGTCGCGCCCGTACACCTCGGGCGGACCCAGCGGCTCCTCGGCCACGGGCAGGAGCCCCTTCCCTTCTTTCCCGGTGCTCTCCGCGATCAGTTGCTCGACCCAGAGGCCAAAGCTGCCGATCCCGGGCGACGAGACGAACGTCGCCTTGTTGCGGCCCGCGAGTGCGGCCTCCGCAAGTACCGCCCCGAGCCACGCGGCGGGGTTCTGGCGTGCCGGAACCCACGCCGCGCAAGCCTCGGCCATGCGATGCGCCCGATGCAGCAGCTGGCCCACGTCGATCCCGATGAGAGCCGCCGGAACGAGCCCGAAGTAGGACAGGGCGGAATAGCGACCGCCGATGTCCTTCGGGTTCAGGAACGCGCGGCGAAATCCCCGTTCGGTGGCGAGCCGGGCGAGCGGCGTGTCGGGATCCGTGATGGCGACGAACTGCACGCCACGACCGCCGGCGCGCTCCCAGAAGTAGCGGTACAAGCAGTCCGTCTCCTGCGTCGTCCCGGACTTGCTCGAGACCAGGAACAGCGTGCGTTCCAGATCCCCGCCCGGGAGCGCCGCGGTCACGGCGCGTGGGTCGGTGCTGTCGAGCACCGCGAGCGCCGGGTAGCCTGTCCGCCGCCCGAACGTGCGCCACAGCACTTCCGGCGCCAGACTCGATCCTCCCATGCCACACAGCACAACGCGGTCGAACTCCCGTCGTATCTCGTCGGCGAACGTGGTCAATGACTTGACTTGCGGCGCCATCATCTCGCCCACGTTGAGCCATCCCAGCCGGTCGCTGATCTCGGGAGTATGGGGATCGGGCTTCCATACGGTCGGGTCCCGGCCCCAAATACGCTTGGGCACGTCGGCGCGCTCCAACTCCACCAGCCGCCGCGCCACGGACTGGTCGAAGGCCCGCAGCTCGACGGAGTGACGCGGCGGTGCCGCCGCCGCGAGCGTCTTGCGCTTGGCGGCGATCACGCCAAGCAGCGTCTCGAAGGAGTGGGCGAACTTCTCGACCCCCTCCCGTTCGAGCACGCGGGCGACGTCATCGAAGTCGATCGCGACCGCCCGCAGGCCATCCATGACGCGCTGCGCTTCAGCGGCGTCGCCGGCAAGGGTCTCCCTCACGGTGCCGTGGTCTTCGAACAGCTGGAGCGTCTGCGGCGGTAACGTGTTTATCGTGTCCGCGCCGATCAGCGAATCCACGTAGAGAACATCCGAATAGGCCGGGTCCTTGGTCCCGGTGCTGGCCCACAGCAGGCGCTGGGGCTTCGCCCCGCTCGCGGCCAGTGCCCGCCAACGCGGGCTGTCCAGTAGGTCGCGGAACCACGCGTAGGCGAGCCGCGCGTTCGCGATTGCGATCTTGCCGCGCAAGGCCGAGGGTCTCGCGCCCGTCGCGTCGAGGCGACGGTCTACTTCCGTGTCGACGCGACTCACGAAGAACGAGGCGACCGATGCGACCCGGTCGATCGCCTGCCCGGCTTGGCGTCGCGCCTCGAGGGCTCGCAGATACGCCTCGGCGACCTGCCGGTAGTGCTCGAGCGAGAACAGCAGCGTGATATTGACGTTTATGCCGTCGGTCAGGAGGCGCTCGATCGCCGGCCATCCCTCGCGCGTCCCGGGCACCTTGATCATCACATTGGGCCGGTCCACTGCTGCCCACAGGCGACGCGCCTCTCCAATCGTGCCCGCGGTGTCGCGCGCGAGCGTCGGCGACACTTCGAGCGAGACGAATCCATCGGCCCCCTGGGACGCGTCATAGACGGAGCGAAACAGGCCCGCGGCGGCACGCACGTCGTCGACGGCCAGGAGGTCGAAGATCTCGCGGTCGGTCCGGGGTGAGGCGGCGACCCGGGACAGGGCATCGTCATAGTCGGTGCTGCCGCCGATCGCGTGCTCGAAGATCGTCGGGTTGGACGTCATGCCACGCAGGCCGTCATCGATCATTCGTTGCAGCTCTCCGGACTCGAGCATTCCCCGTCGCAGGTAGTCGAGCCACACGCTCTGCCCGAGGTCCAGTAGAGCCTGCAGACGGGTCTTGGAAACGACTTTCGACATACGTACTTCCTCGGATTTGGTCCGTGTCATGGGAGCCTGGCCGCCACGGCCGCGGCTCCCAGCAGCGCGACGTGCGGGTTGATGATGACGTGCAGCGGTACGCGCGCGATGAAGTCCGACAGCCGTCCCTTGTCGCGGAACGCCCGCAGGAAGGGCCCGTCTCGCAGGTGATCCACGATGCGTGGGGCAATCCCACCTCCGATGTAGACCCCCGCGCGGGCGAGCACGGTGAGGGCGAGATCGCCCGCCGCAGCCCCGAGCGCATCGACGAACAGGTCGAGGGTGTGGCGGCACAGGGCGTCGCTCCCCGCCGTGGCGTGCCGGAAAATGACCGCCGCGGGATCGCCCCGCTCGATCTCCGCGCTGACCGCCGGATTCTCCGCGGCGGCGCCGGAGCTCGCGAGGTACCGGTACGTTGCCAGGATCCCCGGCCCCGAGAGCACGCGCTCGCTCGACACCCGTCCATATTCGCGCTCGAGGGACCGGGCCAGTCCTTCCTGCCGCTCGCCGCGGGGGGCGAGTCCAGCGTGCCCTCCTTCGGAGCCGTGCACCTCGTAGCGATCACCTCGCCACGTGAGGAATCCCACACCCAGGCCGGTTCCGGCTCCGATGAGCCCGATGGGCGCGTGCGCCTTGGGCTCGCCGGGCTGCAGCGTCACTACGTCCTCGGCGCGCAGCAATGCGATGCCGTGGCCGATCGCGGAGAAATCGTTGATGAGTGCGGTGGAGGCGATCGCGATGTCGGCGGCCAGGGCGCCGGCGTCCACTCGCCACGGAAGGTTGGCCGCACGGCAGTCGTCCTCCATGGCCGGGCACGGCACGCCGATGCAGGCACGCTCCGGTTGCGCGCCGACCTCCGCGCCGAAGGTCCGGACGATCGGGGCGAGCCCCGGGTATGCTTGGCTGGGGTAGGTTCGCTGCTCTCGAATGGTCGCCCGACCATCCGACACGTCCACCAGCGCCAGCCGCGCATTGGTGCCACCCACGTCGCCGGCAAGGACGATCATGGGACCGGCCGCACCAGTCGCGCCGCCGCGGCCCGATCGAGAAACCACACGCCGTGCCGGGCCAGGACCGCGGGGATCTCACTCGCCGGCGCGTCGCTCTCGAGCGCCCGGGCGACGGACGCCGCCTTTTCCTCGCCCGTGACGAGCACCGCCACGTGGCGGGCCGCGGCGATGACGGGGGGGGTAATGGTCATGCGCCGGCGGGGAGGGTTGGGGCAGTCGACGACCACCACACGGCGGTGTCGCTCCGTGAGGGCCGGTGAGCCGGGGAAGAGTGACGCCGTGTCCCCGTCAGCACCGATGCCAAGGACCAGCACGTCGAGCGCGGCGGGCAGCTGGCGGTCGTAGTCCGCGGCCGCCGCGTTCAAGTCGCGGCGCTCTCCCTCCATGCGGTGAAGGCGCGCGTCCGGGATCGCAACGCGTCCGAGCAGCGCCTCCATCGCCATACGGAAGTTGCTGTCGGCGTGGTCGGGCGGCACGGCGCGCTCGTCGCCGAAATAGACATCCACGCGGTTCCAGTCGACACGACCGGCGAGGTCAGGCCCCGCGAGCGCGGCGTACACCGGTCGCGGCGTCGCGCCCCCCGAGAGCGCGATGGCGCATTGCCCGCGGGCGAGGAGCACATCTGCCATCGTCTCCGCCAGCCACGCGGCGGCGCGGCGCGGCAGCGCTTCCGCGGGCTCGATGACGAGCCGTTCCGGCCGCACGGCTAGCACTCGGTCACGTGTGGGCGGGAGTCGGCCCCGCCGCGGACGGCATGTCCGCGTCGGGGATCGCCGAGAGGCGGTCGGTCAGCCGCGCCGTGCGCGCCCCCAGCTGTCCGCACTCCGGGCAACGGTTCAAGTGGGCGGTGCGGTCCACGTACTCCCGCACCGCGCGTACGTACGCGGCATGACTCCAGGTGAGCGGCGAGACCGATAGCGGCTCGCCCGTGTAGGGATGCAGCTGCTCCGCCATCACCCCCGAGGGCAAGGCGCGTCGGGCGGCCCACTCGATCAGCTCGAGGCCCCGCGCGAGGTCCTCGACGGTGTGGGCGCGCAGCAGGCGGTAGCGCGCCAGCCACAGGGTGCTAATGAACCACGGGTTGCCCGGCACGCGTTTCGTGTCTTGCCGCTCGACCTGGTGGTAGGCGTCGTTCTCATAGCGCGCCAGGCCGCCGATGTCGGTGTGCACCCACAGCCGCTCTTCGACCTGGCGTATGGTCGACTCGGTGCGCGGATCATCGGGAGCGAGCGCGCCGAATTCCACCAGCCCAAGGAGGCTCGAGTCCACGGTCATATCGAGCGTGTACCCATTGGACCCGGGCGACGCCATGCGCGCGAAGCGCTGCTCCTGCTCGTTCCACAACACCGCGCCCAAGCCGTCGCGCATGCGCTCCGCGCCGGCCTGATAGCGGGCGGCCCGCTCGACCTCCCCGAAGGCGTCGGCCAGCCGGGCCGCGGCGCGCAGGCCGGCGATCACGGCCGCGACCGTGAAGGCGTGCACGCCCCACCGCTCTTCCCACAGGTCGTGCGACGGGAGCGGGAGGCCGGTCGCGGGATCGACGTATTCGAGGAGGAAGTCGGCCGGCCGCGTGACGAGCGCCCGGTAGAACGGCGCCGTCTCCTCGATGCGCTGGTACAGCTCGAAGTATTGCCACAACGCCCAGATGATCAGCGCGGTCTCGTCTTCCTGGATGGGGAGGACGGGCTTGCCGTCGCGCACATAGCCGTGCCACGACGACGCCAGGGTTCCGTCGGGATTGTACTTGTGCCGCACATACCCGAGCGGCGAGATGACGTGCGAGCAGAATTGCAGGAATTTCTCCGGCGCGCCCACGTGGCCGGCCCGCATCAGGGCCGCGGCGACCAGGGCGCCGTCGCGCGGCCACATATAGGAGTAGGTGTCGCGAGCGAACCCGATGATGTCCGTGTCGTTGGCCGCGGTGATCGCGCCGTCATGGTCGATCTGCGAGCGGATGATGAGCAGGCTCTGGTTGTAACGTTGGCCGATCAGCGGCGGCAGGGCGTCGAGACCACGCTGTTCCTTGCATACCCACAAGCGCCAGTAGTTGCGCGTCCGACGCAACAGCTCTCCTGGGGACTTGTCGCGCACGACGCGGTCGATGGTGGCCACCTCGCGGAAGTCCCGGCCCGCGGCCATCCAGTAGTCCGCCTCCGCCGAACCACGCGCCGGCACCGTAAGCGAAATGCCCAGGGTGGAATCCACCGAGCCCTGAGCGATGGGATTGCCCTGCAGCTCGCCGTCCTCGGCGTCTCGCCACGTTCCCTCCGCGCCGCGGACCTCCTTCGTCCCGCACGCGTACCGCCGCACGCCGATGTCCCGACCCACCGCGCAGTTCATGAGGAAATAGCGGTCGTCCTTGTAGTGGATCAGCGACTCCGTCTCGGGAGAGTAGAGCGCCGTGTCCCCGACCTCGTAGCCGCGGATGTGGAAGTCGTGATGGAAGAACAGCCGGATCTCGCGGGCGCGGTCCTCGAGATTGGTCACCTGGATGTGGCGCACCAGGACATTCTCGTAGAAGTCCACGGCGTCGTGACAGAGTAGCTCCACGCCGAGCGACTCGTGCCGGGCGCGCACCTCGCTCACCATGGAGTCGGCGTAGTAGCGTCGATCCGGCTGCCATTCCGGGCCCATCCAGCTGAACCGACCCGCCGCCCACACGCCGAACCGGAACGGATGCCCGGTGGCGTGGTTTTCCTTACCCACGTGGGGGTAGTAGATGTCCTGGATCAGGTAGTCGCGGCCGAACGCCACGAGCAGCTTGCCGTTCGAGAGCGGCAGGTCACGAGGCATGCGAGCCTACCCCCCTGCGCTCGAGCGCGTAGCGGTCGGCCAGGGCTTCCTTCAGGCGGTCAAACAGGTCAGCCATGAAGTCAAGATATGGACCGACTCGGGGCGCGGCGAGCGGTTACGTGTCCGAGGGCTCGTCCGCTCGGAACAGTTCGTTGAGCATGCGCTCCGGTCGGTCCAGGAATGCCTTGGTGACCTGGTAGTGCTCTGTGTCGACGTAAGCGATCTGCGACAGCCTCTTCTCTGCAAAGAGGTAGATGGTCGCTCCCGGGAAGCCCAGCAGGATAGGGGAGTGGGTCGCGATAATGAACTGCGAATTGCGCTGGACGAGGCGGTGCATCGCGGCCAACAGAGCCAGCTGACGGGCCGGAGACAGCGCGGCCTCCGGTTCGTCAAACAGATACACTCCGTTGCCGCGGAGCCGATGGAGCACGAGAGACAGGAAAGACTCCCCGTGCGATTGCGCATGCAGGACGCGGCCACCGTACTGATCGGCATCCCGGGGGTCTGTCGCCGACGCCACGTTATAGAACGACTCGGCCCTCAAGAAATACGAATCCGTGGGCGCGTCCCGGCTCTTGGTGAGGATCAGCGAGCGGAACAGCTCCGAATGCGTGGATCGCGTCGTGAACCGCTCGTGCTTGGTGCCGCCTTCCGGATTCAATCCAAACGCTACGGCGATTCCTTCGAGCAGCGTGGATTTCCCGGAGCCGTTCTCTCCGACGAAAAACGTTACGGGTGTTTCAAACCTCAGCTCGGTGAGATGGCGAATGGCGGGGACGGAGTAGGGATAGTCTTGCGGCGCGGCGCCGAGCACGCGCTCGCGGGCAACGGCCTGGATGAAGATGTTGGGAACCGTGGGCGCCAGCTTGGGACGGTGTTTCTTCATCTTTCAAGCGCGACCGGCCTCATCTCCGCGACGCTCGGTGGCGTCATCCTCTGCTATCTCGAGAAGGACCCCACGCGGCAGGTCGACTAGAACCTGACTTTCACAGCAAACCCGGGGGCGTCTAGACGCGGACCCACGCTAAAGCTCGATCGGTCGGACCGAATGAGCGCGCCTATGCCGCCACCGACCAGAAACCCCGCCGACCCGCCGAGAATGACCCCAGCCGCAATCGCGCCGGATCGGGCCTGGGCAGCAGTGCAGCTGTCAATGCACAATTCCGTAGTCGAACCGATCGCACCGCCGATGAGGGCACCGCTGAGCAGACCGATGCCAGCGCCTACCCAGAAATGGCCCCTGGTACCCGCTCCACTCGAGAGGCGACTAACAGAGGTCGTGGGAATGACGAACGCCGCAGTCCTCGATTGCCCGCGGATGTCCGCCCTTTGGGCGACGCCCAGGCTCGGCGCGAGGAGCAGTGGCAGGACGATGGCCGTGAGTCGATGCATGCGAAGCCTCCGAGGATCACCGCATCTGAGGGTTTCAATATGCACCGGGGCCAGCGGCCTGCAAGGGCGGGGGGCCGCGGGCGGCAGGCTACTCCTTCGGCGTCAGCAGCTCCCGGAACGGCGCGTAGTCGCGCAGCGATTCGAACGCGAGATCGACGTGCAGTCCGTGGGCGTGCGGGTACCCCCGGGCGAACGCGTCCTGCAGCAGCGCCACGGCGGCGTCCCGCTCGCCCAGCAACGCCTGAATCCGCGCCCGCCACACGGTGGGCCGGCCGAACAGATAGGGCCGCTTCACCCGCGCGAGGGTCTGGTCCACGCGCAACGCCTGGTCGCGGTTCCCCTGACGCGCGGCGACCGCGCCCAGGTACCCGAGATAGTCCATCTGGTCCCACGCGTCGCCCATTACCGCGACGGCCGCGAGCGAGTCGCTCCGGCCGGGGCGCGCGTCCGCGGCGAGGCCCTCGAAGCCGCGCTTCGCCTCGGCGAGCCGGCCCGCCGTGTAGGCGACGAGTGCCACGCGCAGCTGGTGCGCCGCGGAAGCCGCTTCCGCGGGCGGACGGGCGGCCAGCCAGTCGCGAGCCTCGGCCAGCGTCGTGTCCGCTTCCGGGGCATGGCCATGCGCCCGCAGCTCGACGGCGGCCAGCAGCAGCACGTCTGCCGGGGCCCAACCCTGCACGCGTGGCAGGTTCTCGCTCGCGGCGACGCGGCGCCGCATGTCCACGACGCGGCCCAGCGCCGCGAGGGCCCGAACCTCGGTCGTCAGGATCTGCGGGTTGTCGGGAAACCGGCGCACGCCCTCGAGCGCCTGCTTCAGCTCGCGGCGATGGTCGCCCAGCAGGTGGAGCGCGGTGGTCAAGTCGTACCAGTACACCCACCACCCGCGGGTGAACCCGCGGTCGGGGCCGAGCGTCATGAGGGCGTCCGCCGCCTCGCGCGGACGATTGAGCGCCATCGCATCCTCGGCGACCAGATAGAGGGCCTCGGACGCGGGCGCGAGATGCGTCATGGCGCGCGCGGCTCGGAGCGCCTCGGCTCCATCACCCCGGCAGGTCGCCAGCACCCACGCCAGGTAGGCCCGATCGAGCGGAGCGAGCCGCCCGGCGTACCGCTCCAGGGCGTGGCCGATGGAATCGGCCGCCGCGAACTCCCCGAGATTCATGTGCGCGTTGGCGGCGAAGATCAGCGGCAGGCGGAACGTCGTGTCCTCCGCCGACCCCCGCTCGAAGTGGGAAATCGCCCCGCGCATGTCGAATTGGACGAACCGGTCGAGTCCGGCGATGAACTCCTGATAGGCCTGGAAGTTGGGTGGTTGGCTCGCGGTGGTCGCCCACTGGCTGAGCCGGGCGTCGAACAGCGTCGCCAGCGCGGCCATGACGCGCTGCCGCACGGCTTCGACGGCGGCGAGCGGCTGCGCAATCGGTCCCGCCACCGGGTCCAGTGCGCGCAACACCGTGCCGTCCTTCGCCGCGGAGATCTGGACCTGGAACCGGATGCTGTCCGCCTGCCGATAGTACGCGCCCGACACCACCGTGCCGGCACCCGTCTCGCGCGCCAGGCGCTTGATCCCGGCGGCATCGAGATGGCCGGGTCCGTGCTCGCCCGATACCAGCGACGAGCTCATCACCGACACCGACGGCACGACCTCGACGAGACCCGTCTGGGCCAGGCCCTGCGTGACCCAATCGGCCGCCATGTGGCCGACGTTGTCGAGCGAGCGGTCCCCGGTGTGGTTCTCGATCACCGCCACGACCACGCGACGGTCGTTGAGGTACGGCGCGCGCTGACGCAGCAGGAGGACCGCCCCGGCGCCGAGCAGGACGAAGGCGCCGCCCAGGACGAGCGCGGCTCTCCGTCCCCGGTTGCCGGCCAAGATGCCGCGCGTCGGCACACTCGTGCGATGGGCCGGGGCTCCGAGCGCGGCGGCGAACTCGGTCGCCGTGGGGAAACGGTCGTCTGGGAAAGGGGCGAGGGCCCGAGAGATGGCGTGCTTCACGGCGCGCGCCACGTCGGGCCCGGCCCGCTGCATGGCCGGCGCCGTCTGCAATGCCGTCCAGTTGTGCACCCGGCGTTCCGTCATGCTCGGCGCCGGCGGCTCCCCCGCCACCATTTCGAACAGCACGCAGCCGAGGCTGTAAATGTCGGTGCGGGCGTCGAGATCCCCGAGCGCCATCGCCTGCTCCGGACTCATATAGCCGGGCGAGCCGACCGGTTGGCCCGCCTGGGTGAGCGTCAGGCTGCCCGCGGCGCTGATCGCGCGCGCGATGCCGAAGTCGGCGACGATCGCGTGGTTGCTCGAGAGGAGGATGTTCTCCGGCTTGATGTCACGGTGAATGATGCCCTGGACATGGGCGAACGCCAGCGCGTCGGCGGCGTCGCACGCGATCTGGAGGGCCGCTTCGAGCGGCAGGCGTCGCTCGCGCTGCAGCCGATGCCGCAGCGACTCTCCCTCGACGTAGGGCATGACGTAGTAGAACAGCCCGTCGACTTCGCCGGCCGAGAAGATCGGGACGATGTGCGGATGGCTGAGGTTCGACGAGAGGTCCACCTCTCGAATGAACCGCTCCCGCAGGAGACGGGTGGATACCTCGGGATCGAGCACTTTGATGGCCACCCGGCGATGCGGATGCTGCTCCACCGCCAGGAACACCCGGGCCATGCCCCCGGCGCCGATCTCGCGCTCGACGTCGTAGCGGGGAGCGAGGGCCTCGCGCAGGGAGTCGAGCACGTCGAGCATTCGCGCAAGCTAGTCGTCGGCGCTCGACCAAGCGAGTGTCGCGTGCGCCTACTGGCCGATTTCCGCCGGCGCGCTACATTGCCGAGTGATCAGCGGAGGTGCTGTGCGGAGCTCTCCCTACCTGCGGCTGCTGGCGTATTACGCGCTGCTCGGCCTCGTCGTGTGGCTGCTCGTCCGGTTCGTGCCCAGCATCCCCCAGCTCTTGGACCGGTTCCGGCAGGTCTCGCTCCTGGAGACCGTCGCCAGTCGTAACCGCCTGGTCGAGGAAGCGACCGCGGCGGCGGGAACCCTGTCGCAGGGTCAGTGGGCGCTCGTCACCTGCCTGTCGATGCTCTCGGCGCTGCTGCTCGTGCTTCCGGTCTCGTGGGTGTACATGCTCACCAAGCAGCGCTCGGGATACGACCAGTCGGTCGTGCAGACCGTCATCATCCTGCCCATGACGGTCGCCGCCACGGTGATCCTGGTGCAGAACAGCCTCGCGCTGGCGTTCACGCTCGCGGCGATCGTCGCGGCGGTACGGTTCCGCAACACGCTCAAGGACACCAAGGACGCGGTCTATATCTTCCTCGCCCTCGCCGTCGGGGTCGCCGCCGGCGTGTTCGCACCAACGGTCGCCGCGGTGATGTCGGTCATGTTCAACGCCGTTGTGCTCGTCCTGTGGAAGCTCAACGTGGGCAACATTTACGCCGACCAGCGGGGGCGCATGCCGGCGCTGCCGCCCGCCGAGGGGCTGCTGGGCCCGCGGCGGCGGGCCTCGGCGGCGTTGGCCGTGGGAGATCCCGATCTACTGGCGGCACTCGCGCCCCATGAGCTCGAGGAAGTCGCGGACCGGGCGGCTCGGCTGCAAGCCTATGTGCTGGCCCGGGAGGGCGACGCCAAGGAGAAGCGCTTCAACGGCGTGCTGCTGGTGCACACGACCCAGCCGGAAGCGGCCCAGCGATTCGTCGAGGACCTCCTCGACGTGCAAGCCCGGCGCTCGCGGCTGGCCGAAATCGTGCCCGCGGAGCGCGGCCGGTCGACGCTCGAGTACCTGGTCCGGCTGCGGGACGAATTCCTGCCCGCGACCCTGCTGGAGGCTTTGAAGGCGCGCGGCAGCCCCCCGGTCGACGCCGTCGAATACCGCTCGCTCCGCGGCATGAAAAAACGCAAGGAGGAGTGATGTCTCCGGCATGGCGGTCGGCCGCCCTGGCGACACTGTGGATCGGGGTACCGGGGTGCAGTCCCGCGCGTGGAGTGAGCGCTCCTCCCGCACCCTTCCCCGCCGTGCCGGCCGTGCAAGTCGACGTGACGCTCTTTCTCATCGGCGACGCGGGCGCGCCGGCCGCGCCACCCGACTCGGAGCCGGTCCTCATGGCGCTGCGCGCTGCCGCTGCGACCGCTCCTCATCCCGTCGTCGTATTCCTCGGTGACAACGTCTACCCGCGCGGACTGCCGGATTCGGCCGACGGCGGCCGCCCCGAGGCGGAGCGGCGGCTCGGCGCGCAGCTCGCCGTACTGCGAGCCACCGGCGCGCGCGGAGTGTTCGTGCCCGGAAACCACGACTGGGACCGGCAAGGGCCCGGCGGATGGGACGCCGTGCGGCGCCAGGAACGGTTCATCGGGGCGGGTGGCGGCGGTGCGGTGCTCCTGCCCGGCGGAGGCTGCCCCGGGCCGGCCGTGCTGGACGTGGGACAGGCTGTGCGAGTCGTCGCGCTGGACACGGAGTGGTGGCTGCAGGACGGGCCGAAACCGCGGCATCCCGACTCCGCGTGCGCCGCGGACTCGGAGCACGAGGTGATCGACTCCCTTCGCGCGGCACTGGGAACAGCCGGCGAGCGCCGGGTAGTCGTCGTCGCCCATCATCCGCTGTCGAGTGGCGGTCCACACGGTGGGCATTTCGGCTGGCAGGACCACCTCTTTCCCTTGCGGGACGTGAAGTCGTGGCTCTGGCTTCCCCTGCCCCTGATTGGCTCCGTCTATCCGATGGCCCGGGAACGCGGAGTCTCGAGCCAGGACATGTCCAGTCGGGCGTACCGGCAGATGCGGGCCGACCTGGACAGCGCGTTCGCCGGCTCCGCGCCGCTCGTCTACGCGGCGGGTCACGACCACACGCTGCAGGTGATCGGCGGGACGAGCGCCCACTACGAGCTCGTGAGCGGCGCGGGCATTTTCGGGCATCACGACCGGGTCGTGGCGCTCGACCGCACGCGCTTCGCGCGGAGCGCCAGCGGCTTCATGCGGATCGATTTCCTGCGCGATGGCCGCGCCCGGCTGGGGGTGATCGTCGTCGAGCGGGACGGATCCGCCGCGGAGGCCTTCGGACTATGGATCGACTGAGCGGAGCGCGTCGGGCGCTCCTCAGCCTGGGGCTCGCGACGGCGCTGGCGCCGCCCGCCCTCCGCGGACAAACGGCCGGTGGCACGGTGCCGCCGGAGCGACGCACCGTCGTCGCCGGCGCACATTACCGCGCGGGGTGGCTGCATCGCGTCTTGTTGGGTGCGCATTACCGCGACCTCTGGGGCACGCCCATCGAGATCCCGGTAATCGACTTGTCGCGCTTCGGCGGCGGGCTGACTCCCGCCAGCTGCGGTGGCCGGCGTCAGACCAAGTCGCTGCGCTTCCTGGGCGGGGACGGCCGGCAGTATGTGTTTCGCTCTGTCGACAAGGACCCGACGTTGGCGCTGCCACCCGACCTGCGAGCCACGTTCGCGCGGGACGTGATCCAGGACCAGATCAGCTCGGCGCATCCCGGCGGCCCGTTGGTGGTGGCGCCACTGCTCGACGCAGCGGGCATCCTGCACGCGGCGCCCCAGATCGCGCTGCTGCCGGACGACCCGCGCCTGCGAAGCTTCGACTGCGTGCGCCCCGGCTTCATGGTCGGGATGATCGAGGAGCGCCCCACGGAGCCCCCCGACAACGAGGTGGCATTCGCGGGGGCGGTGGAGCTGGCCGCGACCAAGCGCCTGTTCGAGCATCTCGAGCACGACTCGCGCAACCGCGTCGACTCCCGCGCGTTCCTCGCCGCGCGGCTCATGGACGTGTTCATCGGCGACTGGGACCGGCATCACGACCAGTGGCGCTGGGCGCGCTTCGATTCGGCGGACGTCCGTTGGTGGCGACCCATCCCCCGCGACCGCGATCAAGCGTTCGCTCGTCTCGACGGCGTTCTCGTATGGCTCACCGGGTTTTACTGGCCGCAGGTCATCGGCTTCGGAGACGACTATCCCAACATCTGGCGCCTCACGTTCACGGGCCAGGTCCTGGATCGACGCCTGCTCGTGGACCTCGAAAAGCCGGTTTGGGACTCGGTTGCGGGTAGCCTCCAGGCGCGACTCACCGATTCGGTGATCGCTGCCGCCGTGCGGCGGCTGCCACCCGAGTACTACCAGAAGAGCGGCGCTGCCCTCGACCGGGCATTGCGGCGACGGCGCGACCACTTGCCGCAGATCAGCGACCGCTATTACGCGCTCCTGGCCGGCGTCGTGGAGATCCACGGTACCGACGATCGCGACATCGCGGAGATCGAGCGCCTCCCGGGGGGTCGGGTGTCCGTGCGTCTGTCGGCGCGCGCGGGGGCGGGGGGGGCACCGTTCTACCAGCGGACATTCCAGCGCGGGGAGACCGAGGAGATCCGCCTGTACCTGCACGGTGGGGACGACCGGCTCGTCGTGCGCGGCGTCGACGGATCGGGTCCGCTGGTTCGCGTCATTGGCGGCGGGGGAGACGACCAGTTGACCGATTCCGCGCGCGCCGGGACGACACGGTTCTACGACGATCGTGGGAGCGACCGCTTCGTGGTGGGGCCCGGGACGTCCGTGGATCGACGCCACTATGACGAGCCGTCACGCGACACGTCGACGCTCGGTCGCCCGCGCGATTGGGGATCACGCTGGATGCCACTGACGTGGCTCGGGTATTCGCCGGACGTCGGGCTGTTCGTGGGCATGGGCGTCGACGGCACCGGGTACGACTTCCGGCGGCTGCCGTACAACTCGCACGTGAGAGTACGCGCCGGATATGCGACGACCGCACAGACCTATCGCGCCGAGCTCACGGGCGAGTTCCGCGGCATCGTGCCTCCCGTCGTCGTGTCGCTCCGCATGCGCGCGTCGGGGATCGATGTGCTGCGCTTCTACGGGTTCGGGAACGAGACACGCGACCCGGGCTCGAGCGACTTCTACAAGGTGAAGCAACAGCAGTACCTCGTCGCGCCCGCGCTGGAGTTTCGACTCTCCGAGGCGGCGAGCCTCTCCGTGGGCCCCGTGCTCAAGTTCTCGCATACCAACCTCGAACCCAGCAAGTTCATTACCGTCGCGCACCCGTACGGTGTGACCGACCTGGGCCAAGTCGGCGCGGCGGCGGACTTTCGTCTCGACACCCGCGACCAGCCGCGGGCCGCGCGGCGCGGGGTCAGCTTCGGCCTCGGCGGGAGCTATTACGCCCGGGCGCTCGACGTCACCGCGCCGTTCGGCGAGGGCCACGCCGACGCGAGCTCCTATCTCACGGCCTCGATCCCGTTGCAGCCTACACTCGCCCTGCGCGTCGCCGGGCAGAGGGTCTGGGGGACGTACCCCTTCTATGAAGCGGCCTATATCGGCGGGGCGACGACAGTACGAGGCTTCGTCGAGCATCGCTTCGCGGGGGACGCAGCCGTGTACGGAAGCGCGGAGCTACGGCTGTCGGTGGCGAAGTTCTTCTTCCTACTTCCCGGCGAGGTCGGGGTGTTCGGCCTGGGCGATGCGGGCCGCGTGTATCTGTCCGGCGAAGCGTCCGATCGCTGGCACGCCGCGGCCGGCGGCGGGGTGTGGCTCGCGTTCCTGAACCGCGCCAACACGCTGTCCGTGGCGGCTGCCCACGGCGACGAGGGTACGCGGATCTACGCGCGAGCGGGGTTCGCATTCTAGCCATGACCGCCGAGTGGACGGGCGAGGTCCCCACGCTGGAGCTCTTGAACCGCATGGTGACGGAGTCGCTCCCGTTGGGAATCCGCTCCGGGCCGATCGAGCAGTCGTTTCAGCGGGACGTCTACTTCGATTCGGCCGACTGGACGCTGCGACGTCGGGGCGTCGCGTGCCGGTTCCGTACCCGCGTCGACGACCGCCGCATCCTCACCCTGCGCACCGTCGGCCGGTGGGAGGGCGGCGCGCCGCTCGCGTTGCCCCAGACGTTCGAAGCGGACGTCGCGGAACTGGAGGGGGAGCAGGCACTCCGGGGGATGTCCGACCCGGCGCGCCGCCTGCGTGCACTCATCGAGCCGACCCTGCTCATGCCCCGCATCGCGTTCGAGACCGAGCGACGCTGGCGGCACACCCATGCCCGATGGTTTGCGCGCGCGCGCTACGACGTCGTGTACGACGTCGTGACCGTCCGCAGTCGGCGACTGGCACGCACGTTTCAGGAGCTGAAGCTGCGGGAGCTCGCCGCTGGGCGACCCGGGGTGGAGCGTGTCGCGCGGGCGTTCCAGGAGCGGTACGGCCTGCGTCGACTGCTCGTGGGAAAAGTGGATCGCGCCGAGAAGCTGCTCCGCGATCTCGAAGGTGAAGACCTGGCGCAAGTGGCGCGCGGCAGCCGCGAGGTGGCGGTGGTCGTCGTGGCGGAGGGATGCGTGGCAATGCTCGCGGACGCGGGCGCCCTCACGCTGCCGGTCCGGGGCGGCAACGGCGAGGATTCGTGTCGCGAGGTGTTGCGCGCGCATTTCGGGAGTGCGGACGGCCAGATCCGTCTGCTCGGTACGGCGCCCGCGGGGGCCACGCGGCCCGTCCTCGAGGTCTGGCTGGCCCGGCGCGTCTCGGGCGCGCGGGATGCCGACCGCAACGGCCGCCTGCAATGGCTGCCCTTGGGCGAGCTGCTCGCCAGCGCGGGCTCGCCGTCCCTGCGCGATCCCCGCACCCTCGCCGCCCTCACCGTGGCCGCACGATCGGACGCGTTCTCGGAGCGGGCACCCCGCGTCACGCTCACCACGGCGACGCTGCCCGGCGGCGGCCAGCGACGAGTGCGTCTGTCCGACTTCGCGTTGCGCTCCCCGCTCTCCGATCTCGACCGCGCCGGTCCCGATCATTTTCTGAACGGCGATCTCAGCCTCATCGAGTTCAACGCGCGCGTGCAGGATCTGGCGGATGATCCCGCCGTACCCCTGCTCGCCCGCATCCGGTTCTTGTCGATCCTGAGCGCGAACTTGGACGAGTTCTTCATGGTGCGCGTGGCCGCGCTGAAGCGCGCGAGCGGCGGGGGACCGACGCCGGGAGGCGGGGACGAACCGGCGGCAGAGGAGCAGCTCAACGCCATCGCGATCCGTGTGCGCGCGCTGCTCGAGCGGCAAGCCCGCTGTTTCAGCGAGGTCTGCCGGCCGGCGCTCGCGGAGCACGGCGTTCGCATTCTCCGGTGGGACGAGCTGTCCGCGACGCAGCATGAAGCGCTGCGGCGGTACTTCACCGACCAGATCTTTCCCCTCGTCACGCCACAAGCCTTGACCCGCGCGCCCGGCCATCCCTTCCCGCTCATGCCCAATCTGCGGCTCTCGCTCGCCGCCCTCGTGCGGGACTCGCGCGCCGGACCGGTGCACTTCGCCTACATGAAGGTGCCGGACAGCCTCCCCCGGTTCGTGAACTTGGTGGACGGCGGCGGGCTCGTCGCGGTCGAGGACGTCATCCGTGCCAATCTCGGCATGGTGTATCCCGGGCGAGTGGTCGAGGAGGCATACGCCTTCCGCGTCACGCGCGGCGGGGACCTCGAGCTCGACGAGCACCACGCCGCGAGTTTGCTGCAGGTGATCGAAGAGGAGACGAAGCGCCGACCCTTCGGCGCCACGGTGCGAGTGGAGGTGGCGGCGGATATGCCCCGGTCCGTACGGGAGCTGCTGCTGCGCGAGCTCCAGTACGAGGACGCGGCGTCGACGAGCCCGCTTAGCTCGGACGACGTGTACGAGGCGCGCGACTTCGTGGACCTCGGAAGCGTGCGCGAGTTGGCTCGCCTGCCGCTCCCGGGGCTCGACTATGCGCCGCACCAGGGCGGCGCGCCCATCGAGGCGGG
>Ga0209577_10001016_pt1 | contig 28085 bp, 8 predicted proteins | sample GraSoiAngelo_109_FD_185874 | JGI IMG/M metagenome (GOLD analysis project Ga0209577, IMG submission 185874) | Grasslands soil microbial communities from the Angelo Coastal Reserve, California, USA - 14_0903_12_20cm (SPAdes) (version 2) | ecosystem: Environmental > Terrestrial > Soil > Grasslands ...
CGCGCGGGACGGTGGTGACGCTCCACCTCAAGCCGTTTGACCCGGAGAACGGCGTCGAAGATTTTACGGACAAATGGATTCTGGCCCGCGTCGTCAAACGTTACTCCGATTTCGTGAGCTACCCCGTCGTCTTTCAGGATCAGCGGGAGGAGGTCGAAGAGGGGGAGGCCGCGGGCGGGGGCCGGGACAAGCCCAAGACCATCGTCGTGGAAGACAAAGTGCTCAACTCGATGAAACCTCTCTGGGCGCGTCCGCAGTCGGAGGTCTCTGAGGCGGAGTACGCGGAATTCTACAAGCACATGTTCCACGACACGGAGGAGCCTCTTGAAACCATCGCGGTCAAGGCCGAAGGGAGGGTCGAGTATCGGGCGTTGATCTTCATCCCTTCCAAAGCCCCCTTCGACCTCTTCTACCACGCCGCCGAATCCGGGCTGCGCCTCTACGCCAAGGGCGTGCTGATCATGGAGAAGTGCGCCGAGTTGTTGCCGCGGTACTTGAGGTTCATGAAAGGAATCGTGGACTCGGCCGATTTGCCGCTGAACATCTCGCGTCAAATGCTGCAACAGGAGCGGCAGATCACACAGATTCGCAAGTGGCTCACGAAAAAGATTCTGGATACCTTGCAGGCCGTCCGCGAGAACGGCGACGAGAAGTACCTGCGCTTCTGGCGGCAGTTCGGCCGCGCCCTCAAGGAAGGCGTCGGAGAGGATTACGACAACAAGGAGAAGCTCGTCCCGCTGCTGCTGTTTGAATCCTCCCACGACCCGGAGAAGCTCTCGACCCTGAAAGACTACGTGGGACGCATGAAAGAGGAGCAGGAGGAGATTTTCTACCTGACGGGCGAATCCCGCGGCGTCGTGGAGCACTCGCCCCATCTCGAAGCGTTCCTCGCCAGAGGGTATGAAGTCCTTTACCTGGTTGATCCGGTTGACGAGCTGGTCGTCCAGTCCCTGCCGGAGTTCGAGGGCAAGAGGCTTAAGAGCGCGGGCAAAGGAACGGTCAAGCTGGGCGGCGAGGAGGAGCGCGAGCGAACCGAGAAAGAGTTGAGGCGGCAGGAGGAGGAGTCTTCCGGGCTGCTCAAATTTTTACAGCAGACTCTCGACGAGCAGATCAAAGAGGTGCGGCTGACGAACCGCCTGACGACTTCCCCCGCCTGCCTGGTCGGAACCGAGCTTGATTACAGCCCGCAGATGGAGCGGCTGTTACAGATGGGGCGGGGCGGCAGACCCAAGCAGCGCCGGATCATGGAACTCAACCCGCAGCACAAGATTTTCTCCAAGCTGAAAGAGCGTTTTCAGAAGGACGCGGACGACCCCGGCCTGGTTGATTGCGCCCGCCTGCTCCTGGGCTACGCACTACTGGCGGAAGGCTCGGAGTTGCCTGACCCCGTCGAGTTCAATCGTCTGGTTGCCGAGCTGATCGCTCAGTCGTTGTAAAGGGCCGCGCCGCGAAGGACGGGCCGGCCCTTCAATTATTCAGGCCAGAGGCGAGAACTCGCTCGCCGCCATCAAACTAATACCCGACCGACCCGTATGCAGCAGATGACCAACAGCTATCGCCTCTCGCCACAGCAGGAGTACCTCTGGTCGTTACAGCAGAGCGACCGGAGCCAGTCTTATCGCGCTCTGTGTGCCGTCTTGGTCGAGGGCTTGCTTGAGTCGGAAATCCTGCGCGCGGCTTTGGGAAAGGTCGTCGAGCGTCACGAAATTCTTCGCACCAAGTTTCGGGTCTGGCCCGGCACGTCCACCTTGTTGCAGACCGTTGACGGCGGCGGCCCGCTTTCGCTCGACCACTACGACCTCAAGGGATTGAGTCCGCGTGAGCAGGAGTTGAAAGCCGGGGAGCTTTTCGACGGCGTCAGTCGCAGGCCGATTAATCTGGAGCAGGCCCCGCTCTTACATTCCTCTTTAATCGCCTTCTCGCCGCGCAGACACGGCCTCATCCTCAGCCTGCCCGCGCTGTGTGCCGACGCCACGACGCTGAGGAACCTGGTGCGGGAAATCAGTCGCGCTTACGAGGCTTGTCTGCTCGGAGAAGACCTGCCCGAAGGGCCTCTGCAATACGTTGACGTGTCCGAATGGCAGAACCAGCTACTTGAGTCCGACGAGGTGGAAGCGGGCAGAGAGTATTGGCGCAGGCCGGCCGTCGCCGCTCACCTCGGCGTGAAGCTGCCGCGCGAGAACCCGCCTTCACCCGACTTGAGTTTCGACCCCCGCCGCCTGGTCACGACGATACCTGCGGAGACGTTTGAGAAGATCGAGTTGCTGGTGCGAGACAGCGGCACTTCGATGGAGAACGTGTTGCTCGCCTGCTGGCAACTCCTGCTCTGGCGGCTGACCGGACAATCGGAGATGACCATCGGCGTCTCTCTGGAAGGGCGAAAGTATGACGATTTAGCGGACGTGCTCGGCCCGGTGGCGCAATACCTGCCGCTCCACACTTGCTTGAAAGACAAGCTCCGGTTCGGCGACCTCTTGAAGGAGGCCGCCGTTTCCGTCAGCGCCCTATCCAAGCGGCGGGACTACTTCTCTTGGGAAGACGTGCGGGAGGCTTCGGGCGACCCGGCCGCGACGCCGTTCCCCACCGTCGGCTTCGGCTTCGAAGAGCAGGGCTGGAAGTATTCCAACTCGGCCCTCTCCTTCTCGCTGTGTAAGCAACAGGTCTGCCCCGGCCGCTTCGAGGTCAGAGTCCTGGGAGTTCACCGAGAGCAGTCTTTGAGCCTGGAGTTTCAATACGACCTGCGCCTCTTCCGGCACGCGGAGGTCGCGCGCCTGAGCGGGCAGTTCCTGACGCTGCTGCGAAGCGCCTGCGAGAGGCCGGGGGCCGCAATCGGCGCGCTGGAGATTTTGGACGCCGACGAACGGCAAAGGCTTCTCTTCCGACTGAACGAAACACGGTCCGACGACGAAGCTAAGCACGTCCACCGTCTTTTTGAAGAGCAGGTGAAGCGCGCCCCGCAGGCGGTGGCCGCCGTCTTCGAGGGACAACGTCTGACATACGCGGGGCTTAATTCCCGCGCCAACCAACTGGCGCGTCATCTGCGCCGACTCGGGGCGGGGCCGGAAACGTTGGTCGGAATCTGCATGGAGAGGTCGCCGGAGATGTTGGCCGGCATGCTCGGAATCCTCAAGGCGGGCGGGGCCTACGTGCCCCTCGACCCGACCTACCCGAAGCAGCGGCTCGACTTCATGCTCAAGGACGCGCGCCTCCCGATCCTGCTGACGCAGGCGAGACTCGCGGGCGAGCTGCCCGAACACGAGGCCAGGACTATCTGTCTCGACAGCGATTGGGACGCCGTCGCCTCCGAGAGCGGGGAAGATTTAGACAGCCGGGTGACGGACGAAAACGCGGCCTACGTGATCTACACTTCAGGCTCTACCGGACGCCCCAAGGGCGTGTTGATTACTCACGGCGGACTTGCCAATTATCTCCGCTGGTCTATAAAGGAATACCTCTCGGAGCCGGCGCGCGCCGGCTCCGCCGTGCATTCTTCAATCGGTTTTGATCTGACCGTCACCAGCATCTTCGCCCCTTTATTAGGGGGGCAGAAGGTTCTTCTACTCCCTGAGCAGGGAGGCATCGAGGCGCTCGGCGCGGCGCTCTGCGGCGAAGAGGACTTCAGCCTCCTCAAGATTACTCCGTCGCACCTCGACGCGTTGAGTCAGTCGTTGCCCGCCGAAGCCGTGCGCCGCGTCCACTCGCTGATTATCGGGGGCGAGGCGTTGCAAGCCGCGAGCCTTTCTTTCTGGCGAACACACGCGCCCCGGATCAGAGTCGTCAACGAATACGGGCCGACGGAGGCGGTCGTCGGGTGCTGCGTTTATGAAGTCCCGCCCGGCTCGCCGCCCGACGGGGCGGTTCCCATCGGCGGCCCGATTGTCAACACGCAGCTATACATTCTGAATGCGGAGCTACAGCCCGTGCCGGTCGGCGTGACGGGCGAGTTGTACATCGGCGGGGCGGGGCTGGCGCGCGGCTACTTGAACTGGCCGGAACAGACGGCAGAGAAATTCATTCCCTGCCCGTTCGGCGACCGGGCCGGAGCGCGACTGTACCGCACCGGAGACCTCGCGCGCCGCCTCGCGGGCGGCGACATAGAGTTTTTAGGGCGGGCGGACAATCAGGTGAAGGTGCGCGGCCACCGCATCGAGTTGGGCGAGATTGAGGCGGTGCTGAAACAGCACCCGTCCGTGCTCGACGGCGTGGTCGAGGCGCGTGAAGACGTTGCGGGCGACCGGCGAATCGTCGCCTACGTGGTCTACCGCACGGGCGAGCGCACGCCGACGGCCGCCCAACTCCACCGCTGTCTGGCCGAGAGGCTGCCCGGCTACATGCTGCCGAACAACGTCGTCAGGCTCAAGCAACTGCCGCTCACGGCCCACGGCAAAGTTGATCGGCGTGCGCTGCCCGCGCCGGAACATTCCAGGCCGGAGATCGAGGAAGCGTATGTCGCGCCGCGCACCGCCGTTGAAAGTTTACTGGCGGAGAATTGGGCGCAGTTGCTCGGCCTTGAGCGCGTTGGCATCCACGATAATTTCTTCGAGCTGGGCGGCCACTCGCTGCTGGCGACGCGACTCACCTCGCGCCTCAGAAACATCCTGCGCGTGGAGGTGCCGCTGCGCAAGCTGTTCGACTCGCCGACGGTGGCGGGCCTCGCCGAAGAGGTGGAGGCGGCGATGAGGGAGAGCGCGCAACTGCCTTCGCCGCCGCCGGTGCGTGTCACCAGAGACGCTAACGCCCCGCTCTCCTTCGCGCAGCAGCGGCTCTGGTTTCTGGATCAGTTGGAACCCGACAGCGCCGCTTATCATATTCCCGCCGCCGTCCGCATGACTGGACGCCTCGACCTGCGGGCGCTGGAGCAGAGCCTCGGCGCAATCGTCCGCCGCCACGAAGCCTTACGCACGACCTTCGCGCTGTCCGACGGCGAGCCTGTGCAGGTCGTCGAAGCGGAGTCGAGTCTGCGACCGACGCTCGTAGACTTGAGCCACCTGCCGGGGCGCGAGGCCGAGGCGCGGCGACTTGCCGCGGAGGAGGCGCGGCGCACATTCGACTTGAGCGCAGGCCCGCTGCTGCGCTTCACCCTGCTGCGCTTAGGCCCGGAGGAGCACGTCGCGTTGCTGACGATGCACCACATCGTCAGCGACGGCTGGTCGATGGAGATATTCGTGCGCGAGTTCATGGCGCTCTACGAGGCGAGCCTCGCGGGGCGCGAACCTTCGCTGCCGGAACTGCACATCCAGTACAGGGATTACGCCGTGTGGCAGCGTGAATGGCTGCGCGGCGGCCAGGTGCTTGAGCAGCAGATGGCCTACTGGAAGCGGCAGTTGGGCGCGGAGGTGCCGGCGCTGGAGTTGCCCGCGGATCATCAGCGCCCCGCCGCGCAGAGCTTTCGCGGGTCGAGCCGCGGTTTCGAGTTGACGCCGGAGCTGAGCCGGGCTTTGCGGGGGCTGAGTCACAAGGCCGGGGTCACGCTGTTCATGACTCTGCTGGCGGCCTTTCAGACCTTGCTGCACCGCTACACGGGGCAGGACGAGATCGCCACGGGGACGCCGGTCGCGGGACGCACGCGCGCGGAGTTTGAAGGGCTGATCGGGTTCTTCGTCAACACGCTGGTGCTGCGGACGCGGATGAGCGGCAACCCCGGCTTCGCGCAGTTGCTCGCGCGCGTCAGGGAGGTGGCGCTCGGGGCTTACGCGCACCAAGACCTTCCCTTCGAGAAGCTGGTCGAAGAGCTGCAACCGAAGCGGGACTTGAGCCGCAACCCGCTGTTTCAAGTCTTCTTCTCTTCGCAGAACATCCCGCCCTCGGAACTGCGACTGCCCGGCCTGAAGCTCGGCTACGTGCCCGTTGACAACCAGACCACGCAGTTCGACCTCTCCCTGCGGATCGTCGAAACGCCGGACGCCCTTCAGGGCGCTTTCGAGTACAGCACCGACCTGTTCGAGCCGGAGAGCATCGAGCGGCTTGAGCGCCATTTCCGACAACTGCTCGTCGGCCTCAGCCTGGACCCGCAGCAACCCGTCTGCCACGTCCCGCTGCTCGACCAGAGCGAGCGCCTGCAACTGCTCGGCGAACGGAACCGAACCCAATTCCCTTCGGGGGTCGGGGCGTGTTTGCACGAGTTGTTTGAAGCGCAAGTCGGTCGCACGCCCGCGGAAATCGCGGTGGCTCACGAAGGGGAGCGGCTCACCTACAAGGAACTGAACAGCAGGGCCAACCAGCTCGCGCGCCACCTGCGCGGGCGCGGGGTGAGTGCGGAGGTGTTAGTCGGCATCCTCATGGAGCGCTCCGTCGAGATGGTCGTCGGCGCGTTAGCCATACTCAAAGCCGGAGGGGCGTATGTGCCGCTCGACCCAGGCTACCCGCGCGAGCGGCTGCGACTGATGATCGAAGACGCCGGAGTCGGGCTGGTCGTCAGAGGCGGCGCGGCGGGCGATTGGGTGACGCAGGACGGGGTCGGGGCGGTGGACGTGGAGTCGGAATGGGGAGAGATCGCACTTGAGAGCGTCGAAGACCTGGGGGCCGAGGCGGCGGGGGAGAACCTGGCCTACGTCATCTACACCTCCGGCTCGACCGGCAGGCCGAAGGGCGTGATGATCTCTCACCGCGGCGTAGTCAACTTTATTCTCTCTACCTCCCGACAGCCGGGCTGCGAGGCCGGCGACGTGCTGTTGGCCGTCACCACCTTATCCTTCGACATCGCCGTGCTAGAACTCTTTCTGCCGCTCGTCAACGGAGGCCGCGTCGTCGTCGCCGGCCGCGAGGCGACATCGGACGGCAGACGTTTGCGGGACAAGATTGCGGAGGTCGGGCCGACCCTCATGCAAGCCACCCCGGCCACGTGGCGACTCCTGCTGGCGGCGGGCTGGACGGGCAGCGGGCGACTTAAAATACTCTGCGGCGGCGAGGCGCTCGGCCGGCAGTTGGCCTGCGAGTTGCTCGAACGCGGGGCCGAAGTCTGGAACCTTTACGGGCCGACGGAGACGACCGTCTGGTCTTCGATGTTGAAAGTCGAGGGCACGCCCGCGGCTGAGGGCGTCGTCAGCATCGGTCGGCCTCTCGCCAACACTGAGCTTTACGTCCTCGACCCTTACATGCAAATGCTCCCCGTGGGCGTGCCGGGCGAACTCTACATCGGCGGCGCGGGGCTGGCGCGCGGCTACTGGCGGGGGGCCGCGCAAACGGCCGAGCGCTTCGTGCCGAACCCGTTCAGTCCTTTGCCCGGCGCGCGACTGTACCGAACCGGGGACGTGGCCCGTTATCTCGACAACGGAAATGTGCAGTACGTGGGGCGGGCCGACAGTCAGGTGAAGCTTCGCGGCTACCGCATCGAGACGGGCGAGATCGAAGTCGCGCTCAATCAGCAACCGCCGGTGCGCGAAAGCGTAGTCATCATGCAGGAGGATGCGGCGGGCGAGAAGCGTCTCGTGGGCTACGTGGTGACGGAGGCGGGGGCCGCCTTCTCCGCCGCCGAACTGCGACGCCGCCTGAAAGAGATGCTGCCGGACTACATGATCCCGCCGTTGCTGTTGGAGATCGAAAAGCTGCCGCTGACGCCGAACGGGAAGGTGGATCGCCGCGCGCTCCCCTCGCCGCAGGCGCAGGCGCGACCCGACCTGGAAGAGACGTTCGTCTCCCCGCGCACGCCCGTCGAAGAGACGGTCGCGGCCCTGTGGGCGCAGGTGTTGGGCTTGGAGCAGGTCGGCGTCGACGACAACTTTTTTGCGCTCGGAGGCCATTCGCTTTTAGCCACCCAAGTCATCTCGCGGGTGCAAGGCTTCTTCGAGTTGGAGGTTCCGCTGCGCAGCCTCTTTGAAGCGCCGACCGTCGGCGAATTCGCGCGCGCAATCGAGGAGGCGCAAAACAAAGGCTCGCGCCTCTCGATGCCCGCCCTGCGGCCTTCGCGGCGGGACGGGACAGCGCCGCTCACCTTCGCGCAGCAGCGGATGTGGTTCCTCAATCAACTGGAGCCGGACAGCACCGCCTACAACCTCTCCGCCGCCGTGCGGCTCGAAGGCCCTCTTAATCTCCCGGCGCTCGAACAAAGTTTCAACCAGATCATCGGTCGCCACGAAACCCTGCGCACTAGCTTCGCGGTCAGCCGGGGCCGACCCGTGCAGGTCGTCGCCCAGGAGTCGCGGGTCGAGCTTCGGGTCGAGGAGTTGGGCCACACGGGGGAGGGCGAGCGAGAGGCGGAGATCGCGAGGCTGGCCGGCGAAGAGGCGCAAAGAGGCTTCGACTTAAGCGCCGGGCCGCTGCTGCGCGTCAGGCTCTTGCGCTTGTCCGCGCAAGAACACGTACTACTGCTGACGATGCACCACATCATCAGCGACGGGTGGTCAGTCGGCGTGATGGTGCGGGAGTTGGGTCTGCTCTATGAAACGAACGACAAGGGGCGGGAGGCCGAACTAGTTGAGTTAAAGATTCAGTACGGCGACTACGCCGTGTGGCAGCGCGAGTGGCTCCGCGACGAAGAGCTTGACGGCCATTTATCTTTTTGGGAGCGGCAACTCGAAGGCGCGAACTTTGTCCTTGAGTTGCCGACAGACCGGCCACGGCCAGCGCTACAGAGCTACCGCGGGGCCACGCATTCCTTAGTCTTGGGCCGGGAGCTGACGCGCGAACTCAAGGCGCTCGCCCGGCGCGAGAACAGCACCCTTTTCATGATCCTGCTGGCGGCCTTCCGCGCCCTGCTTTACAGGTACACGGGTCAGCCCGACATCCTCGTCGGCGCTCCCATCGCAAACCGCACTCACACCGAGGTCGAACCACTAATCGGCCTCTTCGCCAACACGCTGGTGATGCGCGCCGACGCGTCGGGGGAGACGCGTTTTAGAGAGTTGCTGAAGCGCGTCAGGGAGGCCGCGCTCGGCGCATACGCCCATCAGGATGTCCCCTTCGAGAAGGTGGTTGAGAGGCTGCGGCCGGCTCGCGATTTGAGCCGCAACCCCCTCTTCCAGGCGCTGTTCGCATTTCAAAATGTTTCCGCCCACACACTTGAGCTACAGGGGTTGAAGCTGAGCACCCTCGACGTGCAGCGTAGGGCGACGAGATTCGATCTGTCGCTCGGAGTAGTCGAGGTCGAGGGCGCTTTGCGAGCAACGTTCGAGTACAGCACCGACCTGTTCGAGAGCCAGTCCGTAGCCCGCATGGGAGAGCATTTCTCAAGGCTGTTAGCCGAGGTCGTCGTCAACCCTGAGCGGCGTCTGTCAGAATTTTCGTTATTAAGCGAGGCGGAACGCAGGCAACTGATCTCGGAGTGGAACGAGACGCGAGCAGACTACCCGCGGCGCTGCATTCATCAGATGTTTGAAGCGCAGGCCAGGCGCACGCCCGACGCCATCGCCTTAAGCTTCGGGCGCGAGCGCCTCACCTACCGGCAGTTGAACGAGCGCGCCAACCGACTCGCCCGCCACCTCCTGCGCCGCCTCACGAAAGAGGAGGAGGTCGTCGGCGTCTGTCTGGGGCGCTCCATCGGGATGGTGGTGAGCCTGCTGGCGGTGCTCAAGGCGGGTGCGGCCTACCTGCCGCTCGACCCCGACTACCCGGCGGAGCGGCTGAGGGCGATGGTCGAGGACGCGGGGGCCGGGCTGCTGGTGACGCTTCAGGAGATAGGCGGGCGGGTAACGGGAGGCGAGGGCGTTGATTTAGAGGTCGTCAGTTTAGACAAGGAAGGCGAGCAGATAGAGGGCGAGAGTGGGGAAGACTTGGGGCGGGGGTCGGGGGCCGACAACCTGGCTTACGTGATCTACACCTCCGGCTCCACCGGCAACCCGAAAGGCGTAATGGCTACTCACCGCGCGAGCATCAATCGCTTTTGCTGGATGTGGAAAGCCTTCCCCTTTGAGAGCGACGAGGTCTGCTGTCAGAAGACTTCCCTCAGCTTCGTTGATTCCGTCTGGGAGATTTGGGGGCCACTCTTGCGCGGCGTTAAGCTCCTCATCATTCCTGATGCGGCAGTCAAAGACCCGGCGCGGCTCGTAAAAATTCTGTCGGACGAGCGCGTCTCTCGCCTCGTACTTGTGCCCTCGCTCTTGCGCGCCATTTTAGAGACCGAGGTTGACCTGCACAGGTCGCTCGGCCCGCTGAAGTATTGCGTCACCAGCGGCGAGCCTCTCCCCGCGGAACTGCTCCGACTTTTCGAGCAGCGGATGCCGCACAGCAAGCTGCTCAATCTCTACGGATCGTCCGAGGTGGCGGCGGATGTCACCTGCTACGACGCGCGGCAGGGCGGCGAGTGGTCGAGCGTGCCCATTGGCCGCCCGATAGACAACACGCAGGCTTACGTGCTCGACGCCCGGATGCGGCCCGCGCCGGTCGGCGTCGGCGGCGAACTCTACATCGGCGGGGACGGACTGGCCAGAGGTTACTTTAACCGCCCGGAGTTGACGGCGGAAAAGTTCGTGCCGCATCCGTTCAGCAGGGAGGGCGGCGCGCGGCTCTACCGGACTGGAGACCTCGCGCGCTATCTACCGGGCGGCGAAATCGAGTTCCTGGGAAGGCGCGACAAGCAGGTGAAGGTTCGCGGCTACCGCATCGAGCCGGGCGAGGTCGAGGCGGCGCTCGACCGGCACGAGGACGTGCACGAGAGCCTGGTCATGGCACACGAGGACGTGTCGGGCGAGCAGCGCCTCGTCGCCTATGTCGTTCCGGCCCCGCAGCGGCGCGAGGCGCGGCGGGCTTCGGGGAAGATGGAGTTCAGTCTCTTTTACTTCGGTGAAGACGAGCGCGCGGCGAGCGAAGATAAGTACCGCCTCTACCTGGAGGGCGCGAAGTTCGCCGACCGTCACGGCCTGGCGGCGGTCTGGACGCCGGAGCGCCATTTTCATCCGGTGGCCGGACTCTATCCGAGTCCGTCCGTGCTGAGTGCGGCGCTGGCGATGATTACCGAGCGGGTGCAGTTGCGGGCCGGGAGCGTGGTGCTGCCGCATCACAGGCCGATCCGCGTCGCCGAGGAGTGGGCGGTCGTCGATAACCTCTCGAAGGGCCGAGTCGGCGTCTCTTTCACTTCGGGGTGGGTGCCGAAGGACTTCGCTTTTTTCCCCGAGCACTTTGCGACAAAGCGTGAAGTGATGCTGCGCGGCATCGATGAGGTGCGCAGGCTGTGGCGCGGCGAGGCGATCACGGCGCGCGACGGGGCGGGCAACGAGATAGAGGTGAGCATCTTCCCCAAGCCGATTCAACCTGAACTGCCCGTCTGGCTGACGTGCACGGGCAGCCGCGAGATGTTCGAGAAGGCCGGCGAGATGGGCGTGGGCGTGCTGACGGCGTTGCTGACACAGACGGCCGAAGAGGCGGCGGAGAAGATCGCGCTCTACCGCCGCGCGCTGGCCCGGCACGGGCATGATCCCGCGAGCGGCCACGTCACCATGATGCTGCACACCTTCGTCGGCGACGACGAGAAAGAGGTTCTGGAAAAAACGCGGGGGCCGTTCTGCGACTACATGAAGTCGCACCTGGGGTTGATCGAGACGATGGTGAGAAGCCTCCGGATCAAGGTTGACGTGGACAGCGAGAAGGGGCTGGACGATCTGGCCGGCTTTGCCTTCGAGAGGTACTACCAGACGGCGTCGCTGATGGGCACGCCGGGGAAGTGCATGGCGATGGTCGAGCGGTTGAAGGCGATGGGGGTTGACGAGGTCGCCTGCCTGGTGGATTTTAATTTGGAGCACGAAGAAGTGATGGGCGGGTTGCAGCGGCTCGGCAGGTTGAAAGAGGAGAGCGAACGAGCGGCGGCCGCGGGCGCGAGTTCGTTCGACGCCGGAGGGCTGCGACAATATTTGCGGGAGCGTTTGCCGGAGTACATGATTCCGTCAACCTTCGTGAGTCTGGACGCCCTGCCGCTCCTGCCCAACGGGAAAGTGGATCGCAAACGGCTGCCCCCGCCCGACGTTTCTCAGCACGCGCAACCGGCGGAGGTCTTCGTCGAACCCGTCACGCCGACTGAAAAAGAGCTGGCCGGAATCTGGGCCGAGGTTTTGCGGGTTGACCGCGTGGGACTCAACGACAACTTCTTCGACCTCGGCGGCCATTCACTTAAAGCCACGCAACTGATTTCGAGAGTGCGCTCAAACTTCGGCGTGAAGCTGGCCGTGAAGGACTTGTTCGTCTCCCCGACCGTCGGGGGGATGAGTGAGATCATCGAAGAAGCCATCCTGGCAAGCTCAAGCGCGGACAAGATAGCCGAGTTGCTGAACTCGCTCGGAGAGTTCGGCGAAGACGGGGCGGGCGCAAGTTAGCCTCCCCGCGGTGCGCCCGTAACTGCCTCAAAGAAAATTTGACATGAACGCCGACCTTCAAGAGCGCCTGAAAAATCTCTCCCCCGCGGAGCGGGCGCGCATTCTGAAAGCATTACGCGAAGAGGCCGCCCGGCAGGGAAAACCCGATGCCATCCCCAAGCGCCCGCGGCAGGATTCGGCGCGTCTATCTTTCGCGCAGCAGCGGCTCTGGTTTATTCACCAGTTAGCGCCGGAGATCACCGCTTACAACTTCCTGCTGGCGGTTCGGCTGGAAGGCGACCTCGATGTCGCGGCGCTTGAGCGCGCCCTCAACCGCGTCGTCAGCCGCCACGAGTCGCTGCGCACGACCTTCTCGCTCTCCGAAGGCGGGGAGCCCCGGCAACACGTCGCCGCGGGACTCCGCCTCGCGCTGCCGGTCATCGACCTGCGCGGCGAGCCGGAGCGGGTCCGGCGCGAGGCCGCGCGCCGCCTGATCATGGAGGTGGCCGACGAGCCGTTCGACTTGAGCCGCGGGCCGCTGCTGCGGGCGAGGCTGCTGCGCCTGGGGGCCGGCGAGCACGCGGCGGCGCTGGCGCTGCACCACGCGGTGGCGGACGGGTGGAGCTTGGGCGTGCTGATGCGGGAGTTGGGCCACTACTACGGGCGCTACAGCGGTGGGGGCGGCGGCGTGGGCGAAGAGTTAGGGGAGTTGGTTGTTCAGTACGGCGACTACGCGGAGTGGCAGCGTGGGCGGCTGAGGGGGGAGGCGCTGGCGGCGGAGGTAGGGTACTGGCGTGGGCGGCTCGAAGGGATGGCGACGCTGGAGGTGCCGACCGACAGGGCGCGGCCTGCGGCACAATCATTCCGCGGCGCGACTCACACGTTCGACTTATCGCCGGAACTGACCGCCGCGCTCAGGGCCTTGAATAAGCGAGAGGGCGTCACCATGTTCATGACGCTGCTGGCCGCCTTGCAAACTCTCTGCTACCGCTATACGGGTCAGGAGGACGTGGTCGTCAGCACCGGAACCTCAAATCGTAATCATCCCGACACCGAAGCCCTCATCGGATGCTTCATCAACATCCTGTTGATGCGGTCTGACCTCTCCGGCAATCCCAGTTTTCTGGAGTTGCTCGGACGAGTCCGGAAAGTGGCAGTGGACGCATACGCCCATCAAGATTTCCCGTTCGAGTTGTTGGTGGAGGCCCTGGGGCCGGAGCGAGACCTGAGCTACAACCCGCTCTCGCAGGTGATGCTTGTGCTCCACAACGCGCCTGCCGAGGCGATGAGGCTGAAAGACCTGGTGATCGAGCCGATAGAGGGCGAGAGAAATACAGCACAGCTTGATTTGAATCTGCAAATCTGGGAGAGGCCCGACCGCCTGACCGGGCTGTTAGAGTATGACACCGACTTGTTCGAGCGCTCCACGATTATCCGGATGGTCGGGCACTTTCAGAACTTGCTGGAAGCGGCCGTGCGTAATCCCGCGCAGCGCCTCCGGGAGTTGCCGCTCCTGACCGAGGCCGAGCGGCATCAGTTGTTAGTCGAACTGAATGAAACGCCGGCGGTTTTTCCCGCACACCTCTGTCTTCATCAACTCTTCGAGGCGCAGGCGCAAACCAGCCCCCGCGCACTCGCCGTCATCGCTGAAAACAGCTCCTTAACTTACGAAGAGCTTAACCGCCGTGCCGACCGACTGGCGCACGAACTGCGCGCGCTCGGAGTAGGCCCCGGCAAGGGCGTGGCCGTCTGCGTCGAGCGTTCCCCGGAAATGGTGCAGGGCCTTGTCGGCACTCTCAAAGCCGGCGGGGCGATTGTGCCGCTCGACCCCGCGTACCCGAAAGAGCGTTTGGCTTTTATGTTGGAGGACGCGCAGGTGTCGGTCTTATTAACTCAGCGTCACCTGGCGGATCGGATTCCGCGGCACGGGGCGGAGACAGTCTACTTGGACGCGGACGGGCGCGACGGCGAGCACGACTCCGCGCCGAACTTGAACAGCGGCGTGACGCCGGGCGACCTGGCATACGTGATATACACGTCCGGCTCGACGGGGCTGCCGAAAGCCGTGATGCTCGACCATCGCGGGCGGGTCAACAACTTCTCCGACTTCAATCGCCGCTTCCGGGTGGGCGCGGGCGACAGGCTCATAGCCCTCTCGTCTCTGAGTTTTGACATGAGCGCTTACGACGTGTTCGGCACTCTGGCGAGCGGCGCGGCAATCGTCCTCCCCCGCGCCTCAAAGGAGCGGGACCCTTCGCACTGGGCAGACTTGATGCGCCGGCACAAGGTCACTATCTGGCATTCGGCCCCGGCGCTGTTGGAGATGCTTTTAGAACAGTTCGGCGACCGACCGGAAAGCGCGCCGGCCTCTCTTCGTTTAGCCCTCCTGGGCGGCGACTGGATTCCGCTAACCCTGCCCGGACGATTAAAAAAGCTGGTCGCGGGCGTCCGCGTGATTAGTCTCGGCGGGGCGACCGAAGCTTCTATGGACTCGATCATATACCCGGTCGAAAAGAGCGACCCCGCGTGGAGAAGCATCCCCTACGGCAGGCCGATGGCGAACCAGACCGGCTACATTCTGGACGCGCATCTGCAACCCGTGCCGATAGGAGTCCCCGGCGAACTCTATCTCGGCGGAGTCGGCCTGGCCTGGGGCTATCGCAATCGCCCGGAGTTGAGCGCCGAGAAGTTTATCCCTCATCCCTTCGGCGGCGAGCCGGGGTCGCGTCTTTATAAGACCGGCGACCTGGCCCGCCACATGCCGGACGGCAACATCGAGCTTTTGGGTCGGCTCGACCAGCAGGTGAAGCTACGCGGCCTGCGCATCGAGTTGGGCGAAATCGTCGCCACCTTGAAACAGCATCACGCCGTTAAGGAAGCCGTCGCCCTTGTGAGGGAAGACGAAGCCGGAAACAAGCACCTGGTCGCTTACATCGTCCCCGGACAAGAGCCTCTGCCGGCGGCAGGCGAGTTGCGCGACTTTCTCAAGAGGACGTTGCCGGACTACATGGTGCCTTCATTCTTTGTCGCCCTGGAGTCACTTCCTTTGACGCCCAACGGGAAAGTAGACCGGCGGTCTCTCCCCGCGCCCGACACGACGCGGCGCGAAGCGGGCGGAGAATTCGTCGCCCCGGGCGATGCGGTTGAGGAGGTCGTGGCGGGGGTCTGGGCCGAGGTCTTACATCTGGAGCGGGTGAGCGTCGGCGATAACTTTTTCGACCTGGGCGGCCACTCCCTGCTGGCGACTCAGATCGTCTCACGGCTTCAAAGCTCCTTCTCGATTGAACTGCCCCTGCGCCATATTTTTGAGGCCCCGACGGTGAGCGGTCTCGCCCGCAGAATCGAAGCCGTCGGCAGCGCGGCACATGTGGATGTCCCCGCGGTGGCCGGAATCCTCGTCAAGGTCAGCCGGCTGTCTGACGACGAAGTGAGAAGAATGCTGGCCGAGAAAAGCGGCCGGCATTCGGAAACCTAAGGGGGCTGAAAGTATGGATGGGTCATCAGGGTCAGCGCCTCCGACTTCCGCCGAGAGGCAGAGGCTGGTCGCGCTCTTGCTCAAGGAAGGGGGGATAACTGTTTCCCGTTCGAGCGCGATTCCTCGAAGGAGCGTCAAGACACCTCTGCCACTCTCTTTCGCGCAGCAGCGGCTCTGGTTTCTGGAACAACTCGCGCCCGGCACTTCGGCTTATAACATTCCGCTGGCGGTTCGGCTGGAAGGCGACCTCGATGTCGCGGCGCTTGAGCGCGCCCTCAACCGCGTCGTCAGCCGCCACGAGTCGCTGCGCACGACCTTCTCGCTCTCCGAAGGCGGGGAGCCCCGGCAACACGTCGCCGCGGGACTCCGCCTCGCGCTGCCGGTCATCGACCTGCGCGGCGAGCCGGAGCGGGTCCGGCGCGAGGCCGCGCGCCGCCTGATCATGGAGGTGGCCGACGAGCCGTTCGACTTGAGCCGCGGGCCGCTGCTGCGGGCGAGGCTGCTGCGCCTGGGGGCCGGCGAGCACGCGGCGGCGCTGGCGCTGCACCACGCGGTGGCGGACGGGTGGAGCTTGGGCGTGCTGATGCGGGAGTTGGGCCACTACTACGGGCGCTACAGCGGTGGGGGCGGCGGCGTGGGCGAAGAGTTAGGGGAGTTGGTTGTTCAGTACGGCGACTACGCGGAGTGGCAGCGTGGGCGGCTGAGGGGGGAGGCGCTGGCGGCGGAGGTAGGGTACTGGCGTGGGCGGCTCGAAGGGATGGCGACGCTGGAGGTGCCGACCGACAGGGCGCGGCCTGCGGCACAATCATTCCGCGGCGCGTATCAGGTATGGAAGCTTCCTTTATCTGAGACCGAAAGAATCGTCGCCCTCTGCAACCGAGAGGGCGTCACCATGTTCATGACGTTGATGACGGCTTTTCAAATCCTGCTCCATTACCTGACAGGGCAGGTTGATATTGTGGTAGGCACCGACATCGCCAATCGTAACCACAGGCAGATCGAAGGGCTGATCGGCTTCTTCGTCAACCAACTGGTTTTGCGTCTCGACCTTTCGGGCGACCCCACTTTCAGAGAGTTGTTAGAGCAAGCGCGCGCGACGACTCTGGAAGCCTACGCGCACCAGGAGGTGCCTTTTGAAATGCTGGTCGCGGAGATGCGACCGGAGCGAGAGCTAAGCCGGACGCCGATGTTTCAGGTAAAATTAGTCCTGCAAAATTATCCACTCGACGACTTGGAGCTTCCCGGCCTGACCCTGACTCCGATTCCGATTCCGGTGCAGACCTCGAAGTATGATCTGCTCTTCAACATACACGAGACTAAACAAGGGCTGGCCGCGACGCTGGAATACGACACGGACTTATTTGACGCCGCCACCATCTCGCGATTCCTATCTCATTACGAGGCGATTCTGCGCCAGGCGGTCGAAGACCCGGAAGTTAAGTTAAAGGCGTTGGTCGGAAGGCTCGCGCGGGCGGATGAGCAGCGGCAGGCCGTGAAAGAAGACCGTCTGGCCGAGGTCAGTGTGCGGAAACTGAGAGGCGTCAAGCGCAGGCCGATTACCGGGCCATGAGGTCAGGGCGGCGGCGAATTGCCGGGCGGCTTCAAGCCGTCTCCAGAATCTCTATCATCCCGAAGCCGCGGACGTAATAGAAAGAGACCCTGCGACCGGAGAAGAGCCGCGCGGGCGTCGGCGGGGAGAGGCAGACGATACTGTTATCATCCCCCCTGATGGCGGCTATAGACCTTTCAAGGTCGGCGGACTCATAACAGGAATGGTAGATCAACTCGTCGCCGAACTTCAGGATGTTTGAGACCGGGCCGGGCGTCTCGGTCGGCCAGATGATCTCGACATCCGGCATCACTTCGCCGGTGCAAAAAATCAGGTTCACGTTTTGCAGCTCGTCCCTGACGGGAGCGCCGGCGCGGTAGCCGAGGCCCGACAAAAAGTTCAAAGCCCTGTCAACCTGCCTCACCGCCAGGCCGAAGTGGTGGAAGCTGAGACCGTGCTTGTTCATCTTTTCTCCCCGACCGCCGAGCAGCGCTCTTATCCTCGTTGGAAACCGCGGCGACGAGAGACTTCGGCGAAGGCTTAACGTCTACGAACAGCGATGGGAGCAGATGGGCAATCCAGCCGCGTTGCCGACATCTTAACGCGGATTGGCGCGTCGTCACAACGGGGCTTTGCGCCCCATTTCAAGGCGAAGCCGGGCCTTGCTTCGGGCACACGGGATGGTCAGAAATGTTTGACGTGTGCTAGTCTGTCGCCGGCCCTGTCGGTAATTCTCAGGTTCCGGTTTCATGTCCGCCTTCGAGCATACTCCTTACCGCCGGACTCGCATTAGCGGGCGACGGGGGCTTTGAGTCAGGAGGGATAATGAGCCTGCTGAATGATCTGCGCTACAACGCTCGGACGCTCCGCAAGCAGCCCGGCTTCGTCGTCCTCATCGTCTTAATACTGGCCCTCGGCATAGGCGCAAACACGACGATCTTCAGCGTGGTGAATGCCGTCCTGATTCGGCCCCTGCCTTATGAAGCGTCGGAGCGGATCGTCATGCTCTGGGAAACCAATCAGAGCAAAGCTCTGCCGAGGTCAATTGTTTCCCCCGCCAATTTCCTCGACTGGCGGACGCAAAATCACGTCTTCGACAGCCTCGCCGCTTTCCGCTTCTGGTACTACACGGTGACGGGCCATGGCGACCCTGAGAGGTATCAGGGCGCGCGCGTTTCGACAAGCTTTTTCCCGCTGCTTGGGGTCAGGCCCATGCTCGGACGCAACTTCCTGCCGGAAGAGGAAGAAGTGGGGCGGGATCATGTGGTGATACTCAGCCACGGCCTCTGGCAGCGCCGATTCGGCTCAGACCAGAACGTCGTCGGACAGACTTTGACCATAGACGGCGAGCCGTTCACCGTCGTCGGCGTGCTTCCCGCCAGTTTCCGCTTCACGCGCGTCCTCAACGCCGAGTTGGAGTTGTGGATGCCGCTTGCCTTTGCGCCGCAGCAGCTAACGCGCGCCGACCACTCTATAACCGTCTACGCCCGCTTGAAGCAGGGCGTGTCGCTGCCCCAGGCCCAGGCGGAGATGGACAGCATCGCGCGCCGCCTCGAACAGGAGTACCCGGACACGAATACCGGCTGGGGGGTGCGCGTCAACAACCTGCACGAGCAGGCCACTCAGCCCATCCGCCCCACGCTGCTCATTCTGCTGGTGGTGGTCGGCTTCGTGCTGCTGATCGCCTGCGCGAACGTGGCGAACTTACTGCTGACCAGGGCCGCCGCGCGGCAGAAGGAGGTGGTGATTCGCATGACGCTCGGCTCCAGCCAGTGGCGGCTCATCCGGCAACTGCTGGCCGAGAGTCTATTGCTCGCGCTTCTCGGCGCGGCGGCGGGCCTGCTGCTGGCCCACTGGGGGCTGGACGTTCTGAACGCAATCCTGCCTGAGAATAAAGTCCCCCGTCTGGAAAAATTTAGCCTCGACCCGCTGGTGCTGACTTTCACGCTGGCGATGACAATCCTCGTCGGCGTGATCGTGGGCCTGATCCCCGGCCTGCGGGCCTCGCGTCTGAATCTGAGCGAGAGCCTCAAAGAAGGCGGCAGGGGTATGTCAGAGACCCGCGGCAGGCGGCGGCTCCGTAACGTGTTCGTGGTTCTTGAAGTGGCCCTGACCATCCCTTTGCTGATCGGCGCGGGCTTGATGCTGAGGAGTTCGCTGCAGCTTCAAAACGTGGAGCGGGGCATCAACCTGAAGAACGTCCTCACCATGCAGACCTCCCTGCCGAAGTCGAAATACGTCACGCCCCAGCAGACGGCCAACTTTTATCAGCAGGTGCTACAGCGAATCCAGAGTGAGCCCGGCGTCGAGTCGGCCAGCGCAGTCAACTTCATCCCCCTGACTAATCTGGGAGACGAGACGACCCTCTCGATAGAAGGTTACGAGCCTCCGCCGTCGGGGGAGAAGCCGTCGGTCTCGTACCGCGTGATAGATCAAAACTACTTCCGCACGATGGGCATCCCGCTGCGGCGGGGCAGATATTTTACGGAGCAGGACAACGGCCAGTCGCAAGGCGTCGTGATGATTAACGAGACGATGGCCCGCCGCTATTGGCCGAAGGATGACCCCGTCGGGAGGCACCTTAAAGTTCAGTTCCCGGCGGCGAAGGTCCCCTGGCGGCCGGAGGCGAACGACAACTGGCTGACCGTCGTGGGCGTGGCGGGAGACGTTAAGGAGGAGGGGCTGAATGACGAGACGGAGGCCGAGATATACCTGCCTTACCTTCAGAACCCTTCGCCCTTGATGAACCTCCTGGTGCGCACGTCGTCCGACCCCTCGCGCATGGTTTCGGGCGTGCGCAATCAGGTCTGGGCGGTGGACAGGGATCAGCCGGTCTACAACGTCAAGACGATGGAGGATGTCTTCGGCGAGTCGTTCGCCGAGCCGCACGTGATAACTTCGCTGCTGTCTACCTTCGCCGCCGTCGCCCTGATCCTGGCCGCCATAGGCGTCTACGGCGTCTTATCCTATTCGGTCGCGCAGCGCACGCACGAGATCGGCGTGCGCATGGCCCTGGGCGCTCGGCCCCGTCACGTGCTCAAGGCGATTGTCGGACAAGCTTTGAAGGTGGTCCTGATCGGGGTGGTGGTCGGGACGGCGATGGCCTTCGCCGTGACTCGCGTCCTCTCGAGCCTGTTGTTCGGGATAACTGCGACCGACCCTCTGACTTTCTTTGTGGTCTCCCTGCTGCTGGTCGCCGTGGCTTTGTTCGCCAGCTACGTCCCGGCGCGCAGGGCGTTGAAGGTTGACCCGATGATCGCGCTACGGCACGAGTAGGCCGCGGCAAAAAAGGCTGCTCCGAGTCTCCTCACGAGAGGACATTTTACGGGATTGCGTGGTGCCGCGGATCGCGGCGAGTCTTCCAATGACAGGGCGGGGATCAGTTTGCGGTCGGGGGCGCGACGGGCAAGAACTGCCTGAGCATCTGGTCGGCCTGCCGTGCGGCGGGTGGGCCTTCTGGCGCTGCCTGGCTTTGCGCAGCGCCGGTTTCCCTGCCGCGCCGGTTCTCCAACTGGCCGCGCCCGCGTTTGCGTCGGCCGCCGACCGACTCGTCGAAGCCGAAGACGAAGAGCAACGCGCGCTCGAAGCGGCGCTGGCGGCGTTGCGCCGCGAGATGCGGGAGGCCGCCGAAGGCGCGGACGCCCCTTTGCAGAAAGCTCTGCGGCAGCTTAAAAAGGGGGCCTCCTTACAGTCGCTCGTCGCCGGAGAACGGACAGCGACTACCGCCCGCGCGCTTGAGGCCGCGAAGGCACGCGCCGAACGCGCGCGCGCCCAGTATCAATCCGCCTACCGGACGGCTGCCTCCGACACCTCGAAGGTGATTCGGGAAGTCGCCCGCGCCGAGCGTTTCCGTGAGGCCGTGACGTGGCAAAATCGGCGCGCGCTGCGCGGCAGCATAGACGCGCTGTTGAGAATGGGCGACGACTCCGCGCGTCAGTCTGAGCGCCGTAAACGCGAAGAGCTGGTCGCCAACTACCTACAGCGTTATTCCGTCAAGAACGACTCTATAGGCTTTTTCGGCCCGATAGGCTGGGCGAGTTTTGCCGACCAGGAAGAGGCTATCGTCGTCAGGCCGGGGGCGGGCCTGCTCAATAATCGTCAGGTCTACTTCGAGGGGTGGGGCGTTGACGCTCTGGCAGGGAAGCTGGCTCAGGGCGGCGCGCTCCGGCCCTGGATTGCCCCGCGTCTCATGCCCTACGTCCGTCTCGACGGCACGACCCTTTACATGATGCTCGGACACCCCTCCAGGCTTCCCGCCGAACAGGCCCTCGTCCTGCGAGCCTGCGACGGCGAGAGGGCGGCGAAAGAGATCGCCCTTGATTTAATCTCTCGCCGCTCGGCGGGACTGAAGAGTGAGGCGGACGTTTACGGCATCCTCGATCATCTCGAACGAAGAGGTCTGATCTCCTGGACTTTTGAGATTCCCGTCACGCTGCATCCTGAGCGCGTGCTGCGACGACTCCTTGAGCGAGTCGGTGAGGAGAGTCAGCGCGCGTCGGCCCTCGAAGCTCTCGACGAACTGGAAGAGCGTCGCGTCGCGGCGGAGAGGGCTGCGGGTGATGCCGCCGGACTGGATCAGTCTCTTCACGATTTGGAGGAGACTTTCGTGCGCCTGACGGGTGTGGCTTGCACCAGGTCGGCCGGAGAGATGTATGCCTCAAGAACGCTCGTCTACGAGGACTGCCGGCGAGATATCGAAGTCAAAATCGGGCCTGAGATTTTATCTTCCCTCGGCGGGGCAATCGCGCCGCTGCTCGTCAGCGCGCGCTGGTTCACATATCAACTCGCCGACTTCTACCGAAAAGCTTTTCAAGAACTCTACCTGGAGATTTCCCTGAAACGGAAATCTCCCGTCATAGATTTTCCGATCTTCTGGCTTGAAGCCAAGAACCTGATCTTCGCCCCACGGGGCGGGCCTGCGCAAACGATCCTCCCGCTTTTTCAAAAGCGGTGGTCACAGATTTTGGAGCTTCCCGCCGGCAGGCGGTTCGTCGAATACAAGAGCGCGGAGCTGCGGCCTCGCGTCAACGCGGCCTTTGACGCGCCGCATGCGGGCTGGAGCGGCGCGCGCTACCACAGCCCGGACGTGATGATCTCCGCCCGGAGTGCGGACGCCATCGAGCGCGGCGAATACGAGCTTGTGCTCGGCGAACTGCACGTCGGCATGAACACGCTGGTCAACACTTTTTTCCTCTCGCAACACCCGTCGCCCGACGCGCTGCTGCGCTCGTGCGACCTGGACTTGCCGGGGGCGCGCGTCGTGCCCGTCGCTCCCAAGAACTGGCCCGGCCTGACCACGCGCACGAGCCTTCCGTGTAGCTCGACGAAGGACTTTTACCTGGAGGTCGGCGGCGACAGCTACAGCCCCGTCAAATCGCGCGCGCTGCCGATTAGCTCACTCGTCGTGGAGCAGGCGCCGGAGCGGCTCGTGGTGCGCAGCCGCGACGGGCGGTTGTCGTTTGACGTGATAGAAGTCTTCGGCGAGTTGCTATCGCAACTGGCCGTCAACTGCGCGAAGATTCTGCCGCCCGCGCGACACACGCCGCGGGTCGTGTTCGACCGTCTCACGGTGTGCCGCGAGTCCTGGCTGTTTAGTCCGGCGGAGATGCCGTTCGCCTTTGAGAAGGAGAGGACGAGGTGCTTTGTCGCCGCCCGTCGTTGGGCGCGCGATAACGACCTGCCGCGGTTCGTCTTCGTCAAAGCGCCCGTCGAAGTGAAACCTTTTTACGTTGATTTCGACAGCCCCGTCTACGTCGAGCTTTTCGCCAAGGTGGTTCGCCGCACCTCGGCCTGCGACTCGCCGTCTCAGCCAATCGGCGTCTCGGAGATGCTTCCCGCGCACGACCATTTGTGGCTGCACGACGCCGAGGGCCTGCGTTACTCAAGCGAGCTTCGGGTCGTCGCCCTGGATTTGACGACGGGATCATCGCACGACGCTCCGTCCCGCCAGTAGGCGACCGCCGACTGCAACCGCGCGTCGTGCCGCCGTTCAGCGGCCACTCGGTTTCGGCACGGGGTAACGGGGAATCGGAAACCCTTCGCACAGGAGTTCCACCTCGGCCCGCACCTCATCCTTCACGCGCCCGTCCAGTCTGTAGTCGGACTCGCCGAGGGCGTCTATTGACGTGAGCACACGGTCGATCAAATCCGCACACTGTTTCATCTGGCCCGCGCCCATCCCCCTGGCCGCCACGCTGTTCGTCCCCAGCCGGATGCCGCTCGTCACGAACGGCGATTTTCTATCGCCGGGAACCTTGTTCTTGTTGACGATGATATGACTCTCTTCAAGCGCCTTCTCCGCGACCACGCCGGTGAGGCCGCGTGGAATAAGGTTGACCAGAACGATGTGGTTATCCGTCCCGCCTGAAACCAGTTCGTGGCCGCGCTCTGCCAGAAAACCGGCCAAGGCTCTGGCGTTAGCCACGATTGATTCGGCGAGGGCCTTAAAGTCCGGCGTCGTCGCCCGCGCCAGGGCCCTGGCCTTAGCGGCGATGACGTTGGGCACGGGCGCTCCCTGCAACAAAGGGAAGACCGCGCTTTGAATCATCTCCGAGAGCGTTCTCTTCGGGCCGGGGGCCGGGGCGAGGTGGTCTTGCCCCATTAAGATCAGGCCGCCGCGCGGCCCGTAGAGTTGCTTGTGTGTGCAGGTGGTCGTGAAGTGCGCGACGTTGATCGGGCTGGGGTGAAGGCCCGCGATGACGAGCGCGGCGATGTGTGTAATGTCGGCGAGCAGATAGGCCCCGACCTTGTCGGCGATCTCGCGGAAGCGCTCGAAATTGATGGCCCTCGGATAGGCCGTCGCGCCGCAAACGATCAGCCGGGGCTTGCACCGCTCCGCCAACTCCGACACCTGACCGTAGTCAATCAAACCGTCAACTCCGACCCCGTATCCGACGGCTTGAAAATATTGCCCGGAGATAGAAGCCTTGGCCCCATGCGTCAGGTGTCCGCCGGACTGAAGCTCCATCCCCAGAATGGTGTCACCCGGCTTGAGCAGGCTGAGCATCACAATCTCGTTGGCCGAACTGGCGCTGTGCGGCTGGACGTTGGCGTACTGAGCCGTAAACGCCCGCTTGGCGCGCTCGATTGCCAGTTGCTCAATTTCGTCAATGAGGTCGCAGCCGGCATGAAAACGCCTGCCGGGGTATCCTTCGGCGGTGACGTTGACCGGAACCATGCCTTCGCAGGCTAAGACGGACGGATCAACGATGCTGGAGGACGCAACCAGGGCGAGCGTGTTTGCCTGGCGGCGATACTCCCTTTCGAGCAGCTCGTAGAGGACGCCGTCGTCCTGGTAAAGAAGCTCCACACCCCGACGCGCGAATGCTGTAAGGATAGACTCATTCATGATTACACGTTGCCAATATGCGGGCGGCGACAGGTAAGCCAACGGTGCTCTTGCGCTGCGAGGCCCGGCTACGTTTCGCCTTCACGTCTGAGATATGACAATCTGACGAAAACATCCGGGGCGGCGATGCCGAACGCCGACGAGGGATAGGTGCTCTGGCCGTAGCCGACCAGTACTGCATCGAGAGCAGGCACGTATTGCCTGCTCTTCGTCGAGGATAGGGACACACCGACGAGGTTCAGGTCCTCGACTTTAAGATCGCACCCGGCCGGCAGTTGCCGGCCGGCGGAGCTTATCAGACTGGTGAAGAAGCTTTGCGGTATGTCGAAGGCGAGGCCGTCGGCGCCGTTGTACTTCACAGCTTCCACGCGCCACGTCGCCGTCCCGCCAGGGTTGAAACGGCACGGGCCCGAGTCTTTGAGGTTGCTTAGATTAATCTGCAAGTTATTTATGTCTGCCACCTTCGAATCAGGTGGCAGGAAGAAAGTCATCGTCAGGCCCTCAGTCATGCCCCGTAGCGGAAGGGAAGGTTTCAGGGTGAAATCGTGGACAAGGATTTCACCGACCATACTCTGCGACTTCTTCCCGAGTGAGCGGACCGACGACCCGTCGCCCGGCCCCCCTGGGTCACCCTCCGCGAACGACAGAACTCGATAGCGGGCCGGAAGGCCGGGCGGCCTGTTGATGTATGTGAGTAGCAGCGAAGCAACGACGCTGACCAAGGCGGTTATCACGAAGGCCAGTCCCACTGCCTTTGGCGTCAGGCGAGGTCGTTTGCCCGGGCGCAGATAATAGACCACACTAGTCCCGGCTTTTAGAATCGAGAACATCTTTAGGGCCGCACGCCGGTAACTTCTTTTAATCACAGGTGACGCTCCAGCTTTGCTAGCGTCGGGCGCGGCAAGGCCAGTTACGGCCGAAGTCTGCTCGCGTGCCGCCGTCAGAATCATGCGGATATTCTCCGCAAGGGCCGAGGCAAGCCTCCTTCTCTCTTTCGCCCGGTTGGCTTTCCCTAAGGGGACACGGTAAGTGATTACCCTACGATTGCGGACGTCGAAGGGGAGCGATTCGGGGCGGCCGAACGCGTCGTTCATGACCAGAATGACTCTCCCCGGTCCCAGGGTTTCGTCGGCGCGCCCCAGTTCGTACATCACATTCGAGTTAGGCATGAGGCGTCCCCCGGCACCCTGGGTGACTATCGATACGTCACACACGACGACCTCTGACTGCTTTATCTTGGCAAGAACCGTCTCGGTGATATCGGGAGAACCTGGCACCCCCATCGTGTCGCGGTCGATAACCACCTCCACCCCTGCGGAGCCGTCGCCGGCGAGAACTCTCGACGCGTCGTGAAGAGCCCTCTCTATAAACACGCGGTTGGTCTCGTCGGGAAGGTCTGACTGCCAAGAGTAAAAGACTTTATGGCTCATACGACGCATGCCCCCAGGTGACGAAGTTTTGAAGCGCTTAGCCACGACGTCAAGTCTGCCACTAACGCCCGCACAAAGGAAAGTGAAATCTTCTATGCTGCCCACAACTTGGCCGCAGATTGACACTCCCATGCGTGAACCTGTATTCGATCTACATCTGGAGAGCGGGCTTAACAGCGCGAGGCCCGCCCGCGCGACTTCGCCTGCGGCCTTGCGCCCGACCTTACGCAGGCGCACGAGCTTCGACTTCCGCTCCACGAGGCTGAGGATGGCGCAGCGGCGGCCCGCGCCGACGATGGTGTCGGCCTCCCAGTCGCCGATGCGCCGCTTGGCGTCTACAACCTTCGGGCGCGCCTCGATTGAGACGCGATTTGGTATCTGCCCGCGCCTCGGGTGCGTGCCGTAACGCTTGCGGCGGACTCTCCGGCAGCGCAGGTGGCGGTGGAGCGTACCGCCCCGCCGCTTGTCGGCGTAGACGTACTGATAGATGCGCTCATGGCTCACGGCGGGCTGACCTTCCAGCTTGAGGCGACCGGCGATCTGCTTGCTGCGCCAGCGCCCAATCGCTTAAAGGTATTGCCGGTCGGTCGTCCTGAACCAAAGATGCTCCAGACAAAGCTGCCACAGCATGGGCGCGCGGCTGTGCAGATGAAAACGTCCAAGCCACCCGTCGCCGGTCAGGTCAAGCTGTTTTTGAATGCACTTGGATTGCCTCCGCTGGAAACGAACCGAAAAGTGCAGAAGCCTGCGGTTATCCAGTGTGACCGTTACCGTAGCAGGACAAGCACGATGCGCGTTGAGGTCACGATGAGTAAAGGGAGAATGACGTTAAGCAACTTGACGGCGACGCTACAGCCTATCTGACGTACAGCTATGGCAACGATGCGGATTTAATCCAGAACGATAAGGACGCCTTAACACGGCCCGCCTGAGCGCACGCTCCGCCTCGTTGTTCGTCGGCTCAACTCCACCAACGCGCACGAACGTCCATAATGCAGCTTCTAATGTCCATATCTGCCGACACGTCCCTTTGGTCTTACCCGACCGACAGTCGCTCCCCTCGTCGAGCAGTCCTTTGACTCGCTGCCGGACGGCCGCGATTAACCGCTGGAACTTGTGCCTCCTCAAGCCTCCATCTCTGAGTTGATGCCACAGGCGAAAGACCTCTTTCGTTTGGACGAGCAACGCTTCACCGATTTCTTGCGACTCGCCTGAACGTTCTGAGATCGCCTGAAAGTCGCGCTTGAGATGCGCCCAACAGACTTGCCGTCTCTGCGTCGCCAACCAACTGTAACCGAGATAACGATCAGTGGTGATGATGCTCGTCTTGGCTCGCCCGATCACTTCGCGCGCTGTCGCCGCGTCACGCTTCGCGGCGATCTGAAAGGCGGTCACCTGCTCCGTGGCGTTGACCCACATCCAGTTCAACTTGCTCTGTTCACGCCAGCCTGTCTCATCCACGTGGTTGACCGCCTGGGCGCGCACGAACTCGCGTGCCGTCTCGACCGGTGCGGCCAGCGCACGGCTGACTTGTTGCTGCACGGCGCTAATGCTCCCGACACTTATCTCGACCCCGTGCAGCACACTCAAAGCTTCCGCGGCATCACCTTGGCTCAAGGTGAGTCTGCCCGTCAGGTAAGCGGTCGTGGCTTGCAAACGCGCCCCGAAACTGCCCGGCGGCATCTCCTCGCCCCACTCGGCCTGTGTCTTCACTCCGCACGTCGCACAAGCCAAAGTATGCCGCCGATACTCGGTGACGGCGGCCGGCACCGGCGGAATCTCGGTAACTTGATGGCGTGCGGGTTGTGGATCATCGCCGGCTAAACGACGCCCACACTTACGACACCGCGTAGGCCGCAAGTCAACCACGTGGTCAACTTCTTCCGCCAGCTTGAGCGAGCGCCCCGCTCCCTGATGCCCGACCTGCGCGCCCTGCCTTTTACCGCTCGGCTCACGGCGCGATGGACGACCGGCTCGCGGCGGGTCGGAGGAGGGCGGACGCGACGAGTTAGAAGAGTTCTGCCCGAGGCGTTCGCGCAAAGCGGCTACTTCCGTCTTCAGGCTC
>Ga0209577_10001017_pt1 | contig 28082 bp, 21 predicted proteins | sample GraSoiAngelo_109_FD_185874 | JGI IMG/M metagenome (GOLD analysis project Ga0209577, IMG submission 185874) | Grasslands soil microbial communities from the Angelo Coastal Reserve, California, USA - 14_0903_12_20cm (SPAdes) (version 2) | ecosystem: Environmental > Terrestrial > Soil > Grasslands...
AGCACCATGTTGTACCCCAGCGTCTTCCACACCGACATGATCATGACGGCCCAGAGGGTCGCCCGCGGTTCGATCAGCCACGGCACCGGGCCCACCCCAACCAGCGACAGGAGGTAATTGAGGAGACCGTTGCGGGTGTCGCAGATCCACTTCCAGGCCACCGCTTCCGGCACGGTCGGCGCGACGAACGGGAGAAAGTAACAGAGTTGATAGAGCCCTTCCCACCGCACCCGGCGGGCCAGCGGCAGCGCGACCAGGAGCGCCAGGAGCACGCTGGCGGTCACGGTGACGGCCGCAAAGGTCGTCGTGTTGGACAAGGCCAGGAGAAAGTTCGGATCCTGGAGGAGCGCACGGAAGTTGTCCAGCCCGACAAAGGGCTTGGTGGCGGAAATCAGGTCCCAGTTGAGGACGCTCAACCGCAGGGTCTGGGCGATGGGGATGATGCGAAACACGATGAAGAGGAGGGCAGGGAGGGCCAGCATCAGGTAGCAAAACCCGTACCGCGCCAGCGTGCTGCGGCTCGCCCCCAACAGCGGCGTGTGGCCGGCGCCGGACCGCGGCGGAAGCCACCCCCCTTTTCGCTGAGCCCTGCCGAGCGTTCCGGGCTTGGGCCTGTTACTCGCCGTAGAGCCCATCGCGCTTCAGGATACCGTTGGTCTCCTCGGCGGCGGCGTGAAGCATGTTGGCGATGGCGGCCGGATTCCCGGCCAGGGTCCGATCCCGGTAGGCGGCAACGAGCCGGCTCGCCAGCTTGGTTTCGATCTCATCGAAATCCTTGATGCTCGGCATCGACCAGTAGATGTAGTCCTTGTCCTTGACGAGGAATCCTTTGTATTGAGGGGACTTCGCGAACACCGGGTCAAGGTTGACGTCCTGTCGCAGCGGGATCCACCCGACCTCTCCGAGCAGTTGGCGTTCGAATTGCGGTTGCGTCAGGAACTTGACAAAGTCCCACGCCACTTCGGGATTCGGGGCCGATCGGCTCACGTACAGGCTGACGACACCGATGATCGTTCCCCATCGCTTGTCTCTCGGGATCGGCGTCGTCAGATACTTGAGGGCGGGCGCGTTCTTTTGGATGTCGCCGATCACCCACGACTCCCGCTCGAACATGGCGGTTTGTCCCAGCTCGAAGGCTTCGGCGTCGTGCTTGATATCCAGGCTGTCGACCTTGTCGACGAACACGGCATCGAGGTGCATCTTCATTGTGGCCCGGCCGGCGTCGTTGTCGTAGCCCGCCCTGTACTTTCCCGGGGCGCTCTGCGTCAGCAGTTCGCCGCCGCGGGGCCACATCAGAATGGCAAACTTCTCGGCCACGCCGCTCCCGGCGCCAAAGAGACGCAGGCTGATCCCGCTTCGAACGACGCGCCCCTGCGCGTCGGTCTTGGCCAGCTTTTTCGCAAACGCCATGACCTCATCCATGGTCTTGGGGGGGGTGGACAGACCCGCCTCCTTGAACATGTCCGTGTTGTAGTAGAAGGCGCCGACTCCCGCGAACCACGGGACCCCGTACACATCGTCGGCGAGCGAAGCGGCGTCCTGGGCCGACTTGTTGAAGCTCCGGCCGCGCACGAACTGCGCCACGCCGGCCGGGGCTTTGGGGATCAGCCCCGCTTCGAGGTATCGTTCCACCGTCGACGCTTCGACCTCCAGAACGTTCCCGGCCGTATCCGACGGCAGCGATGCCGCCAGTTTGCGCTCGTAGTCGCGGAGGTCGGTGGTCAGGACGGTCACTTTGACATTGGGATGAGCCTGCTGATACGCATCGGCGGCCCGCTGGTACACCGGGGCGATCTCCGGGTACCCACCCCAGATCGACAGGTTCACCACCGGCACGGCTCCTCCGGTGGGAGCGGATACCGCGACACCGATCAGGATCACGATCAGGGCGACGATTGTCCGCAGTGCCCGTGGCCGTCTCATTTATTTCCCCCCTTGCGACGGTGTACGCCACCGTGGTTTCAGAGGCCGGCGAACCCGTCCGCCGCCGGCGCCGTGGTCATGCCGCATTTCGAGCACACGCGGGGCTTAACCTTCGCGCTCCCTCTTGAGGGGCCGGCATCAACAAGCTGCCCGCCGAATGCTTTCAGATGTGGACGTTCCTTCCGCGCGCGCGGCGCGCTCTAGGCGGATTTCCAGCTCGGGATCAAGGCGGAAACTCTTCGTCATGGCCGACTGCTCCGTGCATCACATGTCATGATTGGCGTATCAGATCGCTTAAACGCGCTGTAAGAAATACTTGTTATAGCGGCGGCCTCCGCTGCCCCCAGGCTGTGGCGTCCTCGTACGCGGCGGCCGCGTGCAGGAGCGTTCCCTCGTCAAACGGGCGGCCGGCCAGCTGGAGCCCGACGGGAAGCCCCGCGCCGGTGAACCCGCACGGCACGGTCAGGCTCGGAAACCCGGTAAAGCTGAAGGGGCGATTGAACACGGGCGATCCGGTTGAGGCCAGGCCCTCCGGGGCCGGACCGGGGGCGGCCGGCGTCGCGATCACGTCCACCGTGTCCAACAGGTCCCGAAGTCGGCGGATCACGATGGTCCGGACCTGCTGGGCCCGGACGTAGGTGGGAGCCGGGATCTGCAGGCCGGTCTCGATGATCGCCCGGAGCTTGCTCCCGTAGTCGCCCGGCCTGGCGCGGTAGGTGTCGACGTGCACCGCCGCCGCCTCGGCGTTGTGGATCAATTCGTGCGCATCCATCCCCGCCTCGAACTCGTCCGGCAGCCGGATATCGCGGACCTCGCACCCTGCTGTCTCGAGGACGCGCACAGCGGCGTGATAGAGTTCTTCGGCCTCGTCGTCGAGCCCGTCGGTGAAGTAGCGGTCGGGGACCCCTACGCGGAGTGCCGCCGCCGGCCGATCGTCCGTGGCGGCCTCCGCGAGGAGGGCGGCGTACGCGAGCGGGGCCGGGGCGGAGAGCGTCGCCGGGTCGTGCGGATCGGCGCCCGCGATGGCGTCGAGCAGAAGGGCGGCGTCTCCCACGGTGCGCGCCATCGGCCCGGGATGGTCGAGGGTCCAGGCCAGCGGGTGCACGCCGTGCCGGCTGACCCGGCCGAACGTGGGCTTGAGCCCCACCACTCCGCAGAATGCCGCGGGGCGGATGATGGACCCGGATGTCTGGCTTCCCAGCGCGCCCTGACACATGCGCGCGGCGAGCGCGGCGCCCGACCCGCTGCTCGATCCCCCGGGCGTGTGGCTGAGCGCCCACGGATTCCGGGCCGGCGAGGGGTCGAACGAGGCGAACTCGGTGGTGTGGGTCTTGCCCAGGATGATGGCCCCCGCTGCCCGAAGGCGCGCCACCGCGGTGGCATCGGCGGCCGGCACGAACCCGGCCATGATCCGCGACCCGCAGGCGGTCTCCATGCCGGCGGTGTTGAAGATGTCCTTGACGCCGATGGGGATCCCGTGGAGCGGGCCGAGGATCGTCCCCGATCGCTGCAGCCGGGTCAGACGTTCGGCTTCCCGGCGCGCATCCTCGACCTGGATGCGCGCCCACGCCTGGACGCGGGGCTCGATGTCGTCAATCCGGTCGAGCGCCGACTCCAGCAGCTCCACCGGTGCGAGGCGCCCCGCGGCGATCGCCGCTGCGGCCGCGCTCAGCGAAAGGTCCCAGGGCTCACTCATCTGAAGGGTGGCGCCTTCGGGAGCTCCCAATCGGATTGGGGGGAACCGCCAGCAGATGTTGAAGCCGGGGGGCGCCGGCCGGCTCGGTATCGCGGGAAACCGGACGCGTGTGCACGGCCTCGATCCGGCGCGCGACGATCTTCCACTCTTCGGAAAACCGCTCCCCGGAGGCCGCCGGCAGGTTCAGGAGCGCGCGGGTCCAAGCGATCACCGGACGGTCGGATTCCATAGCTTCCTCCCCGTGGATGGTGGCGCTGCCGGTCGATGTCGGACAGACCTGGGCGTCGACAAGGTGGTCTTGGCAGAGCGCATGCCGACTTCCTGCAGGGAAGGGCGCCGGAGCGCGTTTCCTCCTATAATATAGAGTGGAATGATCCGCGATGCCGACAGCACGCTCCAGGCCGGTCGGGAGGCCTTTACACGGCACGCCTGGCGCGAGGCGTTCGACCTCCTCTCCGCGGCCGACGCGTCAAGCCTGCTCTCGCCCGAGGACCTGGAGCGGCTGGCGGAAGCCGCCTGGTGGACAGGCCGCCTCGCGCCCTACATCTCGGCCCGGGAGCGGGCGTATGCCAAATATGTTGAAGCCGGCCGTCCCCGCCACGCGGCACGAGCGGCGTGCGAGGTCGCGCATGGGTACTTTCAGAAGGGCGATGCGCGGGTTGGCGCCGCCTGGCTGAACCGCGCCGATCGACTCGTCCAGGCCGAGCCGGAGTGTATCGAACGCGGCTACGTGACGAGGACCCGGTGCGTCGTGGCGTTCGAGGGACACCGAGATTTCGACACCGCGCTGACCCTTGCCCGGCAGGCGCTCGATCTCGGCACCCGCTTCGGCGATCGTGATCTGATGGCGATCGCGCTCCACGACCAGGGGCGCGTGCTCGTCGCGAAGGGGCAGGTCGCAGAGGGCATGGCCTTGATGGATGAGGCGACCGTGGCGGCTGTGGCCGGTGAACTCGGCCCCTATCCCACGGCCATCATCTACTGCAACACCATTACCGCGTGCACGCAGCTTGCCGACTATCCCCGGGCCGGAGAGTGGACCCAGGCGGCCAAGCGCTGGTGCGAGCGTCAGGCGATCGCGGGATTCCCGGGTATGTGTCGGGTGTATCGTGCGGGGATCATGCGCGCCCGCGGTGCCTGGCCGGAAGCAGAGCAGGAGGCGCGGCAGGCCTGCGAGGAGCTGCGTGAGTTCAACCTCGGCTACTGCGCGGCCGCGCTGTATGAGCTGGGAGAAGTTCGCCTGCGCCTGGGCGACCTGGCCGAGGCCGAGAATGCGTTTCGCCAAGCCCATGCCCTGGGCCGTGACCCCGAACCCGGGCTGGCCTTGCTGCATCTGGCGCAAGGCCGAGTCAAGGGCGCGATGGCCTCCATCAAGCGGGCGCTGACGAACGAGTCGCCGGATCGGTTGCATCGCGCTCAGTTACTGCCGGCAAAGGTAGAGATTGCGCTGGCGGCAGGCGAGCAGAATGAGGCGCACGCCGCCGCAGAGGAACTGGAGGACATCGCCAACACGTTCGGGACACCGTGGTTGGGAGCGAGCGCTGCGAACGCCCGCGGCGCTGTCCAACTCGCGCAGGGCGACGCCATCGGCGCCGAGCGCAGCCTGAAGCACGCCGTGCACTTGTGGCAAGACGTAGACTCCCCGCATGAGGCCGCCAAGGCTCGGGTGCTCCTGGCATCTGTGTATCGCGCTGAGGGAGACGAGGAGGCTGCCCGACTTGAACTCCAGACGGCCGGCGCGGTATTCGAGCGTCTGGGAGCCGTGCTCGATGCCCGGCGCACCACCGAACTCCTGCGCATCGGGGCCGGGGCCTCTCCCGGCCCCGGGGCCCCCGCTCAGCGAATCGCCAGGACGTTCATGTTCACGGATATCGCCCGGTCCACCAGTTTGGTGCACGCGATCGGCGACGAAGCATGGGTGGCACTGGTGCAGTGGCATGACCAGGCGCTGCGGTCCCTCTTCGCCCGCTCCGGCGGGGAGGAAATTGATCACGCCGGTGACGGCTTCTTCGTTGCCTTCAAGGACGCGGCATCAGCGATCGACTGTGCGGTGACCATCCAGCGGACCATGGCCGAGCACCGCCGGGGCCAGGGGTTCGCTCCGCAGGTGCGCATTGGCCTGCATACCTCCTCCGCCGCTCGAAGCGGGACCGGCTATCGGGGGAAAGGCGTCCACGAAGCCGCGCGTATCACGGCTCTGGCCGAAGGCGCGCAGATCCTGGCGAGCCGGGCGACGATCGCGGGGATCCCGTGTGCAACATCCGAGCCGAGGACGGTGCGACTGAAAGGGTTTTCTGAGCCGGTGCAGATTGTGGCGATCGAGTGGCGCTAAGTCAAGCATAGTCTCGATTGAGAAGGGGCGCGCGCCCACGGTCCCCGCCGGCAGAGCAGAAGCTCCGTTGGTCCTGGCTCTCGATCTCGGGAGTTCTTCGCTCCGCGCGCTCATCTACGACGCCCAGGGCCGCGAGGTCCTGGGGACCGAGGGACGGACTCCCCTGCGGTGGACCGAAACGCCGGACGGCGGCGTCGAGACGGATCCGGATCGCCTCCTCGACGGCGCCTTCCACGCGATCGACCAGGCGGTGGCCGGCGGCGGAGGAGCCGCGCCGAGCATTGCGGCCGTCGGGGTCTCGACCTTCTGGCACAATCTCATGGGGATCGGCCGCGACGGCCGTCCATCGACGCCGCTCTATTCCTGGGCCGACGAGCGAAGCGCGGAGGCCGCCCGCACCCTCCGCGAGCGGCTGGACGAGGCGGCGGTCCGCCGGAGGACCGGGTGCGTCTTCCACCCGAGCTACCCCGCGGCCAGGCTCCTCTGGCTGCGCGGGCGGCATCCGGAGGCATTCCGGGCGACGCACACCTGGCTGAGCATCGGCGAGTACCTGGCGCACCGGTGCTTCGGCCGCGCGGCGTGCAGTATCTCGATGGCGTCGGGGACCGGCCTCTTGAACCAGGAGCGCTTCGAGTGGGATGCAGAGCTGCTGGAGGCGATCGGCCTGACCCCGGAGCGCCTCGCGCCGATCGTGGATCTGGGAGATCCGCTGAGCGGGCTCGCGCCCGCCTTTGCCGCGCGTTGGCCCGCGCTGCGGGATCGGCCCTGGCTCCCTGCCGCCGGCGACGGGGCGCTCAGCAATCTCGGCACAGGATGCGTGACGCCCTCCCGCGCCGCCCTGGTGGTGGGGACCTCGGGCGCGCTGCGCGTCCTGCATGGGGCGGAGCCGTTTGAAGTGCCGCGCAGCCTCTGGCACTATCGGCTCAACCGCACCCGGGTCCTCACCGGCGGCGCCGTCAGCAACGGCGGCAACCTCTTCCGGTGGATGCAGGAGCAGTTTGCGTTCGGGCCGCCCGAGGAGATCGAGCGCGGCCTGCGCTCGCGTCTGAGAGACCCTCGCCGCGGAGCCGCCCGCCGCCTCGTGGTGCTTCCCTTCCTGGCCGGGGAGCGCAGCCCCGAGTGGCCGCTGTGGGCGCGCGGAGCCGTGGTCGGCATGACGCTCTCCACCGAGCCGCTCGATCTGCTGCAGGCGGGCCTGGAGGCAATCGCCCTGCGGTTCGGGCTGATCTGGGATCAGCTCCGGGCGGTCGTTCCGAACGTCCAGGAGATCGTGGGGAGCGGCGGGGCCCTCCTGCGATCTCCCGCCTGGCTGCAGATCATGGCCGATGTGCTGGGACACCCGATCATCGCCTCGGGGATAGCGGAAGGCAGCAGCCGCGGGGCCGCGCTGCTCGCGCTCGAGTTCTTGGGCGCCGCGCGGGCGGAGGAGATGCCCGCCCCGCTTGGCGATGCGTATCGCCCCGATCCCGCGCAGCATGCCCGGTACCTGGAGGCGCGGACGGCGCACCTTGCGGTCGAGGCCGCGCTGGCCCCCCTGCAGGAGGAAGATCGAGTAGAATAGTCGGGGACAATAACAATAGGTAAGGACGCGCGTGCCGGGCACGCGCGGGGGCGGTGTGATGGCGACACGGATTCAGACGATCGAGGAACTCTGCATCAACAGCATCCGGGCCCTGTCCATTGATGCGGTGGAGAAGGCCCGCTCGGGCCATCCCGGCATGCCGCTGGGCGCGGCGACGATGGCGTACGTCCTGTGGACGCGCCACCTGCATCACCACCCGCGTTCCCCGGGGTGGCCGGACCGCGACCGCTTTGTCCTTTCGGCCGGGCACGCGAGCATGCTGCTCTACAGTCTTTTGTACTTGACCGGGTACGACCTGACGCTGGATGACCTCAAGCAGTTCCGACAGTGGGGCAGTCGGACGCCCGGGCATCCCGAGCGCGGCGTCACGCCCGGCGTGGAGGTGACGACGGGGCCGCTCGGGCAGGGGTTCGGAAACGCCGTGGGACTGGCGATGGCGGAGCGGTGGCTGGCCGCCACCTTCAACCGGCCCGGCCACACGATCGTGGACCACTACACGTATGTCATGGCCAGCGATGGGGACATGATGGAAGGCGTCGCCTCGGAGGCGGCATCGCTGGCCGGCCACTTCCGGCTCGGCCGGTTGATCGTCCTGTACGACGCCAACCTGGTCAGTCTCTCCGCCACGACCAACGTGACATTTACCGAAGACGTCGGCGCGCGATTCGAGGCCTACGGCTGGCACGTGCAGCGGATCGACGGCCAGGATGCCGGGGCCGTCGACGCGGCGCTGGCCGCGGCCCGCGCGGTCGAGGACCGGCCCTCGCTGATCGTGGCGCGGACGCACATCGGATACGGCAGCCCCCACCGGCAGGACACCTTCCAGGCGCACGGTGAGCCGCTCGGCGAGGAAGAGGTGCGGGCGACAAAGCGCGCGCTCGGCTGGCCGGAGGACAAGACCTTCTACGTGCCCGATGAGGCGCTGCGGGAATTCCGCAAGGCCGTGGAGCACGGCGCCGCGCTGGAAGAGGCCTGGCGCCGGAAGATGGACGCCTACCGCGCGGCCCACCCGGAGCCGGCCGGGCAGTTCGAGCGGGCGCTGGCCGGCGACCTGCCCGAGGGCTGGGAGGCGAAGCTGCCGGCATTCACACCCAAGGATGGGGAGATGGCCACGCGGGATGCGGGGGCCAAGGTGCTGAGCGCGCTCGCCGACGCCGTGCCGAACCTGATCGGAGGCTCCGCGGACCTCGATCCGTCCACGCGCACGATGCTGAAGGGGCACGGCGATTTCGAGGCCCCGTCGGCGCCCCCCGCGGCCGGAGGGCCGCCGCTGCAGGGCGCCGCCGGCGGCGTCTGGGGGTACGCGGGGCGAAACATTCACTTCGGCGTTCGCGAGCATGCGATGGCCGCCATCCTGACCGGGCTGGCGCTGCACGGAGGGGTCCTGCCGTTCGGGGCCACGTTCCTGACGTTCTCGGATTACATGCGGCCGAGCATCCGGCTGGCGGCGCTGAGCAAGGCGCGGGTGTTCTACGTCTGGACGCACGACAGCATCGGGCTGGGCGAGGACGGGCCGACCCACCAGCCGGTCGAGCACCTGGCCGGTCTCCGCGCGATGCCGGACCTGCTGATGCTCCGGCCGGCGGACGCCACCGAGACCGTGGAGGCGTGGCGGGCCGCTCTGCGGCACAAGCAGGGCCCCGTGGGGCTCGTGCTCACCCGTCAAAAGCTGCCCGTGCTGGACCGGCAGGCCCTGGCCCCCGCGTCGGGCGTGGCGCGGGGCGCGTACGTGCTCGCCGAGGCGGGGGGACCCGCCCCCGACGTGATCCTGATCGCCACGGGGTCGGAAGTGTCCGTCGCGCTGGAGGCGCACCGGCGGCTCGTCCGGGAGGGGATTCGCAGCCGTATCGTGTCGATGCCCTCGTGGGAACTGTTCGAGGCGCAGCCGAAGGCCTACCGGGACACGGTCCTGCCGCCGGCCGTTCGCGCGCGGGTCGCCGTGGAGGCGGCCACGCCGTTCGGGTGGGAGCGCTACGTGGGATCTGACGGGGCGATCATCGGCGTGAACCGGTTCGGCGCCTCCGCCCCGGGGCCCGTGGTGATGCGTGAGTTCGGCTTGACGCCGGAGCATGTCGTCGAAACCGCAAAGAGGCTCCTCGAGAAGGGACGGAGACAATCATGAGAGAGGTCAAGGCCCAGAATCCGCTGCGCCTGCTGCGGGAGGTCGGGCAGAGCGTCTGGCTGGACTACATCCACCGGAAGCTCATTCGCGCGGGCGAACTGCGACGGCTCATCGAGGAAGATGGACTCTCCGGGATGACGAGCAACCCGACCATCTTCGAGAAGGCGATCTCGGAAGGTCCCGAATATGAAGAGACGTTTGCGCGGCTGCGGGCACGGGGGGCGGGCGTCACCGAAGCGTACCAGACGCTGGTCGCCGAGGACATCATCGCCGCCTGCGACGCGCTCCGGCCGGTCTTCAACGAGACCGGCGGCGCCGACGGGTTTGTCTCGGTCGAGGTCTCCCCGCTCCTGGCCCATGATACGGCGGGGACGATCGAGGAGGTCCGCTACTGGTTTGGACGCATCGGCCGGCCGAACCTGATGGTGAAGATTCCGGGAACGCCGGAGGGCGTCCCCGCGATCCAGGCGATGATCGCCGAGGGCCGGAACATCAACATCACGCTGCTCTTCTCGGTGCAGGCCTACGCGCGCGTCGCCGAGGCCTACGTCGGCGGGCTGGAGCAGCGCGTGGCGGCGGGGCAGCCCATCGACCGGGTCGCGTCGGTGGCGAGCGTGTTCGTCAGCCGGATCGACACCGAGGCGGACAAGCGCCTGGACGCGAAGGCGGCGGCGGCCGCCACCCCGGCGGAGCGGGAACGCCTGCAGGGCCTGCGCGGCAAGGCCGCGATCGCCAACGCCAAGCTGGCGTACAAGACGTTTCGCGAGGTGTTCGATGGGAGCCGCTACAAGGCGCTGGCCGCGCGCGGCGCCCGGGTGCAGCGGCCGCTGTGGGGCAGCACCAGCTCGAAGAATCCGGCCTACCCCGACCTCCTGTACGTCGAGGCGCTCGTGGGTCCGGACACGGTCGACACGATGCCGCCGCAGACCCTCGCCGCGTTTCGCGATCACGGCCGGGTCAATCCCCGCGCCGTGATGGAGGGGCTGACCGAGGCGGAGGCGGTGCTCGCGCGGCTGGCGGAGGTTGGGATCGGGATCGACGATGTCACCGGCCGCGTGCTGGACGCCGGCATTCAGTCGTTTGTCGACTCCTACCGGCAGCTGCTGGGGGCGATCGAGCGCCGGCTCCGCACGGCGTAGCCGCGCCCGCCAAGGGCAGGCGTAGAGGAGGAGGGGACGCGTGGAACTGGGATTCGTCGGGTTCGGCCGTATGGGCGGCAACATGGTGAAGCGCCTTCTGGGCCGGGGGCACAAGATCGCGGTGTACGCGCGGAAGCGCGAGGTGCGGGCGGAAGCGGCGGCGCTGGGCGCCACCCCGGCCGAATCGATCGAGGACCTGGCGGGCAAGCTCACCCCGCCCCGGGTGCTGTGGCTGATGATTCCCGCCGGCCCCCCCGTGGACGAGACGCTGAAGGAGCTGATGCCGCTGCTCGCGCCGCAGGACATCATCGTCGACGGCGGCAACTCCAATTACAAGGACTCGATCCGGCGCGCCAAGGCGGCGCAGGCGCGCCAGATCTCGTACATCGACGCGGGCACGAGCGGGGGGATCTGGGGGCTCCAGGTCGGGTACTGCCTGATGGTCGGCGGAGAGGTCGCGGCCGTCCGCAGGGTCGAGCCCGCCTTCCGCGACCTGGCGCCGGAGGGCGGCTATCTTCACGCCGGCCCCAGCGGAGCCGGCCACTTCGTCAAAATGATCCACAACGGCATCGAGTACGGGATGCTCCAGGCCTACGCCGAGGGGTTCGCGATCCTCCACGAGGCGCCGTTCAAGCTGGATTTGCGCGCCATCAGCGCCCTGTGGAACCGCGGCAGCGTCGTGCGGTCCTGGCTCCTCGAACTCGCCGAGCGCGCGTTCGCCAATGACCCCGACCTGCGGTCGCTCCGGGGGTACGTGGAGGACTCCGGGGAAGGGCGGTGGACGGTGCAGGAGGCGATCGACCGCAACATCCCCGCGCCGGTCATCACCCTCTCGCTGCTGCAGCGCCTGCGGTCCCGGCAGGAAGAAAACTTCGGGGACAAAGTGATCGCCGCGCTCCGCCAGCAGTTCGGCGGGCACGCGGTCCGGGAGACGTAACCCCGGATGGGCGCCGTGTCGATCCCGTCGCCGCTTCAGGAACTCCGGGAAGCGCGCCACCTCCGCCGCATCCCGGATCCGTGCGCGGTGGTGATCTTCGGCGCCACCGGCGACCTGACGCACCGGAAGCTCATGCCCGCGCTGTATACGCTGTCGCGCCTGGGGATGCTGCCGGAGGAGTGCGCGGTGGTCGGCTTCGCCCGGCGGCCGATGACCGACGAGCAGTTCCGGGTCGAGGTCGCCCAGGCCGTGCGGGGCGCGACGTCCGGCGCGGTGGACGCCGCGGCGTGGGACGGCTTTGCGCGGCGCCTGCATTATGTCCAGGCCGACTTTCGCGACCCGGCCGGCTACGACCACCTCCGGCAAACGCTGGAGCGGCTGGACCGGGAGTGCGGGACCACGGGCAACCGCCTCTACTACCTCGCCACGGCGCCGGAGCTGTACGGCGAGATCGTCCAGCGCCTCGGACAGCACGGGCTGACCGTCCGGCCGGCCCCGGGCTCGGACGGGGGGCATCCCTGGACCCGGGTGATCGTCGAAAAGCCGATCGGGCGGGACCTGGCCAGCGCGCAGGACCTCAACCGCGCGCTGCTCAGCGTGTTCCGGGAGTCCCAGATCTTCCGGATCGATCACTATCTCGGCAAGGAGACGGTGCAAAATATCCTGGTGTTCCGGTTCGCCAACGGGATCTTCGAGCCCATCTGGAACCAGCACTACGTCGACCACGTCCAGATCACGGTCGCGGAGACCGTCGGCGTGGAAAACCGCGCGGGCTACTACGAGACCGCCGGGGTGGTGCGGGATCTCGTGCAGAGCCACATGATGCAGCTCCTGACCCTGATGGCGATGGAGTCTCCGGTGGCCATCGAGCCCGAGTCCGTCCGGTCGGAGAAGGTGAAGGTGTTGCGGGCGGCCCGCCGGATCCCTCTCGACGATGTCCCGCGGAACGTCGTGTTGAGCCAGTACGGCCCCGGCACCGTTGAAGGGCAGGCGGTGTCGGGCTACCGCGAGGAGCCGCGGGTCGCGCCCACCAGCCGGACGCCGACGTTCGTGGCGATGCGCCTGTACATCGACAACTGGCGATGGGCGGGCGTCCCCTTCTACCTGCGGAGCGGGAAGCGCCTCCCCAAGCGCGTGACCGAGGTCGCCGTGCAGTTCAAGCGGGCCCCCCTCCCGCTCTTCGGCGACACCGGCGCGGACGAGCCCAACCTGCTGGTGCTGAACATCCAGCCGGACGAGGTCATCTCGCTCCAGTTCGTGGCCAAGGTGCCCGGCCTGGCGATGACGCTGCGGCCGGTGACCATGGGGTTCCGGTACGGGACCGCGTTCGGCGTGGAGGAGATGTCCGCCTACGAGCGGCTGCTGCTCGACGCCCTGCTCGGCGATTCCACGCTGTTCACCCGCCGCGACGAAGTGGAGGAGGCCTGGGATCTGGTGGAGCCGCTCCTGAACTGGTGGGAGCGCTCAGACCCGCCGGAGCCGGTCCCGATGTACGCCGCCGGGACGTGGGGCCCCGACGCCGCCCGCGCGCTGATCGCCAGGCGCGGCCGGCGCTGGCGGTCGTTGTGACCGGGCCGCCCCGCCCGGCCTCGTCCCGGCCGTCCGTTCCGTTTCCGTCGCCCCACCCCGAGGTGCTGATCGTTCCCGATCTCTCGGCCGCCGCCGCGGCCGCGGCGGAGCGCGTGGCCCGGCGGTGCGAGCAGGCGGCGGCATCGCGCGGCGAGTGCGCAATCGCGCTTTCCGGCGGGGAGACGCCGAGGGCGCTGCACGCCCGGCTGGCCTCGGATCCGTTCCGGCGGCGGATCCCCTGGACGCGCATTCGGGTGTTCTGGGGCGACGAGCGGGGCGTCCCCCCGGACGATCCCCGCAGCAACTACCGGATGGCGCGGGAAACCCTGCTGAACGCGGTGCCGGTCCCGGACGACCGGATCCACCGGATGCCGGCCGAGGGGCCGGATCGGGAGGCCGCCGCCGAGGCGTATGCCGCGCTGCTGCGCGCGCACCTGCCCGAGGCCGCGGACGGCTGGCCCCGGTTCGACCTGGTGCTGCTCGGGCTCGGGGACGACGCCCACACGGCCTCGCTCTTTCCTCACGCGCCGGCGCTGCAGGAGACGCGGCGCGCGGTGCTGGCGGTCGAGGCGCCGGATGGGATGCCGCGCATGACGCTCACGCCTCCGGTCCTCAACCACGCGGGCGAGATCCTCTTCCTCGCCGCCGGCCCTCAGAAAGCCCGGGCCGTGTGGGCCGTGCTCGAGGGCCCGCGGCAGCCGGACGCCGTGCCCGCCCAGGCCATCCGGCCGGTCGACGGGACGCTGGCCTGGATCGTCGACGCCTCCGCCGCCTCGCGCCTGACGCGCTCCTCCACAGCATAACCGCGGCCCCCGTCGTTCGGGGAGAGGGTTTTCCGTGAATCCGGCGGAATCCCCCTGTGAGCCTTACGCGAGGCCCTGAAGCCGGTCGGGCAGGGAGGGGGTTGGTCTATGCGTCGCGTCTGGAGGTGGGGGGCGGTCTCCCTCATCCTGCTGCTGGCTGCGGGAGCGCCGCTCGGGCGGCCCGCGCCGGCCGGGGCGGCGGCCGAGACATTGCTGATCGGGCAGTCCACGTGGGTGGGGTACGGCCCCCTGTTCCTGGCCCGGGACAAGCGCTTTTTCGACGAAGCCGGGGTCAGCGTCGAACTGAGGACGTTCGAAGACCCCAAGGAGAGGTTCTTCGCGCTCGTCTCCGGCAAGCTCGATGGGATCGCCACGACGCTCGACACCGCCAGCCTCTACTGGAGCACCGAGCACCCGTTTCGCTCGGTCCTGGGCCTGGACGACAGCAAAGGCGGGGACGGGATCGTGGCCGTCGACGCGATCAAGTCGATCAAGGACCTGCGCGGCAGGCGGGTCGCGTACAACAAGGGCTCCGTCTCCCACTTCTTCCTCAGCGTGCTGCTCCGCCAGAACGGCATGACGGAGCAGGACATCCAGAGCATCCAGATGCAGCAGGACGCTGCGGGGGCGGCGTTCGTGGCCCACAAGGTCGACGCGGCGGTGACGTGGGAGCCGTGGCTGAGCCGGGCGAAGAGGACGCCGGGCGGCCACGTCCTGGTGGACAGCAGCAGCACGCCGGGCCTCATCGTGGACATCCTGCTCTTCCGGAGCGACATCATCAAGAACCACCCGGATGCCGTGAAGGGCGCGGTCCAGGGGTGGTTCAGGGCGGTGGACTACTGGAAGCACCACCCCGACGAGTCCGATCTCCTGATGGCCAAAGCCGTGGGCGGATGGCTGAAGGACGTGACGACGTTCCGCGAGACCCTCGCCGGCGTCCGGTTCTACGACGAGGCCATCAACCGCCAGTATTTCGCGCTCGGCGGGCAGATCTACGTCACCGCGCAGAACGCGATCGACATCTGGAAGTCGCTTGGCATGATCCGGGGGAACGTGGCCGCCGCCGACCTGCTAGACCCCGAGTTCATCAATAAGTAGGGAGCGTGCCGGGCCGGCGCGCCACCCCGGCCGGCCCGGCGGGCGTGACGTGAGCCCGGCACAGCCCGGGGCGGAGCGCCGGCGGCGGACGTCGTGGGCCCGTTTCGCGTACCTCCGCCCGCAGGAGCCCGTCCCCCGGCGCGTCTATCTGGGAACGGTCACCGGCAGCGCCGTCGGCCTCGTGGCGCTGTGGTGCCTGCTCAGCTACGGCGGGGTCGTGGAGCCGCTCTTCCTGCCCAGCCCCACCGCGATCCTCGCCGCGGGCCTCGACCTCGCGCGGGACGGCACCCTCGTGCAAGATATGCGGGCCAGCCTCGCGGTCATCGTGTCGGGGTGGGCGCTGGCCGCGGTCCTGGCCGTCCCCATCGGGATCCTGATGGGATCGTTCAAGGTGGTGGAGGCGCTCGTGGAGCCCGTGGTCGACTTCGTCCGCTACCTGCCCGTCAGCGCGATGATCCCCCTCTTGATCCTCTACGTCGGCATCGGGACCGCCGAGAAGGTCGCCGTGATCTTCATCGGGACGTTCTTTCAGCTCGTTCTGCTCGTCGCCGACGTGGCGGCCCACGTGCCGCACGAACAGCTCGACGTCTCCTACACGCTCGGCGCCTCGCGCGCCCAGGTGGTGGGGCGCGTCCTGCTCCCGGCGACGCTGCCCGGGGTGATGGATACCCTCCGCATCACCATGGGCTGGGCCTGGACCTACCTGATCGTGGCCGAGATCGTCTCCGCCGACCGGGGCCTGGGGTATCTGATCCTAAACTCCATGCGGGGCCTGTTCACCGACCGGATCTTCGTGGGGCTCGTGGTGATCGGGGGGTTGGGGCTCGTGTTCGATCTGACGTTCAAGTGGCTGCACCGGCGGCTCCTGCCCTGGTCCCCCAAGGCCTGAGGCCTGTCCATGGCGGAGCCCAAGCTGCGCATCCGCGAGGCCACGGTCGCCTTCCGCACCCGGCGGGGCGGAGAGGTGGTGGCCATCGACCGGCTCTCGCTCGACGTCGCCGACTGTCAGATCGTCAGCATCGTCGGCCCGTCCGGATGCGGCAAGAGCACGCTGCTCCGCCTCGTCGCCGGGCTCGTCCGGCCCTCGTCCGGCGAGATCTGGCTGGACGGTCATCAGGTCACCGACCCCGGCGCGGACCGCGGCATGGTCTTCCAGTCCTACACCCTCTTCCCGTGGCTGACGGTGCAGGGCAACGTGGAGTTCGGACCGCGCCTGCGGGGGGTTCCCGAATCGGAGCGGCGCGCGGCCGCCCGGCGCTACATTCAGATGGTGGGGCTTACGGGATTCGAGCACGCCTACCCCAAGGAGCTGTCCGGCGGGATGATGCAGCGGGTGGCGATCGCCCGGGCCCTGGCCAACGACCCGGAGGTGCTGCTGATGGACGAGCCGTTCGGCGCCCTGGACGCTCAGACGCGCGCGTTCATGGGCGAGCTGCTGCTGGACATCTGGCAGAAGTCGCCGAAGACGATCCTGTTCGTGACGCACGACATCGACGAAGCGCTCTTTTTGGGAGACCGGGTGTACGTGATGACCGCCCGGCCGGGCCGGTTCCGGGCCGAGGTGTCGCTGTCGCTGCCCCGGCCGCGGACCCTCGAGGTGACGACCTCGGAAGAGTTCGTGGGCGCGAAGCGCCGGGTCTTGGCGATGATCCGGGAGGAGACCGCCAAGATCATGGGGTCCGCCGGGGGCGCCGCCGCGCCCGGCGCTCCGGCGTCCGGCGCGGCGGCGCGATCATGAGCGCGCGCTTCGAGCCTCCCAACGCCTTCCGGTCCCCCCGGTACGCCCAGCTCTCGACGTTCATGCGGCTGCCCTACCAGAAGGACCCCCGCGGTCTCGACGTGGCGATCCTGGGCATTCCCTTCGACGGCGGCGTGAGCTTCCGGCCGGGCGCCCGGTTCGGCCCGAAGGAGATCCGCAGCAACTCCCTGCTGATCCGGCCCTACCATCCGGTGCTGCGCACTTCCCCGTTCAGCCGCCTCCGGGTCGCCGACTGCGGCGATGTAGACCCCAACCCGCTCGACATCGTCGACACCTACGGACGGATCGAGGCCGCGGTCGGCGAGGTGCTGGCCGCGGGGGCGATCCCCGCGTGCGTCGGGGGCGACCACTCGATTTCGCTGGCGATCCTCCGGGCGGTGGCGCGGCGCCACGGGGCGGTGGCGCTGGTCCACTTCGACAGCCACCAGGACATGTGGGAGGAATACTTCGGCAACCGCTACTTTCACGGGACGCCGTTCCGGCGGGCGCTCGAGGAGGGCCTGTACCAGCCCAAGGCGACCGTGCAGTTCGGGATTCGCGGCCCGGTCTACGGGGAGGGCGATTTCGAGCTGGGGGAGACCCAGGGCGTGACCGTGGTCCGCGCCGAGGAAATCCACCGGCAGGGGGTGGCCGCCGCGCTGTCCCGCCTCGACGTCGTGCGGGGGCGCAAGGTGTACGTCTCGTTCGACATCGATTCGGTCGACCCCGCGTTTGCGCCGGGCACCGGCACGCCGGAGGTGGGCGGGCTCTCCAGCGCGCAGACGCTCGAGCTCCTCCGCGGCCTCGCCGGACTGGACATCGTGGCATTCGACATCGTGGAGGTCTCCCCGCCGTACGACCAGAGCGGCATCACCGCGATGCTCGCGGCCAACGTGCTCTTCGAGCTGCTCAGCCTGATCTCGCTGGGCAGGCCGTAGCCGGCGCCGCCGCTACGTCGTCCGCCCACCGCCGATCACCACCCGCCCGTCCTTGATCACCGTGTCGGCCATGTTGGTCCCGAAGTGCATGGGCAGCTCGGCCACGCTCGAGATCCCCCACATCACGAGATCGGCCCGTTTGCCGGGGGCGAGGCTGCCGGTGTCCGCAGCCCGCCCGACGGCGTGCGCGGCGTTGATCGTCGCCGCGGACAAGGCCTCCGCCGGGGTCAGCCGCATCCCAATACACCCCAGGGCGATCGCCATCTGCATGGAGAGCGTGGGGGAGGAGCCGGGGTTGAAGTCGGTGGCCAGGGCGACCGGGACGCCCACCTCGACCATCGCGCGGGCGTCCGCGTACTTCTGGTGCAGCAGAAAGAACGTCGCGCCCGGGAGGAGGCCCGCCGTCACCCCCCGCTCGGCCATCGCCGCGAGATCATCGGAGGGGGTGTGCTCCAGGTGATCGGCCGAGAGGGCGCCCAGCTCGACGGCGAGGCGCGCTCCTCCTGACGCCGAGAGCTGATCGGCGTGAATCTTGAGCCGGAGCCCAAGCCGGCCGGCCTCGCTCAGAATGCGCCGCGACTGCTCGATGGAAAACGCCCCGCGCTCGCAGAACACGTCGCAGAATTCGGCGAGGCCCTCCCGGACAACGGCCGGGAGCATCACCTCACAGATGTCGCGGACGTACGCGTCCGGGTCCGCCTTCCGTTCGGGGGGCACGGCGTGGGCGCCGAGGAACGTGGGGACGATGCCGACGGCATGGCTGGCCCCGAGACGAGAAGTGGCCCGGAGGATCTTCAATTCGTCCTCCACGGAGAGGCCGTACCCGCTCTTGGCCTCGACCGTCGTCGTGCCGTGCGCCAGCATGCGGTCCAGGCGCTCGCGGCCCATCGCCACGAGGTCGGCTTCGGCGGCCGCCCGCGTGGCCCGAACGGTGTTCAGGATCCCGCCTCCGGCCGCCAGGATCTCGGCGTAGCCTGCCCCGTGAAGACGCATCGTGAACTCATGGGCCCGGTGACCCGCGAAGACGAGGTGGGTGTGGGGATCGACGAGGCCGGGCGTGACGAGGCGCCCGGACGCGTCCACGGTCGTGGTGGCCGGTGTGCGCGACACGGACCGGAGGACGGCCTCGGTGGGCCCCACGGCCGTGATGCGCCCGCCGGAGGCGGCGACCGCGCCGTCGGCGACGATCCCCGGATCGGCGAGGGCGGTCCCTCGCCGCGGCACGCTCCCGGTCGCCAGCGTCGCCAGTTCGGCGGCATGGACCACCAGGAGATCGGCCGGCGCGATCATTGCCACCTGGCCGTGGCCCGGGCGACCCTGGCGAGGATCTCCTGCTCGGGAACGGTGAGCAGCGTTCCGTGCTCGACGACGGGCCGGCCGGCCACGACGACCCAGGCGATGGCCCTCGGGTCGAGGGCGTAGACGAGGTGCTTCTCGATGGGGCCGCGCGGCTGCAGGGACAGATCGTCGAGCCGGATGCCGACGAGATCCGCGCGATACCCGGGCGCGATCTCTCCCACCGGGAGCCCGAGGACCGCGCCTCCGTTGCGGGTCCCCATCGCGAGCGCGGTCTCCGCCGGGAGGATCGCCCCGTCGAGGGCGGAGACCTTTTGGAGGAGCGCCGTGGTCCGCATCTCATCGAAGACGCTGGTCCGGTTGTTGCTGCACGCCCCATCGGTGCCGAGCCCCACCGTCACCCCGGCCCGCAGCATCGCCGGGATATTCGTGATCCCGTCGCCGAGAAACATGTTGCTGGCGGGGCAGTAGGCCAGCTTGGCGCCGCGGGCGCCCATGAGGGTAATCTCCTCCTCGGTCAGCCAGACGCAGTGGATCGCCACCATCCGCTCTGAGACCGCGCCGAGCCGGTCGAGCCAGCGCAGCGGGGGGACGCCGTGCGCCTTCCTGATCATCTCCACCTCGTACCGGCCCTCGGCCACGTGGATATGCATGCGCGTGCCGGCCCGCGCCGCGAGCCGGGCCCCCGCCTCGATCATGTCGGGAGACGCGGCGTGCGGGCTGTGCGGGGCCGGACACACGCTGACCATGGGATCGCCGGCGTGGCGGGCGATGAGCGTCTCGCAGCGCCGCACCGCCTCGTCGACCGTCTCCCGGTAGACGGCCGGCGCGCCGGTCCAATCGTACATCGTGCGGGCCAGGACCAGCCGGATGCCCAGGTCCTTCGCGGCGCGGATCACGGCTCCGTCGTTCTCGATCCCGCCGGCGTGGACGTAGAAGAAATCCGCGACCGTCGTCACCCCGTACCGGAGCATCTCCCCAAAGGTCAGGAGCGCTCCGGCATAGATCTCCTCAGGGCCGAGGTGCGGGGAGATGCGATAGATCCCGTCGTCTCGCCAGCGGAAGAAGGGGAGATCGTCGGAGAACCCGCGCACGAGCGATTGGAAGGAATGGGTGTGGACATCGACCGTGCCCGGGAGGATCAGGGTGTCTCCCCAATCCTCGGTCTCCACCCCTGCGAGCGCCGCCGAGGCGGAGGGCACGACCGACTCGATGTCGCCATCCCGGACCACCACCGCGTGGTCGGGCAGGAGCGCGCCTCCGGCGAGCACCTGGCGCCCTCGGTACGCGCGCCGCATCAGGGGTCGGCGATTACTCGGTGGGGAACAGCCGGAGGCCGCGGGCGGCGGCCGTCTGCCTCGCGATCTCGTACCCCGCGTCGGCGTGGCGCACCACGCCGATGCCCGGGTCCGCCGCCAGCACGCGGGCCAGCTTCTCGGCCGCAAGCTGGGTCCCATCGGCCACGCTGACCTGGCCGGCGTGGATCGAGAAGCCGATCCCGACCCCGCCGCCGTGATGCACCGAGACCCAGGTCGCCCCGGCCGCCGTGTTGAGGAGGGCGTTGAGGATCGGCCAGTCGGCGATCGCGTCGGATCCGTCCCGCATGCCTTCCGTCTCCCGGTTGGGCGAGGCCACCGAGCCGGAATCCATGTGATCCCGGCCGATGACGATCGGCGCCGCGAGCTCGCCGCGCGCCACCATCTCGTTGAACGCGAGCCCGGCCACGTCCCGCTCACCGTAGCCGAGCCAGCAGATCCGGGCGGGCAGCCCCTGAAAGGGCACGCGCCGTTGTGCCAGGCGGATCCACCGCCGCAGCCCGTCGTGGTCGGGAAACAATTCGAGGATCCGAGCGTCGGTGTTGAGGATGTCCCGGGGGTCGCCAGACAGCGCGGCCCACCGGAACGGTCCCTTCCCCGCCGCAAAGAGCGGCCGGATGTAGGCCGGCACAAATCCCGGGTACGCCCGCGCGCCGTCAAATCCCCCGCGGGCGGCCTCGGCGCGGAGGTTGTTGCCGTAGTCGAACACCACCGCCCCGCGGCGGCGGAACTCCACCATCGCGGCGCAGTGCCGGGCCATCGAGGCCCGGGCGCGCTCGACGTACCCGGCCGGGTCCGCGGCCCGCAGCGCGGGCGCGTCTTCCGGCGCGACCCCCGCGGGGAGGTAGCCGTCGAGCGGGTCGTGGGCGGACGTTTGATCCGTGACCACGTCGACGTGGACCCCCCGCCGGACCAGTTCCGGAAACACCTCGGCCGCGTTGCCGAGCACGCCGATCGAGGTCCCCCCCCCATGCCGGAGAGCCTCCTCGGCCCGGCGGAGGGCGTCATCGAGGTCGTGAGTCACCACGTCGATCCACCCGGTGGAGAGCCGGCGGTGCAGGCGGGCGGGATCGACCTCGACGACCAGGGCCACGCCGTCGTGCATGGTGATCGCCAGCGGCTGCGCTCCGCCCATGCCGCCCAGGCCCGCGGTCAGGACGAGCTTCCCCTTGAGGCTGCCCCCAAAGTGCTGCCTGGCGACCTCGGCGAACGTCTCGTACGTCCCCTGGACAATCCCTTGGGTGCCGATGTAGATCCAGGAGCCGGCGGTCATCTGTCCGTACATCGTCAGGCCCATCGCCTCGAGCCGCCAGAACTCTTCCCACGTGGCCCACTTGGGCACCAGCATGGCGTTGGAGATGAGGACGCGCGGCGCCCATTCGTGCGTGCGGAAGACGCCCACCGGCTTCCCGGATTGGATCAGGAGTGTTTCGTCGGACGCCAGCACGCGCAGCGCGGTGACGATGGCGTCGAACGCCCCCCAGGACCGCGCGGCCTTCCCCTTCCCTCCGTAGACGATCAGGTCGTCCGGCTTCTCGGCGACGTCGGGATCCAAATTGTTCATCAACATCCGCAGCGCCGCTTCCTGGGGCCATCCCCGGCACGAGATCGCCGGTCCGCGGGGCGCCCGAATGACCCGCCGGGTGGCGAACGCGTGCCGCGGTTCCTGCGCGCGCACCGCTGCCCCCGGCTCAGCGCTTGGCCTGCGCGTACTGCGCGCGGCGTTTGGCGATCGTCCGCAGGTGGTAGTGCACGTGGTCCGCAAAGTGCTCGACCAGCCACTCCAGCGTTTGCGGGCCGGCCTCGGTGTTGATCCCCTGCTGTTCCCAGGCCTCCGAGGGTGCGCGCCTGAGGACCTCCGTGGTCGCGGCCCGGACGGCGCGGAGGAGCGCAAGCGCTCCTTCCATAGAGAGCGACCCGTAATCCAGCGCTTTCGTCCACAGGTTTTGATCGAACGACACCAGCGTGGATCCGGGCTGGGCGATCACGTAGCGCATCCGCGCGGCCGCCACCAGGTCTGTGTCGGCGACGTGCACCACGTTCTCGTGGATGGTCCAGTGCCCGGGCCCCGGGCTGAAGCGGAGCTCTGCCTCCGGGATCCCCTTCACGGCAGCCTCGAGGAGCCGGGGTCCCTCGGCATAGGCCTTCAGCAACTCCTCAATGCGGCGGCTTGCGACCATGATCTCCCTCCCCTGGGGGCCTCCCCCCGTCTCGACTCCTTCACGCCGGTGACCGGAGCACCGTCGAGAGCGCCTCGAGCAGCCTGGTGATCTCCTGGGGCGTGCCGACGGTGATGCGCGCCCACGTGGGCAGCCTCCACAGGCCTCCCGGCCGGATGATCACTCCCCGCTCGAGCAGGCGCTCCGCCAGGGCCGCGGCGGGCCGGCCGAGATCGACGAGCACGAAGTTGGCCTGGCTCGGCAGGGAGCGGAGGCCGAGCGCGGCGAGCCCCTTGGCCAGCGCCGCCTTCCCCGCGCGGTTGTTCTCATAGGCCGCGCGCATGTACGCCTCATCGTCCAGCGCGGCTTCGGCCGCGGCCTGCGCCAGCCGGTCCACAGGAAAGGGCTCGCGGACCTGAATGAGGGAGGCCACGATCTCGGGCGCGCCGATGGCGTAGCCGACGCGCAGCCCCGCGAGGCCGTAGATCTTCGAGAACGTGCGCACGATGACGATGTTGGGGTGCCGCCGGAGCAGAGCCACGGAGTCGGGGAACGCCGGGTCATCGACCCACTCCGCATAGGCCTCGTCAACGACGAGGAGGGCGTCCGGGGGGACCCGCTCCGCCAGGGCCTGCAGCTCGCCGTGGCGGAGGATCGAGCCCGTGGGATTGTTCGGATTGCAGACGATCACGGCCTTGGCGCCCGCGGCCGCCTCCGCCAGGGCCCGCACGTCGAACGTCCACTCCCGCAGCGGGACTTCGACGAGCTCGCCCTCGAGGAGCCTGACCAGGCCGGCGTACGCCGTATAGGTGGGCAGGCCGGTCACGCAGCGGTCTCCCCGTTCAACGAACGCCAGGCCCAGGCAGGTCAGGATGTTGTCCGCGCCGTTGGCGACGCAGAAGTGCTCCGGGGTCAGTCCGAACCGCTCCGCGAGCCGCGTGCGCAGCCGGGTGCTTTCTCCGTCCGGATAGTGGTGGGCGCGGTCCAGGGTCCGGATCACGGCTTCACGCACGCGGGGGGAGACGCCGAGCGGATTTTCGTTGCTCCCGAGCTTGACCACCTGGGTCAGCCCGAAGCGCGCCATCACCTCTTCGGCCGAACGGCCGGGGATGTACGGTTCCAGTGCCGCGAGCGCTCGACGGGCACGAGGACGGGGCTGGGTCACCGGTGATCTCTCCTCACCTTCTGCTCCACTCTACGAGTCCGCTAGTCGGTTTCGACGGGATCTCCCGCCGGTCCCGTCAGGTCACCGCGGCTTCATTGATCGACAGGACCCCGCGCCCCGCATCGAGGTGAGCGCGGACCCCGACCGGCAGGGTCAGGTGATAGGCGCCGTGTCCGCAGGCGAGGCCGTACATCGCCGGTTTGCCCAGTGGGACGACGAGATCTTCCAGGATCTGCCGGATCGAGAGTCCCTGATCTCCGGGCTCGGCCCGCAGGCGGCACTCGCCCACGACGATGCCGGCGACCTGCTCGAGCACCCCTGTCAGGCGGAGCTGCACGATCTTCCGATCGAGGCGGTAGGTGTGGTCGAGGATGTCTTCAAGGAAGAGCACCGCTCCTTCGAACGAGGGCAGGTACGGCGTGCCGAGCAGGGACGTCAGCACCGCGGCGTTGCCGCCGAGCAGCACGCCGTCCGCGGTGCCGGGGACGAGCGTTTCGATCTCGGGGCCGTCCGGCGGGTTGGCCAGCGGGCCGAGCGGATGCGGGCGGGTGACGGCGCGCAGCAGCTGGCCGAGGTCGTGCTCGCCGCCCGCGGCGATCGCGGCGGCCATCGGTCCATGAAATGTCACGAGCCCGGCCCGGTGGTGCAGGGCCAGATGGAGCGCCGTGATGTCGCTGTACCCGATGAACACCTTGGGGTGGCGGCGGATCAGGTCGTAATCCACCGCGTCCAGCAGGCGCATCGCCCCGTAGCCCCCGCGGATGCACAACACCGCCCGAACCGCGGGATCCGAAAACATGGCGTGCAGGTCCGCGACCCGCCCGAGGTCGTCGCCCGCGAGATACCCGCGGACGTCGAGCGCGTGAGTGGCGACGACGGTGGGGAAGCCGGCCTCGGCGAGGCGGGCGCGCGCGGCCGCGAGCTGCTCGGGCGTGGTGGCGCCCCCCGCGGAGGTTGGCCCTGAGGGGGAGATCAGGCCGATGGTCTGACCGGCCTCGAGCCGGTGGGGTTTCAGGCGCGCGCGCTCCATCCCAGACGTCTTCTCCGCGCGCGGTGCCGCGGCCCTGCGGCCGGGCAGGGAGGCTAGGACAGCTCGAGCTTCAGGGGCGGCTTTCCCGCGGGCTTCGGCCGGCCGTGCTTCTTCAAATCGATGTCCTCCTCGGCCTCCTTGAGCAGGTGGCCGAGGCTCGATCCACTCTCCGACTTGACCACGGCGAACCCGAGGCTGAACGCCAGCCGGGCCCGGCGGTCCGGGGTCTTGTTGTAGCCGGCGAGAGATTTCGTCAGCCGCCGGGGGATGGTGGTCAGCTCTTCCGGGCCGACCTCGAACGCCAGCACCGCGAATTCATCCCCGCCCATCCGGCCGATGATGTCGCTCTCGCGGAAGGTGGTTCGCAGCAGCCCCACCGCATCGACGATGGCGACATCCCCCGCGGCGTGGCCGAAGGCGTCGTTGATCTGTTTCAGCCCTTCGATGTCCACGAGGACCAATAGGGCCTGCTTGCGGAGCCGGCGGAGCAGCCTCAACTGCTGCTCGGCGGCCTTGAAGAACGCCCGGCGATTGTAGACGCCCGACAGCTCGTCGAGGAGGACCTGCTGCTCCAGGATGCGCTCCAGCCGCTTTCGATCGATCGCATACCGGAGCGACCGTACGAGCAGCGCGCTGTCCGTGCGGCCCTTGACCAGGTAGTCCTGGGCTCCGGCTTCCACCGCCTGGATGCCCAGCTTCTTGTCCGCGGCGCCGGTCAGCACCACGATGGGCACGTCCGGCGCCTGCTCGCGCATGGCGGAAAGAGACCGGAGCCCCTGGCTGTCGGGGAGCGACAGATCGAGCAAGATGGCTTCCACGCCTCCCTGCGACAGGCGCTTGAGCCCTTCGGAGAGCCGGCCGCGGGTCTCCAGATCGAAGCGGACGAGCGCGTCTTCCGCCGACGCCTCCGCGGACAGCATCTCCTCGATGAGGTGCTCGGTGTCGCGGTCGTCCTCGACGAGGAGCACGCGAAGGGGGCTGTTCTTGTCCGTGCCGGTCGACGTGCCCGTGGTGTCCACGCTCCTGTTCATTCTGGGCGCCGTCACAGGCGGCGATCCAGAGGGGTGCTTCGGCTCAGCCGAGCGACGCTGTCCTGGCCCGGTGCGGATGGCTCCCGGCACCGATTTTATGCCCATTGACGGCCGCCTTCAGACGATTGCGCCCGGCGCCATCGGGGGCGCGGCGGGAGTCTCCGTCGCGGGCGGAGGGACCGGCCCCGGGAGGCGGCGTCGCTATCTGTGAGCCGGCCAGGGACGCGCAAGCCCGTCGCCCGTTTCATTGACAGGCCCCCCAGCCGGGGCTATACTGGCTCAAATATCGAGCCGTTGGGCATACACGCGATAGAAGCGATCGCACTCAAGCGCACCACGTTGGATGGGGCGCGCCGATGGAGCAACACACGACGTAGCATCGGATCAACTGCCGTGGCCGAACGGGCGAGTCGGGGGATAGGGGACTCAGCCGGGAGATCTCGAGGTTCCCGCGCTGGGTCTTTGTGTTTTTGGCGATTTGCGTTTCCGCACGCTGGAGAATGGGGAAAAGTGGAAGGTAGGCTCGCTCACGCGGCAGTGACGAACCGGCGCAGGGTTCACCGCGTACACTACACCAGGAGATGACGATGACCACGATCGATACCGTCGCGTCCTACATCGCAGCGAGCCGGCGTGACCCGCGCCTGACGCGGACCACCCTCCACTACATCGCCGACATGATCGATTACTTTGGGAAGGCCAAGGTCTTTGAAGGGATCTACGGGATGGACCGGCAGCTCGATGACATCGTGGCGTTCTTCAAGGGCTACGCGATGAGCATGGAGCGGCGTCTGCTGCTCCTCGTCGGGCCGCAGGGCTCCGGCAAGTCGATGACCGTGGACAAAATCAAGCGGCGGCTCGAGGAGTACTCGAGCAAACCCGACGGTGCGGTGTACGCGGTGGCCGGCTGCCCGTTCCACCAGCACCCGTTCGATCTGATCCCCGCGGAGGACCGGGAAGCGGAAGGCATCTGGTGGCACGAGGAGGCGGTCCCCTGCCCCGTCTGCGAGCGCACCATCGGCGCGCAGGGGGGGTGGAAGACGGTGCCCGTCCGCCAGGTCTTCATCTCGGCCCGCGACAAGATCGGGGTGGCCAAGCACACGCCGACCGACCTCCGGCGGGAAGACATCACCAACTTCGTCGGCAATATCAACTTTGCGATGCTCAAGGAGCGCGGCTCGACCTACGACCCCGACGCGTATGATTTCGAGGGGAAGGTGATCTGGGCGAACCGGGGGATCCTGGACTGGACCGAGGTGTTCAAGAGCCGCCGCCAGCTCCTCTCCCTCCTCTTGGAGCTGATCCAATCGAAGCGGATCGACCTGGCCAACTTCCCGACGGTGCACGTCGATGAGGTCGTGATCGGCCACACGAACTACCCCGAGTACAACGTCTTCCTCGCCGAGGACATCATGGAGCCCCTGCGGGGGCGGATCCACAAGGTGGACTTCCCGTACAACGTCAACATCGAGGGGGAAATGCGCATTTACCGCACGCAGGTGGAGCGGGCGAACCAGGTGCGCGGGGAGACCAAGCACATCCCGCAGGACGTGTTCGAACTGGCCGCGCGGTACGCCATCCGGACCCGTCAGGAATCCCAGGGGCTGCGCGGGCTGTCCCCGCGGTTCTTCGAGGACGCCTTCTCCCTGGCCTACACGCGGGCGCGGCAGTGCCTCGACCTCGAGGTCATGACCGAGTCGATCGAACGTACGTTCGAGCATCAGTCGATCAAGGACCTGAACCAGAAAGATCTATTGAAGGTGTTCGAAGAGACCAAGGTCGATTTCGTGAACAAGAAGGTCGACCAGATCGTCGAGGACATCGTCCCGACGCACTTCTACGACTACGGCCAGAATCTCTACCTCAACTATCTCGACGCGGCCGCCCGCAACGTGCTCGGAGAAACCCTGAGCGACAGCGAGAAGGAACTGGTCGACGAGATCGAAGGGGCGCTGGTCCAAAAACGGCAGATCAGCCGCCAGGGCCGGGTCGCGTTCGAGAACGTGCTCGTAGAGCGGCGTGACGAGCTCCGGCGCATGAGCTACCGCGACCACGAGCATCTCCGCGGCGCCATCAACGAGATCGTCTTCAACAAGATCAAGAACTGCCTGCGGCTGTACGAGAAGACCGAAGAAATGGATGCGAAGAGCCGCGAGCTGCTCGACGTGCTGCAGAGCAGCGCCGTCGAGGAGCACGGCTACTGCCAGC
>Ga0209577_10001020_pt1 | contig 28048 bp, 28 predicted proteins | sample GraSoiAngelo_109_FD_185874 | JGI IMG/M metagenome (GOLD analysis project Ga0209577, IMG submission 185874) | Grasslands soil microbial communities from the Angelo Coastal Reserve, California, USA - 14_0903_12_20cm (SPAdes) (version 2) | ecosystem: Environmental > Terrestrial > Soil > Grasslands...
CTGGTCACAGGGGTCCACGACCAACAGCGGCGTGGTCGGACTGGACAACGGCGGCGGTCAGAATCAGCCCGACATCCCCTGCCAGGACATCGTGCTGAGCCAGAACGTGTTCGACTCGGGCAACGGTGTGAAGAGCAGCGGTTACTCCCCCTTCGGTGTCGCGCAGCCTGGAGCCACGGTGAAGGCCTTCACCGGCGCCACGTATAAGGGCGTCTGCGACGGAGCGATCCTGCGCGCGCGCCTGGACGCAAGCGATCCGTCCAGCACCATCCAGCCGTACTCGTGGGGCTATCGCAACGGATTCGCGCTGCGCTTCGCCCCCCAGAATCACGTGCTCAAGGGCGCTCTTGTGGTCGGAGAGAACGGTCCCGACGAGCGCGGTGCGCGGCCTTCGAACGGAGCCCCGGACGCGATGCATATTGCCCGTCAGAACGACGACGGCACGCCGGACTATCACGGCTGGCCCGATCGGTACGGCTTCCTCGCGAGCGCCCAGCACGTGTTCGACCCGGTCGGCGGGCCCAGCGACGATTTGTGCGTCTTCGACGCCGCCAATCCGCCGAGTCACTGCACGCCGGCGAGCCTGGCGAAGATCCTGAGCGAAGACGTTCCAATCCGCAACGTCCTGGATCATCCCCCACAGCCGATCACCGCGCCGCTTTTCGTCGAGGCGGCGGACTCTTCGTTCACGGGCATCGACTTTGTGCCCGACTCCTTCGTCTCGGGCTCGGTTCACAGCGGCGCGCTGCTGTACATACTGGAGGGCGATCTCGGATTCTCGGCTGCCAACAGCGGTTCGGACGAGGTTGGTCACGAAGTCAAGGTGGTCAACTTCCTCGACTCGGAAGACGGCCTGGTGTCGCTCAACGTCTCGCGCTTTGCCAAGAACAACACCGCTGATCAGGCCTTCATCACCGGTGCGCACGGCTTGAATCGCCCGACCGATCTACGGTTCGGGCCGGACGGTTGCGCCTGGGTCGTGGACTGGGGTGCGGTGCGCGATCCGGGCCAGAGCGGGCCGGACACCAAGGTCAAGAACGCGGCCGATGGGCCGCTGCCTCAGATTCCGGGCACTGGCACGGTTTTCCGGATCTGCCGTAGCGGTCAGTAGTCATGCAGGGCGTCGGGCGCGCCGCGGTGCGCTCGACGCCCGACACCCCGGCAGCGCGGCTCTCAGATCCCGACGTACCAGGCCCAGCCGTTGCGGGGCTCGCTGAGCTTGCCCAGGTCTTCGAACCTGTCGGTGACGACGATGCGGTGCAGGAACTTCAGGCTCTTGTAACCGAGCTGCCTCTCCACGCGCAGCCGCAGCGGCGCGCCGTGCGCGATCGGGAGATCGCCGCCGTTCATGCCGTAAGCCAGAATCGTCTGCGGGTGCAGGGCGTCGAGCATGTCGATGCTCTCGGCGGCGTCGTCGAACGCATAGAAGCTCACGAAGCGAGCGCTCGGCCGTATGCCGGCTGCCTCCAGCACCGTGCGCAACGGCACGCCCGTCCATTCGGCGATCGCCGACCATCCTTCCTCGCAGGTGTGCTTGGTGATCTGCGTGCGCGCGGGGAAGTGCTGCAGATCGCTGAGCGCATAGCTGCCGGGCCTCGCCACGCTGCCCTCGACCCGCAGACGCCAGCCGGCGAACTGAGCACTCCGCAAGCGCTGGTAGAGCGCTCCATTTCTTTCGTTGTATGCCCACTGGCGCGGGTCGGCCGGATCGGTCGTGCCGATGGCGGGGATCGAGGTGATGTCGCTGCGCGAGTATTCCTTCGCCAGCGAGCGCGTGGGCAGCAGCAGGCGCTGCGCCCGGTAGGTGAGCAGGTCACCCATCCGCAGCACCTTGCCGTAGGTCGGCGGCTCGGTCTCCGAGCAGCCCGCGAGCAGCAGGCCACCTGCGGAAGCGAGTCCGGTGATGAGCGTGCGGCGGCTGGTGATGACGCCTGCGCTGTTCATGTTGGCATCCCGAAAGTCATGGCGCGCATCTGCCGCCCGAATCCCGACGTGGCGACCATCACGACGTGAACGACCATGAACAGCAACAGCAAGGCAAACACGCAGAAATGAATCGTGCGGGCCGACTGGGATCCGCCGAACATCCCGCAGAGCCACGGATACGCTGCGGTTATCGCCGGAGACATTCCCATGCCGGTGATGACCATCAGCGGCAGGCCGAGGAAGACCACTGCGCAGTAGGTGCACTTCTGCACCAGGCCGTAGGGCGGTCCACCTGCCGCTGCGCGGATCTTCCGCTGCAGACGGCTGGTCAGGTCATTCCACAGCCTCTGCCTCGTCAGCTCGCCGGTCCGGGGCACGAGATCGCGCCTCAGGTGTCCGGTGAGGATCCCGGCAAGGAGATAAGCGGCCCCTGTCACGACCAGGAACCACGCCGCAAGGAAGTGCAGGCTCCGGGCCCAGCCATCCTGGTTCAGGATGCCGTAGGTGCGGACCGCGCTGACTGCGGAGCCACCGTCCGGGAAGGACTGCGTGGCGACTGCCCAGCCGCCGTGCCGGTAGTTCCGGCTGACCGGCAGCTCGAGCAGCGCCGGCGTGAGGTCATTGCCGACCGCGCCCCAGTAGAGCCGCGGGTGAGCCATGAGGATGGTGAAGCCGGAGACGGCGAGCGTCAGCACGCTGGCAGCCACGATCCAGTGAGTGACTCTGACCCAGCGACTGTGGCCGGCGCCTGCGCTCGTGGTGTGCTGACTGGAGCTGGCCCGCGACATGGCGTTCTCCGAAGGCGCCCGGTCCTGTCCGATGCTCCCCGCGATGGCTCGTGAAGTCCTAAGCCGGATTATCCGTGACGCGTTGACTCGGCAGCAAGGTGCGCCGCGCGGCGCGCTCAGATCCTGAACCTCTCCTTCAGCTCCCCCGCCATGCGGCGGCTCACGGCGAGCGGCGCCTCGCAGCCGCGCAGGCGCACGAAGTGCTGGCCCTCGGCGTTGCGCTCGATGCGCTCGAGGTGCTTGACGCCGACGAGGGCGTTGCGGTGGATGCGCACGAACGCCGCGCCGAACTCGCCCTCGAGCAGCCGCAGCGAATCCTCGATCAGGTCCTGGCCCTGCACGTGGCGGACGGTGGTGTACTTCTGGTCGGCGAGGAAGTACTGCACCTCCTCGATAGGGATGAGCTTGAGGCCCTCGCGATGCCTCGCGGCGATGTGAGTGCGCCGCTCCCCGGCGCCCGCCGCGGCGAGCTTCTGCAGCTGCGCCCGGGTGAGCCGTCCGGCGCGCATCAGCGAGGCCGCGAGCTGCTCCTTGCGCACGGGCTTGAGCAGATACCCCACGGCGTTCGCTTCGAAAGCCTCGACCGCGTAAGTGTCGTAGGCGGTGGTGAAGATCACCGCCGGCGGCTCCTCGAGCACGTTCAGATGCCGCGCCGCCTCGAGTCCGTCCATTCCCGGCATGCGCACATCGAGCAGCACCACATCGGGCGAGAGCTCGTGCGTGTGGGTGAGGGCCTCGCCGCCGCTCATCGCCTCGCCGACCACCTCGACGTCGGCGATCTCGGTGAGGAGGCTGCGCAGCCGCTCGCGCGCCGGCGGCTCGTCGTCGACGATCAGCACCTTGAGTTTCGCGGCGGCGCCCACGGCAGTAGTCAGGCCGGCTGTGGGGCGGCGGCAGGCACCGCGTTCTCGACGAGCGGGAACCTGAGCGTCACGATGTACTCCCCGTCGAAGCGGCCGGCCTTGATGAGCGCGCGCTCGCCGTACATGAGGGTGAGGCGCTCGCGGATATTGGCGAGCGCCAGGCGGTTGCCTTCGCGCTCGCCGTGCACCGGATCGAGCGGGTTGCGCACCACGATGGTCACGAGTCCCCCGCTCACCTCGCCGCTGATGGTCACCGTGCCGCCCTCGGCGCGCGGCTCGATGCCGTGATAGATCGCGTTCTCGAGCAGCGGCTGGATCACGAGGCTCGGCACCAGCGCCTGGGCGGGCAGCGGGTCGGTTTTCCAGTCTATGTTCAGCCGCCCGCCGAGGCGCAGCTGCTCCATGCGCTGATAGGTGCGCGCCACCTCCAGCTCCTCCGCCAGCGTGATGGTGTCGCGCTTGTCGCTCAAGGTGGCGCGGAACAAGTCCGCCAGGTCCTGTACCGCGGCTTCCGCGCGCGCCGGGTTGCTGCGCGTGAGGGCGGCGATCGTGTTCATGCTGTTGAAGAGGAAGTGCGGGCGGATGCGCGCCTGGAGTGCGTGCACGCGGGCTGCGGCGCGCAGCTCGACGCTCCGGCGCCACTCGTGCGCCACGTAGAAGTAGCGCAGCGCGAGCCCCGTGACGACCAGCCCGATCCATACGTTGCGCAGCGCGAAGCCGAGCGGCGCCTGCGGAAACAGCGCCGCTCCGCCTGAGTCGATCACCATGCGCGTGCGTCCGATCAGGTACGCGCACACCGACACGGTCGCGACCAGCAGTGTGATGAGCGCCAGTACCGCCGCGGAGGCCGCCGCCACCGTGGCGCGCGAGAGCGGGCCGCGCAGCGCGCAGAGCAACCCCGAGCCTGCGAGCCCGATCCAAAGCAGGAACAGCGACGTGCGGACCAGGTCGGTCCAGAAGTCCACTTCGCTCTGCCGCGCCAGCGACAGCACGAATGCGGTCAGCTCCACGATCAGCACGATGGCGAGCGTGGTGTTTGAGGTGCAGAAGTCCGGCAGGTAGAGCGCGCGCTCGCGGCCGGAGTCGCCGTTCATGCGTCGCGGGCCGGCGCGCGCATGATGTTGGTGCGCTCGAACAGCTCGGCCTTGAGCCGGTACGTGGCCGAGATGTCCTCGTCGCCGAAGCCGCGCGCAATGAGCTCGATGTACTCGGCCAGCATCCGCTCGACGACCGGCAGCGCCACACCGAAGCGCGCCGCCATGTCGTGGCAGATGGTGAGATCCTTGGCGTGCAGCCGCACGCGGAAGCCCGCCGGGTAGGCGCCACGCACCATGTTCGGCGCGCGGTGCACGAAGTACCAGCTCGAGCCCGCGCCCTTGCCGAGCGTGTCGATGAGCTTCTCGAGCGGCAGTCCCTGCGCCCGTGCGAAAGCCATCGCCTCGGCGACCGCCTCGATGATGCCGGCGCACATGATCTGATTGGTGGCCTTGGCGGCCTGACCCGCGCCGGTGGGGCCGAAGTGCGCGATGGTGCCGCCGAGCGCCTCGAGGAGGGGCCGCGCGAGCTCGAAGCCCGCGGGCGTGCCGCCGGCCATGATGGCGAGCTTCGCATCGCGCGCGCCCTCGACGCCGCCGCTCACCGGGCAGTCGAGGAATTCGACGCCGCGGGGCTCGAGGAGCGCGGCAGCCTGCCGGGCGGTCTCGGCGCCGATGGTCGAGCAGTCGAGCATCAGCGCGCCGGACCTGAACCCGGGCGCCAGAGCACGCGTGACCTCGAGCACGTCCGCGTCGGCCGACACGCACGAGACGACCGCGTCGACCCCGGCGGCCAGCTGCTCGAGCGTCGCCGGGGCTGCGACCTTGAGCTCGGAGGCGAGCTTGCGCGCCTTGTCGGCGCTGCGGTTCCAGACCGCGCTCAGCATCCCTGCACGATGGAGATTGCGCGCCATGTGCTGCCCCATGGCGCCGAGTCCGACGAAAGCTGCGCGCATTGGTGTAGGCATTCCGGGCACGGCCCAGGCGGCCGTCGGACCCCACTATAGAGCCTCAGGGGGCACGCGCGGAATCGAGGGGCGGGACCGCTGCAGCGGCGCGAGCGCGGTCAGCTCGGACCGCGCCGCGGCCGAGTCAGCGCGAGGTGGCCTGGGCCGGATTCACCTTCGGCTCGGGGATCGGTTTCGGCTCGATGGGCTGGGGTTCGGGTATCGGCTGGTCCGGTGCGTACTCCGGCACGCTGCCGCACCGGTCCTGCACGTCCTTGCGCGCCTGCTCGCGATAAGCGTCAGCTGCAGCGTCCGAGAGATATTCGCGCTCGCCGTTCTTGTCCTCCTTGAACACGCGGCGGGACTGGATCGCCCGCATGTAGCGATCCTTGGCGTTCTTGCACAGGACTTCGCGCGCCTTGGCGACATCCTGCTGCACCGCTCGCGCGTTGGCCTGATCGCTGAGCTCGGAGGAGACGCGGTTGTTCCCTGCCGTGAGGCTCTTCTGCTCCGCGGAGCGCGCCGAGGTGTCGAAAGTCACCGGGTGCGGCTTGACCGTCTTGATGAGCACCGACCCCGGCACCCACTGATCGCTGTAGTGCGTCACGCCCTGCTCATCGGTCCAGCGATAGACATCCGCCCGGGCGATGTTGAGCGCTCCGGCGAGAATCAGGGCGGTGATGGGTAGCAGTCGGGACATTGGGGCCTCCGCCGCGCAAGTATGGCGCCCGCGGCCCGGGCGACCCTTGAACTCCGTCACATCCGGGGCAGGCCGGGCCGGTCGAGCGATCACACCATACCCACAATCCGCCCCCTTGCGCCAGAGCTAAGCCTTCGCGCGGTGCGCGGCGCGCGCTAGAGGTCGTAGGCTCGCTCGCCGTGGGAGGTGATATCGAGCCCCTCGCGCTCCTCTTCCTCGGCGACCCGCAGTCCCACCAGGAGCTCGTAGAGCGGGGTGTTGCGGCTGAAGGTCGAGGCCAGGGAGAAATTCTGGGTCACCGGGTCGAAGGTGCCGCGCAGGAAGAGGCGGCTGAATCCCCCGATGACCGAGTTGCCCTCAGTGAAGGCGAGCGAGTATCCGTAGATGCACCACAGCACCGTCACCAGCGACCCACGAACACCTGCACGAGCACCGAGAGCATGTTCTTGGTGCGCACCAGTCCGCCGTAGAACAGCCCGAGCGCCGGCACCGACATGAGCAGCACGAGCGCAGTCGAGGTGAGCATCCACGCCGTGTCGCCCTTGTTCGGTGCGGGAGCGTCGGCAGCGCAGGCGAGCGCGGGCGCGAGCAGAGCGAAGAGCGCCGCCAGGCGGCTCGAGGCTCGGGCAAATCTCGCGGCGGTGGGCATCGCTCTCTCCTTAAATCCGGTCGATCGCATGACAAAACGCCCCCTGCGCCGGCGGTCGCCGGCGCGTAAGCTCTGGCTCGATGCGCGGATGACGTGCGCAGAAAGGGTGCAGATTCCGTGCCACTGCGGCTTTCGGAGCAGTCTCCGCGGCTTGCGCGAGCTGGCACGCCGTCAGGTGCACCGTTTTGGAGCTGCCGCGGTACTCCTTGCCTCAATTCGGGGCGCGCCAAGGCGCTGAGGTCAGACCATGGATTCATTTCGCATCGATGAGCTCGCACGGCGCCTGCTCGAGCGCGTGCCCCCGGCGCTGCGCAGCATGCAGCGGGACCTCGAGAGCAACTTCCGCGCGGTGCTGCGCGAGGGACTCGGCAAGCTCGATCTGGTGACCCGGGACGAGTTCGACGCCCAGACGCGGGTGCTCGAGCGCACGAGGGCCCGTCTCGAGGAGCTCGAGGCCCGACTCGCCTCGCTCGAAGGCGCGGGATCCGCCGCCGCGCCCGCGGCCGGCGCGGCGCCGCGCTCCGATTCCCGACGGAGCTGACGCGGCCGGCTTTCACACAGCACGGCAGCGGAGCGGAGATGTCGGTCGCGCGGGTCGCGTGCCGTGCGCTCGTTGGGCTGCACGCCCCGCTCGTGCACGTCGAGGTGAGCCTCGCGAGCGGTCTGCCGGCTTTCTGTATCGTGGGCCTGCCCGCGACGGTGGTGAAGGAGAGCAAGGAGCGGGTGCGCGCGGCGCTCCTCAACTCGCGCTTCGAATTTCCCGCGGGCCGGATTACGGTGAATCTCGCCCCCGCCGATCTGCCCAAGGAGGGCGGACGGTTCGATCTCCCCATTGCGCTCGGAATCCTCATCGCCTCCGGGCAGATTCGGCCCCGCGGCGCTCGAGGGGGTGGGGGCTGCGAGACGCGCGAGTTCTACGGCGAGCTGGGCCTCACCGGCGAGCTCAAGCCCGTGCGAGGACTGCTCCTCGCCGCCGCGCACGCGCAGCAGCAAGGTCACGAGCTCGTGGTGCCGCGGGCCAATGCCGCCGAGGCCTGCGTCGTGGCTCCCGAGCGGGTGCGCGCGGCCGGTCACCTGCTCGAGGTGTGCGGGCATCTCAGCGGCGCGGCGCCCCTGCCAGCCTGTGCGTCCCCGCGCGGCGCTGAGAACCGGGACGCGCCGAGCGCGCGCGGCGCGCCGCTCGATCTCGCCGACGTCCGCGGGCAGCTCATGCCCAAGCGCGCGCTCGTGATCGCCGCCGCCGGCGGCCACAGCCTGCTCATGATCGGTCCGCCAGGCTCCGGCAAGAGCATGCTGGCGCAGCGCCTGCCGGGGCTGCTGCCGCCGCTCACGCGCAGCGAAGCGCTGGAGGTGGCCGCAATCGCTGCGGTGAGCGCTGCGGGCTTCACGCCCGGGCAGCTCGGGCAGCGCCCGTTCCGTGCGCCGCACCACACCGCCTCGAGCGCGGCCCTGGTGGGCGGCGGTGCGCGCGCCCGACCCGGCGAGATCAGCCTCGCGCACCACGGCGTGTTGTTTCTCGACGAGTTGCCGGAGTTCGAGCGTGCGGTGCTCGAGGCGCTGCGCGAGCCGCTCGAGACCGGGATCGTGGCCGTGTCGCGGGCCGCCCTGCAGAGCGAGTATCCGGCCGCATTCCAGCTCATCGCCGCCATGAACCCCTGTCCCTGCGGGCGCCTCGGGGATCCGGCGGGCGAGTGCCGCTGCACGCCCGCCGAAGTGCGGCGCTATCGCGGGCGCATCTCGGGTCCCCTGCTCGATCGCCTCGACATGCACGTCGAGGTGCCGCGGGTGACGGCGGCCGACTTCGACGCCGCCGCGGGCGGGGGCGAGAGCACGGCGGCCGCGGCCACACGCGTTGCGCTGGCGCGCGGCGTGCAGCTCGAGCGCCAGGGGCGCTGCAATGCGCGTCTCACCGATCTGGAAGTGCAGCGCTGGTGCGCCGCCGATGCCGCGGGGCGGCATCTGCTCGAGGAAACGATGCGTCGGCGGGGGCTCTCGGGACGCGCGCGGGCGCGGCTGCTGCGCCTCGCGCGCACGATCGCGGATCTCGAGGGCGCTACCGGCATCGGCGCCGGGCACATCGCCGGCGCGGTGATGCTGCGCTGTATGGACGCCTCGGTAGCGCCGGCGCGCGCCGCGGGGGCCGGATGATCCCTACAGCTCGGTGCTGTCTGCGGTCTCGCGCTTCCTGTCGGGTTTGGTGATCTCGTCCGGCGGATTCACGCCGACGCACTTGCCGGTCACCAGGTCGCCGTCGCCAGCGTAGGGCATGGCAATCTGCAGAGCGGCGCCGATTGCATTCACGCAGGCCTCCTGGTCCTTGAACAGGTAGGAGTCGACGTAGGTGATTTCCAGCGTCTTCGGCGAGTAGTAGTAGACGTGCAGCACCGCTTTCTGGCCGAGAGTGCGCGGCTGCTTCTGTGAGACCTGCGTCGGTGGCGGTTGCACATCCGCTAAGGCGGTCCCGATCAGCCACGGCAGGAGAGCGAGGGCGAAATATCCTTTCATCTGATCTTCCATCCCGATGATGAACCCAAGGCTACAGTTCACCGTACTGTCCGGGCCGACAACGCTGCCGTGCGTCATATAAATCGAGGAGCGAGGCGTGATGGACTTCACTGCATCCGCCTCGTTTTCACCCGCGCGGGGTTTATCGTTAACAACCCGCTCAGGCTTGGCGGACGAGGCGGGCTCACACGGGTGGATCGCGCGGAAAGCGGGCCGTGAGGCATCCGCAGAGGCGCGATTCAAAGCTATTGCGCCATCTGCACCATGTGATCGACGGCCTGCTTCACGAGGTCGTCGGGCGCATCCAGGCGGCCGCCCTTCGGGGGCATCACGCCGGCTTTCCCCTGGAAGCCCTTGAGCGCGTGCTCGTAGAGGATGGCCTTGCCCTCGGCGATGCGCGCAGCCCAGGCGGCCTTGTCCCCCGCCTTAGGCGCGCCGCCGATCCCCTGTCCATGGCAGACGTTGCACGTCTGCTCGAAGAGCTGTGTACCGTTCTGTGGCATCGCGGCGGCGACCGCCGTGCCCGACGCCCCGCCCTCGGCAGTCCCCTCCGCCGGCTTGATGGCGAGCGCCGAGTTGTCGCGCCCGGCAATCGCCTCTTTTACGGGCGGACGGATGCGCGCGTGCACGTTCTTGCTGTATTCAGCGTCGCTCAGCACCTGCAGGTCCTGGGTGTGGCTCGCGACGATGCGGGCGAGCGCGAACAGACCTACCGCGACCGCCACCAGCAGGCCGATCACCAGGCTGAAGACATTGAAGAAGTGGGTATCCTGCTTGCTCACGAGCGCATCCGTTTTTTTGCGCACCCCGCGGATTCGGGCGCGAAGTATAGCGGGTGCCGGGGTGGTTGACCGGCGAGCCCGGGGAAAACCGCCGTTTGGGCGGTCAGCCGCTCGGCCCACTGGTCGTTGCAGGGCTTGAGAGCTGATACTTCCGGGGATTGCCGGCTCCCGCAGGATCACACGATGCGTCACATGGCGATGAGCGCGATTTCGGCCTTTCTGCTGTTGGTCGGCTGCGCGCACGAGAAGCCCGTGGCGCCGCGTCCGGCAGCCACTCCTGCGGCGCCGCAGAAAGCCGGCGGCGCGCAGCAACCGGAGACGGCAGCTGCACACGCGCCGGCGGCCGCCGCGCAACCATCGCCCGCTCCCGCCGACACGGAGCGCGCGCCGAGCGCTGCGGTACCCTCGAGCCGTGCCGGCACGGGGGGCAGTGCTGCCGCCACGGGCGCGGCCGGTGCCACGGGTAGTGGCAGCGCCAAAACCAAGGTCCCAGGCCGCAGTGAGTCCACCTCGAGCGCCGCGCCGCGGCCCGCGGCCCCGAGCGGCGCAGTGCCAGGCACCGCCGCCGGTGGCAGCGCGGCTCGCCCGGCTCCCTCACCCGCGCCGGCACTCGACCTGCCATCGCTCGAGCAGCGGCTCCGGGACACGCGCGCCATCGGTGTGTTCACCAAGCTCTCACTCAAGAATCAGGTCGACGACCTGCTCGGAGAGTTCCGGGCATTTCACCGGCGGCAGGCCGCGGTGACGGTCGCCGAGCTGCGGCAGAAGTACGACCTGCTGCTGCTCAAAGTGCTGAGCCTCCTCCAGGACGGCGATCCGCCGCTGGCGGCAGCCGTCTCTTCCTCGCGGGAAGCGATCTGGGAGATGCTGATCGATCCGCAGAAATTCGAGAAACTGGCCAGAAACTGACTTGGCTCCACGGGAGACGGCTATGCGCCATCATGCACCTGTTGTTGCTTCGGCGATCGTGGCCGCGTTCGGCTTCGGAGGCTCACTCCGCGCCGAGGAGCCGGCAATGGGCAAGGATCTGGCCGCGACGATCGCGTTGCAGGGCATGCCCTGCGACAAGGTCGTCTCCGCCACGCGCAATGGAGACAGCGACTACACGGCCACCTGCAAGAACGGCAATCGATATCACGTGTTCGTGGATTCGAGCGGCCGCGTCGTCGTGAAGAAGCTCTAGCGGCGGCTTTGGGCACAGCGCTCGCCGCCCGCGGCGCCCCTCAATGGACGGTGCCGGCGCCGCCGCGTATCATCGCCCGCCCCGCGCCCGTAGCTCAGTTGGATAGAGTGGCAGCCTCCGAAGCTGCAGGTCGCTGGTTCGAATCCAGTCGGGCGCGCGACCTCAGAAGTGTCCCATGCGCGATCAAGGTGCCGTCACCGCGCGGCGCCGCGGAGCGCGCCGGCGGTCGATGCGTGCCCTGCCGCCGACTCAATGGCGATGCTCGGTTGCGACCAGGTCGCCGATCAGCTCGATGAGCTTCTTCTCGCCGCAACTGGGCGTGGTCTGCGCACAGTCGTGTCCAGCTTTCGCAACCTCGGTGGTGTATTTGCCGTTCACGACGAAGAACGGCACGCCCTCGACGTGGTAGCGCTGAGTGAGCTGCTCGGCGCGCTGCAGGTTCGAGCTCACGGTGAAGGAGTTGTAGGCCTTGGCGAAGTCGTCGGCACTGACGCCGTTCTGGGTCGCGAATTGCTGCTGCACGCGGAAGGTCTCGTCGTCGCTGCTGCCCACGAGCGGCGGCAGTTTCCGTTCGGCCAGGTCATGGATGGTATCGAACGCCTTGGCGATGAGATCCTGCCGGCCCAGCGCCTCCAGCGTGTAGTAGAGCCGCGCGTGCGCGCGGTGGATCGGCTGCCACATCACCGGGACGCGCACGAACTCGACGTACGAGGGCTTGGTCTTGAGCCAGTTCCCGATGTAAGGCTCGAGCGCGTAGCAGTGCGGGCAGGCGAGCCAGAGCACCTCCACCACCTCCACCTTGCCGGGGGCGACGCTGGTCGGCTGAGCGGGCACCAGCGGATCGTAGTGCACCCCCGGTTTCCATTTACCGTCGGGAAGCTGCGCCGCGGCGGGAAGCGCCGCCATCTGCTCGAGCGAGGCGTCGCCGCGCGCCGGCCGTTCGGCTCCGTTGTCGACCGACTCCTGGGACGCGGTGGCCTGCTGGATCTCGCTCTGAGCCGTCGCCGCAGGGGCCGGAGCCGGAGTCGTCTCGGACTGCGTCGCGGGCGGGGTACTCGGTGCGGGGGCGGCCGGTGGTGCGGGGGGCGGCGGCGCGGGGGCCTGCCGCGAACACGCGGACAAGGCCAGCAGGGCCGCCAGGGGAAGCGCTCGTAACATCTTTCTCCTCGAAATCAACGCATGCCCTGCACGTAGGAGGCGACGTCGCGGATCTGCTCGGGCGTCAGACGCCTGGCGATGCTGAACATCATCGCGCCGTTGCGGCTCGCCTGCTGCGGATTGGGGCCGCCGTAGCGTGCGCCGCTCGCATAATCGTTCAGCTGCTTGACCACGTACACGGCCTGTTGCGCACGCAGGGCGGGGTATCCGGCGGCGAGATTGCCGCGTCCGACCGGCCCATGACAGGCGACGCAGCCCGGGATCTCGCGCGCGCGATCGCCCCTCAGGTACAGCGCCTCGCCGTCGTGCCAGTACGAGGGGTCGGCCTCGAGTCCGGTCGGCGTCTGCGACTCGTAGTAGACGGCGAGATCGTCGATGTCCTGGTCGCTCAAGGTTGCGGCGAGCGGCTGCATCACCGGGTTGGTGCGCACCTCCGCGCGGAACAGCCGCAGCTGCTCGGCGATGTAGACCGCACTCTGACCGGCGAGGCGCGGCCACTCGGGATTGACGCTGTTGCCGTTCGGCCCGTGACAGGCCGAGCACACCGCCGACTTCGTGCTCCCGTCAGCGATCCTGCCCTTCGTGAAGGGCAGCTCGGGCGCCGCCGCCGCCGCCGTGGGTCCCGCGGTGGCGAACGTTGCGGCAGGTGTTGGGGTCGCGGACGCCGGCGCCCATTGCAGCGCCGCCGCGATGACGGCCAGCGACGTCCAGGCGACTCTCGGGCTCGGCGGCATCGTAGTGGTTCCGGGTCGGTCGCGCGATGCGAGGGCGGCGAATTGTACACTACGGCCGTGGCAGCGCTTCTCGCCCCCTTTAGGACATGAGCCGCTTTCACGATGCGCGCTTTTTGATCAGCGTGGTCGCGCCGGCGCAGTTTCCCCGGGATGTTGGTGCCGAGGTCGCTTTCGCCGGGCGCTCCAATGCCGGCAAGTCGAGCGCGATCAACGCCATCGCCGGTCGTCATCGCCTGGCCCGCACCAGCAAGACACCGGGTAGCACGCGGCTCGTCAATTTCTTCGAGCTCGCACCCGGGAAGCGCCTGGTCGACCTGCCCGGCTATGGCTACGCGAGCGCGCCGGAAGCCGAGCGCCGCGTGTGGCGGCCGCTCATCGAGGTACTGCGCGCGCGCGCAGCGCTCAAGGGCCTGTTCGTCATCGTCGATACGCGTCGCGGCGTGAGCGCCGCGGACGAGGTCCTGCTGGAGTGGGCAGCGCCGGGACAGCGCGTACACGTGCTGCTCTCCAAGGCCGACAAGCTCAACCGGAGCGAAGCCGAGGCTGCGCTGCGCGCGGCCGAGGCCGCCCTCGCCGGCCGTGCGACGGCGCAGCTGTTCTCGGCGTTGAAGGGAACCGGCGTGGCGCAGGCCCAGGACACGCTCGAGACGTGGCTCGCGGAGTGAACGCGGTTCCCCGCGTCTACAAAAAAGCCCCGGCGGTTTGTGAAAACCGCCGGGGCAGACCAACCCGGCACAGGTCTCTTGAACCGGGCTCTACCCGCTCAGGGAGGGAAGCGGGGAGTGCGATGCACTCGTCTGATTGGACGCGCGCTGCTGGCCGTGAGTTCCGCGCCGGCTTTCAAAAAATACCTTTACAAATCATAAGTTTGATCAAGTATCTGTCTCGTTCCCGCCACAGGCACGGCGCGCCGCTACATCAGATTCAGGAACACCGCGAGCGAGAAGACGCGGGCGCCATTGGTGTTTGGGATGTTGAAGCGCTCGTATTCGAGCCGCCCGCCGATGTTGCCGATGTGCACCTGCGCGCCGCCGCCCCAGGCGAACTCGGTGCCGTTGGTGGAGAACGGGGCGGACACGAGGGGGCTGCTGCCGTTGAGCTTCCAGCGCGCCAGCCCCGCCTTGCCGTACAGGTCGAGATACGGCACCGGAATCGGCAGGAACCCGACCGCGTAGGCCGCGAACGCCTCGGCGTCCGAGTGCGAGGTGCCACCGACGAACGCGCTCGTCTGGCTGCCGAGATCGAGGTAGTCCGCCTCCACGGCGAACACACTGACCGGCCGCAGACCGGCCAGCACTTTCCAGGACGTTTTGTCGATGTCGGCAAGTCCGCCGCTCGGGGCGATGTTGCTCAACTTGTCCTTGGACACGCCCGCACCGACATAGATGAATCCGTTGTCGGCGTGCGCGGTGCCCGCACCGAGCGCCAGTACCGCCATGAACAGTCCCGTTCGCATGAAGTCACCCTGGTGGTTATCCCTCACGTTGAGGCGGCCATACCTCTAACACAGTCACCTGGATGGTGTTGACTGTCGTGCTCCGGCGACAGGCGACGCCGACGGCCTGACCCGAGTCGCAGGTTACTGCGGCAGCGGGCGCGCCGCTGACTGCGGGACGTAGTCACGCAGCCGCGAGTGAATCCCGCTCAGTGCGCCTCGTCCCAGTTGGCGCCGGTCCCAACATCCACGCGCAGGGGGACGCTGAGCGAGGCAGCGCTCACCATATGCTCGCGCACCGCGGCCGCCACTTCGGCGAGCGCCTCGCTCCTGACCTCGAACACCAACTCGTCGTGCACCTGCATGATGAGCCGCGCCGGCGAGTGCGGCCGCGCGCACCATTCATGCAGGGTGATCATCGCGCGCTTGATGATGTCCGCCGCCGTCCCCTGCATCGGGGCATTGATGGCGGCGCGCTCGGCGCCCTGGCGCAGCTGCGGGTTTCCGGAGCGGATATCCGGCAGGTACAGCCGCCGGCCGAACACCGTCTCGACGTAGCCGATCTGGCGTGCCTGGGCGCGCGTCTCGTCCATGAAGCGCTTCACGCCCGGGTAGCGCTGGAAGTAACGCTCCACGTACTGCTGCGCGGCGCTGCGCTCGATCCCTAAGTTGCGCGCCAGGCCGAACGCCGACATGCCGTAGATGAGGCCGAAGTTGATGACCTTGGCGGTACGGCGATGATCGGCGGTGACGGCCTCGGGACTGACGCCGAACACTTCCGCCGCGGTCGCCTGGTGCACGTCACGATCCGCAGCGAACGCCGCGCGTAGCCCCGCATCACCGGACAGGTGCGCCATGATGCGCAGCTCGATCTGGGAATAGTCCGCCGCGAGCAGCACGCAGCCCGGTGGCGCAATGAATGCCTGGCGGATGCGCCGCCCCTCGGAGCGGCGGATGGGGATATTCTGCAGGTTTGGATCCACCGACGACAGCCGTCCCGTGGCCGCCACCGCCTGGGCGTACGAGGTGTGGATGCGCCCGGTGCGCTCGTTCACCTGCTCGGGGAGCTTGTCGGTGTAGGTGGATTTGAGCTTGGCGAGCGCGCGGTACTCGAGCACGATCCGGGGCAGCGCGTAGCTCCCGGCGAGCTCCTCCAGCACGTCTTCGGCGGTCGAGGGCTGACCGGTCGGGGTCTTGCGGCGAACCGGCAGCTGCAGCCGCTCGAAAAGAATCTGCTGCAGCTGCCGCGGCGACTCGATGTTGAATTCGTGGCCCGCCTCGCGGTGCGCCTCGAGCAGCAGCTCCTGGAGCTGGCGCGCGAACTCGCGGCTCTGCGCGCGCAGCCGCTCGCGATCGACGAGCACGCCGTGATGCTCCATGGCGAGGAGCACCGGCACGAGCGGCTGCTCGATGTCCTCGTAGAGCCGCGCGAGCGCCGGCACGCTCTCGAGCTGCGGCCACAGCGCGCCGTGCAGGCGCAGCGTGACGTCGGCATCCTCGGCCGCATACTCCGCGGCGCGCTCTACCGGCACCTGGTCGAAGCTCAGCTGCTTCGCGCCCTTGCCCGCGACGTCCTCGTAGCTGATGGTGCGCAGCCCGAGATAGCGCTGCGCATCCGAGTCCATGTCGTGATTGGTGGCGACGCTGTTCCACACGTAGGACTCGAGCATGCTGTCGAAGCGCATGCCGGCGAGCGCGATGCCGGCGTTTGCCAGCACGTGGGCATCGAACTTGAGGTTGTGCCCGAGCTTGCCGCGCTCGGGATCCTCGAGGATGGGCTTGAGCGCCTCGAGCACGCGGGCGCGGTCGAGCTGCTGCGGCACGCCCGGATACGCGTGGGCGAGGGGCACGTACGCGGCGACGCCCGGCTCGATGCAGCAGGACACGCCGACGATCTCGGCGCGCATGTAGTCGAGGCTCGTCGTCTCGGTGTCGAAGGCGAAGAGCTCCGCGGCGCCGAGCGCCGCGAGCCAGCGCTCGAAGTCCTCCCAGCGGGTGACGGTTTCGTAGCGCCGGGCGATGTCGGCGGGCGCCGGGCGGGCCGCGGACGGCGTGGCAGCCGCTGAGGGCGCCGCGCAGGCCGCTGCGAGTGCGCCGCCGGCGCCCACCGCGGCGCGCTGCGCCCGGGGGCTCTGCACGACGTCGTCGTCCGTCTCCGCGGCATCGCCGCCGTCGAGCTGCCGCAGGAGTCCCCGCAACTCGTACTGCGTGTAGAGCTCCCGCAGGCGCGCGACGTCCGGCGCACCGGGCGTCAGCTCCTCGGGCGACAGCGGCAGCTCGAGATCGGTCCGTATGGTCGCGAGCCGCCGCGACAGCTCGAGCGTCGCGAGGCCCGCGCGCAGGTTCTCGCCCACCTTGCCCGGAACCTCCGCCACGTGAGCGATCAGCTCGTCGAGGCCGCCGTATTGCTGCAGCAGTTTCGCGCCGGTCTTTGGCCCCACCTTGTCGATACCGGGAATATTGTCGGAGCTGTCGCCGATCAGGGCCAGGAAATCGACCATCTGCTCCGGGTACACATCGAACTTCGCCTTCACGCCGTCGCGGTCGAGCACCGCGTTGTTCATGGTGTTGATGAGGGTGATCGAGCCGTCGACGAGCTGCGCCATGTCCTTGTCGCCGGTGGAGATGAGCACCTGCTGGCCGGCCTGCGCGGCGCGACGGGCGAGGGTGCCGATCACGTCGTCGGCTTCCACGCCGGGCACGCGCAGCAGCGGCAGCCCCTGCGCCCCGATGATCTGCATCAGCGGCTCGATCTGCGAGCGCAGCTCATCGGGCATCCCCGGGCGGTGCGCCTTGTACTCGGTGAACAGCTGGTCGCGGAAGGTTTTGCCGGGCGCGTCGAACACCACGGCGATGCGGCGCGGCTGATAGTCCTTGAGGAACTTCAGCAGCATGTTGAGCACCCCGAGCAGCGCCCCGGTCGGCTCGCCGCGCGAGTTGGACAGCGGCGGCAGGGCGTGGAACGCCCGATAGACGTAAGAGGAGCCGTCGACGAGGACCAGGTCGGGGGAGCGCGTCATGGGAGCGTGCAAGGCGGAGTGGGCCGCGAGTACTACCCGCTACTTCGGCGTGCCGGAGTCGTCGCTCTTGTCCCCGGGCTTCCCCGGCGCAGGCGGCGTCGGTGTCGTCGATGGCGGGGCCGGCTGGGGTGCGGAGGCGGACGGGGGCGCTGCAGGGGCGGGTTGTGCCGGGGTGGGCTGCGCCGACGGCGTCGTGACCGGGCGGGTCTTCTTGTCGGGCAGGTACAGTGGGCCTTTCTGCCCGCAGCCCGCCGCCAGCCATGCCGCGCCGAGCGCGGCCAGACAGACCGCACGCCTCATACGTACATCGGGCGCTTGTCACGCAGCGCCAGCCAGCCGCGCACCAGGCGGTAGATGATCCAGATCGTCAGCGCGAGCAGGCCGACCAGGGCGGCCGGGATACCGATGATGGTGGCCATGAAGAGAAAGGACAGGCACGCCCACAGCACGGCGAACCAGAAGGTGCGCAGCTGCCAGCGGAAGTGTGACTCGAGGAGCGTGCCGCGGGTCGCCGAGCGGCGCACATAGTTCATGACGACCGCGACGATCGACGGCAGGCTCCCGATGAAGCTGCCGATGATGGTGTGGAAGGTGGTGATGCCGATGAGCACCGCGAGTGAGTGCAGCGCGTACATCACGTGCGTGTAGCTGAGGAGGGCCTGGTCGACCGTCGCGGCAGCGGCGAGTGGCTGCGGGCTTCCGTCCGACATGATTCACCTCACGCGGGCTTGGCCGTATTCGGGCGGCGATCCACGACCGCCATGGTCAGCCGCGACACGCACACCAGCCGCTCCCGCTCGTCGCGGATCTCGATGTGCCACACATGGCTGCGCGCACCCAGGTGGAAGGGACGCGCGGTCGCCGTGACGGTGCCGGAGGACACGGCGCGCAGGTGATTGGCGTTGATGTCCTGACCGAGGCACATCGAGCGTTCCGTGTCGACGCACATCATCGAGGCCAGGCTGCCGACGGTTTCCGCGAGCGCCACGGACGCGCCGCCGTGCAGCACGCCGAAGGGCTGCTGGGTGTGCTCGTTCACCGGCATCGTCGCCCGCAGGAAGTCCGCGCCCGTCTCGGTGATCCGGATGCCGAGATAGCCGGAAAGACTCCGGCGCCCACGCTCGGTGAGCTGCTCGGGAGTGAGGGGAGCGCGCCAGATGCTCATCGGAAGCTAGTCTAGCCGTTTGCACAGTGGCAATCTGCACCTCCCCCTTGTGAGTCCGGAGCGCGAGCGCCATGAGTGACTTTGCCTTCCCGCCTCCCGCCACGCCGAGCGTGGCCGTCGCCGCCGCAGATGAGCGCTTCCCCGTGCACCGCATCTACTGCGTCGGCCTCAACTACGCCGACCACATCCGCGAGATGGGCGCGGATCCCGAGGCGCCACCGCTTTTCTTCATGAAACCGGCCGACGCGCTGGTCGCCAACGGCGCGGCGATTCCCTATCCGCCGGCCACCACCAACTTCCACTACGAGATCGAGCTGGTGGTTGCCATCGGCCGCGGTGGCCGCGACCTGTCGGTCGAGAATGCGCTCGGGCACGTGTTCGGTTACGCCGCCGGCAACGACCTGACGCGCCGCGATCTGCAGCACGCGGCCAAGAAGCGCGGGGAGCCGTGGGATACCGCGAAGGGCTTCGACTGCTCCGCGCCCGTGGCCGCGATCCGTCCCGCAGCGCAGGGACACCTGTCGCGGGGCCGCATCTGGCTCACCGTCAACGGCGAGCGGCGCCAGGAATCGGACCTGAGCACGATGGTGTGGGACGTCCCGCACATCATCGCGGCACTCTCGCGGCTCTACGAGCTCAGGCCGGGCGATCTCATCTTCACCGGCACGCCCTCGGGCGTCGGGCCGTTGAAGCCCGGCGATCGCCTCGAGGGCGGCATCGAGGGTCTCGAGGTGCTGCGCAACCGGATCGGCCCGGCCCAAGCGGCTTGAGCGCGCACGCCGGAGCGGCTTTCGCCCGAGAGATCGCACTGCCCTCACGGATCGGACTGTCCATGAAGCTCTATCATTACTATCGAAGCTCCGCAGCCTATCGGGTGCGCATCGCGCTCAACTTCAAGGGCATCCCCTGGGAGACGGCGCTGATCGATCTGCGCGCGCCGGTGAGCGCCCAGCACACGCCGGAATTTCGCGCCGTCAACCCCGAAGGTCTGATCCCGGTCGTGGCGGATGGCGATCTCACCATCACCCAGTCGCTCGCGATCATCGAGTATCTCGAGGAGACGCATCCGGACCCGCCGCTCCTGCCGCGCCCGGCGGCGGACCGGGCCCAGGTGCGCTCGCTGGCGCTCGCGGTCGCCTGCGACATCCACCCGCTCGGCAATACACGGGTGCTCAGTTACCTGCGGACGAGCTTCGGGGCGGACCAGAGCGCGGTGAATGCCTGGGTGGGCGAGTGGATCGGGATGGGCTTCCGCGCGCTTGAGGAGCGCGTGCGGCGCTCGAGCGGGGACGGGCGGCACATGTACGGGAGCGACGTCACGCTCGCCGATCTGTGCATCGTGCCGCAGATGTACAACGCGCGTCGCTACCAGGTCGACGTGCACGCTTACCCGAGGCTCCGCGCGGTCTGCGCGCACCTCGAGAGCCTGCCGGCCTTTGCCCGCGCGGCTCCCGAAGCGCAGCCGGACGCGCGCTAACGGCTCGACCGGGTAAGATTCGCGGCCACGGGGAGAAGTGAACGCCGCATGAGCCCGCTTCGAGTACCGCCGCTCGCACCATGACCACGACACCTCAACGAGTCGCCTTGCTCGCGCCGCTCTCCGGAGTCCTCGTGCCGCTCGAGCGCGTACCGGACCCGGTGTTCGCGCAGCGTACGGTGGGAGACGGAGTCTCGATCGATCCCACCTCGGGCGAGCTGCTGGCGCCGGCCGCCGGCCGGGTGACGCTCCTGCACCGCGCATCTCATGCCCTGGCCATCACGACCGACGAGGGTCTCGAGATTCTCGTGCACATCGGCGTCGATACAATCGCGCTGAATGGCAAGGGCTTCACGCCGCGCGTGAGGCAGGGGGATCGCGTGGCGGCCGGCCAGCCGCTGATCTCCTTCGACGCCGATCTCATCGCGCGCTCCGCACCGAGCCTGCTCACCCAGGTGCTCATCACGAACCGCGAGCGCGTCAGCGGAATGAGTGTCGCCACGGGTCTCGTCGAGGCGGGCCGCAGCATCATCCTGCAGGCCGACCTCGCCGCCGCGGCTGCCGCCGACGGCAGCCCCGCGACCGAGACAGCCGCCGTCTCGGAGGAGATCCGCCTGCCGAACCGGCAGGGCCTGCACGCGCGCCCTGCGGCGACCGTAGCCGCCGCGGCCAAGGGCTTTCGCGCCGACGTCCGACTGCTGCGCGGTGCCGATACCGCGAATGCCAAGTCGGTGACCGCCATCCTGCTGCTCGCGACCCGGCCGAACGACGCGATCCGCGTCAGCGCTTCGGGTCCGGATGCGGCCGCCGCCGTGAGCGCGCTCGCGGCGCTCCTGGCCGCGGGGTCTGGCGAGTCGGGGGCCACAGCCGAGGCACCGTCCGGGCCCGTCCGCGGTGCGCCGGTCACCGCGGCGCCGGTCGCGGGGTCCGTTCCCGCCGCGGCGCCCGCGCCCGCGGAAGGCCCGACACGCTCGACCGACCCCCGCAAGCTCCTCGGAGTGAGCGCATCGCCCGGGCTCGTGCTCGGCAAGGTCGCGCAACTGCGCCGCGCCTCGATTCACGTCGAGGAGCGGGGGGCCGGCATCGAGCGCGAGCGCGCGCACCTCGACGTCGCGCTCGAGCGCGCCCGGCAGCAGATCGAAGCCCAGAGGGCGGCCGACATCGGAGCTGCGTCGAAGATTCTCGATGCTCATCTCGAGCTGCTCGCCGATCCCGAGCTGATCGATCTCGCCGTCGCCGGGCTGGCGGACGGACGCAGCGGCGCCTATGCGTGGCGCGAAGCGTATTCGAGCTACGCCACGCGGCTCGAGTCGCTCGCGAGCTCCCTGCTGCGCGAGCGGGCAGGCGACGTCCGCGATGTCGGGGGCCGGGTGCTGGGGCTGCTCGCCGGCGTGACGACCGGGCCGATCGAGTGTGCGCCGGGCTCGATCCTGATCGCCGAGGAGTTCAGCCCAAGCGAGACCTCCTCGCTCGATGCGGGCAAGGTGCAGGGCCTGTGCACGACGGGCGGCGGACCGACGAGCCACGCCGCGATCATCGCCCGCGCGCTCGGCATCCCCGCCGTGTGCGGCGTGGACCGCGCGGCGCTCGGGCTCGCGGACGGCACTCCGGTGGTCCTCGACGGAACGGAGGGCTTCCTGCTGCGCGATCCGGATGAGGCCGAGGTCACGCGTGCGCGGGCCGCGATCGGGCGCCTCGCCGCGCAACGTCAGGGCGAACGGGCTGCGGCGAGCGCACCTGCGGCGACGACCGACGGACATCGCATCGAGGTGGCCGCCAACATCGGCACCGTCGAGGAAGCTCTCGCCGCAGTCGCCCAGGGTGGCGAGGGTGTGGGACTGCTGCGCTCGGAGCTGCTGTTCCTCGATCGGGACACGGCCCCGAGCGAAGAGGAACAGGCCGACGTCTACCGGGCGGTCGCTACGGCGCTCGGTCGCGACCGCCGGCTCGTCATCCGCACGCTCGATGTCGGCGGCGACAAGCGCCTGCCCTACCTGCCGCTGCCGCCGGAGGAGAATCCCTTCCTCGGCGTGCGGGGAATCCGCACGAGCCTCGAGCGGCCGGATCTGCTGCGCAGTCAGCTCCGCGCGATCCTCGAGGCCGCTCCGCTCGGGGATGTCCACGTGATGTTTCCGATGATCGCATCGCTCGATGAGCTGCGCGCGGCGCGCCGGATCCTCGACGAGGAGCAGCGCGGCGCCGGCGTGTCGGTGCGCGTCGGCGTGATGATCGAGGTGCCGTCGGCGGCGCTCACCGCCGGGCAGCTGGCGCGCGAAGTGGATTTCTTCTCGATCGGCACCAACGATCTGACTCAGTACACGCTCGCCATGGATCGCGGTCACCCGAAGCTCGCGCCGCTCGCCGACGCGCTGCACCCGGCGGTCCTCAAGCTGATCAGTCTCACGGTGGAAGGCGCGCACGCGCACGGCAAGTGGGTGGGCGTGTGTGGCGGGCTGGCCGCCGAGCCGGTCGCCGTGCCGGTGCTGCTCGGGATGGGAGTCGACGAGCTGTCGGTGCCAGTGCCGGCAATCGCGGCCGTCAAAGCGCTGGTGCGCCGGCTCGCGCTGCGCGACTGCCAGGCGCTCGCGCGGGAGCTCCTCGGACTCGCCACCGCGGGCGAGGTCCGGGCGCGGCTCGCGCGGCTCGGCAGCGAAGCCGGCGCCACGGCCGCGGCCGCACGGCGCTGAAGGCGCGCCTCGAGGAGGACACGTGTTCAGAGAAGCATTCGTAGTCCTGCAGAAGATCGGCAAGGCGCTGATGATTCCGGTGGCGGTGCTGCCGGTCGCGGGGCTCCTGCTCGGCATCGGCGCGGCGCAGCTCGAATGGATCCCGCCCATCGTGTCGGCGCTGATGAAGGCCTCGGGCGACGTCGTGTTCGGCAACCTGCCGCTGATCTTCGCGGTCGGCGTTGCGGTCGGCCTCACCGAGAACGACGGCGTGGCCGCGATTTCGGCGGTCGTCGGTTACGTGGTGCTGCTCGCGATTCTCGGCGTCATGGCCGGCGTCTGGGGGATCCAGCCCGTCACCGTCATGGGCATCAAGTCGATGCAGACGGGCGTCTTCGGCGGCATCCTCGCCGGCGCCATCGCGGCGACCATGTTCAAGCGCTTCTACCGCACGGCGCTGCCGACGTACCTCGCGTTCTTCTCGGGCAAGCGCTCGGTGCCGATCGTCACGGCGCTTGCCGCCGGGGTTGCGGGCGTCGTCCTGTCGGCCGTCTGGCCGCCCATACAGCGCGGCATCGACACCTTCTCGCACTGGGCGGCGGTGTCCGATCCGCGCACCGCCGCGACCATCTACGGCTTCGTCGAGCGGCTCCTGATCCCTTTTGGTCTGCACCACATCTGGAACGTGCCCTTCTTCTTCGAGATGGGAGCCTTCAAGGATGCGAGCGGCACGGTGGTGCACGGTGACATCAACCGCTTCTTCGCCGGCGATCCCACGGCGGGAATACTGGCGGGGGCATTCCTCTTCAAGATGTTCGGCCTGCCGGCGGCCGCCATCGCCATGTGGCACAGCGCCGCGCCGCAGAATCGCGTCGCGGTCGGCGGCATCATGATCTCGGCGGCGCTCACCTCGTTCCTCACCGGAATCACCGAGCCGATCGAGTTCTCGTTCCTGTTCGTCGCGCCGGCGCTCTACGTGGTGCACGCACTGCTCGCGGCTTCGACGCAGTTCGTCGCCAACACGCTCGGCATGCACATGGGGTTCACGTTCTCGCAGGGTGGCATCGACTTCCTGGTCTTCAACGTGCTGGGCCGGTTCGCCCAGAAGTGGTGGCTGGTGCTGATCCTCGGCCCGATCTACGCGGTCATCTACTACGTGGTCTTCCGCGCCGCCATCCGCTGGCTCGACCTGAAGACGCCCGGCCGCGAGGAGGTGCTGGTGGGAGCGCCCGGCGCTGCCGCGGTGGGCGGCCCCGATTCCTCGGGTAGCGTGGCCCCGGGCGCCGCGACGGCGGGGAGCGATGCGCGCGCACGCGATCTGGTGCTGGCCTTCGGCGGCGCCGCCAACATCGCCAGCCTCGATGCCTGCATCACGCGGCTGCGCGTTGCGGTCAACGATCCCTCACGCGTCGACGAGAGGGCGCTCCGCGCCCTGGGCGCGAGCGGGGTCATGCGCGTCGGCAGGGGCGTGCAGGCAGTGTTCGGCCCGCTGTCCGAGAACATGAAGACCCAGATGGACGAGTACCTGCGTGCCGCGGGCGCCGCTCCCGCCCCGGTGCCCGCGCCGGCGTCCGGTGCCGGCAGTCCCGCCGCGCCCGCCGCGGGCACGGTGGACGCGGCGACCCGTGAGACGGCGACTCGGCTCCTGAAAGCGCTCGGCGAGCGGGTCAATGTGCGCGAGGTGCAGGCGGTGGCCCACACGCGCCTGCGCGTCACGCTCGCCGACCCGGCTCGCTTCGACGAGGCTGCCGCCAGGCTCGCCGGGGTCATGGCGGTCATGCGGGCGGCACCGGGGGTGCTGCACCTGATCGTCGGCGAGCAGGCGGGGCCCCTGGCGGCCGCGATACAGCTCGCTTAGAAGATATCCCCAGGGGAGCAGGTCATGCCATACAGCAATCGCGAGTCGGATCTCAGCAACGCAGCGGGAGTCTCGCGGCGCGAACTCTTGTGTGCCGGTGGAGCGGCAGCCTTCAGCTCAGTGGTGGCAGCGCTGCTGGGAGGAGCCGAGCGGGCACGGGCCCAGGCGCTTGCCGTGCCGGTGCCGGAGGTCGATTACCTTGCCGTGCGGGTCGTCACCGACAGCTTCCAATTGGCGATCGCGCCTAACATGAAAGTCGGGGCGGTCGAGGTTCAACGTTTCGGAATGCCCCCCGCAGGAAAGTCCCTGCTGGAGGAGTTCGGGCTTTCGATGCACGTTGAGTCCCGGCGCGGCGCCGAGAGCCACAGCATGCTGCTCGACTTCGGTTTCACTTCCGAGACCCTGAACAACAACCTGGCGATGCTCGGGATTGCACCCGAGAACCTCGATGCGCTGATTCTCAGCCACGGCCACTACGACCATTTCGGCGGATTGGCGGGTTTCCTGCGACAGAACCACGCGCGGCTGCGGGCCGGCCTGCCGCTGTACCTTGGCGGGGAAGAGTGCTTCTGCACTCGCGAGTGGACGATCGGCAAGCCGCAGGACTTCGGCGCGCTGGATCGCAAGGCGCTCGCCGACGCGAAACTGAAAGTCGTGTTCGCCGCGACGCCCGCGATCGTTGCCGGCCACGCCTTCACCACCGGTCACATTCCGGTCGCTTCTTTCGAGAAGGTGCTTGCGCCTACCCGCATGACCGTCGGGGTCAGGAACGGGATCGGCTGCTTCCCGGACAAACTTTCCGCGGACAAACGTGCCGTCAGCGTCATCCCCGACGATTTCGAGCATGAGCTGGCGATGTGCTTCAACGTCAAGAGCCGCGGCCTGGTCGTGCTCACTTCGTGCAGCCACCGCGGGGTCGTGAACACGGTGAGACGCGCGCTGGAGATTTCCGGCGTAAAGGCGGTTCACGCGGTGATGGGAGGGTTCCATCTCGCGCCACACAAGGAGGAATATGTGCGCGAAACCGTGGCGGCATTGAAGGAGATCGACCCCGGCCACGTGATCCCGATGCACTGCACCGGGGAAATGTTCATCGACATGGTGCAGAGGGAGATGCCGGACAAGTTCATCCGCTCGTACACGGGCAGCCGCTTCATCTTTGGCGCGTAGGCCCAGACCTGCGCCGGTCCCTAAGGTCCGGGCGTCCCCGACGCGGCGCCGGCGGCGGGCCGATCGGCGCGGAAGCGCCACGCGACGTAGAGCCAGAGCAGCGCAATCGTCGGGTACATGAGAAAGCTCGCCTCGGTGCCGAGGGCGCCACCGGTCAACCACGCAGGCCCGTTGAAAGTCGCCTCGAGCAGCCGGCCCTGCGGCAGCCGCGCGCCGTTCGGCGTGCCGATGACGAACAGCTGCATGTAGTCGAAGGAGATGTGGAAGCCGACCGCAAACCACAGAGTGCCGGTCCGCAGCACCGAGTAGCACATGAGCAGGCTGAGCGACACGAGCGTGATGACGTCCCAGACGTTCTCGCCGGTCTTGAAGAAGTAGTGGTCGGCCGCGAACAGCAGCGCGATGACGATCGACGCCGGCCAGAAGCCGATGCTCTTCCACAACGACTGCAGCAGGTAGGAGCGGAACCAGAACTCTTCGGCCACACCGACGGCGACGTTGGCGCCGAGCCAGGCGAGCGCGGCGAGCGCGAGGGTGCTTCCCGTGGTCGCGAAGCCGCGAATCTGCATGCCGCCGAGGAGCCACATGCCCGCCGCCACGGCGCCGGCCATGACGACGCCGGCGAGCGCGCCCTCGGCGGTGCGTGCGCCGAGCGCCTGTGCGACAGGCAGGCCGTAGCTGTCCACACGCCGGTGCTCGTAGAGCGCGAAGATCGCGGTGCAGACAAGCGCCACGATGAAATTCTCGAGCTCGTTCAGCGCCACGGCGGCCGCGGTGAGCTCGCCCGGCCACCGCAGGCGGCTCGCGGCGAGGCTGAACGCCGGGTCGAGCAGAAACGGCACGCCCCAGTTGGCGAGCACGAGGAAGATCACGGCCCGCCACAGCATGCGCAGTTTTCGATCCGGACCGAGCACGAGCCGCGAGACGAATGCCATGACCGCTCCCCGCTACGCCATCGGTTTGGCCCGGCTGCCTGCGGCCGCCGGCCCGTCAACTGCGGTGCGAGCGCAGGAAGCTCACGTAGCCGGCGAGGAAGTTCTTCAGCTGCTCCTCGACCGTCGCGTCCTTGATGCCCCCGGTCTCATCGAACACGTTCGCGGCGCGCGACACGAGCAGCCGCGCGCCGAACCAGGGCTGCGTGCCGAGCGTGCGCAGCACGGGGAGCCAGGCGGTCTGGCTCAGGATGGTGCCGAATCCGCCGGCCGAGGCGCCCATCATGGCGAAGGGCTTGCCGCCGAACACGCGCTTGATGTCGGACGAAGGCCGGGACAGCCAGTCGATGGCGTTCTTGAGCACGCCGGGAAGGCTGTTGTTGTATTCCGGGGTCGCGAGCAGCACGCCGTCGGCGGCGACGATCGCTTGCTTCAGCTGGCTGACCGCCGCCGGAATCCCCTGCGTCTCGACGTCGCCGTCGTAGAGCGGGATGCCGCGGATGCTCGCCATCTCCAGCGTCGCATCCTCGGGCATGAGGCGCTGGGCGGCGCGCAGGAGCGCGCCGTTGTACGACCCGCGGCGCAGGCTCCCCGAGATTCCCAGCACTTTGGTCATCGCCCCTCCGGATCAGCCGAGAGCCTGCCGCGCCGGCGGGAGGCTTGCAACCCGGGCGGGGGGCAACAGGCTGATTCTGCTGGTGCTCCACCGCCGGCGGGGTGGCTATTCCTTCTTCCGGAGCTTTCTCGCCACGCGCTGATAAGCCTCGCGGAACGCAATGCCCTCGGTCACGACCAGCCGGTTGGCCTCCTCGGCGGCATGAACGGCCGGATCGAGCCTCACGGACTCGGGCCGGAACTCGAGCGCACCGATCGCCGGCGGCGCCACGGCGAGGGTCTCGAGGGCGAGATCGATGGCGCGGAACAGCGGAAACTTGATGAGCTGCAGATCGCGGTGATAGCCCGAGGGGAGCTTGGCGGCGACGCCGAGTGCCTCGGTGAGACACGCCTGCGCGGTGGCGGTGCGGCCGCGCATCAGCTCGAAGACATCCAGGTTGC
>Ga0209577_10001021_pt1 | contig 27978 bp, 24 predicted proteins | sample GraSoiAngelo_109_FD_185874 | JGI IMG/M metagenome (GOLD analysis project Ga0209577, IMG submission 185874) | Grasslands soil microbial communities from the Angelo Coastal Reserve, California, USA - 14_0903_12_20cm (SPAdes) (version 2) | ecosystem: Environmental > Terrestrial > Soil > Grasslands...
GAAGACGAGTGCCTGGTTGAGCCCGGCGGCAGCCGCGATGTTGCGCGCGGTCGCCCCGTGAAAACCGCGCTCCTTGAGGGTCCGCAGGGCGGCCTGGACCAGTCGCTCCCGCGTCGTACCCGCCGGTTTGAGCACTTGCTTTAAGCCCATGCTCAAATAATAGTTCAAAGAACCCCGCCTGGACCAGCCGTGGCCAGGCTGTTACCGGGCTGGCTTGACAGAATGTTGTACTTCTACAACAATACGAGCGATGACCCCAGCGGGACAGGATAGTGATGCCTCAGGGGCTGGTCCACGACCGCTCTACAACCGGATCGCCGTCCTGCGCGCCGAAAGGGGTCTCTCCCGGCAGCAGCTGGCCCAGGCCGTCGGCGTCAACTACCAGACGGTCGGCTACATCGAACGGGGCGAGTACAACCCCAGCCTCGACCTCGCCTTTCGCCTGGCCGAGGTCTTCGGGCTCCCAATAGAGGCCATCTTCTCCCGCCAACCGATGCGTCCCATCAGCCAGGAGCTCTACGGATCACGCCTTCAGGAAGGAAGTGGCTCATGATCGCTTCCAGCGTTCGACGGCTGCGCCCAGTCCTTCGCCCCCCGGCCTCGTGGCCGTTCGCCGTCTTTATCCTGGTCCTCCTCATCCTGGTTGGCGCCTCGGCCACACGGATCCCTCTGAGCGTCGCCTTCGCCGCCTACGCGCTCTTCGTCGCCTTCACCATCCGCACCGTACGTCGCCTTCCGGTCGAACCCGGCATCTGGCTTGGACGGCGGGCCGTCCGGCGCGGGCTGGTCGCCCTGATCGCCCTGGTCTGTCTCGACTTCGCCATCGGGCCGGCTCTCCTCTCCGGCGCCGGAGCGCTCCTCTTCCTGCTGTTGGTTCTCTGCGACGTCGCCCTGGGGCGAGCGACGAGCCGGATCGCGTCGGCCAGGGAGGACGCCGTCGACGAGCGCCAGGAAGCCCTGCGAAACCGAGCCTTCCGCGCCGCCTACGCAGTCTTCGCCCTGGCCATCGGCGGCAGCGTCTTGATCGCCTACGTCTGGAGCCCGGACAGCCGAGCCTGGATGGCGACCCGGCTCAGCGGCGGTGCGATCCTGGTCTTCCTCCAGCTGCTCTTCTTCCTCCCGGCCATGACCGTGGCCTGGATGGAGCCTGACCGGCTCGGCGACGAGCCGGCTCCGGCGCGAGCACGCCGGGGCCTCGAACGCCTCGCCATGGGGATGGTGGGAGCGGCCGTGTTGCTGCCGATCGTCCTTTCACTGACCTTGCTGGGCCCTTTCCGAACGGTCGAGCACGTCGAGCCGATCGTGGGCATGCCTCATGGCAGCTGCCAGTACTTCCACGCCGAAAAGCAGGTCGGAATCCTCTTCGGCGCGACTCAGGCCCTGAACGCGGTCGCATGCTCGGACGGGATCAGGGCCGAGGAGGCGTGGGGCCTTAACTCCAGCGATTGCCTCCCGTCCTCCGCCGTCTTCGTCGAGGTGCTGTCGACGCGCTGCTCACGAACCACCGATTCCAACGGGACCCTGCGCTTCGTGTACTCGGCTCGCGTGCGGTCGTCCCTCTTACCCTTCCTCAGCCGGGACATGGTCCTGAACCTCGAGCTGGCCCGCGACGGCCGGGTGGTGCGCTTCCCATGAGCGTCGACCAGCGTCTGGTCCTGGCCCTCCTGGCGGTCTGGCTACTCCTCATCGCACCCTATCCCGTCTCCCTCGACGGTTGGGCCGTCACGCTGGTCCTGGCCCTGCTCACGCTCGACGTCGTCCTCGGGATGCGCACCGGCTGGCTCGCCTTCGCCCGCGGAGGCCGGCTCGACGAGCGGGAGGCGGCTCTGCGCGACCGCGCCTTCAGGCTCGCCTTCCGGCTGGCCGCGCTGGGCATCGCGACTATGCTCGTGACCGGCTATCTCTCAGCCATCGTCGGGTTCTTCGTCGAGCACCAGCCTTCGCCCGTCGGCCCGCCCAACCCGATCGGCGCGCGCGGGATCGCCGCCCTCCTCGAGCTGCTGGCCATCGCTCCGACCGCCGTCATCGCCTGGCTCCAGCCACGCCCGGTGCAGCAGCCGGCCAGCAGCTGGCGGCTCGGCTGGCTGCCGCTGCTGGTCGTGCCGTTCAGCGCGCTGCTCTGGCTGCTCGCAGTCAACGCCCTTCCGCCACGGTCAGCCCTGGCGCACCGGGTGCCGGGAGGCCTGAGCATGGCGGATGCGACCTGCGGCGACTTCACCGCCCGCCGCGAGACCGGGTTCGGTTTCGGCGGCGCGATCCGCCTCCAGGTGGCGGTGTGCTGGAACGGCCACCAGGCCTTCGCGGTCGGCGATACTACGCTGCCTGCGCCCGCCAGCCTGCCGGCCGAAGAGTACGCCGGTTTCCGTATGGATCCCGGGCTCACCAACTGCCGCCCGCAGTCCGGCGACAGCGACTTCGGCCGCATCACGCAGGGCTGCACCGAGACCATCGACCAGGACGGGACGATGCACTACCAGGTGAGGGGACGGGTGTGGCCGGCAGCCGGTGGCCTGGGCGCGCGCGACCTCCGCCTCGAGCTCACGGTCACGCGCGACGGCCGTATCGTGAATTTCGGGTAGGCCACCCTGGGTGAGGCCTGACAGGGGAGCTTCCCCCCATTGCTCGTTGCGGCCTATCAAGAAGCCTGGTCACAATGTGGGGCAAGGAGGGGCAATATGAACCCACTACCCGAAGACCATCTCGACGTGCTCTTCGTCAGCGAGGACGCGGACCTGGCCGAGATGTACCGCATGAAGCTCGAGCTGGACGGCTATCTCGTCCGCACGGTGCGCCAGGACGAGGACTGGCCTGTGGAGGGCTGGCGCCCCGACATCGCTTATCTCGACGTGGACGATGGGCAGGGCATGGGTGTGCGGGGACACCGCAGGCTGCGAGCGGATTCGACCATGTACGACGTCCCGGCGGTCATCCTCTCCAGGCTGGGCCCGGGCGAGCTTGCCGAGCGCGGCTTCCTTCCCGGCCCGCAGGACTATCTGGTCGCCATCAGCGAGCCCTTCCAGCTGACCCCGGCGATCGACCGGCTGAGCCAGGGACTGGCCATCCCCGCGGCAGCCCGGGAATAGCTTCCGGCGCCGCCGGGTTGTCCTTATCGGAATGCCCGCGATAAGCGTCGAAAACGTGCTCGCCCTGGCGCGCATCCCCGATCCGGATCGCGGCCTGACGCTGGATCGGCCGGTGGTGGCCATTACCACCGCGCCGAAAGGCCTGGAAGGTGAGGGCTTTCCGGTTCGGCGCGCCTTCTACGGAGTGGACCAGCGCCATCTCGATCCCTTCATTCACATGGACCAGATGGGTGAGGTCGAGTACGGTCCGGGCGAGCCGAAGGGAACCGCCTGGCACCCGCACCGCGGGTTCGAGACCGTGACCTACATGATCGACGGCACCTTCCAGCACCGTGATTCGACGGGCGGAGGCGGCCTGATAACCAACGGCGCCACCCAGTGGATGACGGCGGGCGCCGGAATCCTTCATATCGAGCGGCCGCCCGAGGAGCTGATCTCGAGCGGCGGGCTCTTCCACGGCATTCAGCTCTGGGTCAACCTGCCGGCGTCGATGAAGTGGACCCCTCCTCGCTATCAGGACATCGAGGCGTCAAAGGTCACCCTCCTCTCCTCGCACGACGGCGGGGCGCTGGTTCGCGTGATCGCGGGCGACGTGGCCGGCCATCCTGGCCCGGGCATCACCCACACTCCGATCGCGATGGTGCACGCGACGCTGACGCCGGGCGCCGAGCTGCGCCTGCCCTGGCAGCCCGATTTCAACGGACTCGTCTACGTCCTCGCCGGCCGGGGCACGGTCGGTCCGAGCAGGGCTCCGATCTCCACGGGGCAGCTGGCGGCCTTCGGCGCCGGCGACGTGATCGGCGTGACCGCGGACCTGGCCCAGGAGACGCGCTCGCCCAGCCTGGAGGTCCTGATCCTGGGCGGTCGTCCGATCGGCGAGCCGGTGGCCTGGTACGGCCCATTCGTCATGAATACCCACGCCGAGCTGGCTCAGGCGTTCGACGACTACCGGCGCGGCCGCCTCGGTGTCATCCCCGCTGAGAAGGTCTAGGAAGCGAGACGCCGCGTCAGCGGTGGCGATCGGGCGAAAGTACGGTCCGTAGCGGTAACGTTGGGGGCATGGCCCAGCGTGACCCTGAGCCGCAGCCGGCGGACTCTCTGACCATCCGGGACAACCGCACCGGGCGCAGCTACGAGCTGCCCATCCACGAGGGCGCCATCCATGCCACGGACCTACGCCAGGTCAAGGTCTCCAGGGACGACGCCGGGGTCCTCAGCTACGATCCGGCCTTTCTCAACACCGCCAGCTGCCGCAGCGCCATCACCTATATCGACGGCGACCGCGGCATCCTCCGCTATCGCGGCTACCCCATCGAGGAGCTGGCCGAGAAGGCAACCTTCCTGGAGGTGGCCTTCCTGCTGCTCTTCGGCGAGCTGCCCACCCGGCGCCTGCTCGAGAGCTGGACCGACGAGATCACTCACCACACGCTGGTCCACGAGAACATCAGGAAGCTGATCGACACCTTCCAGTACGACGCCCACCCGATGGGCATCCTGGTAGGCACGACCGGCGCCCTTTCGACCTTCTATCCCGAGGCCAAGGTCATCAATGATCGCGAATCGAGGCACAAGCAGATCGTGCGCCTGATCGCCAAGATCCCGACCCTGGCCGCCTTCGCCTACCGGCACCAGGTCGGGCTTCCCTACGCCTACCCGGACAACGACCTCTCCTACACCGGCAACTTCTTGAACATGATGTGGAAGACGACCGAGCTCAAGTACCAGCCCAACCCGGTGATCGAGCATGCGCTGGACGTGCTCTTCATACTTCACGCCGACCACGAGCAGAACTGCTCGACCAGCGTCATGCGCGCGGTCGGGAGCGCCCATTCCGATCCCTACTCCGCGCTGGCGGCGGCGGCGGCGGCGCTCTATGGGCCGCTCCATGGCGGCGCCAACGAGCAGGTGCTGCGCATGCTCCGCGAGATCGGGAGCGCCTCGGGTGTGCCGGCCTACATCAAACGGGTGAAGGCGGGCGAGATGCGGCTGATGGGCTTCGGCCACCGCGTCTACCGCAACTTCGACCCCCGGGCCGAGATCATCAAGCGCGTTGCGGACGAGGTCTTCGAGGTCACCGGACGCAACTCGCTGCTGGACATCGCGCTCGAGCTGGAACGGATCGCGCTCCAGGACGACTACTTCATCGCCCACAAGCTCTATCCCAACGTCGACTTCTACTCCGGCATCATCTACGCTGCCATCGGGTTCCCGGTCGAGATGTTCCCGGTACTCTTCGCCATCGGTCGGACGCCCGGCTGGCTGGCCCAGTGGGAGGAGGGCCTGCTGGACTCGGAGCAGAAGATCTCCCGCCCGCGCCAGATCTACGTCGGCAGGCAGGAACGCCGCTTCCAGCCCATGGGCGAGCGCCGAGAGGGCCCCGAGCCCACCGGCAGCGCCTTGCCTTAGACTCGATCCATGGAGCTCATGACGCTGCTCAGCCTGGCTGTCTTCCTGATCACCACGGCGATCACGACCAACAAGATCATCGCGGGCGTCGTCCTCCTGGTGATCATCATCGCGGCGGTCGTCTGGTGGATGGGCCGGTCTCGCGGCCGCGGCACACCCTAAGGTCCTGGGCGCGCTCGTCTTCGCCGCGATCGCGCCGCATGGCGAGTTCGCCATCTCCGAAGCCTGCGGCCCACAGGACCGCGCGCTGGCGGTTGCGACCCAGGAGGCTATGGCCGAGCTCGGTGCGCGCTTCTACGCCGCCCGTCCCGACAGCGTCATCGTCCTGACTCCCCACAACGTCCACGTCGAGCGTCACCTGGCGGTCGTCACCTCCGCCACTCTGGCCGGGACCCTCGAGGAGAGCGTGGTCCCCATCCAGCTCCGCGTTCCGGCCGACCGGGAGCTGGCGCTCGGCATCCTGGACCGGCTCTCCGCCGCCCTGGTCCCGGCCGTCGGCGTCAGTTTCGGCGGGAACGTCCCGGCCGAGGCGGTGATGCCGATGGACTGGGCGGTCCTGATCCCGCTCTGGTTCATGGGCGGCCGGGCCAGCCCGCCGGTCCCCACGGTGGTGGTGGCGCCGGCCCGCGACCTGCCGCCGCAGGAGCACATGCGCGCCGGGCAGGCCATTCTCGCGGCGATCCAGGCCTCGGACCGCCGGGTCGCCCTGATCGCCAGCTGCGATCACGGTCACGCCCATCGCGCCGACGGCCCCTACGGCTTCCACCCCGCGGCCGCCGAGTTCGACCGGCAGGTGGTCGAGCGGCTGCGGGACGGCGACCTGGCCGGCGTCGCCACGCTGGACGAAACCCTGGTCGCTGATGCGAAGGCCGACTCCTGGTGGCAGATGCTGATCCTGCATGGAGCGCTGGGAGATGGATGGCGCGCCCATCTCCTCTCCTATGAAGTGCCGACCTACTTCGGCATGCTCTGCGCCGCCTTCAGCCCGAGCTGACGGCGCTGAGCCCTCGCGCGTAGGGCCCAGCGCCGTGAAAAGGAGGGAGGGACTCAGCCCACGCTTACGTCGTCCAGGTAGTAGTAGGTGGGGTCGCTCGCAAAGCCATCGTCGTGGTCGTTGAACCAGAGCACGATGGTCTGGCCGGCGTAGGCGCTGAGGCTGAAGGTCACCTGGGTCCAGACCTGCGCATTGGAGTCCACCTTGAAGACCTGGGCCAGCACGGCGCCGGAGGTGTTCCGGATCTGCGCCTCCTGCCAGTCGTAGGTGATGGTGTCGCTGGTCACCGGCCAGTACCAGAAGCTGAGCGTGCCGCCGGAGGTCGGTACGGTGATCGTCTGCTGCAGCGTGCTGTCGCCGTTCACTGCCGATGTGCTGCCCATACGGGCGGAGTGGGTCCCGGAATGTACGGTCGTGGTGCTGACCACGGGCAGGGCCGCGCCGCCGGCGGTCCAGTTGGCCAGCGTACCGGTCTCGAAGCCGCCGTTCCTGACCACGATGGGGGCAACGCTGATGTCGTCCAGGTACATGTAAGTCAGGTCACCGAAGCCGTCCTCGTGGTCGTTGAAGTAGAGGACCACCGAGGTTCCGGCGTACGGGGTCAGGTCGAACGTCACCTGGGTCCAGACCTGGGCGTTGGAGGCCACCTTGAAGACCTGGGCCAGGGTCGCGCCGGAGGTGTTCCGGACCTGGGCCTCCTGCCAGTCGTAGGTGACGGTGTCGGTGGTCGACGGCCAGTACCAGAAGCTGAGGGTACCGCCGCCTGCCGGGACCGCGACCGTCTGCTGGACCGAGCTGTCCCCGTTCGGCTCGGGTGCGGCGGTGCTCCCGAGCAGGGCGGAGTAGGTTCCCGAATGCGGCTTGGCGTTGCTGACCACCGGGGTCTTGACCCCGCCGGTCGTCCAGCCGCTCAGGTTGCCGGTCTCGAAGCCTCCGTTGGTGACGATCGAGCCGCCGCCGCCGGACGAGTTCACGACCAGGCTGGTGGTCGCGCTATGGCTGGCGCTCCCTTCGGTCCCGGTCACGGTGAGTGTGTAGGTTCCGGCCGGGGTGGTCGAGGCGGTCGATACCGTGAGCGTCGAGGAGTTGCCGGCGGTCACGGGGTTGGGGCTGAAGCTGCCGCTGGCGCCGGAGGGCAGCCCGCTGACTGCCAGGCTGACCGAGCCGGCCGAGCCCGAGGTCACCGTGGTCGACACGGTGTATGTGGTCGACTGGCCCTGGGTGACCGTCTGACTGGAGGGTGAGACCGAGATCGAGAAGTCATTGGTCGGCACCGTGCCGCAGCTAGAGAACTTGAAGGATCCGATCCGGGTGTGCCAGTTGAAGGCGCCGGTGGCCGCCTCGTACTCGTTCGTGTACCAGAAGGTGCAGTCGTCCGCCGGGTCGACCGTCATGGCGCTGTAATCGCCCCAGCGGCTGAGGCTCTGTCCCGACTGGGATCCGGCCCCGTCGATGATCGAGGCCTCACCCTGGGACATGGTGCCCAGGGCGTCGCCACTGAGCCGGCCGGTGTAGTGGATGGCGGGGTGCAGCGAGCTGGAGGAGAGGCTGAAGCCGAGGCCGACGTCACCCGATCCGTCCATCGCGATCGAGCCCATCCAGCGGTAGGAGGAATCGGGAGCGTAGGTCCCCTGCTGGTAGATGCTCAAGGCGCCACCCGAAGGCCGCAGCTCGTACCAGCGCGCGCCGCCGCCGCTGCCCGAGACCACGCTGTGGTCGACGACCAGCGATTCATGGTCCCCGAAGTTCCGGTAGGCGAGCCGGAACATCAGGCGGTCTGCGAGCGAGTCGAGCTGCTGGGTGGTCCCCGACTGGGGCACGCAGGTGCCCCCGCCGCAGAGCTGGCTGAAGGCCTGGGTGGCCAGCGTCGTCGGTCCGGTCAGGGTCGAGTTGGCCGGCGTCGTCCAGTCGACGTGGAACTTCCAGTAGGCCAGCTGGTTGGCGGAGGCGCCCAGGCTGACGATCCACTCGGGCGTCCCGCTGGCCGGGAGGGTCGAGCTGTCGACGCTGGCCGGGAGCAAGCCGCCGTAGCTGGTGCCCACGTTGAAGGTCTGCTGGGTTGCGGCGGCCCCGGTGAGCATGGCGCTGCGGTTGTAGGCCGCGACCAGGCCGCCCAGGAAGGTCGTCCCGGTGGAATTGAAGAGGTTGAAGGTCGTGTAGTAGGCGTCGGGCCAGACGCCCATCTTGGGATAGTCGGGGAAGCTGGAGTAGGAGAAGGAATAGCGGTAGTAGGAGCCGGTGGGATCGCCCGAGGTCGAGACCGCGACGCACTGGTAGAAGGTCGTGGTCGCGCCGGTGATGGCGAACTGGGCAATCACCCAGCGATTGGCTGCGCGGTCGTAGACCACCGTGCCGTCGCCGTCGTTGTCCGACTGGCAGAGGCCGCCGAAGCCCGACCACAGGGTGTTGGTCTGGACCGGTCCGTAGAGCGTGCCACCGGTCTTGTTGAACACGGCGAAGTCGGAGTTGACGACCTGGACATAGTTACTCGGTCCGACCGCGCCCACGGTGTCCGGCGGCGCCGAGTTGACGGTGAAGCTGCCCTGGGGGCCGGAGAAGCCCTGGCCCACGCCTTCGAAGTCGGTCGAGGTGGAGGGAATCGTCAGCGCTGTCGCGGGACGGGCCGCGTGCGCCAGCCCGGCAGCCGACGCCTTGCCGGAGGTCAGGCCGCGCTGCGGCACCGGCTTTGCCGGATAGGTGCGCGACGGCGTATGGCTGGGCGCGATCGAGCGCAGCGGCGGCGAGGTGTCGTGGTGCGCGTTCCAGCTGACCGTCACGCCAGGCGCCTGTCCGGTCCCCGATCCCTGGGCGGCTACCGGCACTGACGCGGGACCGATGAACAGCGCAAGTCCGAACAGGCAGGTGAGTACGGTAAGACGGGCCCTGGCAGACGACATCTGATTGCCTCCCCTTTGATCAGAAAAACCGACGGTCAGATCGAACGTTACACGAGTGCCGTCACCATGTAAATGATTAGATTCGTTGTGTAATCCTTGCGCACGGGCGAGCACTCAGGGTGCAAACGGCCGGGCCGGCGGGAGGGAGAGGTGGGACGCCCGCCGGGGCGTCCCCTGGCCTTGCGAAGAGCTAGCCGCGGAACTGGATGATCTCGAAGACCGCGCCCTGCGGGTCCCGGATCACCGCGAACGGGCCCTGCGGCGTGTCCTGCGGGCCCATCAGGACCTGGCCGCCCAGCTTCTTGACCTTGTCGATCGCGGCGTTGACGTCGGCGACGTTGAAGTAGGTCGCCCAGTGCGGCGGCACGTTGGGCGGCAGGGCTTGCATCCCGCCGCCGACGCTGCGCCCGTTCACCTGCCACTCGGTGTAGGGTTGCGCTCCGGGATTCTCCTTGAGGCCCCAGCCGAAGACCTTCTGGTAGAAAGGCTTGGCCTTCGCGATGTCGTCGGTGTTCAGCTCGCTCCAGCCCCAGGTGTTGTCCTCGTTGACGATCTCGGAGCCATTGTGCTCACCTGGCTGCCAGACGCTGAAGTAGGCGCCTGACGGGTCCTGGAAGACACCCATGCGGCCGGCCTGCATCACGTCGAACGGCTCAGCCACCACCTTGCCGCCGGCCTCCTTCACCTTCTTCGCCGTGGCGTTGGCGTCCTCGGTGGCGACGTACATCGACCAGGAGGGCGGCTGCTGCGGATTCTGCTGCGGCCCGATGCCGGCGACCTCCTTGCCCTTCAGCGTGAACATCCCGTAGCCTCCGGAATCTGGGCCGGCCGATTTGAAGACCCAACCGAAGAGCCCGCCGTAGAACGCACTGGACGCCCCGACGTCGGACGTGGCCAGGTCGATCCACATCGGCGTTCCCGGCGCGTAGATAGCGACTTCAGGCATGCGTGCACCTCCTTGCCTAACTCGCGAGTCTGCCCCTTCGCCGCATTCTACTAGCCGTGGCTTTAGCGATCACAAAATGGATTCGCGGTCGCCGGCACGGTAGCGGAAACACGTCACCAGGTGGTCGTTCACCAGGCCGCAGGCCTGCATGAAGGAGTAGCAGATTGTCGGTCCGGTGAAGGTCGCGCCGCGACGCACCAGGTCCTTGCTCAGCGCCACCGATTCAGTCGTCATGGACGGTATGTCCTCCATCCGCCGCCAGCGGTTCCGCCGGGGATGGCCGCCGGTAAAGCTGTAGAGGTAGCGGTCCAGGCTGCCCAGCTCGCTGACCAGGGCACGTGCGATCCTGGCCAGGGCTATCGCACCTTCGATCTTGCGCCGGTTGCGGACGATGCCCGCATTCCCGAGCAGGCGTTCGACGTCCCGAGCTCCGAATGCCGCCACCCGCGCGATGTCGAAGCCGCGGAAGGCCGCCCGATAGGCGTCACGCCGGCGAAGGATCATCGACCAGCTCAGGCCCGCCTGGGCGCTCTCCAGCACCAGCATCTCGAACAGGTGGCGGTCGTCGTGGGAGGGGAGGCCCCACTCCTGGTCGTGGTAGGTGATCATCAGGGGATCCTGACCCGCCCAGGGGCACCGGGTGGGCGCCACTCAGGCGGCCGTGGGGAACCAGTGGTCCCGGAGCGGAAACAGGTAGCGATCGGTCAGGAAATTGAGGATCCGGCGGGCGCGGCCGAAGCCGTCTGAGGCCAGGTCTTCCAGCACCCGCGCCGTGCCTTTACCCTGCGAGCCTGTAGCCTGCCAGGCGGAGCGATAGGCGTTTTTACCCAGGCGCTCGAGCAGCGCCAGCGGCGCCTCCGCCCCGGCGCCCAGCCGCAGCTGGCCGCCGCCCGCGTGATCGGGGAAGACGCCGGTGAGGAAGAGAGCCAGGTCGCCCAGGCGGCGGTGGATGCCCGGCCGCTCGATCGGCGGCGCCAGCTCCAGCAGCTCCAGCAGGCGCATCGGATCCAGCTCGGAGAATCGCCGCCGCCGCCAGCCCCTAGCGGTGCGGAAGAGGATGCTGCCGCTGCTGACCCGGGTGTAGGAGGCCAGCAGCTCAGCCAGGAAGAGGCGCCGCAGCGGATCGGCGGCAAAGTCGCGGAGCCCGGCGACGTCGAAGACCGGCACCCGCTGCCGCGGGCCGATCCACTCCTGGACGAAGCCGGCATGCTCCAGGTCACGCGCGGCGCGATGGACGAGTGTGGCGAAGGCGAGGAAGGGGGAGGCGTGCAGGAAGACCTCCCCGGCGCCCGCCCGGAAGAGCTTGGCGTAGAGCGAGGGTTCGCGCAGCACGCCGAGGATCCGGTCCGGCTCGCGCCGGAGCGTGGCCCGGCGCTCCTCGATCGATCCGCCTTCGAGCAGTCCAGCCAGGAGCGCGAAGTCACCGTCGCTGAGGTGCTCGAGGTAGAGCGCGCCGCTCATCGATGCCAGAATGCTAGCGTGTCGGCAGGCGTCTGGCGATGGGTACGCGTGTACTCCGCGCTGCTGGCGGCGGCGTTCGCCCTGCTGCCTCTGAGCTTTACCGCAAAGACTGGCGACGCTCCCGGCGTCTGGTCTGCCGCAGCCAGTCTGGCGACCGGGCGGACCGGGCACACCGCGACCCTGCTCCGCGACGGGCGCGTCCTCCTGGTCGGAGGCGAGGACGGGCTGGGCCAGGCGCTGGCGAGCGCGACCGTCTTCGATCCTCGCCTCAACCTCTGGCGACCCGCCGCCAGCATGCGCACCGCTCGTGTCGCCCATAGCGCGACGCTCCTCCCGGACGGCCGCGTCCTGGTCGCCGGTGGTTTCACGGGCGGTGACAGCCTGGAGAGTATGGCCGGGGCCGAGATCTACGACCCGGCCGCCGACCGCTGGAAGGACGCCGCGCCCATGCTCTATCCGCGAGCCCGCCACACGGCGACCCTCCTGCCCGGTGGGAAGGTCCTGGTCGTGGGCGGCATCGGTCCCATCAGCGAGGCTGAGCTCCCATCGGTGGCCGAGCTCTACGATCCGGCCGTTGATCGCTGGACGGCGGCACCCGGTGAGGCCCCGGCCCGAGAAGGACAGAGCGCCGTCCTGCTCTCTTCGGGCCAGGTCTTCCTGGTCGGAGGCCAGACGGGCGGCCTCGGCCCGGAGGACGGCGCGGTCCTCTACGACCCGGCCTCGAATATCTGGATCACGCGGCCAACCGGCACTCCGCGTTTCGCTCAGACAGCTACTCTCCTGCCGCGCGACAGGGTGCTGGTCCTCGGCGGGTTCGGCCCGGAAGTCCTTCCGCCATCACCTAACCTGCTCTCGACCGGAGAGCTGCATCGGCCGAGTGAGGGAAGATTGTCGGCCATAGCCGAGATGCCCGACGTCCGCGCCGAGCACAGCGCGACGTTGCTCGAAAGCGGCCAGGTACTTGTCGTCGGAGGCGCGTACCTGGTCGCACCCTCGATACTCTACGATCCGGGCACTGATCGGTGGAGGACGACCGGGCCGCCGATCAAGCGATACGGGCACACCGCCACCCTCCTTCGTGACGGCCGGGTCCTGGTCGCCGGAGGCTACGGCGCACTGACCAGCGCCGTCATCTACGATCCAGCCGGAAGCGCACTCGTGGGCAGCGCAGTGCTCTGGCTTCCCGCAGCCGTGTTCCTTACCGCCGTCCTGTTCACCGTCTTGACCGCGCTGGTCCGGCGGCACCGGGCGCGATTGATGGCGGCGCTGCGAGCGGCGCGCGATCCCGATCGCTGGATCGAGTGACGGTCAGAGGGGGGCGGGCGTACCCAGATGGCGAGCGGCGAAGGCCAGCTCCAGCTCGACCTGCTGGATGGTTTCCTCCACCCGCAGCGAGCCGTGGCCGGCGTCGAAGCGGTAGACCTCGTGCGCCTTCCCCAGTTCGCGCAGGCGGGCCAGGTAATTCTCGATCTGCCGGATGGGGCAGCGTGGATCGTTGGCCCCGGCCAGGATCAGCACCGGCACCCGCACCTGGTCGACGTAGGTCATCGGCGAGGTACGCCGGTACACCTCTGGCACCTCTTTGGGATCGCCTCCGAACAGCGACCGATCGAAAGCCTGCAGCGGCTCCATCTCGTCCTCGTAGGCGGCCACGTAGTCCGCGACCGGCACCCCGGCGATCCCGAGCGCCCAGCGTTCGGGCTGCGTGCCCAGGCCGAGGAGGGTCAGGTATCCGCCCCACGAATCGCCGCTCAGGATGACGCGGGTCGGGTCGGCCAGACCGCTTTCGATGGCCCAGTCGTGCACCGCCGCGATGTCCGCGAGCTCGGTCAGCCCGGGGTTGCCCTCCAGCGCATCCCGCCAGGCGCGCCCATAGCCGGTCGAGCCGCGGTAGTTGACCAGCACCACCGCGTAGCCGTGGTCGACCCAGGCCTGGACCCGAGGCGAGAAGGCATCGCCGTCGTGGTGCGTCGGACCGCCGTGCACGATGAAGATCGTCGGATGGGGCGGCGCCGCCGCGGGCGCGGCCAGGAACACCGGGATGCCCGCGATTTCGTGGGCCGCGTAGGGCACGCCCGCGGGAGCGCGCTCCCCCGCCTCCAGCACGATCCGGTCTCGCGCCCGCACCTGGGGCGCCGTGGAGGCGCTCGACCACGCAGTCCAGATCTCACCGTCCGGGCGGACCGCCGCGTGCGCGATGGTGCCCGGCTGGCCCGGGATCGGAGCCATCCGGCCGCTGTCCAGCTCGTAGCGGTGGAGCTCGTCGCGGCCGCGGTGGTCGTGCACCAGGAGCAGGGACCGGGCATCGGGGAACCACTCCGCGGTCACCTCGCCCGGCAGGTCGATCGGGAGCTCGCGAGCCGATCCCGCGCTGAGGTCCCAGATCAGAGGCCGCGGCAGATCGCCGCGCTCGTGGGTGACGATGATCCGCTGGTCGCCCGGTTGCGGAGACCACTCGCCGGGCTGCAGGCCTCGCCCGGGACCGTCCCACAGGTCGGCGACAGTTCTTCCCTCCAGGTCGAGCACCCGCAGGGCGGGATGGCGGCTGTCCCCATGCTCGGAGTGCGACAGGCAGAAGAGACGCTCGTCGCGCGACAGCCCGGCGACGCTGGCGTCGTGCTGATGCCGGTAGAGCTGGCGTGGCGCCATACCCTCGCGCACCAGGTGGACCCGAACCCCGTCCTCCTGCGCCGTCCCCAGGACCGCGAAACCCCCTCCCAGCGCCAGTCCCGCGGGATACGCGCGAGGGAGAGCAGGACCGGCCGCCGCCGCCCGGACCTGGCCGGCCGAGAAGTCCACGACCCTCCAGTCCCCGAACTCGTTGCCGTGGTCGTCGTCGAACCACCAGACCTGGCGCCCTCCCGGGTCGAGCGTGGCGATCATGGTGCCCTCGGGCCGGTCCGTGACCTGCCGGTGCGTTCCCGCCGCCTGGTCCCACGCGTACACCTCGCGCTTTCCGCTGGCGTTGGAGGTGTAGAGGAGGCGCGAGGCCCGGTCGCGCGCCCAGCGGGGGAAGGTGACGGTCGGAGCCAGAAACCGCCGCCTCCAGGCGGCTTGGACGCGGCTGGCGATCACGGCCTCATTCTGCCCAGAATCCCCTCCCCCTTGATGGGGGAGGGCGGGGTGGGGGTGTCGCCAGTCACGTAGCATGGCCGCCGTGCGGGCCATGATCCTGGACGCCCCTCGACGTCCTCTCCGGCTGGCGACCCTGCCCACGCCCGAACCGGGTGCGGGGCAGGTGCTGGTCGAGGTCCAGGCCTGCGGCCTCTGTCGCACCGACCTGCACGTCGTCGACGGCGAGCTGCCCGATCCCAAGCTGCCGCTCGTCCCGGGTCATCAGATCGTGGGCCGGGTGGTCACGATGGGGGAGGGAGGAGGTCGCTTTCGTGCCGGCGACCGGGTCGGCATTCCCTGGCTCGGCTCGACCGACGGTACCTGCCGCTACTGCCGCCGCGGCCAGGAGAACCTGTGCCAGCACGCCCGCTTCACCGGATACCAGATCGACGGCGGCTTGGCCGAGTACACCGTCGCCGACGAGCGCTTCTGTTTCCCGCTGCCATCCGGCTATCCGGACCTGGAGGTCGCACCCCTGCTCTGCGCCGGCCTGATCGGATACCGGGCCCTGCGCCTGGCGGGCGAGGTGGAGCGCCTGGGCCTCTACGGCTTCGGGGCGGCGGCTCACCTCGTGATCCAGGTGGCGCGCCATCAGGGTCGCCGGGTCTTCGCCTTCGTGCGCGCCACAGACGAAGCCAGCGCCGCCTTCGCCCGGTCGCTGGGGGCCGAGTGGGCCGGCGACTCGCTCCGTCCCGGGCCCGAGCCGCTGGACGCCGCCATCATCTTCGCCCCGGCCGGTGAGCTGGTTCCCGCGGCGCTGCGCGCGGTGGCGCCAGGCGGCACGGTGGTCTGCGCCGGCATCCACATGAGCGACATACCCACCTTCCCCTACGGCCTGCTCTGGGGCGAGCGTGTGCTCCGCTCGGTGGCCAACCTCACCCGCCAGGACGCGATCGAGTTCCTCGCGCTGGCCCCCCGGATTCCGATCCACACCACGGTGGAGCGGCACCGGCTGGCGGAGGCTAACCAGGCGCTCGACCGACTCCGCCGCGGCGATGTCCTGGGCGCCGCCGTGATATCCGTGAAAGAGGTCTGACGCGCGCTACTTGATTTTTCGAATCTCGCCGGCGGCTTCGACCGTGTCCATGATCAGTTGTAGGTTGGCCTTGCCCGAAAGGGCACCGCTCAGCCGGCCCAGGTCCATCTGGCCACGTCGGGCGCATCGTCGCCGTGCTCGCGCGTGTAGAGGCGGTGCCGGAGCCGCTCGTCCACCATGTGCTGGCGCACGTGACCGACCTTCGGTCCCAGTCCCGGCACGCGGTCGATCACGTCGATCACCAGGTGGAACCGATCCAGGTCGTTGAGCATCACCATGTCGAAGGGCGTCGTGGTCGTCCCCTCCTCCTTGTAGCCGCGGACGTGCAGGTTGTCGTGGTTGTGCCGCCGGTAGGTGAGGCGGTGGATCAGCCAGGGATAGCCGTGATAGGCGAAGATCACGGGCCGGCTGGTGGTGAAGAGGGCGTCGAACTCGGCGTCTGGCAGGCCGTGAGGATGTTCGCTGGTGGGCTGCAGCTTCATCAGGTCGACGACGTTGATCACCCGCAGCTTGAGGTCGGGGATGTGGCGGCGGATCAGCTCTACGGCGGCGAGCGTTTCCAGGGTCGGTATGTCCCCGGCGCAGGCCATCACCACGTCCGGCTCTCCACGGTCGTCGTTGCTGGCCCAGTCCCAGATCCCGATGCCCCTGGTGCAATGGATGATGGCGTCCTCGATTCCGAGGTAGGTGAGGGCCGGCTGCTTGCCGGCGACCACTACGTTGACGTAGTTCCGGCTGCGCAGGCAGTGGTCGGCCACCGAGAGCAGGGTGTTGGCGTCCGGGGGCAGGTAGACGCGGATGATGTCGGCGCTCTTGTTGACGACATGGTCGATGAACCCGGGGTCCTGGTGGGAGAAGCCGTTGTGGTCCTGGCGCCAGACGTGGGACGTGAGGAGGTAGTTCAGGGAAGCGATCGGCCGCCGCCACGGGATTCGCCGCGTGACCTTGAGCCATTTCGCGTGCTGGTTGAACATCGAATCGATGATGTGGATGAAGGCCTCGTAGCAGTTGAAGAGGCCGTGGCGGCCCGTCAGGAGATAGCCCTCCAGCCAACCCTGGCAGAGGTGCTCGCTCAGCACCTCCATGACCCGGCCGTCGGGCGCGAGGTGGTCGTCGCCCGAAATCCGCTCCGCATCCCAGGCGCGGTTCGTCACCTCGAAGACGGCCTGCAGCCGGTTCGACGCGGTCTCGTCGGGACCCATGATCCGGCCGTCGGGCGCGAGGTGGTCGTCGCCCGAAATCCGCTCCGCATCCCAGGCGCGGTTCGTCACCTCGAAGACGGCCTGCAGCCGGTTCGACGCGGTCTCATCGGGACCCATGATCCGGAAGGTGTGGGGGTTGAGCCTGGTGACGTCCCTCAGGAACTCGCCCAGGACCCGGGTCGCTTCCGAGAAAGTCGTGCCCGGGCTGGGCACCTCGACCGCGTAGCTTCGGAAGTCCGGCAGGCGCAGGTCCTTCAGCATCAAGCCCCCGTTGGCGTTCGGGTTGGCGCTCATCCGGCGCTCACCGCGGGGCGGGAGCGCGGCAAGCTCCGGCCGCAGCCCGCCTTCCTCGGTGAACAGCTCCTCCGCGCGGTAGCCGCGCATCCAGTCCTCCAGGATGCGCAGGTGTTCCGGGTTGGCCATGTCCGCGACCGGCACCTGGTGGGCCCGGTACGTGCCTTCGACCGGAACGCCGTCGACCTCCTTCGGACCGGTCCATCCCTTGGGCGTGCGCAGGATGATCAGCGGCCACCGCGGCCGGCTGGGATCGTCGTGTCTGCGCGCCCGAGTCTGGATCTTCGCGATCTCGTCGAGCACGCGGTCCATGAGCGCCGCCATCTTCTGATGCATTTCCTCCGGCTGGTCGCCGGCGATGACGTGGGGCGCGTAGCCGTAGCCCTCGAAGAGGCGGCGGAGATCGTCCTCAGGGATGCGCGCGAGCACGGTCGGGCTGGCGATCTTGTAGCCGTTCAGGTGGAGCACCGGTAGGACCGCGCCGTCGCGGATCGGGTCGATGAAGTTGGGCGACTGCCAGCCGGCCGCCAGCGGTCCGGTCTCCGCCTCGCCGTCTCCCACGATGCAGAAGACCACCAGGTCGGGATTGTCGAGGACCGCGCCGTAGGCATGGGCCAGCGAATATCCCAGCTCACCACCTTCGTGGATGGAGCCGGGCGTCTCGGGCGCGACGTGGCTCGGGATTCCTCCCGGAAAGGAGAACTGACGGAAGAGCCTGCGCATGCCTCCGGCGTCCATGGTTACGTCGGGATAGACCTCGGTGTAGGTGCCCTCCAGGTAGGCGTTGGCGACCATGGCCGGCCCGCCGTGGCCCGGTCCGCAGACGTAGATCGCGTTCAGGTTGCGGGCCCTGATCACCCGGTTGAAGTGGACGTACATGAAGTTGAGCCCGGGCGTCGTTCCCCAGTGTCCCAGCAGCCGCGGCTTGACGTGTTCCAGCCGGAGCGGCTGGCGCAGCAGCGGATTGTCGAGCAGGTAGATCTGCCCCACCGACAGGTAATTCGCAGCCCGCCAGTAGGCGTCGATCCGGTTGAGCTCGTCGGCGGTCAGCGGTGCGCTGCTCGTCGCCGCGGCCTGGGCCATTCGCTTACTACTTTGCCTGAAGCCGGGCGATCCCTGCCTTGCGGCGGCGGCCGGGTTAGTCTTGCGCCATGGCGGTGCTCGTCCTCAACGCCGGATCGAGCTCGCTCAAGGGCAGCCTGCTCGAAGCCGGCGGCTCGGTCACGATCGGACGCGCCGAGAGCGCGCTGGGAGCGGACGCCTCAAAGGAGCGGGGCGTGGACCAGGCGGTGCGCCACATCGTGGACGAGCTGGCGCGCGGCGGCCGTCCCCTGGCGGTCGGCCACCGTGTGGTCCATGGAGGCACGCGCTTTCGTGAACCGGTTCGGGTCGACAGCACCGTCCTGGAAAGCATCGAGGCCCTGGCCGAGTTCGCGCCGCTTCACAATCCGGTTGCGGCGCAGGTTATCCGCACCGCGCGGGCGCTGCTGCCGGATATTCCCCAGGTGGCGGTCTTCGACACCGCCTTCCACGCCACCCTCGAACCGGCCCAGTATCGCTATCCGGTTCCCACGGCCTGGTTCGAGGAATGGGGCATTCGCCGCTTCGGGTTCCACGGCATCTCAGTGGCCTGGTCGACCGCGCGAGCCGCCGAGCTGCTCGGCCGGCCCGCTGCCGACCTCCAGCTGGTCGTCGCCCACCTCGGCAACGGCTGCTCGGTCACAGCGGTCGCCGGCGGCCGTTCGCTGAGCACCTCGATGGGACTGACCCCGCTGGAGGGCCTGATGATGGGCACTCGTCCCGGTTCGATCGATCCCGGCATCCTGCTCTATCTCCTGCGGACGGGACGGATCGACGCGGCAGGCCTTGAGCGGGCACTCGACCATGGGTCTGGCCTGCTGGCTATCGCGGGATCCGCCGACCTGCGGGAGCTCCAGGGCCGCGCCGACCGGGGCGACCCACAGGCGCGGCTGGCGATGGAGATGTTCGTGCTCCGGGCGGCGGCGGGAATCGCGGCCGCCGCGAGCGCGCTTGCCCAGCTCGACGCGGTCGTCTTCACCGGCGGGATCGGCGAGCACGCCGCCGGGGTCCGTCGGGCGATCGTCGACCGCCTGGGCGTGCTCGGCCTGCCACGGATCGAGGCGATAGAGATGACGGAGGACGGTCCCCTGACGGATGCGAGCGCCGCGATCGCCATCCTGCGCATCGAAGCCCGGGAGGACGCGCTGATCGCGCGCGAGGTCGAGCGACTACTGGACCGCGTCTAGCGCTTTCAGGTCGGAGGGCGCCAGGCGCAGCTGAGCCGCGGCGCAGTTCTCCTCGAGATGAGCGACCGACGAGGTCCCGGGGATGGGCAGCATCACCGGCGAATGGGCGAGCAGCCAGGCCAGGGCCACCTGCGCCGGCGTGGCGTCCACCCGATCGGCGATCTCCGCCAGCGGGCTGTTGGCCCCGACCTCGTCGGCAAGCGGGCGCCAGGGGATGAAGGGAATCTGCTGGGCCGAGCACTCCTCGAGCACCTGCTCCAGCTCGCGATCGGTCAGGCTGTAGCGGTTCTGCACCGAGACGATCGGCGTCACCTTCTGCGCCGTTCGAAGCTGCTCCACGCTGACGTTGGAGATGCCGACGTGCCTTATCTTGCCCTGCACCTTGAGCTCGAGCAGGGCGCCGATCGATTCCTCCAGTGGGACCTTGGGGTCGGGCCGGTGGAACTGGTAGACGTCGATCGTGTCCACGCGCAGCCGCCGCAGGCTGCCTTCGCACGCGGCCCGCAGGTGCTGCGGCCGGCCGTCAGGATCCCAGCGGCCCGGGCCGGGACGCAGCAGCCCGCCCTTGGTCGCGATCACGAGCTCGTCGGGATAGGGATGGAGCGCCTCGGCGATGAGCCGCTCGCTGACCTCCGGCCCATAGGAGTCGGCGGTATCGATGAGAGTCACGCCCAGCTCGAGCGCCCGCTGCAGCACCCGCCGGCACTCCTGTGGGTCCTCCGGCTCCCCCCAGATGCCCGGGCCCGTGAGACGCATCGCCCCGAAGCCGAGCCGGTTGACGGTGAGGTCGCCGCCGAGGTCGATCCTGCCCGCGTCGGCGACGGTGGTCGTGGTCCTGGTCCGGTCAGCCATGGCGTACTCCCTTGCTCCCCTTTTGGGGTCGTCCCAGCGTCAGTCGCTAGGCTAGCAGGCGACCATGGCCAGGCTGGCGATCGAACGGCGGTCGATGGCGGTGCTCTCGGCGGGGCACGGCGTCAACGACCTTGCTGCCGGCGCCATCCCGGCGCTGCTCCCGTTCCTGGTTATCCAGCGGCACCTTTCCTACGCGTCCGCGGCCGGCCTGATCCTGGCCTTCACCATCGCCTCGTCGATCGGGCAGCCCGCATTCGGTCACCTGGCCGATCGCTCGCCCCGGGCCTGGCTGATGCCAGCCGGCATCCTCATCTCCGGCGTGGGGATCGCGCTGACCGGCGTCGTCCCCGGTTACAGTTTGACCTTCCTGGCGGCGGTGCTCTGCGGAGTGGGCGTGGCCGCCTACCATCCCGAGGCCGCCCGCTTCGCCAACTACGTCTCCGGGGCGCGTCGCGCCACTGGCATCAGCGTCTTCTCGGTGGGCGGGGGCATCGGCTTCGCGCTCGGACCGGCGACCATCACCCCGCTCGTGCTCGCCTTCCACCTTCCCGGGACCGCCTTCATGGTGCTGCCCTCGCTGGTGATGGTAGTGCTGCTGCTGGTCGAGATCCCGCGGCTGGAGCGCTTCCGCCTCGCGCCCCCGGTCATGGACCGGCGCGAAGGGCAGCGCCTGCGCGAGGGCTGGGCGCCCTTCGCGCGTCTCGTTGCGGTCGCGATCCTGCGCCAGGTCGTGTACTATGCGCTGCTCGCGTTCGCTCCTCTTTATTTCGTGCGCGTGTTCCTGGCGTCGCCGGCGCGGGCCAACCTGGTCCTGACGGCGATGCTTGCCGCCGGCGCCCTGGGCACCCTCGCGGCCGGCCGGCTGGCCGACCGGCTGGGCCGCAAGACGGCGCTCGCCGGCGCCCTGGCCCTGGTCGCCGTGCTGGTCGGCATCTTCACGGTCTCCAACCAGCTGGTCGCGGCCGTGGTCATGATCGCCGCGGGCGCCGCCATCGTGGGCACCTTCACCACCGCCCTGGTCATGGGGCAGGAGTATCTGCCCGCCAACCTCGGGCTCGCGTCCGGGCTGGCGCTGGGCCTGCCGGACGGCGTGGGCGGGATCAGCGCCCCGCTGCTGGGCGCGGTCGCGGATCACGCTGGTCTTCGCACCGCCCTCCAGGTATCGGCCCTGGTAGCCGTGGTCGCCGTCGGGCTTGCCCTCACACTGCCTAAGGCGGCCACCAGCTCCAGCGACGGGGCTCTAGCCAGAGAGCACGCATAGGCGGTGCATCAGGTCCAGCCTTGACGGCGAAGGCGCCGGTGCGGGCGGCCTCGACCGTTATACGCCCGTGCCCGAGGACCAGCCCCAAGCCGCGTCTTTCGCCGAACTACTCGAACAAGGTCGGACCTTCCTGCGTGGGTTCGAGGCGCTCGAAATCCAGGTTTCAGCCGAGGTGGCCGACCGCCTGACCGAGCTTCGAGGGCTGCACGAGCGGCTGGAGTCGCTCCAGCCGGAGCTGGGGCGGCTCCGCGAGGTCGAGCGGCAGCAGTCTGACGAACGCGAGCGCCATCTTGGGGAGCTGGAGCAGCGCGACCGGGCCCTGGCGTCGGCGGAGGCCCGGTTCGAGGAGGAGCTCCAGCATCTCAACGCCGAGCGTCAGCAGCTTGAGGCCAGGCTGAAAGCGCAGCGCGCCGATCTCGAGGAGAGGCTGAGAGCCAGGGAGGCCAGCCTCGAGCAGGCGCGGCTCGCCCTCGACACACTCGTGAACCAGCTGGAAGGGTTCCAAGCGGGTCAGCTGGAATGGGCGGCGGAACGCCAACGGCTGGCCACCGAGCACGACCGCATGCGGGCCGATCAGGACGCGCACGAGCGGGAGATGGGCAAGCTCAAGAGCCAGCTGACCGCCGCCCTGGCAGACCTCGAGACCTACCACGGCTATCAGATGCAATGGGCGGCGGAGCGCGAAGAGCAGCTCAAGGCGGCGACGGACGCGCAGGGGCGCTTCGAAGAGCTGTTGGCACAGACCAGCAAGCAGAACCGCGAGGCCGCTACCCGACGCCAGGCCACGGTGACCGAGATCCAGCAGCTGAATCAGGAACTGACCGGGGCACTGGAAGCGCTGGCCCGCAACCAGGACCGGGATCGCAACCGGGAGAAGACGATCGAGGAACTCCGTCAGTCCTGGCAGAAGGAGAAGACAGAGCTCGAGGTTGAGCTGAGGCAAGCTGGAGAGCGAGCCGGTGCATCGATCCCGCCCGAGCTGGTGCACGCCCTGCGCTCGCAGCTGAACGCGATCACCGGCTTCTCCGAGCTGCTGGCCCAGGAGGCAACGAACGCCATCACGGCCGAAGAGCGACTGGAGTTCCTCCGGCTCATCCACGACAGCGCCCTGGGGCTCGTCAAGGACCTCGGTGGGGTGTTTGCGGCCATCGACGCTGAGGACGCGGGAGATCAGGCCGGCGCCGCACCCCGAAGACCGGCACGAAAGACGCCCTCGATCGTGGTCGCCGATCCGGACACGGCGACCTGGTCCAAGCTCGAACCGCTGCTGACGCGGGCCGGATACGACGTTCTCGTCAGCGGCGACGCCGCAGCCGCCGTGCAGCAGGCCCTGCACGCCCAGCCGATCATCGTGCTGGTCGACGCCGCCGTGCCGCCGAAGGGCGCGCTGGGGCTGGTGCAGGACCTGAAGCGTGAGGCCAGGACCCGTGACATCCCGATCGTACTGATGTCGGCGGACGAACACGCGGAGGTCGCCGCCGATCTGTCGCAGCCGATCCTGCGCAAGCCCGTCGACCGCCAGCAGCTGCTCCAGGTCCTGGTCCGGCACGACCTGGTCGCCGACTACCGGAGCGCCCGCAAGATGCCGGGGACGGTGATCCTGGTCGACGACGATCCCCGGCACGTGCGCCTGGTCAGGGCGCTCTTCAAACCATTTGCGATCAAGCTGCTGACCGCCGAGACCGGTGAGGAGGGCATCGACGTGGCCCGGCAACACCAGCCGGACCTGTTCATCCTCGACCTGACGCTCCCCAAGGGTGACGGCTTCGCCACCATCGAGGCGCTGCGCCAGGCGCCCGCCACGGCGCGGACGCCGGTCCTCGTCTACACGGCGAGACGGCTGCGCAAAGATGACCTGGCGCGCCTCGATGGGCGCGTCGAAGCCGTGATCTACAAGGGCGAGTTCAACCGAGAGCGCCTCCTCGAACTCATCCTGAAGCGGGGTGAGCGCCGGGGACAGGTGAGCAAGCCCGCCGCGGCTTGACGAACGCGATCCGGCAGCCTAGCATGTCGATGCGGCTGATGGGGAAGGGAGGCTGCGGTTTCCATCCCGCCGTGAGGCAAGGGAGGGGAAGCCGGCGCCCGAGGAGGGACGCCGGCTTTTTCGTGCGACGCAGATGCTGATCAAGGGTGGGACAGTGGTCGGCGCCGCCGGGGAGCGGCGCGCCGACGTCCTGGTCGCGGGCGAGCGGATCGAAGAGGTGCGCCCGGATATCCGTGCGGGCGGCGAGCGGGTGATCGACGCCGGCGGCCTGCTGGTCCTCCCCGGCGTGGTCGACCCCCATACCCACTTCCTGCTCGACGCCGGCGGCGTACGCACCGCTGACGACTTCGCCAGCGCCTCCCGCTCCGCCGCCGCGGGCGGGGTCACCACCTATCTGGACTTCGCCCCTCAGCGTCCGGGCGAGCGCTTCCTGGAGACGCTGGCTTCGAGGCGGCGGCTGATCGACGGCCAGACCGTGATCGACTACGGCGTCCATCTCAACGTCAACCGGCTCTACCCGGGATGGGAGGACGACCTGCGGGCCCTGGTGAGCGCCGGAGTGACCAGCGCCAAGATCTACACCACCTATCGCGACGACATCTTCTACATGGACGACTGGACCTGGTACCGCCTGATGGAAGGCGCGGCCCGGGCCGGCCTGCTGGTGCAGGTCCATGCCGAGAACGACGCCATCCTGGATGGGAAGCGCCGCGACCTGGAGGCCGCCGGCCAGACCTCGCTCGCTTTCCACGGCGCCTCACGCCCGGCGATCGCCGAGACCGAGGCCGTCGGGCGCGCCCTGACATTCAGCCGCTTCAGCGGGAGCCCCGTCTACCTGGTCCATCTCTCGGCGCCTGGTTCTGTCGACCTGGTCCGCGAGGCCAGGGCCCAGGGCGTCAGGGCGCTGGCCGAGACCTGCCCTCACTTCCTGGCTCTGGACGACAGCGTCTACGCGGGTCCCGACGCGGCGCGTTTTTTGATGACGCCTCCGCTGCGGGATCGAAGCCTGGTCGACGGCCTCTGGCAGCGGCTTGGCGATGGTTCGATCCACACGGTGGGCAGCGATCATTGCGGATTCGCGCTCTCCGCGCGCCTGGGCGTCGACGACTTCCGCAAGGTCAGCCCCGGCGTCCCCGGCGTCGAGACCAGCCTCCTGGTGCTCTACTCGCTGGGCGTGGCCGGCGGCCGGATCGACCTGGCAACCCTGGTGCGCGTCCTCTGCGCCAATCCGGCCCGGGTCTTCGGCCTCTGGGGGCGCAAGGGCGACCTGGCGCCGGGCTTCGACGCCGACCTGGTCCTCTTCGATCCCGGGCCGCGGCGGACGCTTACAGCCGGCGAGCTGCACAGCCGGGCCGGTTTCTCGCCCTACGAGGGTATGGAGCTGGTGGGGAAGGTCAAGACCACGATCGCGCGGGGGGAGATCGTCTACGACCAGGCTCAGGTCTGCGCCCAGCCCGGCCGCGGCCGCTATCTGCCCTGCGCGCCGTTCGACCCGAGGCTGGGCCTCTCTTGAGCGCCGGCGTCGACGCCGAACGCTTCCTGGAGGACCTGCGAGCCTTGTCCCGGATCGGCGGCCGTCCCGACGGCGGCCTCGACCGGCTGGCCTGGTCGCAGCCCGACCTGGAGGGCCGTCGATTCATCGGCCGGCGCATGCGCGAAGCGGGGCTCGAGGTGCGCACCGATGAAGCGCTCAACGTCTTCGGCCACCTGCCTGCGAGCCGCGGACCCTGGCTTCTGCTGGGCTCGCACGCGGACAGCGTGCCCCGGGGCGGCCGCCTGGACGGAGCCTATGGCGTGATCGCCGCACTCGAGGTGGTCCGTGCGCTCACCGAGTCGAGCGATCCGCTCGCGCCGCGGGTGGAGGCGGTGGCCTTCGCCGACGAGGAAGGAGTCCGCTTCGGTGAGGGCCTGCTCGGGAGCGAGGCGCTGGCCGGCGAGGTGGACGTCGAGCGGCTGCGCTCGGCCAGCGATTGGGAGGGCGTTCCGGCGCTGGAGGTGCTCCGGGCCGCCGGCGTCGACCTGGACCGGGTCCCCGACGCGGGGCGGCACATGGCCGAGGTCTCCTCCTACCTCGAGCTTCACATCGAGCAGGGCCCGCGTCTGGAGGAGGCGGGCCAGGACCTGGCGGTGGTGACCGGGATCGTGGGGGTGGCACGCCGGCACGTGATTATCGAGGGCGAGCAGAACCATGCCGGGACCACCCCCTTTCGCCTGCGCCGCGACGCCGGCCGGGCGGCCGCGCGCGCCGTCGCCGGCCTGCGCGAGCTGGTTCAGGGCGTCGATGGGGACGCCGTGGCCAACGTCGGCGTCATCCAATTCGATCCGGGCGGGATCAACGTGGTACCCGGTCGCGCCGAGTTCGACCTGGAGGTCCGCCACCTGGAGGCCACGGTGGTCGACCGTGTCCTCGACGCCTTCGAGGCGCGCCTGCGAGAGATCTGCGCCGAGGATGGCTGCCGGGCGCGCACCGCGGTCCGCTCCTCGGTCCCGCCCGCGCGCATGGACCCGAAGCTGATGGAAGCCCTGGAGCGAGCCTGCCGCGCAACCGGCCGCCCCTTCACGCGGATACCGAGCGGCGCCGGTCATGACGCGCAGGTGATGGCCCGCCACGTGCCGAGCGCGATGCTCTTCGTCCCCAGCAAGCGCGGCATCAGCCACGCGCCCGAGGAGGACACGAGCGACGAGCACCTGGTGCTGGGAGTCGAGACCCTCCTCCAGGCCGTCCGCGAATTGCTTTGACTACACCGTCAGCGTGAACGTGCCCTTGAAGGTTTCCTGGACGGAGAGACGCGACCAGGTGCCGGTCAGCGTTCCGGTCCCGATCGGAGCCCCGCAGGTGGAGTTGTTCGTGCGCAGCTTGGTGTTGACCGAGGCCTGGGTGCCGGCGGGATTCCACTGGATGGTGCCGCCGTTGCAGAACTGGCCCGAGTAGCTGACGTTGCTGCCGGCCAGGGTCCAGGGTCCGCTCGTGATCGTCTCCTTGACGTTCGGACCGGGCTGCGGGCCTGTGTAGCAGAAGGTGTCGTTGAAGGTCCCTGGGAGCCCGCCGGTGGCCTGCCCCGAGAACCTGACGGCGGAAGCGGGGAGCGGGCAAAGCGTCGATCCTACCCGGATCTGTGAGACCTGGTCGACGAAGGTGACGTCCGCCAGTGCCGACACCGAAGCGACCGACAGCCCCGCAGCGGCCAACAGGACGGCAAGGATGCGTTTCATGGCAAATGCCCCCTTTGAAATGATCGATGGCTGAGGCTTCCGCCTCCTGTCTTGCACTCTAACCAGCCAAGAGCCCTTGTCAAGTTTGTCGACCTAAGGTGAGCCTCAGGTCACGACTGGTTACGCCGCCGGCGGTGTGAAGGCGCAGGAGAGGTCGCAGGCGTTGAGCGTGCCGATCGTCGCCGCGTCGGCGATCCCCGTCGCCGGCAGCCCATGCGCCGCCTGGAAGGTGAAGACCGCGCCGTAGGTCGCGTCGCCGAAATATCCCGTGTCCTGCGGATAGGTGAAGTAGCCGAGCTGCCGCAGGCGTGACTGCAGCGTCCTGACCGCGTCGCCGGAGGTTCCCCTTGCCAGCGGGCCGCCCGCTTGAAGGATGATGGGCGACGCGGCTGGCGGTGTCGGAAGCGGCCCGGTGATCGACTGCCCAAGCACGCCGCTCGACGCCGAGGGGCTGGGGGTCGGGCGTGCGATCAGCGGCGCGAGATGCGGCAACGCCGCCACCAGTGCCACGACCAGCAGGAGAGGAACGGCCGCTGCCGCCACCTGCCTCCAGTTGAGGCGAGGAGCCGATCGAGGCGAGGCCACGCTTTCCCTCCCCCTTGATGGGGGAGGGTAGGGCGGGGGTGCCGCGTACGGCTCGAGCGGCAGCTCGGGCTGATAGGGCGGAGCCGTAAGCACGAGAACGGACGGCACTTTCTCCCGCGAGGCACTTTCCCTGGCCCTTGAAGCCAGAGTGAAGGAAGGCACCGCGATTGTTACCCTCCCCCCTGATGGGGGCGGGAAGGGAGGGGGTGCTGCAGGCGGATCAGCGGCCAGGCGCCGCGTGCGCCCACTTGTCCCCCGGACGATCCTCGCGGAGATCCCAGGCGGCGGCGCCTGCCTCCAGTGTTCTGCGACAGGCGACCGACTGAAGAGGTTGACCAGGATCTGGCCGTCAGGCAGGGGTCGGACCTCCGCCTGGTAATCCG
>Ga0209577_10001023_pt1 | contig 27961 bp, 22 predicted proteins | sample GraSoiAngelo_109_FD_185874 | JGI IMG/M metagenome (GOLD analysis project Ga0209577, IMG submission 185874) | Grasslands soil microbial communities from the Angelo Coastal Reserve, California, USA - 14_0903_12_20cm (SPAdes) (version 2) | ecosystem: Environmental > Terrestrial > Soil > Grasslands...
GCTGGTGCACCGCGCCGACCGCGAGCGGCATCGGCAGCGGCGCGCGCTCGCGGTCGGTCGCGCGATCGCTGATCACGAGAATCTGCGCGCCCTGCTCGACGGCCCCGCCGGCCGTGCGGCACAGGGCCTCGAGCGCGGCGCACAGCGACTCGGGGCCGCCCGCCGCCTGCCACGTCGCGTCCAGCGCCACCGCCTGCGCGCCGACCAGGCCCCGCAGCGCCGCCATCTCATTCTCGAGCAGCACAGGGTGCTCGTTCCGTACCAGCCGCAGGCCCGAGGGGCGATCGGCGAGCAGCGAGCCGCGACGCCCCAGATGCATGCGCAAGGACATCACGAGCGTCTCGCGCAACGGATCGATCGGGGGGTTCGTGACCTGCGCGAACCGCTGGCGCAGGTACGCGTAGAGGCCCGGAGGTACGCGCGCGAGCGGCGGGATCGGCGTGTCGTCCCCCATGCTCCACACGGCGTCCTGGCCTTCGCCGCCCATCGGCTCCAGCACGTAGCGAACATCTTCGAAGCTCCAGCCGAACGCGAGCTGCCGCGTCACGATCTCGGTTTCCGGACCGGCAGCGGCCGGGCCGGTGGGCCGCAGCGGCCGGATGCTCTTCGCCGCCCAGCGCGCGTACGGACGACGCCGCGCCACCTCGCGCTTCGCCTCGGCGTTGTGGAGGATCGCCTTGCGCCGGGTGTCGACCACCAGCAGCTCGCCCGGGCCGAGCCGTCCGCTCTCGACCACGCTCGCGGGGTCCAGGTCCACGAGCCCGACCTCGGAGCCCGCCACCACCAGCCCGTCGCGCGTGATCTTGTAGCGGCAGGGGCGCAGCCCATTGCGATCGAGCGCCGATCCGACCATCACACCGTCCGAGAACGCCAGCGCCGCCGGCCCGTCCCACGGCTCCAGCAGGCAGTCGTGGAACTCGTAGAAGCCGCGCAGCGCGGGCTCCATCTCCACCGCGCCCTCGTGCGCCTCCGGCACGAGCATCATGAGGGCGTGCACCGGGTCGCGGCCCGAGCGCACCAGCAGCTCGAGCGCGTTGTCGAGGCTGGTCGAGTCGCTCCCCTCGGTCCAGATCACCGGCTTCAGCCGGTCGACGTCCTCTTCCCACAGCGGTGAGGCGAGCGCCGGCTCGCGCGCGCGCATCGCGTTGCGGTTGCCCCACAGCGTATTGATCTCGCCATTGTGCGCGAGCAGCCGGAACGGCTGAGCCAGGGGCCAGCTGGAAGTCGTATTGGTCGAGTAGCGCTGGTGGAACACGGCGAGCGCCGTCTGGAAGTCCGGCGACTCCAAGTCCGGGAAGAACGCGCCAAGCTGGGTCCCGGTGAGCAGTGCCTTGTAGACGATGGTGCGCGCCGACAGCGAGCAGACGAAGAACGGATCGAGCCCGGGCCCCGCGTCGGCCACTCGGGCGTCGATCGTCTTGCGCGCGAGATAGAGGGCCCGCTCCCACGCGGCGGCGTCGCCGCGCCGGTCGGCCGCCGGGCCGACGAGCACCTGGCGAATGGTGGGACAGGTGGCGCGGGCGCCAGCGCCCAGCACGTCGAGACGCACCGGCACGTCGCGCCATCCCAGGACCGGCAGGCCGTCACCCCGCAGCACGTCCTCGATGATGACGGTGACGTGCGCCAGCGCCGCGGCCTCGCGGGGCAGGAAGAACATGCCCACGGCGAACGGCTGGCCGGGCTCGAGCGGCAGCCCCTGCCGTAGCGCCTCGCGGTAGAACAGCGGTCCGGGGATCTGAGTGAGCACGCCGGCGCCGTCGCCCGAGCTGTCGGTGGCCGCGGCGCCGCGGTGTGCGACGCGCTTCAGGGCCTCGAGCGCCAGGCGCGTCACGGCGTGCGAACGGTCCCCCGACGCGCGCGCCACGAATCCGACGCCGCATGCGTCCTGCTCGCGCCACGGGTCCAAGTCCGGAGCGCGGGCATGGGTCCAGCGCGTGTTCCCTCGGGACATCGTGTGTCCTCCGGCGGTATCGGTCACCTGGCAAAAAGAAAGGCCCGCTCGGTTGCGAGCGGGCCGCGGCAGTTTGGATCGTCTATCACGCTACGCCGCCCGCCCGCTCCCATCGGTGGGAGCCGGATTCAGATTGGCGACGGTCTTCGGCGAACAGTGCATCATCGATTCATGACCACTCAAAGGAATTAACCCGATCATACTAAATATTCACGCGACGGTATAAATATACTCGCGTGTTCGAACCGGTCAAGGGGTCCGCCCCACCAGGCGCTGCACCTCCCCGAACGGGATGAGCAGCTCCGTCATAGTGTCGTATGTACCCCGCTCCCGCAACTCGGCCGCCAGGCGTCGCACCAGCCCCAGTGTCGCCTGTACGAGGCGGGGTCCGAGGCTCGCCCGTCGCACGCCCAGCCGCTCGAGCTCTGGGAGCGGTGGGGCGGGCGGGCCCGCGATTACGTTGAGGGGCCCCGAGAGCTCTCGGGCCAGACGCCCGATCGTCTCGCCGTCGCTCACGTGGGGGACGAACAGGCAGTCGGCGCCGGCGGCCAGGTAGCCGTTGGCCCGCCGCACCGCCGCGGTGAAGCGCTCTTCCGGCGACCAACGTTTCACTTCAAACGCGTCGGTGCGGGCATTCACCACCAGCGGCACCCGCGCCGACGCGGCCGCCTCGCGCACCGCCCGAATGCGGTCCGCCTGCAGCTCGGGGTCGAGCAGGGTGCCTTCGTTGGTACCGTCCTCGAGATTGAGTCCGACGGCACCGGCCGCGATCACGCCGCGCGCCGTCTCGGCGGCCGCCGCGACCGTGGCGCCATAGCCGCCCTCCACGTCGGCGGTCACCGGTACCCGCACCGCCGCGACGATGCGTCGGATCGCGGCCAGCATTTCCCCCCGGCTGATCCGCTCGCCGTCGGCGTAGCCGAGCGCCCACGCGATGCCGGCGCTGGTGGTGGCGATGGCCGGGAAGCCGGCTTCTTCCACCAGTCGGGCGGTCGCCACGTCCCAGGCGTTGGGGAGCACCAGCATGCGCGGCCCGGTGTGCAGCTGCCGGAGCGCTTCGGCTTGCTCGCGTGGACTCGGCTTCATGATTCCTCCTGGCTCATAGCGGGCGGCATTTGCGCCGATTTGATGCAGGGGAATGTGCCACGTGTCGCGAACACATGTGAGGTCTCTCACGGGTCGTGCTCGCGCCGCACGTGCCACGCCCGGACCGCGCGCGGCACATCGCTTGCCACCCTTCCGGCGCGAGATCGTATGCGTAGCCGTCCAAACTCTGTTGAGGAGGAAGTATGAAGAACGTGACACTGGTTGCGCTGGCGCTGTCGTTCGCGCTGGCCGCTTGCTCTGACTCCAATATCGGAACGGTGAGCCTCGCGCTCACGGCCCGCCAGGCTGCGGCCCCGGCGCCGAGTGCCGCGTTCTCGAGCACCTCAGCCGCGCCCAGCGTGACCGCCACCGGCGACAGCACGCTGATCACGCTCGGCAACGACTCGATCGTTATTCGCAGCGCGCAGGTCGTGCTGCGCAAGGTCGAGCTCAAGCGCTCGGACGTCGCGTCCTGCGATGCGGTCGCCGGGAACGACGACTGCGAAGAGTTCGAGACCGGCGCCACGCTCGTGACGCTGCCGCTCGGCAGCACGACCATCGCGCAGCAGGTGTCCGTCGCCGCGCCGCCGGGCACGTTCACCGCGCTGGAGTTCGAGATCCATAAGCCCAGCTCCAGCGAGGACGCGGCGTTCATCGCGGCCAACCCCGACTTTGCGGCCATCTCGATCCGCGTGACGGGCACGTACAGTCAGGCCGGCACGCGCTCCAGCTTCACCTTCACGTCCGATGTCGACCAGAGTGAGGAAGCGACGCTGCCCTCGCCGGCCACGATCCAGGCGGGACAGAGCCTGAACGTGACGCTGCGCGTCGACCTCTCGGGCTGGTACCTGAACGGCGCCAAGACGGCGCTCGTGGACCCCGCGTCGGCGAACAAGGGCGGCGCGAACGAGAGCGTCGTGGCGAACAACATCCAGAACTCCTTCCAGGCGTTCGAAGACGATAACCACGACGGTCTCGAAGGCTGAGCCGCCTGAGTAGGCATGGTGGCCACCGACGGCTAAGTTTGGGCACCCCAACCAGCCGCTCGGTGGCCACCATCGCGATCGTGGGCGGGAACACGCGGGAGAACCTGTACGGCCTGTTCACGGCGTGGCTGAAGAGCCATCTGTAGGACGGACCGTCGTGGCGCGCGGCGGGACGGCCCTCGCCGTCCTCACCGCGATCAACCTGTTCAATTATCTGGATCGCTGGATCGTCGCCGCGCTCGCCGAAAGCATGAAGCACTCCGAGCTGCGGCTCTCGGACGCTCAGCTCGGCTCTCTCATGACGGGGTTCCTCGTCGTGTACATGGCCACGGCGCCGCTGTTCGGGTCGCTTGGCGACACGCGGTCGCGGCCGCGACTGCTCGGCTTGGGCGTGGCGATCTGGAGCGTGGCGACGGGGCTGGCGGGCTTCGCTCGCGGCTTCGCCACCCTGTTCATCGCGCGTGCCGCGGTCGGCATTGGAGAGGCGGCCTACGGCACGATTTCACCCGCTCTGCTCGCCGACTACTTCCCGCGCGAGCGGCGGGGAAGGGTGTTCGCCGTGTTCTTCGCCGCCATCCCCGTGGGCAGCGCGCTGGGATACATCGTGGGTGGTCTGGCCGATCGCTATCTGGGCTGGCGCAGCGCCTTCTTCGTGGCGGGCGTCCCGGGGCTGGTGCTCGCGGCCGTCGTGCTGCGGCTGTACGATCCGCCGCGCGGCGCGCAGGATGGCCCGGCCCCGGCCGCTCCTGCCGCCCTTACCATCCGTGCCGCCTATGCCGCCCTTGCGCGCAACCGCGCGTACGTTCTCACGGTGCTGGGCTACGCCGCCTACACGTTTGCCATCGGCGCGCTGGCGTTCTGGACTCCGTCGTTTCTCGAGCGGACGCGCGGCCTTTCCAAGGCGCACGCGACGGTGCAGTTCGGCGCCATCGTGGTCGCGACCGGGTTCCTCGGCACGTACGCGGGCGGCTGGCTGGGTGATCGGCTGCTCTCCCGCTCGCGGCAGGCATACCTCTGGCTGTCGGGGCCGGTCACGCTCGCCGCCGCGCCCCTCACGCTCGTCGCCCTCACGGCGCCGACCCCGGCGGTGTACTGGAGCGCGATCGTCGCCGCCGAGCTCTGCCTATTCGCTTCCACGAGCCCCATCAATTCGATGATCGTGAACGTGGTGGATCCGAGTATGCGGGCCACGGCCGTGGCGGTGAGCATCTTCACGATTCACGTCTTGGGGGACGTGCCTTCGCCGTCGTTGGTCGGGGTCATCTCCGACGCGCGCACGCTGGGCGAGGCGATGCTGATCATTCCGGCGGCGGTGCTCGTGGGCGGCTTGATCTGGACATATGCGGCGTGGAAGACGGCATAAGGGGTATGGAACGTCGTAGGGGCGCAGCATGCTGCGCCCCTACGATCACATACCGCCGTCCTCTACTTCCACGTCTTGATCTGCTCCTCGAAGCTGCGCGCCAGTCCGCCCAGATCCACCCGGCTGCTGCGCGCCAATGCTTGCCCGAGGTTGTTCTGGAACGCGGGCACGGTGGAGTCGATCTCGACCGCGCGCGCCAGCGGCCCCAGCGCCTCATCGTACTTCCCCTGACCGATGTACAGCTTCGCCAGGTTGTTCATCGACCACACGTCCCGCTCGTCGAGCACGATCGCCCGCTTGTAGGCGGCGATCGCGCCTGCCGAGTCGCCCAGCTCGCGCTTCACGCGACCTAACAGGCGGACCGTCTCGCCCGACGTGGAGTCTATGGCGAGCGCCGACTCGACGTGCGGCAGGGCGTCCTGCGCTCGTCCCTGCTCGATCAGCACGCGGCTCAGGTTGATGTGGCTCTTCACATGGGTCGAGTCCTTTTCGAGCGCGAGTGTGAACGCGTTCACGGCCGCATCGCGATCGCCGGCCTTCCAGGCCGAGAGCCCCAGCATGTAATAGCCCCACACGTTGTCCGGCTTGTCGCTCGTGTAGGCGGTGAATAGCCGCACGGCGTCGCCGTAGCGCTTCTCGGTGAATGCCGTCTGCCCGTCGGTGAACGAGACCGGCCCCGTGACCAGAGACGCCGGCGGGTTCGCCACGGTCGACGTCTCGGACCGTGTGGTGGACACTTCCGCGGCGCTCGCTTCGGACGATTGCGACTTCTGGTGACCGCACGCCGCGAGGACGCTGCCCGCGACGAGGGTGAGGAACAGCTTCCGCATAACGACCTCCTGGTTAGGGTGAACGCACACCCCTAAGGCAGGAGAGAGGCCAGCGGTGCGTCGTCGGTCATCAGTCGTAGGGGCAACGGCTTGAGGTTTCGAGGTCGAAGCCCTCGTGTTCGCTCGGACACGAGATTCGAGCGGTTCATGTGGGCGAGCGGACACGAGTCGCCACGCCCCGTCAGTCCTCACCCCCTGTCCCCCTCTCCCTTCGGGAGAGGGGGAACGACGGACGCCTTGCGTTTCCCCTCTCCCGAAAGGGAAAGGGGATCAAAGGGGTGAGGACCAGCGTCCCTACGTCTCGCGGCTGATCCCGTGTCTGCGCATGATCTTCAGCAGACTCGCGTGGTCGGCGAGGCCGAGCGCGCGCGCCGTCTGGGTGATGTGCCAGTTGTTCCGCTCCAGCGCGGCGACGATGATCTGGCGCTCGGCCTCCGCCTTGAGAGCCTGGAAGCTGGTGGCCGGCTCGCCGCGCCCGGGCCCGGGCGTCGCCGCTCTCGCCCCGTCGTGGATGTCGGCGGGCACGTCGTCGACGCCGATCAAGTCGCCGTCGGCGGCAATGATCATGCGCTCCACGGCGTTGCGCAGCTCGCGCACGTTGTTGCGGCGCCAATCGTACGCCATGAGACACTTGAGCGCGGCCGGATCGAGTCGTTTGGGGCGCATCCCGAACCGCGCGCAGGTGAAGCCGAGCAGATGGTCGACCAGGGCGGCGATGTCGGAGTGGCGCTCGCGTAGTGGTGGGACGGAGACCGCGTGCACGTTGAGTCGATAGTACAGGTCCTGGCGGAACCGCCCCGCGGCGATCTCGGCATCGAGGTCGCGGTTGGTGGCGGCCACTACGCGCGCGTCCACGGCGATGGTACGGTTGCCGCCGAGCCGGGTGACCTGACGCTGCTCGATCACCCGGAGCAGCTTGGCCTGCGCCGCGAGCGGCAGCTCGCCGATCTCGTCGAGGAACAGCGTTCCCCCCGAGGCGGCTTCGAACGCCCCCTTGCGCAGCGCGTTGGCCCCCGTGAACGCGCCGCGCTCGTGGCCGAACAGCTCGTCCTCGACCAGGTTCTCCGGCAAGGCGCCGGCGTTGAGCGCGACGAACGGCCCGGCGGGGTGGGCGCCGAGCCGGTGCAGCTCGCGGGCGACGAGCTCCTTGCCGGACCCACTCTCGCCCGTGATCAGCACGGGACTCGGGATCGCGGCCACGCGGGCGATGGTGTCCGCGAGCTGTCGCATCGGCGCGCTCCCGCCCACCAGGGTCGTTTCGCTGCCGAGTCGCTCGCGCAGTGCCGTGACCTGCCCGCTGAGCCGCGCCCGCTCCAGCGCGTTCTCGACCTCGCGCACGACGCGCTCCATCGACTCGGCCTTGTCGATGAAGCCCTGCGCACCGAGCTGGATCGCCTGGACGCAGCGGTCGTAGTTCCCCGTGCCCGTGTACACGATCACCGGCGTGCGGGCCTCGCGTCGCGCCATGCCGCGCAGCACCTCGAAGCCGTCCATGCCCGGCATCTCGAGGTCGAGCAGCACGCAGTCGACCGCCTCGCGCTGGAGCACGTCGAGCGCCTCGCGGCCGCTCCCGGCGACCAGGGTCTCGTAGCCGCCGATGCGCTTCAGGTCGTAGGCGTACTGCTCCGCCATGGCGGACACGTCGTCGACGACGAGCACCACGGTCACGCTCAGGCTCCTGGTAGGTCCACGATGAAGCGGCTGCCGGCGCCCGGCTGCGTCTCCACCCGCAACACCCCGTTCGCGTCGAGTACCAACCGGCGCACGATCGACAGACCGAGCCCCGTACCGCCGGACTTGGTCGAGTAGAAGTCGTCGAAGGCGCGATCCAGCTCCTGCCGCGTCATGCCTTTGCCTGTGTCGGCGACGGTGATGCGGACGCTGGGCCGACCGTTGGTGGGCGCCCCCGCCGCGGCCGTGATCGTCACGGTACCGGAGCGCCCCTCGAGACTGTCCACGGCGTTGCCGACGAGATTCTCGAGAATGCGCCGCAGCACCAGCTGGTCGGTGCAGACCAGCGGAAGGTCCTCGGCCAGGTCCGCCCGCAGGTCGGTCGTCCCGGGGGCCCCCAGCCGGCCGATGATTTCGCGGATCACGTGAGGCACGTCGCACGGCTCATGCGCCGGTGCGGGATAGAGCCGGGCGTAGGTGCCGGCGAGGTTTTCGAGATACGCGATGCTGGCCTCGATGGTCCCCTGACGCTCGCGAAAGACGGCACTGAGTCGGTCGGGCTCGGTCGCGGCGGTCTCGTTGAAATGCCGGAACACGTTGCGGATGGGTGTGAGGCCGTTCTTGATGTCGTGATTCACCTGACGCGCGAGGTCGCCCATGGCGATGCGTCGCTCCGCCTCGCGCAGCTTGGTGGCTCCGGCGCGGAGTCGCTCGGTCATCGAGCCGAGCAGCCGTGTGAGGGCTCCGATCTCGTCGCCGCGCTCGCTCTCGAACACGACATCCAGGCGGTCCATGTCGATCTGGGCGGTCTTGTGGGCCAGCGCCGTGAGCGGCCGGCTGATACGCAGCGACAACCAGCCGCCCAAGAGCAGGGCGATCGCGCCGGCCAGGAGCACGGCGGCGAGGAACGCGACGTCCACGCCGCGGCGCAGCGCCGCGAGCGACCCAAGCGAATGGCTCACGACGATGCGTGCCGGGCGGAGCACGGCGGACGAGTCGCGCTCCAGCACGAACGGCAGCGAGAACTCCCTCACGACCGCGGCGGGGGACGCGGCGGGGGGAATGGTGTCCGTCGGCAGGCGCACCGCCACGGTGAGCTCGGAATCGGGCGTCAGTCCCGCGAAGTACGCCGAGTCGAGCGCGATCCCGCCGACCAGCGTGAACCGCCTGCCGCCCAGACGCAGCGAGTCGAGACGCGCGATCGCGAGCAGCGGCGCTTCGGGCGTACGCGCCTCCACCAGCGCGATACCGCCCTGGGCGGCGGCGAGCGCGCGCGACAGGGCCGGCTCGAGCCGGTCGTACTCGTTGCGAAAGTGTCCCGAGCTCACGATCCGGCCCTGGTCGTCCTGGATCTGGAGCATCGACAGGCCCGCGAAGCGCATCGCTCCGCCCGCGTAGTCCAGCAGGTAGGTGCGGTCGCCGCCCTGCAGCACTGCCGCCCGGAAGCGGTTGTCCGCCACGATGGCATCGGTCAGGGCGTCGAGCCGGCGCGCGATCGCGGCGCCGTCCCGGGCCAGATGAGTGCGGATCACCGCGACCAGCGTCGCGACGCGCCGCTCGTACTCGTCGGTGAGGCGAGTCGCCATCGCCGTGCGCACGCGTACGCCGAACAGGGCGAGGGGCACCAGGACGACCACGCCGAACCCGATCAGGATGCGGGTCCGGAAGGTCATCGCGGGGTGATGTGCGGCGTGCCGTCCCAGTCGAGCTGCAGGGGAGGCAGACCCCGCCGCACGAGGGCGTGGGGGCGGACGTCCAGCAATGGCTCGACCGTGGCGGTCCAGCTCCAGGGCGGCAGCTCCAGCGCCGCCCGGCAGACGTCGAACACGCGACGGCGCAGGGACAGCACATACGCGGCGTCGCCGCCGGCCCGCAGCGCGGCCGCGAATGCGGCGGGCGCGAGTCCCGTCGCCGCCGAGCGTTTTCCCAGCGCTCCGAGGCCGACGAGCCGCGCGGCCAGGTCGGCCGCGTTCCGATCGGACTGATCGTACACGACGCGCTGCCGCCGGGGGGTGGACGGGGCCGTGTCGCGGGTCGTCGGGAACCCGCACGCCTCGAGCTGCGCAAGCCAGAACTGGTCGCCCGTCCATTCGGCAGGCCGGGCATCGAGGTGCACCGCGTCGCGCAGACTCTCGCGCTTGATGTCGGCGAGGCCATCGGAGTGCCCGGGCGCGAGCAGCACGTAGGTGCGGTTCCAGTCGAGCGCTTCGTCGACGTATCCCGGCCGGGTCGCGGCGTACTCGAGCACCGTGGGGTCGCCGGTGATCACGAGGTCCGACCCCTCGTCGAGCGCGTCGCGCGAGCGGCCGGGGGGGACGGTGGAGACGCGCAGGGCGGGCAGGGCGCCGCGCCGCACCGGCACCACCGAGAGGACGCCGGCCGCGTCGGTTTCGCTCACCCAGTGGCCACCCGTGCCGATCGACCAATCGCCTCCGGGCGCCCGCTTCGTCACCGCGAGCGCCGGGTCGGCGAGTGGCTCGACCGGCGCCACCGGCGGCCGCACGCTGATCGTGCGGTCGCCCAGGATGGTGGCGGATTGCGCGAACGTCGAATCGCGCGCCCGCCAGGCGGCGACGACGTCGCGCGCCGTCACCGGCGCCCCGTCCCAGAAGCGGGCGTCGTCCCGCAGCGTGAACGTCCAGCGGTCTCCCGACGCCTCCCACGACTGGGCGAGCCCGGGAAGCACGCGGCCGGCGCAGTCGACGCGAATCAGCGTCTCGTACAGCTGCGCGAACACGAATCGCTCCGCGTCGTTCCGGGGCTGCGGAGCGTGCGTGGGGTCGATGGGCTCGGCGAGTGCGACTGCGACCGTGTCGCGCTTCGCCGCGGGACCGGGCGTGATGCGACACATGGTATCGGACGGGGCCGCGCCCGGCGGCGGCAATGCCGGTGCGGGCGCGGCGCCGGGCGTCGGGGGGCCGGCACGGCAGGCCGCAGCGAGCAGCGCCGCGAGCAGAGTAGGGCGGTAGCGAGAAATCATCGGCGGGCTCTGGTTTCCGGGGATCGTTCCGAACGATACCCACCCCCGGAAGGCCGAGCCAAGGCGCCGCTTACGAGGGTCGTTTCCGGTCCATTAGCGCGAGCACGTTTCCTTCGGAGTCGCGGAGGTCCGCGAGCCAGAGCTCGTAGTCGGGCGCGCGGTGCACCAGATGGGGCTCCGTGATGAACTCCACACCCCGACCGCGCAGCGTCGCGTGGGCGAGCGCGATGTCGGGGACGAGGTAGTAGATGAGCGACGCCGCGTGGTCGAGCTCGCCGGTCTCGGCAATGCCCAGCATGACCATCGTCGCGCCACACTGGAAAAAGGCCATTCGGGGGACCTGAAAGAGGAACGGCATGCCGAGCGTGTCACGATAGAAGCGGACGGCGCGGTCGAGATCCTTCGCGCGGACGAAGATTTGGCCGATCGAGGAGAGGCCGAACTGCGGAGTCGTAGAGGCCATAATCCTCCCTCCCGTTTACCCCGGGCTTGCGCCCGGGGTTAGACAGACCTCACCGCGGCGTGGAGTGCCGGCTCCTGCTGCGTGAGACAGTGAATGGTGCCAAGCCCCCACACCAAATCCACGGCGTGTACTCCCACTACCGGCCGATCCCTGATGAGCTCCGCCAGAATCCCCAGCGCCACGCGATCGTTCGGATCATTGAACGTGGGCACCAGCACCGCCGCGTTCGCGCTGTAGAAATTGGCATAGCTCGCCGGCAGCCGCTGACCGGCGAAATAGAGCGGGGCCGGCATCGGCAGATCGACGACGTCGATCTTGGAGCCGTCCTCGAGGCGCATGCCCTCGAGCCGCTCGCGGTTCTCCGCCAACGGCCGATAGTTCGCGTCCTGCGGGTCAGATTCCCGGCAGAGCACGACCGTCCCGGGGTTCACGAAGCGGCACACATCGTCCACGTGCCCGTGCGTGTCGTCCCCCGCGATCCCCTTGCCGAGCCACAGCACGTTCGTGGCACCGACGTAATCCCGCAGCACGGCCTCGAGCTCGGAGCGCGAGAGGCCCGGGTTGCGGACCTGTACCGCGGGATCGAGCAGACACTCTTCGGTCGTGAGGAGCGAGCCGCGGCCGTTCACGTCGATGCTCCCGCCCTCGAGCACCACGTCGCGCCCCCCCCTCCCGGCGCGTGCCGGGAACAGCGGCAGCTCGAGGCGCGCGGCCACGCGTTCCGGGATGCGATCGTCCTTCTTCCAGTCGGGATACTTGGCCCACGCGTTGAAACGAAACCGTGCGATCGCAAGCTCGCCCGACGAGCCGGACCGGCGCACGAACAACGGCCCAAAGTCACGGGTCCAGCCGCGGTTGGTGGTGAAGCGGAAGAATTCGACCCGATCGAGGCTCACCCCCGCGCTCCTGAGCGCGCGCCGCGCGGCCCCTTCGTGAGCGGACGAGTTCACCAGTATCCGCACGATCTCCGCGGGTGCGAGCTTGCGGACGATCTCCGTGTAAACCCACGGGATCGGGCCGAACCGGCCCGGCCAGTCGCTCTTGTTGTGGGGCCACCCGATCCACGTGGCATGATGCCGTTCCCACTCGGCGGGCATGCGAAGCCCGAGCGAGGTAACAGTCTTCACGCGCCGTTATGCGTCGCCGAGATAGCGACTGACGATCCCGCCGTACGCGTCGATACGGCGGTCGCGCAGGAACGGCCAGCTGCGTCGCACGGCTTCGATCCGGGCGAGGTCCACGTCTCCCAGGATGATCGTCTCCTGGTCCGCCGGGGCCTCCGCCACGACCGTGCCGAACGGATCCGCGATGAACGATGACCCCCAGAACTCGAGGCCCTCCGTCGCCGGCCCCCCCGCGGGAGCGACGGGGCGCTCACGGCCCACCCGGTTCACCGCCGCGACGTAGCAGCCGTTCGCGATCGCGTGGCTGCGCTGAATGGTGCGCCAGGCATCGAGCTGCTCCCGCCCGTGGGCGTCCTTCTCGGCCGGATGCCAGCCGATGGCCGTGGGATAGAACAGGACGGCGGCACCCTGCAGGGCGGTGAGACGAGCGCCTTCGGGATACCACTGGTCCCAGCAGACCAACGTGCCGATGCGTCCCACACGCGTGTCGAACGCGCGGAAGCCCAGATCGCCGGGCGTGAAATAGAACTTCTCGTAGTACGCCGGGTCGTCGGGGATGTGCATCTTGCGGTACACACCGACCACGCGGCCATCCGCGTCGATCACGGCGGCGCTGTTATGGTACAGCCCCGGCGCGCGGCGCTCGAACACGGGTGCGATCACCACGACGCCCGCCCGTTGCGCTGCCCGCCCCAGCGCCTCCGTGCTCGGCCCCGGCACCGGCTCGGCGAGATCGAACAGGGCCGCGTCTTCCCGCTGTGCGAAGTACTGCGAGCGGAACAGCTCCGGCAGGCACACCAGGCGCGCCCCGGCCCGCGCGGCCTCCGCCACCTTCGCGATCGCCTTCTCGAGGTTCGCGGCGGGATCGGCGGACATCGCCATCTGCACCAGCCCGATGGTGTATTGCTTCGGTGGCGACGTGTCGCTCATGGGGGAGAACACTACCAGCGCCGGCCCCACGGCGACAGGGATCAGTGCTTCGTCTCTGCCCAGCGACGAGGATCGAACAGCGCGTCTGAAAGGACGATCCCGGTGGAGATCTCGGCGTACTGCTCGAGCCACCGCTGGTGGCCGTCCACGAGGAACGCGACTTCGGCCGAGACCCAGGCGGCGCCGACGGGCCGGTAATCGTTGAAGCGGATGTCGCTCGTGCGCGTCGTGTCACGCTGACCAGGCTCGAGCAGCCGCACGAAGAGGAGCCGGTCCTTGTCCACCCAGAACTGGCGGGTCCACAGATCCCCCCGCTGCGCCCCCACGACGTACGCGGGCCGGCCGTCCCACGTGTCCTCGTGCACGGTCGCGAGATCGAACCCCAGCTGCTCGAGGCGGCGAGCGGTACGCTCGGCGGGATCGAAGTAGACGTCGAAGCCCAGCACCATGAGCGGATGCACGAACGCCGTCGCGCTGGTCAATCGCCCGCCGCGGAACGCGAACTGCGAGTCGCGCACGTACAGCGCGCCGGCGCCCGAATCGAGCGGCTCGAACTCGATGCGCAGCCGCCCCGGCAGCGCGGCGTACTCGCGCCAGGTGGAGTGCTCGGTGCTGTCGTCGGGTCGGGTGGCGGTATTGTGCTGCACGAAGGTCAGCGTGGTGTACCACTTCCCCGCGTAGCGGTCGTGCATCGCCGCCAGGATGGCGTGACCGTCGGGCGGCGTGCGGGAGAGAACGACCCACAGCGGCCAGCAGACGAGGGCCGTCGGCAGCGCCATGCGTTATTTCTCCAGTCGGTAGCCGGCCTTGCGGACGGTGAGAATGTGCCGTGGCGCGGCCGGGTCCGCCTCGAGCTTGCGGCGTAGCTCAGCGACGTGCGTGTCGACGGTGCGACTCAGCACCGCCGCGCTGTAGCCCCACACCTCGGTGAGCAGCTCCATACGAGTCGCCACGGCGCCCCGCCGCTGCAGCAGCGCCAGCAGCAGGTCGAACTCTTTCGGGGTGAGGCCGACCGGGCGGCCGCCGCGCAGCACCGTCCGTGAGGCAGGGATGACCTCGATCGCGCCGAACTGCTCGGGCGGCGCGGCGCCGCCGCCGCTGGGCGCCGTGCGGCGCAGCAGCGCCTCCACCCGCGCCAGCAGCTCGAGCACCCCGAACGGCTTGGTGACGTAGTCGTCGGCGCCGAGTCGCAGCCCGCGCACCTTGTCCGCCTCTTCGCCCCGCGCCGTGAGGATGAGGACCGGCATGCGGCGTCCCTCGTTGCGCAGCGCCCGCAGCACGCGGTAGCCGTCCAGGCCGGGCAGCATCAGGTCCAGGATGATCAGGTCGGGGCCGCCGGTCCGCGCCCGCGTCAGGCCCTCGCTGCCATCCTCGACGACCTCCACCTCGTAGCCCTCGATCTCGAGGTTGTTGCGCAGGCCGTACGCGAGATCGGGATTGTCTTCGACGACGAGAATGCGCGTCATGCCGTGGCCCCGAAGTCCGCGCGCATCCGTGCGCCCTCGGGGGCCGCCTCCGGCTGCGCGGCGAGCGGCAGCTCCAGCACGAAGCGCGTCCCCCTTCCTCCGCGTCCCTCTTCCGCCCAGGCGCGGCCGCCGTGCAGCGCCACCAGCTCCCGCACCACCGACAAACCGATCCCGGTACCGGCGACGGCCGATCCGCGGTCCCGCTCCAGCCGCCAGAACCGGTCCCAGATGCGCTCGCGGTCGGCGGCGGGAACCCCGGGCCCTTGATCCTCCACGCGGATGCGCGCCTTGCCGTCGCCCGCATCCAGGCCGACGGTGATCGTCTGGTCGGCCGGCCCGTACTTGACGGCGTTATCGAGCAGGTTGACGAGCATCTGCCGCAGCGCCTCGGCGTCGATCGGGGCGACTAAGCCGTCCTTCAGCTCGGTGCGGAACGTGACCCCGTGCGCCGCTGCGAGCGGGGCAAAGGCCTCGACCGCTTCCCGCACCAGCGGCGCGAGCGGCGCCGGGGCCGGCGACAGCCGCGTGGCCTGTCGTTCGGAGCGGGAAAAATGCAGCAGGTTCTCCACCAGGTGCGTGAGGCGGCGTGCCTCCTGGTCCACGATCTCGAGCGAGCGAACGCGCTCGCCCTCCGAGCGTACTCGGCCGAGCAGCAGCGTCTCGGAGAACATGCGGATCTGGGCGAGCGGCGTGCGCAGCTCGTGCGAGACGCCGGACACGAAATCGGCGCGCAGCCGGGAGAGCTCGTACTCGCGGCGCAGCTGCAGCAGGGCGCCGACGACGAGTCCCGCGGTAATGGCGAGCAACGAGAGCAACATCGGCAGGTTCGAGCGCGGCATGCCGCCGATCACGAGCTTCGGTGCCATGTCGGGTCGCAGGGCGACCTGCACCTGCAGCCTGCCCATCATCGGCTCTTGAAACGAGTCCCGGGCGGCGAACAGCGGAGGGTATTGCACAGGAGAGCGGTACAACTCGACGCCGTCCGCCCCGGTGACGATTGCCGAGCCCAACGAATCGTATATCACGCCCCCCGTCAAAGGCCGGGGCAACAGGGGAAACTTGTCTTCGTCGGCCGTATACAGCGGCTCGAACCCGCGCGGGTCCTCCTCGAGGCCCACCACGGTGCGCGGGTGCCCGGCCTTGTCGTTCACTATGGTATAGACGATCGCGCGCGGCACGCCGTCGACGGTGCGCACGATCGCGCCGAGCCGCTCTTTCGGGTCGTACACGGTGCGGCTGTGGATCGGGAGCGTATCGCGCAGCCACCTGCGTACTAGTGCCGGTGGCGCCCCGCCTGACGTCTCGAGGCGCCCGGTGGCGAGCTCGTACCGGAAAGTGTAGCGGGCGAGCTTGCGGAAGTCGGCGGCGTGGGGCTCGTTGCTCGGCGCAAGCTGCCCGGGCGGCGGCAGGGGCCTGTCGGCAAGCCCGGCCTTCGCCCGCGACAACGCTTCCAGCGCCGGCCAGAAGGCCTGGTAGTAGAATGCCATCTCGGTGCGGTTGGCGAACCGGGCGGCAGCGAGGCGTGCGTAGTCGCTCAACACGCGCTCGGCGGTCGCCTTATGACCGAGAAAGTTGCGATACGCCTGCAAGGCGATCGCGCCCGCCAACGCGAGCGTGAGCAGCAGCAGCGCGGCGATGAACAGGCCGCGAGGACGAGGTGCGCGGGAACCGGCGCTCATGGGACGGTCGAGAAATGCACCCGATTTCGGGGAGCTTCAAGCTAACCCCGTTTCCTCACCGAGCGCCTCCCGTTTGACCGTTCTCTGACACGCCTCCCACTCCGTCTCCACCTGCATGGCCGCAACAGTCCGTACCTTGTCGTCGCACTACAGGTCGCGGCCGAAGTGTCGACGGCCCACTTCGCCCGGCCGGTCAGCCCGGGGGCCATTCCGCCCCGGGTTTGGCTTTCTAGCCCCACGCCTCCCCCCGCTATCTTGCAGGAGCATGGCCTTCACGCTCACCAGCCCGGCCTTCACGGATGGCTCGGCCGTTCCCGCCAAGTACACGTGCGACGGGGCCGACGTCTCACCGCCGCTCGCGTGGAGCGAAGCGCCCCCGAGGACCATGAGCTTCGCGCTCATCGCCGACGACCCCGATGCGCCCGCCGGGACGTGGGTCCATTGGGTGCTGTACAACCTGCCCGCCACCGTCGCCGAGCTGCCCGAAAACGTGGCCAAGGTCGAGACGCTGGACCTGGGCGGCGCGCGCCAGGGACGCAACGACTTCCATCGCCCCGGCTACGGCGGCCCGTGTCCGCCGCCCGGTGCCGCCCACCGCTATTTCTTCAAGCTGTACGCGCTCGACGTCACCTTGCAGCTGCGCTCCGCCGCCCAGAAGAAGGACCTCGAGGCGGCGCTGCAGGGGCATACGCTCGGAATGGCCCAGCTCATGGGAACGTACGCGAGGCGGAAACGATGAGACTGACGCTCGCGGCCCTCCTCGCGGTGGTCGCGCTGGCGCCGTCGTTTCACGTCGTGGTGCTGCCCGCGGCCGTGCGGGGCGTGATGAGCGACCTCTGGGTCGAGAACAACCGGCACTGGGACGAGCTCGCCGGCCAGAACACCCTGACTCAGCTGCTCGGCACGGGCAAGCCGACCCAGCGCGAGTATCTCGCCTGTCTCGAAGGGGAGGTGGCGGGGGACACGCTGTTCGTACGCCGGCTCGAGCCGGCGGCCGACCTAAGGCAGCTGCAGTTCGCGGTGGCCGGGAAGTGCGACGGCGTCGCCGGGCTCGTCGGCACCTTCCACACCCACCCGTATCGTGCCGACTCCGCCGGGCGCCCCCTCAAGGAGCGCGGCCTGTCGAGACTGGATCTCGCGACCTTCGCCGCATCCTCCGACCTGGTGGCGGTGGTCATGTGGGACCGCGACTCGCTCGACGTCGCGACGAAAGCCGAGGACGGCAGCGTGCGTCACCCGGTAGCGGTCGAGGTCCGCTAGCGGGCGGGTCGTACGCTCGCGTCGAACGCGCCGGTGAGGATGCGACTGCCGCGCTTGACTTGAACCCAGATGCGGTAGTGCCCGGGTTTGGGGAAGGCGTACGGGAACGTGACCGCACCGGAGCGGAGCTCGCTCTCTCGCCTGTTCCCCATTTGCATCGTCGTCAGCCGCTTCGCCAGCGCACCTCGTATCGTGTCCCCCGGCTGCCGCAGCTGGAACGTCTCAAGTGCGGCGAGCGACACGGACCCCGCCGGATGCAGGTGCACGAACACCGCGCCGTCGTCGCGCGTCAGCATCGCGTGACCCGCCATGCCCATGTAGGGCTCGAGCGTCGCCGGGCGTCCGCCGGGATCGGTCACCACGAAACGGAGCGGTGCCTCCTGATCCACCACGATCGGTGCGGCGCTCCGGTCCCAGATCATCGTCGAGCCGTCGGCGAGGTCCGAAACGTTTCCCGTTTCCCGTTTCTCGTTTCCCGTCCAGGCGTCATCGCGATCGGACGGTCGCCATGGGCCCGCCGGCGGGGGGAGGGCGATCGTCGCAACCAGCGTCTCCGCGAACCCGCTCTCGTGCACGATGTCCGCGTACACGCGGTACGTTCCGGCCGGAAGGGGCGGCAGGGCGGCCTCGAACGTGGTCGAATCGCGCGGCAGGGGATGGAGGTGCGCGAACGCGCTCACCGTGGAGTCGAGTACCAGGAACAGATGCATCAGGTGTCCGTGGTCGGGCACGAGCGGCGTCCACTGGTGCCGGGGATTGGTCCACGACGTATCGTCGATGGCGAGTCGCAGCACGCGTCCACCGCCATCCACACGGACCGAGGCAGTCGCATGGAGTGCCTGGTACAGTCCGGAGCGATATTGGGCGTCCACCGCATTCCACCATGCCCGGCCGCCCAGCAGCGCGCCCGCGAGCACGGCGACGCTCACCAGCATCGCGATGCGGGCGCCCCGGGTGCGCCGTGGGTCGGGGGCCGCACCGGCCTCGAGCCCGCTCTCCCGCACGGCTGCCCCGACGAGCGTGACCGCTCCCACGCAGAGAAAAACGCCGAACGCCAGCAGCCCCGCACCGAGCGACCATTGCAGTGCCAGGCGCCGGGTGGCCACGGCCATCACGGGGACTTGCGCCGTGCCCACACCGGCATCGCCCTGGACCGTCACCTGCACGCTGTATGAGCCGCCCGTCATGAGCCACAGGGCCGCGCCGTACAGGGTCGAGTCGCCGGGCACACGGGCGGCGATATCGGGTGGCGGGGGAGCGGCGGTCCTCGGATCCCAATAGACCGGGAGCACGAGCACCCGCTGAACCCGGGTGGCGCCAAGCAGGCGGACGGTGATTTGGGCGAGCCCCGGCACGACGCCGGGGCTCCGGACGATGACTCGGACGGGGTAGGGGCCGGCAGCGCCCTCGAAGAACGTGTCGGGACTGCCTACGTGCGCCGAGGCCACGAGGGCAATCGCCGCCAGCGCCGCAAGGCGAAGCGCGCGAGACGTCACCGCCGCAGCCGGGCCATCCAGTTGCCCCACCACAGCCCCAGGCGGGCGGAGACCGCGGCGACGAGCGCGGCGACGACCAGCGAGCGAGGCGTCACCGGGTTCGAGTCGCTGCGCCAGAAGCGATAGCGCCACGGGCCCACCCGGCTCGAATAGTCCCACTGGTCCACGCCGAAGAAAAAGTTGCGGGCGTGTGGCGAGAGCAGGAACTCCGCAAAGAACCACTGCGTGACGAAGAATACGGCGACGAACCCGACGCCCAGCAGCGCCGCCAGTCGCCAATCACGCCCCGGGCCCACCCGGTGCATCACGAGATCGATCGCGCAGCCCAGCGGCACGAGCAGCAGCGGAAATGGCGGGGGCACCATGTGCGTCACGGGGTTGAACACCGGCGCCAGCTTTGGTGTCGCGGGAAACAGCTGCAGCACCCAGATCATCACCAGCGAGAACGCCATGTAGAGGGCGGCGGCTGTGGTCGCGGGCCAGCGCAGCCGCACGCCCCGGCCCGCGGCGACGAGCAGCAGCGGCACGGCGCCCGCCGCCACCAGATAATAGACCGCGTTGTGGGCGAGGTTGGCGAAGCCGATCTGCTCGATGCCGATGGTGGCGACGTTCTGGAGCAGGATGGCGATCATGTACGCGGCGAAGACGCCGTACAGCCACGGCTGCTCGCGTGCGCGGTTCTGCACGGAGAGCACGAGTAACAAGGCGCCGAGCTGAATCGCCCACAGCCCGAGCGCGAGGATCACGTGCGGCGGCGACAGGACCTTCACGTCCAGGCCGTAGGCGTTGTGCCACCAGTTGTCGAACGGGCCGGACGTGATCATCGCCAGCGCGCCCCAGATGCACACCCAGGCACCGAGCGGCGCGCGGAACCCCCAGAACCGCACGCTCGCGTCGCGCTCCGCCCCGCTCGCCGCGAACGTCGTTCGCAGCGCGAGCCAGCCGCAGGCGGTGCCGGCGAGCACGCCGCCCAGGTAGATCGCCATGTGGGCGGGCGTCCAGAACGTGTCGCGGCCGATCGAGCGGTGCCACGAGATGTCCCAGATGACCCCGACCTTCGCGCTGGTGGCCGCGATCAGCGCGGCCGCGACGTACCAGGGAACGACGCCCGGGCGCGCCGCGACGTCGCTGCGCGGGATGGCGACCGCGGTCACGGGTCTAGCGGTCGCCCGAGCCCCCCGCGACCAGTCCCCTGCTGCGCCACTTCTCGAAGATCTTCTTCACCTGCTGGTGCGCGTCGGCCAGCGCCTCCTTGGCGCTCATCCGCCCCGTCGCCGCGTTCGCGAACATGGTGGGCAGCACGAAGGTGTCGAACGCCTCGCTCTCCGCCGGATTGGCGGGCCCCGGGTGCCCGATGTTCGTAGCCCATTTGAGCGCCGTGCTGATCGGCTTGAGCTTGGCGGGTGGATTCGAGCCGAACGGATCATTGGACGTGACCTGCTCGAGCCACTTGTCGCCCGACGCCACCTTTTGCGCCGCGGGCGTACCGGCGTCGGCGACCGACCCTGTAAACGACGGGAAGTTGTACAGCTTGCTCCCCAGCACGGCGTCGCGGTAGTGACCGACCAGGTCGAGCAGGAACTGGTGCGCCAGATCGGGGCTCTGCGCGAATTTCCAGATCACGTAGATCCCCATCACGTGCTCGCTCGCCCATCCCGTACCGCGCGGCCCCTTGAGCGCGGGCACGAAGAACGTGTCATCCGCCACGGGGAGCTTGTTGTCCTGCGCCGTACGGTAGGCGGAGATGGAGTTGAGGATGTAGCCCGTTTGCCGCGCGTTCAACGCTTGGTTGTTGGACGCGGCGTTCCAGCTCATCACCGCGGGCGTCATCCCCACCTTGAACAGGCGCACGCCGAATTCCAGCGCCGCGAGCGCGTTCTCGGAGTTCAACACGACGTTCTCGTTCGCGTCCTGGATCGAGCCGTCGAACGACCACAGCATGGCGCGCGACGCCATGTTGGAGTCGAGCTCCTGCGACATGCCGATCCCGATGGGAATCTGGATCTCGGGATGCTTGCCCTTGATGAGCGGCGCGGCCTTGACCAGGTCTTCCCACGTCGTCGGCCCGTCGGGCATCCCGATCTCGGTCCAGATGCTCTTCAGGTAGTCGCCCGGATCGGGCACGTAGTTGTCGCTGAACCCGAACCACTTGCGGGTGACCGGGTTGTAGGTGCTGCGCTTGCAGAGATCGAGGATCGGTCCGTGCTGGCGCTCGGCCTCCGTGACGACGTCCGCCATGTCGAGCACCTGCGTCTCGAACGCGCCCGGGGGCGAGAGAAACTGGAACAGGTCGTGCCCCTGCTGCGCGGCGACCTCGGCGTTGGCGCGGGTCCCCAGGTCGGCGAGCGCGATGTGATCGACCGTCACGTCGACCCCCTTGGCCATGCCCCAGTCCTTGGCGTACTTGTCGAACCACACGTCGTACGAGGGGACGAAGTGGCTCCACTGCAGGATCTTGAGCGTCTTCTCGCGGCGCCTGATCCGGATCGTGGGTCCGAGCGCCGCGGCAGTGACGGCCGCCCCGGTCGTCGTCACGAACTCGCGCCGGTCGATGCTCTTCCGCTTGGTCATGGACCTTCCTCCGTGTGCGGACCAAAGTCGCGTCGCGTCGCGGTCGCCGCAAGGCGTCACGGCGGCACCACGGGCGCGGCGTAGGGCAGGGTTCTCGCGAACAGCCACATCAAGAACAGGATCACCGGCAGGTGCACGAGGAGCTGCACCGCCGCGTAGCCGACGAGGTCGCGTGCGCGCACGCCCAGGAGCCCGAGGAGCGGCAGCATCCAGAACGGGTTCACGAGATTGGGGAGCGCCTCCGCGGCGTTGTACATCTGCACCACCCACCCGAGGTTTACGTGGAGCGCGCTCGCGGCCTGGAGCAGATAGGGCGCTTCGATGACCCATTTGCTTCCGCCTGAGGGCACGAACAGGCCGAGCACGGCCGAGTAGATGGACACGAGGATCGGATAGCTGTTCGTGTCCGAGACGCGGACGAACAGCCCCGCGAGCCACGGTGAGATCGGCGACGGGTCGCTCGCGGTGCCGGTGATCATGCCGAAGATCCCGGCATAAAACGGGAACTGGATGAGCACGCCCGCCGTCGCGGGGACGGATCTCGTGACGGCCTCGAGGAACCGCCGCGGCCGCCAGTGCAGCAGTAGGCCCGCGAGCAAGAAGATGAAGTTGTAAGTGTTCAGGTCGAGCGCCTGCGCGATTCCTGCGGCGACCCCGCCGCCCTTGGAGGCGAACAGCTGCACGAGGTACGCGACCCCCGCGATCACGATGAGAATCGTCAACAGCGGGCTGTATTCCAGCCATTCGCCGGGGCGCTGCCGCGCGGGGGTGCGGATCTCCAGAGGCTCGGGGCGGATCCCGTAGCTCTCCGCGGTGCGCGAGGTCCGCCCGTCCGGCGCCGTCATATAGGCGACGAGCACGGACACCGCCATGAGGACGACCGCCGTGACGATGCTCTGCCACAGGAAAATTGTCCGCGACAACGGCAGCACGCCGGAGATCGGCAGCAGGGATGCGGGGATCGAGCCTTGGGTCGCCATGAGCAGCGCCGCGGACGACGAGAGGCCCAGCGCCCAGACGCTGCCCAGGCCGAGGTAACCGGCGGCGCCCGCGGCACGGTAGTCGGTCTGCGGCACGCGCCGCACCACCTCACGGACCAGCAGGCCGCTGAACACGAGGCTGAACCCCCACGACAGGAGCGACGAGACGGTTGCAAACAAGGCGATCCACGCGACCGCGGTGCGGGGTGTCTTCGGGATCGTGGCGAGCCACTGCACGAGACGATAGACCGGGGGTGAAGACGCCACGACGTAGCCGAAGATGACGATGAGCGCCATCTGCATCGTGAAGGGGATGAGCGACCAGAAGCCGCCTCCAAAGTAGCGCGTCATCTGCGCGGGGCTTCGCCCCAGGACGACTCCCGCGACGAACACGATCACGATTCCGATGAGGGCGAAGACGAACGCATCCGGGAACCAGCGCTCCGTCCATTCCGAAATCGCGAGACCGAGCCGGATCGCCGCGGGCTCGCGCGGGCGTTTCACAGCGGACGTGTCGACCATGTGCGGGTCTCCCCTCAGGACGCCTTCGCCGCAACGAGCTCCCTGATCAGTTCCACGGCGGCGGGGTTCTCGAGCGCGGACAAATCCCCGAGATCCGCTTTGCCGAGGTACGCGCCCCGGATCACGCGGCGCAGGACCTTCGCGTTGCGCGTCTTCGGCAGCTCGGCCACGAAGCGAACGGCGTCCGGGCGCAGGGGCCGGCCGAGCAGCTCCATGACCCTGTCCGCGATTTCGCGCTCCAGGGCGTCGGATGCCTCGCAGCCGGGGCGCAGCACGGCGAACACGATCACCGCCTCGCCTTTGATCTCGTGCGGGACGCCGATCGCCGCGGCCTCGAGCACGGCCGGGTGTGCCGTGGCCGCCGACTCGACCTCCGCGGGGCCGACGCGTTTCCCAGCCACCTTCAGCGTGTCGTCACTGCGCCCGTCGATGTACCAGAACCCATCGGCGTCGATCCGGGCCCAATCGCCGTGGACCCAGACGTCGGGAAAGCGTCGCCAGTAGCTCGCCAGGTAGTGGTCCGGGGCGCGCCAGAATCCTCGCGTCATGCCCGGCCACGGCTGCCGCACGACGAGCTCGCCGACCTCGCCGCGCACCGAATCACCACGCTCGTCGACCACGTCCACGGCGATGCCGGGCACGGGACCGGAGAAGGACGTCGGCTTGATCGGAGTCCAGGTCGTGCAGCCGAGCAGGCCGCCCGACACCTCGGTCCCGCCGGAGTAATTCACGAGCGGTGGGCGGCCCTCGCCCGCGACACCGAAGTACCACCACCACGGCTCGGGATTCCACGGCTCGCCGGTGGAGCCGAGGACCAGCAGCGACGAGCGGTCGTGCGCGCGCACCGGCTCCTCCCCGGCGCGCATCAGCCCGCGGATCGCCGTGGGCGAGATCCCGAGGTGAGTGACGCGATGTCTCTCCACGATCGACCAGACACGGCCGGGGTCCGGGAAATCGGGTGCGCCGTCGTAGAGCAGGATGGACGCGCCCAGGATCAGCCCGCCGCCGATGAGCCAGGGCCCCATCATCCAGCCGAGATCGGTGAACCACCACATGAGATCGCCTGGCTGCAGGTCGAAGCAGTGCGCCAGATCCTGCGCGGCCTTCACGGGAAAGCCGCCGTGCACGTGCACGGCGCCTTTGGGCCGGCCCGTGGTGCCGGACGTGTAGATGATCATGTAGGGATCTTCGGGGGACACGTCGGCGAGCGTGTCGTCGGCGCCGCTTCCGCCCGCCACGACGTCATCCCACCACCTGTCGCGCGCGCGCATGCGCACCTCGCAGCCGAGCCGCCTGGCGACGATCACCGTGCGGATGCCCGCTCGGTCGGCGGCGGCGTCGGCCGTCTCCTTCATCTGCACCACCTGGCCGCGCCGGTGGAACCCGTCGGCGGTGATCAGCACGCTGGCTTCGCAGTCGCGCAACCGGCCCGCGATCGCCTCCGCGGCGTATCCCGAAAAGATCGGCGTGTAGACCGCGCCGATCGCCGAGACTGCGAGCGTCGCGATCGCGCATTCGGGAATCATGGGAAGGAAGATCCCCACGCGGTCGCCGAGACGGACGCCGAGCGCGCGCAGGCCGGCGGCGAAGCGGCGCACTTCCCCGGCGAGCTCACCGTAGGTGAGCCGCCGGTTCGTGCCGTCCTCGCCTTCGAACACGAGCGCCGTCCGTGACGGATCGTGGCGCAGCGCCGTGGCGACGTAATTCATGCGCCCCCCGATCCACCACGTGGTCCAGGGGATGCCGCGCGACGAGTCGAGGACGCGCTCGTAGGGCGACCGCCACACGAGCCCGAGGTCGCGGTCGACGGCGCGCCAGAAGCCATCGAGGTCTTCGACCGACCAGCGGTACAGCGACGCGAAGTCGCCGTGGCCGTATTCCTCGGCGAAGCGGCGCAGCCGGCTCCGGGCGAGATACCGCTCGGTCGGACGCCAGGCGATGTCCATACCGCTACCAGGGCTCGCAGCGGAGCACGCTTCGCTCCGCTGCGAGTCCGGTCTCCTCAGAGCGTGTACAGCACGCTGAGCGCGTACTGGTCAGCGCTCGTGACGCCGGTGTTCCAATGGGTCACGCTCCGGAAATACTCCAAGCCGGCGGCATAGCGCCCGGCGCGGAAGCGCAGCAGCGCCGAGCCAACGTGGTTCAGCTGACGAGCAAGGGTCCCCCCGGTCTCGGTCGTGAATCGCGCGTAGTCCGGCTGATCGATCCCGTAGTCGGCCCAGACGCTCCAATGAGCGGTGAAGTCGTAGCCCGCCTGGCCCCAGGCGCCCCAGCCGCGAATCTGCGGCTGAAACTGCGTGATCATCCCGAACTGGGATCCCAGCCCCTTCCCGTAGTAGAAGCTGCCGTGCAGGGTGAAACTGCTGACGGCGATGTACTGGCCCGTCTCGACTCCCCAGTCCGTGATGTTGGAGCCCGGGACGCCCGTGCCGTTTATGTCCTTCCAGTCGAGGTGATACGCGACGAAGCCGCTCCAGCTCGCGTTGGCGAATTTTCTCGCCGCGTTGAGCCGTGTCTCGACCTGCGGCAACCCCGACGCCTCGCCGCTGCCGATGGCGTTGTTCGAGTCCCTGCCCGAGGCAGGCACCCCCGAGCCCTTCAAGGCCGCGACCTCGAGCTGCAGCTTGAGCGGGCTGGTGGGTGTCAAGTCGTGAAACAGAAAGACTCCCGGGAACCGCCAGCCGATCATGCTCGCGCCAAGGCCGACCGGAAAGGCGATGTGCGTCACCGACACGGGAATGAACGCGGCGGTTTCGCCGAACAGCGGCGCCCAGTACTGCCCGATACGGAGCGTGGTGCGACCGTTCGAGAGGTCCACGAACGCGTGGCGGATACGGAATTGTGGCTGCTCGTCTCCAAAAGGTGCGACTGGCGCCGCGCCGTTGAACGCTCCGAAGAAGTCGGCCTCGATCGTGGCCCGCGGCGCCCACTTCCCGAGCACCGGCGGAGCGTTGAAGGTGAAGTTGATGCGCGTGTTCCGGACGTCGCCGTCGAAGATCCCCCGGTCGACGCCGGGCTGACTCGTGAGCGCTACGCCGGGCGCTGCGGCAATCTCGGCGTTTTGCCCCTGTCCGAACGAGCTGAAGAACCCGATGTCGTTGAACAGGGTCCCGTTGATAAACCCGCTGATCGTGAGCGTCTCGCCCTCGCCCAGCTTCACGACCTGCTGCGCTGAGGCGGCGCGCGCACTCCCGAGCACGAGGACCGCGGCGACGAACGCAGAGAACGATAGCATCGGTTTGCTCATGACTTCCCCCCTCCACGGAAAAGGTGGGTCTATCCGCACGCTCAGCCTCGGTTAACCCTTCACCGCTCCCATCGTGAAGCCCTGGATGAAGCGGTCCATGAACGCATTGTAGACGATGGCGAGCGGGATGCTCGTGAACAGGGCGGCCGCCATCAGCGCCCCCCAGTGATACACGTCGCCGCGCACCAGCGCGATCGGCACCCCCAGACTCACCGTCATCTTGTTCACCGAGCTGATGAAAGTCAGGGCGTACACGAATTCCTGCAACACCAGCGTGAAGGTGAACACGATCACCGTCAAGATCCCCGGAACGATCAGCCGCGGCGCCACTTTCAGGATCACCCCCAGCCGACTGAGGCCGTCGATCATCGCCTGCTCCTCGATCTCCCACGGGACCGAGCGCAGGAACCCCATCACGAGCCAGGTGCAGAATGGAATGGTCATCGTCGGATAGATGAGGATCAGCGCCCCCAGCGAGTCCTGGAGGTGGAGCAGCGAAATGAGCCGCGAGAACGGCACGAATAACAGGGTGGGCGGGATGAGGTACGTGAAGAAGATCCCCATGCCCAGGCCCTCGCCCCAGCGGCCCACCAGCCGGGCCAGGCTGTACCCCGCGGGCACCGCCACCGCCACCGTGATCACGACCACCGCGGCGACCACAACGAGGGTGTTCAGGACCCAGCGCGGGAAGTCGGTCTGACCGAGCAGCAGCTTCACGTGGTCGAGCGTGGGCGGGTCGTTGAAGATCCAGGGGATATGGCTCAGGTCGGTGGCCCCCACGTACAGGTCGCGGTTTTGCTTGAACGCGGTGATCAGCATCCAATAGAACGGAAACCCTGCGAACAGCACGAACCCGAGCGCCGCGGCGTACAGCGCCACGCGCTTCATCGCGCCCCCACTTCCGAGTGGCGCGCCAATCGTAGCATCGCCACGGCCACCACGATCAGGAACGGCAGCAGGAACACGGCGATCGCGGCGCCCTGGCCCAGGTCCGCGCCCAAAATGCCGCGCTGGAACGCGAGCGTGGGAAGCACGTGCGTCGTGTTGGCCGGCCCGCCGCCCGTGAGGATGTAGACCACGCCGAGGTCGGTCGCGGTGTACACGACGCCGAACAGCACGGCGACCGCGAGCACGGGCATGAGCAGCGGCAGCTCCACCTGGATCAGCCGCCGCCAGAACCCGGCGCCGTCCACGATCGCCGCCTCGACGATCTCTTGCGGGATCGACGACAGTCCCGCGAGCACGATCACGGTCGCGAACGGAAAAATCCGCCACGCCTGCACGATGATGATGGCGAGCAGGGCGAGCGTCGGGTCGCCCAGCCAGTACAGCCAGCCGTGCATGAGGCCCGTCGCC